>Ga0187766_10000789_pt1 | contig 18149 bp, 17 predicted proteins | sample 0216_QUI02_MP05__4_FD_132971 | JGI IMG/M metagenome (GOLD analysis project Ga0187766, IMG submission 132971) | Tropical peat soil microbial communities from peatlands in Department of Meta, Colombia - 0216_QUI02_MP05_20_MG | ecosystem: Environmental > Terrestrial > Soil > Wetlands > Peat ... | reverse complement strand
CTTGCTGAAGCTTGCTCCAACGTCATTGATGGTCCAGAAACCCCTAGAGTTACCGGCTTCTTCCATTGTAATGAGAGATCCGAGGCCTTGGACGCTAACGCGTTGGCTATTACTTGGTCGTGTCCAGTTTCACCTTTCACGATCGCACCTAGTGTTACGACAGCGTCAACATCATCTTTCTCAAGCAGCGTTTGTACCATTAGTGGCATGTCGTACGCTCCAGGCACTTTGCAGACGTATGTTGTATTAGCTTTGAGCTCAGTCGCACGTCTAAGGGCTTGATCAAGCATCTTGCCGGTTATCTGCCAATTAAACTCTGCAACCACAATGCCTAGCTTGATAACGGACTCCATGAGTGGGCACTTCGTTGTGCGGGTATGTCGTGGCGATTGAAGGAGTTCGAAATCACCTGATCTGCTTCTACGATTGGAATCGAATTCCTTGTAGCGAATAATCTGGCCGAACTAATTGACAACGCTTTATGACTATTCCCATCTAACATTTCGCAAATAGCGGCTGCAGGCGTCAACCCCGCAAGTTTGCATAGATACACTGAGAGTTCTGTATGTCCTCGTCGTTCCTCTAGCGAGCCTTCTGATTCCAGCAGTAGATGAACATGTCCAGGAGCTTTGAACTCCCTAGCAAACTCTCTTGCTGAATCTGGACTATGTATCGACTTCTTAGCGAGGCGCGCTAACTCGTGAATTGTGAGCGATCGATCGAAGTCAGTTACTCCCGTGAATGTGTGTCGGTGGTTAACGGTAATCGAGAACGCTGGCTTTCCTCCGTAAGGTGCCTCTTCCTCGTCAAGATCGCGTAGGATCGGATATTGGTGGGAGGCATAGCGGAAGATGTCATGCATTTTAGCCAGACCCCATCTTTTCCCAATCTCGTTATCCAACGCCACGCACAGTAACCCTCCAGCCTCGCTCCGCATCATTCTAACGTGTTCTGGAGTAGCGAATTCGGCGGCGATTACCATGTCGACCTCATCCTCGCGTGAACTGGCGTCATGGAGAAGTACAAATTGTCCTTTGTTCAGACTCTTCACTGCATCTTCTAGAGTGCTGGTTAGCTGTTCTGTCACGACCAAGGTCCATTACTGGACGTGCACGTGTCGAGTCCCATATTTACCAGTTACTCCCGAGTGAGTATTTACTACTTTCTGGGTAGATCGTTGCTATGATTCGCAGCTCCTGGTGAGTAGCATAATTTGTTGAGGTTCGGCGCAGAGCGTTGATACGAAGAGATTATTTGAATGCCATGATGAGCGCAGTACGTTGTGAAGGCTGATGGCGTTTGAAGTTGTCTCATTCGTAGTAGGCGTGGGAGCAGGAATCGTAGCAGGCATTCTAGCGGGTACACTCCGCGGGTTAGAGAGGACAGCGGACTTGCAGGAACGGCTACGGTTGATTACGAAGGAGGTTGAACGAATGAGGGATTATTTGTCAGCGCACAAATCGCATGAACCTGATTCGAAAGTTGACGCTCAGGTTGAGGCACTGCATCACGACTTGGAAGAGATACACGAAGAGATTCGTCGAATGTACCGACGTTCGGCTTAGTCAACTCTCTGGAGCTACAGCGGGTGCGGTCGCGGCTGCTTTTGCTTGTTCCATAACCTGGGCAGGGGTTGCGATCACTCCAATTGGGATTGATGTTAGTTTCGATTTTCTCACACCAACATGCCTTAAGGGTGCTATCTTCTTTGCCAAATTGTAAATGTCCGACCCAAGCTTTCCAAGCACTATCTCCTGAGAAAGCTGCTCATACGTCAATGCTAACGCCTTCTCATCAACAATCTGTCTCATCAATTGTCGAATTCCATGTTCCTGTGAAGCGTTGATACGATCACGCGTAAACGCTACGACAGATACGCGTGTCGAGAACTGGTCCTTTGTGGTGGCATTGAAAATTCCATCCATCCTCGTGCTCCCACGTCTAACTAGGCTTCGTAGGTAGTCGGACGCGTATTCATGTGATTTTAGAATCGTCTCGGCTCTATGATCTTTTGTGTTCGACACAAGGAAGTAGAGTTTGATAGATTGGTGTGCAAAGTCATCAGTGATGTCGTAGAGCGTCGTTTCGACGACACGTCCAATTAACGCCGCCGGGGTTTCACATGGGATACCCGCTACCACTCGCTCGCCGAAGTAGGATGGACTGTATACTTCGTACCATTCTTTCATTCGCCACTTGTCTCTTACTTTTCTGGTCGCTTTAGACAAGCAATTTTCCACCTAACTTCGGATTTTAGCAAGCTACGCTTCGTGCGCTATTTAAATCGTTCATAATTTTCGACGGCGCCTTTCAGTGACCGCGAACGACCCTTCGGCAGCGTGTAAGCATCGGAAAAGATCTTGGAGGATGGCCTGTAATGTCTCGATGCGGTTACAGTTCCGGATACAAATCTTCAGCGTTGATCCGCTGATGCGTGTCGATATTCTAAGGCGACCGCCCACCAAAGTGTTGTCAGGTACGATCGCCGAGTCAATCGCTCTAGCGACTTTCGCCGAGGGATATTGGAGTATAATTTCAGTTTCCAGCACTGTTCTTCATCTGGGCAATCAAAGTTTCATCGAGTTCTTTGAGGAAATTATTCGGATCTTCAACCCGGACGTGAGCCCCGGCTGCGACGTTATGTCCGCCACCAAAGCCAGAATATTTCTTAGCGACAGTATTCAACGCTGCACCCAAATTTACACCCATTTTCAGAAGTTTGGTGGGCGCTCGTGCAGACAGCTTGAAGCCTCCGTCCTCGGCGCGGGTGAGCACGATGATTGCGTGGTCTGCTGAAAGATTTCCCGCTGAGGAAAGAACTGAGGAGAAGGCCCCCGTCATGCTGGGCTGTATTTGGCTTTCTCCTCTTACTACCCATAGGGCTGAGAGTTTTTGAATCGCATCCGGACTGTTCGTCAACCACTCCATGTAGGTGGCAAGTGTTTTTCTATAGTTCGCGACGACTTCGTTGGCTTCTTGGAGAGCGGTCTTACGATCACCCAAGCCGACGCTGATTCCTATTGATGGGTTCCCAGTCCGGCCGCAGGCGTTGAGTAGAGCGGAATATTCTCGGCCGTCACGCGTAGCGCTCCCCGGAGCTTCATCAACCAAAGTGTATACTGTGCCTACGAGGTCGAGCACCACGTTTGACTGGAAGCCTATCGAGGTTAGATGGCCAATTATGGCGTTGAGTAGTTTTTGTTTCTCGTCTTGTGAAAGGTCAGCCAGCGTCCGGAATCTTTCCCCATCCTTCAGACTGATACCATTCGAAGAGAGCAACGTGAGACAGTTATCTTCTCGGCCGCTCAGGTTTGGCAAGTAAGGGGTCGTTGTGTATGCTAAGGCGCGATGTATTGGACGTGTCTCTCTACCATATAGAACTAGATCTGAGTCGACCCGGATACTTCCCGATGAGACTCCGTCTTCAACAAGTAGCTCGTTGAGGCCTTGGAGAGATCGTTTCTCATTTTTGTCTTGCATATCACCTAAGGCTCCGACGATCGCCAAAGCACTAAGATCCTTGTTCGATGGCATCACCTGTCGCGAGACTAGGTAACTGACTCCTGCGGCACTAATCAATCGGGCACCATCAATTTTGAACTCATGCGGATTCAACTGTAACGTATTCTCCGGCGTGTGCCCGTTAGGTGGATGATGATCCATGATCAGATTCTGTTTTGCAAGTTGACGAGTCGCGATTTGGTCCAAGTATCCGCTTCCGATGTCCGAGAAAATTAGAACATCGGGTTGGTTTTTCTGGATTTCGTCGAGAATATCTTCCCTAAGTTCCTCGACAATTCTTATTGTGAAACGAGCTTCTGCTCGGGCGAGCATTGATCCCAATATTGCTGCCGAAGAAAGTCCGTCAGCGTCATGATGTGAAATCACCAGAAAGGATGAGCCGGCACGCAGATGTTCTTGGATGGCGTCTGCGAGCTGTTGAGCGCGTTTTAGAAATCCGTTCTTGTCTGCGTCGACGCTCATTCCCTATGCCACTGATGCGACGACGTGTTTATAGTGCCAATCTGGTTGCAACTGTCTTCGGTCACGATAATATTTTTCAAGTCTATGGATTTTCGATTCGATCATTGCAAGTGATCTTTTGTTAACGTAATCCTTTCGGTTCTTCTCCAAATGCTTTCTCATATCGTCAGCCTTCCCTACTAGAGTGGCCAAGTCCTCCGGCAAAGCTCCTTGCGGTTGTCCACCCTTCAGGATCTGCCCTACTGTTTTCCCAGTTACTGATTTTACCAATGGAACTGCGTAACGGTCACGAAGTAACATACCGATGGTACTGGAGGAGTTGCCCTCGCGTGCAAGTTTCACAACAAGTGCTTCAACTTCTTCCGGCGTATACTTGCACCAAGACGGGGTCTTCTTACTAATCGGTCGCGTGGACCCAGATCTTCCTCGTTTGCTAGTGTACAGTCTTGCCGTGGACTACCGCACTCCGAATTATTATTGCTCACTTAAGATTCGGTTATTTAAGTTACCTAGATGAAGACTTTCTCATCACGAACCAATCACAGAATTTGTTGAACGCTTTAGCTCTGTGTGAGAACCGATTCTTCTCATCCATGCTCATCTCACCGAACGTTCTCCCATCACCGAACCTCGGGATGAATATAGGATCATATCCGAATCCCGAGGTCCCCTTTGGTTCTCGAGCCACGATTCCATTTATGATACCGGTAAATGAGATAGGAGCGCGCTGAATTTCACAGTAGGCAACTGACGCTTTGAACGAGGCCTTCCTATCATTAGCGTTACCAAGCAATCTCAAAACGCCTCGCGATCCAATTTTTTTGAATACGTATGACGAGTATGGTCCGGGGAAACCTTTCAGTGTATCGACAAAGAATCCGGAATCCTCTGCAAGAACAGACCGAACCTTTCGTTTTGTGATGAACTCGCTTGCGGCGAACTCAGCTATTTCATCTAAACGATCAGACTGAATCTCATGTTTTTCCAAAGCCAAAAGTTTCAGCTGGATCCCATATGTCGCAACGATTCTCGCTGCTTCTTCGAACTTGTGTTTGTTTGTTGTAGCGAAGTGGATGGTTAATTTATGCTCTGTCAAAGTATCTTCCACGACGTTCGATTTCGTGCATCTTTTTCAGCATCATCTTGGTGGGTCTCCCCGACGAACAAGAATATCCTTTCATGAATGCAGCAAAAAGGGGTAGGTGAGTGGTAAAGTAGCTACTCTTCAAAGCTCTGTTGAAGAGTAAGAGATCAACTCCCTTATCCTCGTCCTCTCCTGAATAACTTGCCAGCCCAAAATCTATTATACACAGTAGTTCATCGTTACAAAGAACATTCGAAAGCGTCATGTCACCGTGAACAATGCCACCAGAGTGCATCTGCCCCAATTTTCTGCCCAGGGTCTCACATCTCGACGACTGTTTGGACTTTGGAAGGACTTTGAGTTCATCTTTCAGCGTAGGAGCTTGAATATATTCCATGATTATCGTTGACGTGGATGAGTCTACGTGGAATATCACCGGAGCCGGAACGCCAAGTTTCTTGACTTCATGCATCACTATCGCCTCGTGTGATGTCCGTGTTCGGCGGATAGCCTCGTCAAGGTTTTCCACGCGGTAAGGCTTTGGAATACGCGTCTTCCTGATTGCGAGTTCGTTGAACCAATACTGCAGATGGATCTCTGCTTCAGCGCCTTTGTAGATCAGTCTGGGATGAATCGGTTCTCCACGGAATGTCAACATCCTCTAGCCTCCATTTTGGTTTAATATTAGATTCAGAAACGCTCGTCACAACCCCAGCGCCTAACGCCAGGATACCCGTCCAAGCGATCTGTGCCCCGTTATCTCCCGTGAACGGTGGTTTGACAACATACGCCGTAGCGTCATGCAACCTTGCAACACCTTCGAGCTTAGCTTGCAGAACTTTGTTCGCCGCAACACCACCTGTTAACAGGACTTCCTTCTTCGCGGTGTAGGCGAGGCTCCTTTCAACGGCTTCGGCAAGCATCGAACATGCCACCTCTTGCATCGAGTAACAAACATCCTCTCGGCATGCACCGGATCTCAACTTGGCCAACGACGCAGTCAACAATCCTGAATACGATACATCATTTCCCTTAACGACGTAAGGTAGAGGGATGAATTTTGATGCTTTCTCAGCCAGCTTCTCAATCTCTGGTCCAGCAGGGGACGCTAAATTGATCTCTCGAGCGAACATATCAAATAAGTTGCCGATCGTTATATCTTCAGTCTCTCCGAAGATGCGCCAGCGCCCACTCGCGAAGGCAGCGATAGCAGTGTGGCCTCCGGACACGAGCACTACCAATGGGTCGAGAGCGCCTGTCATTAACGCTCCAATCTCAATGTGTCCAATCGCGTGATTTATCGGAATCAACGGAACATGCAAGTAAGAGCACAACGCCCTTGCCACAGTTGCTCCGACTCTGAGGCATGGTCCCAGACCTGGACCGAGCGCGATCGAGACTCCATCTAGCTTTTCTGGATTGAATTTGGAAGCCCTAAAGACCTCTAAGAGAACCTTGGCAGACACATCGCTATGGTGATCAGCTGCTTCCCGAGGATGTATTCCCTTACCCGGCATAGAACGATGGATATCTCGAACATCCGAAAGTATGGTCCCATCTCCAGAAACTATACTTGCCCCGAATGTGTGCGCGGTAGACTCAATGCCGAGACAGAACAATTCAACCACACCTCCCTCCTCAGTCGTTCATGCTGAAAACCGTTTGGCTGCTGTTTGCAACTGTTGCTGGGTGGTTAGGTTAAGAATTGATGGTGCCGACTTCAATTTCGTCAGCCAATATCAAGTAGTTAAACTCAAATAGGAATCTCGGCAGCTGACGGTTGAGATGGCAACTACCATCACCAAAGGTGAATCAAAAATCGAAGCATCTCAAATCATCTGCTCATGTTAGGCATCATTCCGAATCTCATGTAAAGTTTGATTGGGTTTGATTCAGCCGTGGACGAACATGTTGGAGTGTTGCCGAAGCAATACGACGTAAAAGCCATTGAGCAATATACTCAGAACTTTTGGTCTCAATCAGGCATCTACGAACTCGTTAAGAAAAGGAAGTCGCGATGTCCGAAATTCTATTTTCTTGATGGTCCCCCTTTTCCGAGCTCGGATACGCCCCATATCGGTACATGTTGGAATAAAGTGCTGAAGGACAGCGTGATAAGATTTCATCGTTCGAGAGGATTCAACGTACGAGATCAACCGGGTTATGACTGTCATGGCTTACCCATAGAACTAGCAATCGAACAGAAACTCGGAGTTAAGACCAAGAAGGACATAGAACGAATAGGATTGGAACGATTTGTAAATGAATGCAGAGACTTTGCAGAGAAGAATTCGGAATCAATGACACGAGCTTTCCAAGAGCTCGGTGTCTGGATGGATTGGTCTTCTCCATACATGACTCACAATGACGACTACATTGAGAGTGACTGGTGGAGTCTGAAAGAGGCGTGGAAGAACGGGCTCTTCGAGCATGGGCTTAGAGTAGTTCACTGGTGTCCAAGGGACGAAACTGTACTCTCAGATTATGAAGTCGTTCTTGAGTACAAGATGCTTCGAGACCCGTCAATTTATGTGAAGTTCCGGATTGAGGGAAGGGAAAAAGAATCTATTCTAATTTGGACAACGACGCCATGGACACTGCCTTCTAATGTTGCTGTAATGGTAAATCCAGATGCAGAATACGTTATAGCACGATTTGGTGACGAATCACTAATACTTGCAAAGGCACGTGTAAAAGCGATTGAAGAAAAAATCCAATCTCAACTTGATATCATCGATACCTTCCCAGGAACCAAACTTGAAGGATTAAGATATCGTTCAGCGCTTCAAGAGCTTGTCCCAGCTCAAAAGGAGCTGACGAATGGTCACTATGTTGTACTCAGTAAGGAACATGTGACGCTTGAGGAAGGCACGGGATGTGTTCATTCGGCCCCTGGGCACGGTGAAGAAGATTACGAGGTTGGACTGAAATATCATCTTCCAATCCTAATGCTCGTCAATGATCAGGGGAAGTTCCTAGATGGCGCAGGCAAATATTCAGGACAATCCGCAAGGGAAGCTAACCAGGAGATTATTGGAGATCTCAAAGCGAATGGGGCGTTGCTCTATTCAGAGGACATAGAGCATCGCAGCCCTGTATGTTGGCGTTGCAAAACGCCCCTCATAATTCGCGCGACGGAACAATGGATTGTGCGGGTCGCGCAGCTCAAGGAGTCATTTATTAAAGAAGTCGATAGCACTCGATGGGTCCCAGATTGGGCGGGTGCCAGCCAATTCAAGAATTGGTTAGCAGACTTAAAAGACTGGGTCGTATCCAGGCAGAGATTTTGGGGTACTCCGCTTCCAGTTTGGATTTGCGCGTGCAATGAGACCCGAGTTATAGGGTCAAAAGAGGAACTGCTTAAGCAGTCAATCTCGACAACCGAACTACCCAACCTTCATGTTCCCTGGGTTGACAAAGTGAAGCTAAGATGCAAATGCGGCGGAGAAATGACCAGAATTCCGGACGTGATGGTTGGATGGTACGATTCAGGTGCCGCTTCCTACGCGTCCCTCCAGCATCCGAAATACCCTGAAATTACGAAGTACTGGTGGCCAGCAGATTTCATAGTGGAAGGGCGCGACCAAATTTCCGGCTGGTTCTTCTCACTTTTAAAAACCGGCGTAGTGGTGATGGGGCGTTCTCCATACAAGACTGTCCTTATGCATGGATTCGTACTGGACGACAAAGGTCGAGAGATGCACAAATCCTTAGGTAATTTCGTTACAGCAGAGGAAGTTATTCAAAAATTTGGGCGAGACATCTTTCGATACTACGTACTACAGACCACTATTTGGGAAGACCTGAAATTCTCATGGGACGCAATCAAACAGTACAGCGGCGACCTCGACACGTTCTGGAATACATTTGTTTTTGCAAGCACTTACATGAACCTCGATAAGTTTCAACCAAAAAGATGGCCGCTCAAGAGGCTGGCAAGATCATTACGTCCAGAGGATCGATGGCTCCTCAGCAGAACACATCGCACAATCAAAGAAGCAACTGCAGCGATGGAAGATTACAAGATCCATGAAGCGCTACGAAAACTCAAAACCTTCCTGGTCGAAGATTTGAGCCACACATATGTGCGCTACATCAGACGCCGAACCTGGATTGAGAAACAAACCACAGACAAACAGGCAGCGTATGCAACACTCTACTTCGCGCTCAAGTCAGCCCTAGCAATGCTCACTCCAATGCTTCCCTTTCTAACAGAAGCGATATACCAACACATGTTCCGAAACGCGGAACCAGGAAACCCAGAAACCGTTCATCTCCTAAACTGGCCCGTTTACGAAGACAAAATGATCATTGACTCACTCGAAACCGAAATGGAATTCGCTAAAGCGATCATCTCAACAGTCGCAGTTATACGAGGCGAGAAAGCACTAAAGCAAAGGCAACCAGTTAGACGAATCATCCTAGCAACTGACTCTAAGGTGACGCGAAGCGCGCTGAAAGCATACTCCGATTTGTTGCTGGAACAAACTAACACCCGCTCAATGGTCAGAATACCAAAGGAAAAGACAGCCAAATATGAGCGGGAAATCAGCGGAGGACAATTCGCGAAATCTACATTTCAAGACGGAGATATTTACCTTGATCTCAAATTAACAAAACAAGATATCGCCGAAGGGCTGGCGCGGGATGTAGTCAGACGAATCCAACAGATGCGAAAGGAGATGGACTTGAAGGTTGACTCCTACATCGAAGGCTACATAGTGGCGCCGTCGACAACCGGGAACCTACTGAAGACCCAACAGAGATACCTCACTCACGAAATCCGCGCCAAGCGATTGGCAATCCTGATTGGGAGAGAAGAGCCACTTGAGGGCTATTTTTCAAAGACCTGGGAGATCGAGAAAGCGAAATACGTATTCGCGCTACGCGAAATCCCGATACAAAGTAAGAACGTAAAAAGTAAACGTCGGACAAAAACAACTCGATGCAGATAGTGTTGTAGGCTAATCAGCAATGTCTCGAGCATCTAAAGCTAGAGCGGCACTTCAATGAATAGACGTTCGAGCAGTTCCTTATACCGGTTTCTAATAGTTACCTCAGTTACATTGGCTATCTCAGCGATCTCACGTTGAGTTTTCCTCTCGTTGGTCAGAACTGTCGCAATGTACGTCGCCGCTGCAGCTATTCCGGTCGGACCCCTACCACTAGTCAGCTTCATCTCCTTCGCAATCTCTAGAATCCTAATGGCAATTGCCTCCGCCTTTCCTGATATGACAAGCTTGTTGCTGAATCGCGCAGCATAATTTCGGCTCGTCGATGGTGGCACGAATGCTTCGAGTTCGCGAACCATGAACCGGTAGCTACGCCCTATATCCTTCTTGTTCAAACTAGACGAGGCAGCGATCTCATCCAAGGTTCGTGGCACACCGCACTGCCTGCAACCCATGTATATCGCCGCCGCAGTTACGTTATGAATTGATCGTCCACGAATCAACCGTTTCTTGATGGCGCGACGATAAATGACCGACGCCGTTTCAAGAATATTCTTAGGCAGATTGAGTGCCGATGCTAGCTTGCTAAGTTCAGCGAGCGCAACGGCAAGATTTCTTTCAGTAGCATCAGATACGCGAACTCTGCTCTGCCACTTCCTGAGTTTGTAGAGGTCTAACCTCTGGGCGGCGGTTGCGCGTTTCCCCAGAGCGCGTCGGTCGCGCCAATCAATTATGGTGGATAGACCCTTGTCGTGTATCGTGTAAGTCAGTGGAGCGCCTACTCTCGTTCTCTTCGATTTCTGCTCATCATCGAACGCTCGCCATTCAGGTCGAGTATCAGCGAGTTTTTCGTCGATGACGAAACCACAAGCCATGCAAACTACTTCGGCAGCCTCGTAGTCACGCATTAGCTTAGGCCCGCCGCACTCTGGGCATACACGAATTTTACTTGGCGACTGCAGCGCTTCGCCTACTTCCAAATCCGATTCTTCGGCCACGTTCTCATCCTTGTTGTTTTAGTTTAGTGAGTATACGATTCTTCCAACGAACTTAGCGGGAGAAGAGACTGTTGGTCTAAGAGCTAGATATGGTGAGGATACGGGTCCGAATATTTCTTGTACTCTTCCGATCTCTTTCAGCTTACTGTCGCAGGTCTTGGTGCCTATTTTAACGAAATGCGCTTGTTCGCACTTTACTATGAGGCTCCGGCTTTTTGAAAACTGAAGAATTTTGCCGAGCCTCTGCAAACTCTTTTCTTCACTCCCGCCGTGAGATATCTCCGAATCGTCAATTCCTTATATAAACTTAGATCTCTCCATTTTTCTCAATAAACATTCTTCACGACAAAACATCATGATCAGATCAGCAGAAACTTTCATGTCCTTTTGTCCCTGAACGTTTTTTACAAGCAGACTATTCGTTTCGTTAGCAGTTCGGCTCAGATGATCAAAGGCGTAGTGTTAACTAATTTCATGTCCTACGAAAATGCATATGTTCCCCTAGGTCCCGGGCTGAACTTAATTTGCGGCCCAAATGGAGCCGGAAAATCTTCAATCCTACTCGCAATTTCCGATGTGCTTGGTCAAGCCTACACCGAACGATCGAAGAAACTCAGTGACTTGATCAAATGGGGAACCGGCGAAGCAAGAGTAACCCTGATAATCGATAATTCTGGTGAAAAGCGACCTTTTCCTCAATTCCATTCAGATCAGGTTACAATCGCGCGCGTCCTCAGGCATAATGGCACATACTACTACCTTCTCCAGAACAAGCCCGCAGCTAAGTCTGTTGCTATCGACGTGTTCAAGAAACTCGGTTTGAACCCCGACAATATTCTGGTAATCATGCACCAGTTCATGGTAGGTCGATTTGCAGCCGTCTCCGCGCAAGACAAGCTGAAGATGCTTGAAGAGGCCGTGGGTTTCCAAACGTACCGCGAAGAAGTACTGGACGCTCGCTTAAGATTAGATAGCGTGGCTAGCGAAGAACAATCCTTAGTACAAGTACTCGAATCAACTAAGGAAACACATGATTACTGGAAACGAGAACACGAACGGTTCCAGCAGAAGAAACAGCTCGAAGCTAAACTTGATGCATTGAAGAGAGAACTTCTTTGGGCAAGAATTCAAAAACGTAAAGATTCACTAGCGCATCTCCAAACACGTATCGATTCCAAAACTCGCTTGCTGCAAACGATCGAAACTAAAATCCAGGAACTAGCCGAATCCAAGAAGAAAAGGCAAGCAAAATTCAATGAAATAAACTTAAGCCGAATAGAACTTGAAGACAAGCGAGTCGAACTAGTGAAGGAAACAACCACGCACGAACTCAACCTAGAGTGGTCAACAAGCCTTCTCAGAAACGTACAATCAATCATCGGCGATCAACCTATCAACGAAGAAGCACTTGCTCTCCAAGCCCTAGATAAACTCAAGAGTTCCTGGAAGGAAAAAGCCGAAGACTCACAGAGGAACCTTACAAAGACCAAAGAAAAAATGGGCAGGTTAACTGAAAAGATCGCCGATACCAGTGGAAGACTTGAGGACGCGTTATCTAGGTTAATCGACACAAACGTGGAGTACGAAGTTTCAGGATTCAAGAGGAAACTATTGACGGAAGAAGTAGCCGATCTGCAGGCACAAGTACGCCTAGCCCATGAAGAACTTGATCCGATGGTAGAATCTGCCGAAAAAACAGGACCACAAGTTGAATCTCCACGGAAAATAATTGATGTGATGTTGGAGATAGGTGCTGTTGAAGAGCAGATAAAACCACTTAGCACAATTTCCGAGGACGTTGAGAAAATGTACTCATCTTATACGAAGGTTTACGAAGACTTACGCCAGAAGACAATCCAAGTAGCGAAGAATCGGGAAGAGGTAATAACTGAGCTTGATAAGCGTCTAGCAAGATGGCGAGAAGTACTCACTTCCTTCCTGGAAGAGGTCACAGGTAAGTACAACGCAATGTTAACTGCCGTAGGCGCCACTGGAGATATACGCTTGATCTCATCACGTGAGATAGAGAAATGCGGATTAGAAATCCTAGTAGGGTATAAGGAAAACAAACCAACACCCTTGGATGCGTTCACTCAAAGCGGCGGAGAACGCAGCATTGCAATGATGGCGTTCCTCCTCGCGCTCCAGCAGCACATCACATCACCCTTTAGGGCAATAGACGAATTCGACGTCCACATGGATCCAAAAAATCGGGCGTTGGTAACACGACTGATAGTTGCAAGCGCCGGCAGCATGAATGAAGGACAATATCTGGCCATAACTCCTGGCCATATCGAAGTCGCTGAAAACACTCACGTCGTAGTCGTCCAAAACGTAGGTGGTACATCGACAATCAGTGAGCTGAAACCCACATGAGTGATAAACAAAAACCGAAACGATCAACAATTGCCTCTGGGAGGCGTGAGTTAAAGGAGATCATTGAAACATGCGACGCGATATCCGAACGTCGATTTAATCCGTTCTTTTTGGACATAAAATTTGGCGTAGATACACTAAGGAAGCATTATTCTAAATGGGAAACGTTCGACGATCACTGCCTGGACGCACATACTCTCAACCGACTTTCAGAAGTAGTTCGATTACAAAATACTCAACTGAAATTTCAATCGAGCGCACTTTACTCAGACCCGGAGTTCCTAAGTCGGAAACTTGAACACATGAGCGAGAAGCGCCTTTCAGAAGTGTTTCTTCAAAGCTGGCACCCACTTGCCGAACTCGAACAGCTTACCAATGAGACGATCACCGACTCACTATCCTATTGGAACGCGCTTCTCCCGATCAAAGAGCGATGGCTAAGGAAGACACAGGAAGAAAGCGCAAAACCTCACGAAGCCGACTCTAACACTTTGAATAATTTAGGCATCGCCAGTGAAAACTTTGGCGAACACCTGATTGAACTTTGGAATGAACTGCGCGAATCATTCGAATCAACACAAAAACCAGTTGATTATTGGCTATTCATCCGAAAATCTAGTTACCAAGAAACTGTGGAGAGAGCATATCATGTGAGTTTCCTTATCACCTACGGATACGCGAAACTACAATTCGAAGGAGACAAGTTGACGCTTGTACCGGCAAGCGAACCAGCCGGAAAAGCCACTAGCGGCGTAAGCTTTCCCATCCCGATAACGAGGGATTAGACATGCAATCTGACTCATCACAGCCGACGCGTTCCTTCTACTCCGACAAACTAAAGCGAGCGATGCACTTGCTGATTTTCAAAAGAGGAAAACTTCCCGGCGCGAGAGAATGGGAACTGAAAGAGAAGATCGGGAAGAATTTCGAACAAGTCTTGGAGCAGCTGAATCAACTTCTCGCAGAGCTTGATCTTGAGATAAAGAAAGTTACAGAACCATCGCAAGGAGAGATGATACCAACTGGCGAAACCCACTCTTCAGATGAGGCGCGATATTTCATTACACTAAAGGGGACCCTCGGATTGAAAGAGGCAAAGCTGATCGGTTGGAGAATTGATAATTTAGCAGGACTGGGAGCAGCATTAGCATTTCTCGTCTCTAAACAAGGCAAGGCCCCACGACAAGAAATCGAGAAGCTCCTAGCAGTAAAGTTTGGCCACTGGAAAGCGCTGACGCTCGTTGACATATTCCTGAGATCAGGATATCTTGAAGAAGATGACGCTGGAGTTATGGCACTCGGTTGGCGTACACGATCTGAAGTCGACTTGCGAACATTGATGACCAAGATGGCTGAAGTGAAAACTTAGTCGGCGGCCTTAGATTTTTCAAGAAAATCGCGCGGATATTTTTTCGCGGACAGAAAAGTCTTCACTGTTCCTCGTTTCACGCGTTTCGCCAATTCCAAGAATTCCTCGCGTTGTGCGTAATGGTCATGTACCTTGCTTCGCCCAAGAACTGTCAATACTTCCCCGAGAAAGAACGTTGGCAGTCTGTGCTTGTTGCACATGGGGCAAGTACATTGCAATTTTACGCCGTATTCTTTTGTCCATTCTTTCCTCTTGAAAACTCCCCAATTCGCAGCATCAAACATGTTGATTTTGTCTTTCGTTAAGGGAACTGGCGGTGGAGGTACGACCCATCGATTGAAACTGTCAACCCCGAATGTCGGAAGCATCATTCCTTCGGAACATCGCAGAAAAGCATGTGCGAAGCGTATCTTTGGAGGCACCTGGAAAGCATGAACCCATAGCGTGGGATCCCTTCCCTTTGCCTCCTCGAGTGCACGTAATTCATGATAATAAAAGCCGCCTCGCATGTCAAACCCTAGTTGTTTGACTCCACGCCTGATGAGCGGAGTCATCGTCTTCTCGAACTCGTCCCTACTTCCAGTAGGAGTGAGTACAGGCATCAATGGCTTATCGATTCCCCTGTGATCCATCCAGCGCTCAGCAAACCGCATGTTTGAAATGAAATCGCGAGAAGACATGCCCGCACTTTGTTGGACAGTAATCACATCCATGTCGGCAAAATATTGAAGGTCGAGAACTGTTCTAAGATCACTAGATTCGATGATTGCAGCCTCGCCCTTCAGAACGAGAAATAGCATACTCAACGAGTCTTCCTGAACAGAAGTCTCCCGCGTCAATCTCCTAGAGAATTCCTTGAGGTACTCATCCTCTTTCAGTATCCGTTTCAACGTTTCAGGATAGACAAGCTTTCCAGAGACTATGATTTCGGTTGGAAATTCCTGTTTCAGGCCTACAACTCGCGTTGCATTCAGTTCAGTCGTAGTGGCGAATTTATTCGGAACAGGAACTTTCGAGTTTCCGTAACTTAGGTAACCGCTTCCAACGCCAGATTCCTCATCAATCTCGACGTCTTTCTTGCTTAATTCAGGCAACTTACAACGCTAGAACACATCTGCGATCTTAAAATTAAAAGGGAGCCCTGATTAACTTCAGAAAGAAACTCTGAAATCCTTAATTATCCGCCAACTTAAGGCTACGCAGAATTCTGAAGGTCTCTGTTTTGAGTGAAGAAGTCGAATTACCTCCGCAGCTTCAGGAACAATTAGTGCGATTGCAGCAACTTCAGCAGACACTTCAATCAGTGGTCTCCCAGAAGCAGCAGATCGACCTCGAATTAAATGAGACCGATAAGGCGCTTACTGAACTTGAAAAATCGACGGATGAAACACCCGTCTACAAAAGCGTCGGAAGCATTTTAGTAAAATCCACACGACAGGCACTCCTGACTGAATTGAAAGAACGCAAAGAACTGTTAACAACACGTGTAACTGTACTCGGGAAACAAGAAGAGCGAACGAGGGAGCGGTTGAAAGAAGTTCAGGAGAAACTGCAGGAAAGGCTTCGAGGTCCGAAGCCATCTACTGCTCAACAATAGACATCGCTCTCCTGAAATTTCTCTAGGGAACGGAAAAGAACAGTATGAGTATTGAGTTAAAGAGAAAGCCTTCAGAAGATGAAATAGAAAAGATATGTCTAGCCGCAGAAGAAGCGGCAAGACAACTACTACTCACAGCTGTTCCACTAAAGCGAATAAGCGACTTCGACATTACCATCGAAGCGAGCGGCGACAAACCTCTCGTATTGAATGTCGATATCGCGATCGACGTCTCGATAGGAGATGAAGACCTAGCGAACATAGTAAAGGATGCAACTGGCGCCGCCTTCAAAGCAGCCGAGAGCAAAGTACGGGAGCTGAATCTTTGCACAAGTCAAATCTAATGAAGCTAATTCGAAATGCACGAACGATACTTGTGATCGGGCATCAGAACGCGGACCCGGATGCAGTTTGTTCTGCCTACGCATTCTCCAAACTCGTCAAAGAAATTAATCGAAAAGCAATAATCTCGTTTGTCTCACCCGATGGGGTGAGCAAACTTTCAAAGCAGTTACTTCGGACAATCGAATTACAAGTTGCCGAAGAGCTCGACCTCTCAAAAACTCAACTAATCGTGACCGTAGACACGAACACACTTCAACAATTAGGGAAATTTCAGGAACCGATCATAAAATCCCTAAAACCTCTTGTCATGATCGACCATCACGCGCCACATCCTGAAAACACGAGAACCGCGACTCTTATCATATGCGACGAGAAGGCTACTTCAACCTGTGAAGTCATCCTCGACATGTACCGCCAATTGGCGATACCCCTCAAACGTGAAGTCAGCCAAGCCCTCCTAACTGGAATCATGGTCGAAACTGGCCACTTCTCAATCGCCAACAAACGAACCATACTGTCAGCCTGCACACTAATCGATCGCGGAGCTGATCCTGCAACAGCTCTCGCGTTAACCAAGCAAGTTATGGATGACTCGGAACGGATTGCAAGAGTCAAATCTGCACAACGGATGAGATTAGAGAGGATTGGAAATTGGCTTGTCGCTCTTTCAGATATCGGTTCCTATCACGCCTCAGCAGCTCGGTCTCTCATCTCACTCGGAGCACATGTTGCAGTAGTTGCAGGGAAGAGGAACGATCAGCTTACAGTAAGTATGCGTTCGACTCATGAGTTCTTCCAGCAGACCGGTCTGCATCTCGGAACGGACATAGCTAATCCTCTTGGACAACAGCTTGGAGGGATGGGGGGAGGTCATCCAACAGCCGCAGGAATCAACGCTAAGGGCGAAGTGCATGACGCGCTGAAACTGGCCTCAACTATGATACGCGAATTCCTGACAGGTGCACAAGGAAGAATACGATGCCCAGCCGACTAGCCACCGATCACATAACAAAGACAAGCTCGATGGTGAATCACTTCTGCCCGCAATTTTAGCACGAAATCTATCTTTCACATATTCAGGCGTCGATAGACGATCGATAAGTGATGTTAATTTTTCAATTGAGAAAGAAGAATTCGTAATCCTTACGGGACCGAGCGGCTGTGGGAAGACAACTCTCTGCCGATGTTTGAACGGCCTGATACCGAATTTTTACGCCGGACAATTGAATGGAGAGCTACGAATTAACGGAGTTGACGTAAAGGGAAAGTCCACAGCTGAACTTGCAACCCATATTGGTTTCGTATTCCAGAACCCCGAGAATCAACTTTTTTCGCTGTCGGTCGAGAGAGATGTCGCGTTTGGATTAGAAAATTTAGGAATTCCAAGAGATGAAGCAATCGAACGCATCGAATGGGCGATGAAAGTTACGGGCATAACAGAGCT
>Ga0187766_10000788_pt1 | contig 18157 bp, 15 predicted proteins | sample 0216_QUI02_MP05__4_FD_132971 | JGI IMG/M metagenome (GOLD analysis project Ga0187766, IMG submission 132971) | Tropical peat soil microbial communities from peatlands in Department of Meta, Colombia - 0216_QUI02_MP05_20_MG | ecosystem: Environmental > Terrestrial > Soil > Wetlands > Peat ... | reverse complement strand
TGGCTCCAGGCTTATCTCGACAAGCTGGACGACACTGTGGGCGGCAAGGCCAAAGGCGCCGGCGGCGGGAAGTAGAGCCCTGAGCACACAACACTCTTCTATCATCAGCGCGTTGCACAAATCTGAATCCCACTGAAAGCCTCGCCATCGAATCAAAGAACCACGCCCTTGGCGTGCGAAACCCTGCATGAGAATCGGGATCACGTGTTACCCGACTTACGGCGGCAGCGGCGTCGTCGCGACGGAGCTTGGTCTGGAACTGGCCCATCGCGGCCACGAAGTTCATTTCATCTCCTATGCCCAGCCCATTCGGCTTACTGAGCTGAATCCAGACATTCACTATCATGAGGTCGACGTTTCGCGGTATCCGCTGTTTGATTACCCTCCTTATGATCTGGCTCTGGCGACACGAATGGCTGAGGTGTCTGAGATTTACGGGCTCGATCTTCTGCACGTTCATTACGCGATTCCGCATTCCGTCAGTGCGCTGTTAGCTCGTCAGATGCTGGCAGCGAAGCCGAAGGGTCAACGGCTACCTTTCGTGACAACCCTTCACGGCACCGATATCACCCTGGTGGGATTGGACCGATCATACCTGCCGATCACTCGTTTTTCGATTGAGCAAAGCGACGGCGTCACGGCGGTCTCCCGGTATCTGCAGGAACGCACCCGGCGCGAGTTTGACGTCCGCAACCATATTCAGGTGATTTATAACTTCGTAAACTGCGATGTTTACAGCCGCAGCGCAGCCTCTGCGGAACAGCGCAACGAATATGCGCGTGAGGATGAGCGCATCCTGGTGCATCTCTCCAATTTCCGGCCAGTGAAGCGGGTAACGGATACGATCGAGATTTTTGAGCGCGTGCGCAAAAAAGTTCCTTCCAAACTGCTGCTGATTGGTGACGGGCCCGACCGCTCGCAGGCGGAGTGGCTCGCGGTGCAGAAGGGTATTCATAATGACGTACTGTTTCTTGGCAAACAGGACCAGGTAACCGAGAAGCTGGCCATCTCAGATATTCTGCTCATGCCGAGCGAACTGGAATCCTTCGGACTGGCGGCGCTGGAAGGCATGGCTTGCGAGGTTGTGCCCATTGCTACCCGCGTTGGTGGAGTCCCTGAGGTCATCGAGCACGGAAAAAGCGGTTATCTGGCGGAGGTGGGCGATGTCGAGACTATGGCTCGCTACGCGATCGAACTGCTGACGGATGAAAGCCGCTTACGAGCCATGGGGAAGGCGAGCCGGACAGCGGCACAGTCAAAATTCTGCGCGTCCAACATAATTCCACAATACGAAAACTTTTACCGCCGCACACTGGAACGCTCTTCGTAGACCGCGGCCGGAACAGCGCTTTCGCTCTGCAACAGAGGAAGTCGCAAACGAATAATGGTTCCCTTGCCCTGGTGACTATCAATGGTCATGCGGGCAGTGTCGCCATACAGCACCTTCAGCCTTTCGGCGACGTTCGCCAGACCAATGCCGGTTCCCCCGAAGCCGCTAGGCTTTTCCAAGAGGTTGGCCGCACCCATACCTACGCCATTGTCTTCCACTTCGACAATCAGCTTTGAATCAGTTAGGCGGCTGCGAATAAAAATTGTCCCCTCGTCAATCTTGGAAGCAAGTCCATGTTTGATGCTGTTCTCAATCAAAGGCTGCAGCAGCATGCTGGGCATCATCACGTCCAGAGAGGCTGGGTCCAGTTCTTTTATGATTCGCAGTTTGTCGCGCCCGAAGCGCACCACCTCAATATCGAGATAATTGTCGATAAATTCCAGCTCTTCCCGCAGCGGGATGAATGCGTCGCCGCTGTTCAATAGCCTGCGAAGAATGGTAGCTAGCTTGATAATCAGTTCCCGCGCGGTATCGGGATCGAATCGGACCAGCGACGAAACCGAATTCAGCGTATTGAAGAGGAAATGGGGATTGATCTGATTTTGTAGCGCCTCCATGCGGGCGTTGAGCAGCAGCTTCTCTTGTTCTTCGAGCTTGATTTGGATGCGCACACTGTTCCAGATTTTTAACGCGACGCCGATCACAATGATCGATGTGGCGTAAATCAGGGCCTCTACCCATAGCTTGGGACTTTCCAGGCTGAAGGTTGCATGCGGCAGAAAACGGGCAATCTCAGTGTGCATGAAACGCAGGGCGATAATGGTGAAGAAGAACATCACCTGCCAATCGAACCGGCGAGGCGCAGGCAGGTTGCGCCGGATCATGCGGTAAATGCTTAGATCAATAAACGGCGAGAACGACCAGATGTCCTCCTGGTCCGGAGTCAAGTTTCGAAGTTGTCCTGCAACAAGCCCGCAAATTACTGTGAACGGCAGGGTCGCCCACTCGCCGTAAAGCAACGCGGGCAAACTAACCACAGCGCCGCCGACAGCCCCCGTCAAACGACCGCCGATGACCCCGAGGAGAATCGCAGTTTCGAAGGAAAGATCGCCGGCCAGGAAGCTTCGTGCGCTCAGTCGAAACCAGGTGCCAAAGGCCAGCGGCCCGGCAATCCATAGCACAAGAAAGAACTTTTGTTTCAGCGAACGCTCATCACGAAACAGCAAATTCTTGAATTCAACCGACCGCACGAGCGTGCTTGCGACGGCCGCAGCCACGCCCAGCTTAATGAGGAGATTGATCAGGATTAAACGCTGTTCCATGACGCCCGCTGACAGAAATGTAGCACGAACTGGGGGAACTTGACGGAAAGCCTAGGCACCCAGCTTGGAGGCAAGGGCGGTGAGTACGGCCTCAAGAGGCTCGAGTTTTTCGGGGCCACCTTGGGCCATGTCTTTGCTACCTCCGCCGCGTCCACCCAGCTCTGCCAAAGCTTCCTTCATCAGGGCACCCATGTCGAACGGCTGGCCGGTTGATTGAGCGAATACCAGAGCTGGCTGGCCGGATGTGCTGGCGAGAAGAGCAACTGACGGTTGGTCCCGACGTGTGAGTTTCTGTGCGAGCACTTTGATGAACGCCAGATCCCGATCCTTGAAAATGCGCATGACAAATGTCGAACCACTATGCTCTGGGGCTTCCGCTATCAATCTGGCGGCATACAGTTCAGCCAGTTCTTGCAGCGTTTGTTCATTGGACTTGCGAGAACTACGAGCCTCTTCCTGAAACTTCCGGATCTGCTGCGGCAGGTCCCAGATGTGACTGGAGCACAGGGCTGCGGCCTCGGCCAGGGTCGCGTAATCACGCCTGGCAGTTGCGACCCCGCGCTTGCCGCAGACGAATTCCACTCGCCATCCCTGGCGAATCTTTTCGATTTTTCGCAGCAGGATGCAGCCGATCTGGCCGGTGCTTGCAACGTGAGTGCCGCCGCAAGCGGTGAGATCAAAATCGTGGATGTCAATCAGGCGCAGTTTGTCGCGCTCTACAGGAGGAATCTTGCGCAACCCGAGTCTTTGCGCTTCCTCTTGAGTAACGAAGCGAATGCCCACCGGACGGTCTTGCACAATGACGTCGTTGGCCAGCTTCTCGGCGGCTTCAACCTGAGCAGTCGTTAGGGTCTTTGTGTCCAGATCAATGGAACAGGCCTCGGCTCCCATGTGGAACGAGACTGTTGGCATATTGAAGAGGCGTATGAATGCCGCCGAGAGCACGTGTTGCCCCGAGTGCTGCTGCATGTGATCGCGACGCCGATCCACGTCGATCTGGCCGTGGACGTGAGTCCCTTTCTGCAGCTCGACGGGTCCTTCGATTACATGCAGAATCGTGCCATCTTCTTTTTCAGTGACTTCAGTGACCGGGAGCTTATCCTTCCCTGCCAGAATGAGGCCAGTATCGAAAACCTGGCCGCCGCTGGTGGGATAAAAGGCAGTCTGATCAAGGATCAAAGCGGTGCGCGAATCGATTGTGGAGATGTCGACGACTCTCGCGTCAAATTCATGGAGAAACGAATCGTGATAGTAGAGATGTTCGGTCATGAGAAACGCATAGATCCTTCGAGGCGGAAAGCCTATCAGGATGACAGTTGGAGAAATGGACTGTGGCCTTAGTACGGGCCAATTATGCCGCCGATCTGGCGCGAAGCGGGCCGCGGTTGCGACCGCAGCTTGTGTTTCTCGATCACGTCCAGATACTTGAGCCCTGAACCCGTATTGAACAACACCACGGTGTCATCCGGGCCAAAGAATTCGTTAGCTCGCAATTTGCGATACGCCGCCAAGGACGCAGCTCCCTCGGGCGCAGCAAAGATTCCCTCGACCTTGGCCCATTGCCGCAAGGCATCCATGATTTCTTCATCACTCACCGCGACGGCAAGTCCGCCGCTTTTTTTCAGAATGTCGAGAATCAGGTAGTCGCCGTAAGGTTTGGGGACGCGAAGACCAGCGGCTAGCGTATCCGGATCAGGCCAGGAGTCGACCGTACTTTTGCCTTCGTCCCACGCTTTCACGATAGGAGCACATCCGGCACTTTGCACAGAAACCATCTGCGGGCGCTCGGGCCCAATCCAGCCCAGTTGCTGCATTTCGTCGAACGCTTTCCACATGCCGATCAGACCAACGCCGCCGCCTGTGGGGTAAATGATGGCGTGGGGCAAACGCCATCCAAGCTGTTCAGCGACTTCGTAGCCCATTGTCTTCTTGCCTTCAACGCGGAAGGGCTCTTTTAGCGTGGAAACATCAAACCAGCCCTCTTTGTCCTTCTTCTCGGCAACAATCCGCGCACAGTCCCTGATCAGGCCATCGATGAGTGTGACGCAGGCACCGTAGCTCTCACACTCGACCCGATTGGCCAGAGGCACGTCCTTGGGCATGAAGATGTGCGCTTCGATCGCAGCCGCGGCACAATACGCGGCCAGCGCACTGGCCGCATTTCCGGCAGACGGTGCGGCCAATTTCTTTAGACCAAAAGCTTTCGCCATTGTGACCGCGGCGGACATGCCGCGAGCTTTGAACGATCCCGTTGGGTTTAGACCTTCATCTTTTATGTGTACGTTGGAGAAGTCGCGGCTGGGCAACATAGGCGTGAATCCCTCGCCCAGCGAAACCGGTTCGGCTTCGGGCAACACTTCGGCGTAACGCCACATAGAGGGAGTCCGTCCAAACAATGATGCCGCCTTGAAAGTCTTCTTCAGTGCAGCGAGATCGTAGCGGACGTAGAAGACCGCATCGTCTTCAGGGCAAACCGTTCGCGGCTCATCGGCACTAATTTGCGTTCCGCACTTCGTGCACTCGAGATAGGCAATTCGGGCCAAGACGGGAGTTTAACACCGGAAGTGGGCGACGAATGCGCAGTATTTGATCTTTCAAAGATGCGACAAAACGGCGAGATTAGTGAGCGTCTGGACCGTGGAGCACAATCTCCGAATTTGCGAAGGCTCGACTGCCCAACTCGACCTCAGGCGTGGATAAAGAGTGTCGCGTTGATTGCGTCGGACACTCTTGAGCAGGTCACTTCTTAGGAAACTTGGCGTCGAGATCCAAATTCAGTTCCAGCACGTTGACCCGAGGTTCACCCAAAAACCCGAGCTGGCGTTCGGTGGTGTGCTGCTGAACGATTTGATGGAGCCGCTCCTGGGACACTCCTCGCTCCTTTGCCACACGTGCAATCTGAAATTCGGCCGCAGCCGGTGTGATATCGGGATCAAGACCCGAGGCCGAAGTAGTTACTAAATCGATGGGCACGAGTTCGCCGGGATGTTCAAGCTGATAAGTGGCGACATCGCCTTTTACGCGATCAATCAGGAGGTGATTCGTGGGACCGAGCTGTGAGCCGTTGGAGTTCGCTGCATCGTAGCCGGGTCCGGCATTCGATGGCCGGGAATGAAAATAGTTCGGTCCGGTGAATCCCTGCCCGATGATTCGTGAGCCAACTACCTGGCCGTTCTTAGCGATCAATTGCCCATTGGCCTTGTCTTTGAAGAACAGTTGGGCCAGGCCAGTGACAACGAGCGGGTATATGATTCCCAACAAAACTGTCGTTACAACCGTCATCAGCACCGATATCAACAAGTTTTTCTTCATCGCAAACCCTCTTTACTCAAGTCGCGCCCGTGACCCTCGCTGCTCATGCCATCCTCACCGCTGTGATGATCATGTCGATCAGCTTAATGCCTACGAATGGAACGATGATTCCGCCGAAACCATAAATCCAGAGATTACGCCGCAGAAGAGCCTCGGCTCCCATGGGCCGATATTTCACACCTCGCAGCGCCAGCGGAATCAACGCGATGATGATCAGCGCGTTAAAAATGACTGCCGACAAAACAGCCGATTGCGGCGTCTTCAGATGCATGATGTTCAACGCGTTGAGCACGGGGAACGTACCGGCAAACATGGCAGGAATGATGGCAAAATATTTGGCCACATCGTTGGCGATGGAAAACGTGGTCAGCGCGCCGCGGGTCATGAGCAGCTGCTTGCCGATTTCCACGACCTCGATCAGCTTGGTTGGATTGGAATCCAGGTCCACCATATTGCCCGCTTCCTTTGCGGCTTGCGTCCCGGTATTCATGGCGACTCCGACGTCCGCCTGGGCGAGAGCGGGAGCGTCATTGGTGCCATCACCGGTCATCGCAACCAACTTGCCTTCCTTCTGTTCCTTGCGAATCAAATCCATTTTTTCTTTCGGAGTAGCTTCAGCAAGGAAGTCATCTACGCCAGCTTCCCGGGCAATCGCGGCCGCAGTGAGAGGATTATCTCCAGTAATCATCACGGTCTTGATTCCCATGGCGCGGAGTTGATCGAATCGGTCGCGAATTCCACCCTTGACAATGTCCTTGAGGTAAATGACACCGATAGCCTGCTGATTGTCGGCGACGACGAGCGGAGTTCCGCCCGTGCGAGCAATTTTGTCCACGGTTGCCTGGATCTCTTTGGGCAGGACAGTGCCATGCTGGCTGAGATAGTTTGCAATCGCATCGGCAGCGCCTTTGCGAATCTCACGTCCCTCGAGGTTCACGCCGGACATGCGCGTCTGAGCGCTAAAGGGTATGAATTGCGCTTCCTGTGAACCCAGTTCCCTGCCCCGCAATCCATACCGAGTTTTGGCCAAAACGACGATGGAGCGGCCCTCGGGAGTTTCATCGGCGAGCGAGGAAAGCTGCGCCGCATCGGCCATCTGCGCTTCAGTGATTCCCGGTGCAGGAACAAACTCAGCCGCCTGGCGGTTGCCGAGTGTAATGGTTCCGGTTTTGTCGAGTAACAGCGTATTCACATCTCCAGCTGCTTCCACCGCACGTCCGGACATTGCCAGCACATTGTGCTGAACCAAACGATCCATTCCCGCGATGCCAATTGCAGACAACAATCCGCCAATTGTGGTTGGAATCAGACAGACGAGCAGTGAAACCAGCACAAAAACCGTCTGCGGCGATCCCGAATAAATCGCAAAGGGCTGAAGGGTCACAACCGCAAGCAGGAAGATAATCGTCAACCCGGCAAGCAGAATATTGAGCGCAATCTCATTTGGCGTTTTTTGGCGCTCCGCGCCTTCTACCAGGGCGATCATGCGATCGAGGAACGTCTCGCCTGGATTGGACGTGATCCTGATCTTTAGCCAGTCCGATAATACGCGCGTGCCGCCGGTTACCGCAGAGCGGTCGCCGCCTGCTTCGCGAATGACGGGAGCAGATTCACCGGTAATTGCGGACTCATCCACGGAGGCTACGCCCTCGAGAATTTCACCGTCGCTGGGAATGAACTCACAGGCGGAGACCATTACTTGATCGCCGGCCCGCAGCTTGGAGCTGGGAACTTGTTCCGTTTTCCCGTTTGGAAGGAGCCGGTTGGCAACTGTTTCCGCACGGGCCTTACGCAACGTTTCGGCCTGAGCCTTGCCACGCCCCTCGGCCATAGCTTCGGCAAAGTTGGCGAACAGCACGGTGAACCATAGCCACAACGTGATCTGGAGGTTGAAATAGAAGGCGGAGCCACGCTTGAACAGCAGAACGGTCGTGATCACGCTGCCAATCTCGACGACGAACATCACGGGATTGCCCATCATGGTTCGGGGATTCAGCTTTACGAACGCATCCCACACAGCACGCCGTACGATTTTCCATTCCCAGATGGCTTTTTTTCTGGTGGGTTTCATCGGCGAATGTCCAAGGCGAATTTGTTTCACTTCTAGAACGGGTGGTGCTTGGGTCGTCATGGCCATAAAGAGTTCCTTAAAATACTTTGCCCGCGCCCAAGAGCAGATTCTCAAGGATCGGGCCGAGACTGAGTGCCGGGAAAAACGTGAGAGCGCCAACGATCAGGATGACCCCGATCAGAAGGACGCTAAAAAGTGGTGTAGTCACCGGGAACGTACCGAGAGAAGGCGGAACGTATTTCTTCTGGGCAAGGTTCCCGGCAATTGCCAGCATGGGAATGATCATGAAGAACCGGCCAAGCAACATGTCGAATCCTATAGCGGTGTCATACCAGGGCGTGTTCACGGTCAGACCACCGAACGCGGATCCGTTGTTTGCCGCCCCGGAGACAAAGGCATACAGGATCTGGCTGAACCCATGGGGACCAGGATTGCTGATACTCGCGCTTCCGAAGCCACTTACGGTTGAAATCCCCGTGAGGACCAGAATGACTAAGGGAAAGACCAGCACGACGAGCATTGCCATCTTGACGTCGTAAGCTTCGATTTTCTTACCCAGATATTCCGGCGTGCGCCCGACCATGAGGCCGGCAATGAAGACTGCGAGCACGATATAGATCAACATGCCGTACATGCCGGCGCCCACGCCGCCAAAGATGACCTCGCTGAGCATCATGTTGACCAGAGGCACCATGCCGCCGAGAGGCATATACGAATCGTGCCAACCGTTGATCGCGCCGCAGCTGGCGTCCGTGGTTACGGTGGCAAACAACGCGGAGTCGGCGATGCCGAAGCGGACTTCTTTGCCTTCCATGTTGCCGCCGGACTGCAAGGCGGTCACTTGTTGATTGGTTCCGGCGAGCACCGGGTTGCCGCGAGCTTCTGCCCAATAGGCGACAGTTACGCCCGCGAAAAACAGGACCGCCATAGCCGCCCACACCGCCCATCCGTGAGCTTGCGACCCGGTCATTCGTCCCAACGTGTAGGTCAGGCCAGCCGACACCGCGAAGATTGAAAACAGTTCCAAGAGATTGCTGAAGGGAGTGGGATTCTCAAACGGATGAGAGCTGTTGGCGTTGAAGAAGCCTCCACCGTTTGTGCCCCACTCTTTGATAATCTCCTGCGACGCGACAGGGCCCTGAGCGATGGTCTGGGTGGTCACGGTTTCCATCACTGGTTTCCCGTTTGCGTCGACTACAGGTTTGCCGTCGGAGCCGGTTTTTTGAACTTGCGTAGGTTCGACCAGTTTCGCTGTGTCGTATGGCTTGAGGTTCTGAACTACCCCCTGCGAAACTAGAATGAGCGCGCCGACGACGCAGAACGGCAGCAGGACCCACAGCGAGCTACGGACCAGGTCGACCCAGAAATTCCCGATGGTCTGCATCTGCCGGCGGGCAATGCCACGGATGAAGGCAATCGCCAACGAAATTCCCAGGGCCGCCGACATGAAATTGTGATATGCCAGCCCAGCCATTTGAGTGAAGTAGCTCATCGTCGTCTCACCCGAATACGCCTGCCAATTTGTATTCGTGGTAAACGAGGCAGCCGTATTGAATGCGAGGTGAGCAGGAGTGACGGCGCCGAACTTCTGCGGATTAAACGGCAGATAGCCCTGCAGGCGCTGCATCACGTAGAGCACGAGCATCGAAACCAGGCTGAACAAGAGCATGCACGCGGCGTACTCCGTCCAGCGCATCTCATGATTCTCGTCGACGCCGGTGAGCCGATACACCACCTGCTCAATCGGCCTAAGTACCGGATCCATGAAGGTCTTCTTGCGGCTAAAGACGCGAGCCATGAAAATGCCCAACGGCTTGGTGACCAGGAAGATCAGCAGGAGAAAAAACAGGATTTGAAACCAGCCATTGATGGTCATATCAAAACTTCTCCGGTCGCAATAGGGCGTAGATTAGATAGACCATCGTCAGCGCACTCACTGCGAGCATGATGATCGACTCCAGAGTCATAGCGATTTCCTCCCTCACTTCACCCGCTCACAAAAGTGCACATAGGCAATGGATAAAGCAAAGAATGCAATCGTCACTGTTATCCAAAGAATGTCTTGCATACTGCCCTCCAACTACTTAGAACTTGACCAAAATCGCCAGATCCAGACGGTTCTCGTCTTTCACTAGATCCGGCGTCCAACCCGAAACCAACGAGCCCGGCGATCCCGAATTTCCGCCAGGAGGCGTGATTCCACCTCTTCCAGTGAAATATGGGACATTTGCCGCGCGATGATCGTATTCCCAGCGAAATGTGATGTACTGGCTCGGCATGTAATCGAAAGTTGCCGAGGCGTCCCAGGCCTTGTAAGGATCACCCGGATTCTCAGGGAAATACGGCGTTCCCGAGATCGCCGTAGCTCCGTTAATGGGAGGCAACAGCACTAGATAGCGTCCCGGATTATTGATCTTGCCTCCGCCCAGAGTGAAGCCGAAGAGGTCTCTGTGGAACCAGAGCCGGTTGTAAACCATGAATCCCAGGAAGTCCTGCTTCGGCGTAATGTACTTGACCCCGTTGACAATTTTTACGCCATTCGTATCGCAACTGACCGCTGTCCCCGCAACGGGATCACCACCGTGCTCGCAACCTATGTCGCCGGTAAGCGAAAATGCGGCCTTACTGATCCACGTCTCTGGATTGTCGTAGTACTTATATTCAATGCTGTCGTCGGTGTGATAACGGATGCGACCGGGAACACCCAGCGTGTCCGCGCCCAGCATGTATTGGTTGCCGAGAATCTCGAGTTTGCCATTCGGACGCCACAAAATTTGTGCGCCAATGCCCGGCCGATGATTGAAGCGTCCGTAGGACTGCCAGCCATTGATGAACCAAGGTTCAATTTTCAAGTGCTCGGTAGGAAAGATCTGCACGCGCAGACCATTGAAGAACCAGGGCGTGTTAGAGGAAACATACGAAGGCTGGTACGCCCAGTTGTCAAAGTTGTAGTAACTGAAAAGGCCGACGTAGGACATGAAAATTCCTGCATCGACGTTAATGCCATGCAAGGCATTGAAGTGATAGCCGCCGTACGCTTCCGAAATATACCGGTAAGCAGTATCGAGGTCCCAGTTGCCGCGCGCAGGACTGGCGTCGTTCCGCGGAGTGGTGGCCGAATACATGCCAAACTGGGTCATCAGCCGGCCGCGAACATTATCGTAATGGAAGTCGCCACCCACGCCTAATTGGGTCAGTTGAAATTCGTAGGCCCGAAACACTTCGCTCGAGCCCCCGATGGTGTCATCCGCCGGATGATTGAAGTCGACGATGTAATCCACGTCAGCTTGCACTTCCGGCGTAAAGAACTTGGTATCCAGGGGCACATCCTTCACTCTGCTATTGCCGTTAAGCCAGGTGAAGTCAGCAAAGGCGAAAGGCTCTGCTTTTTCTTTCTTTTCAGGTGCAGAAGTAGATGGCGGTGTGGTCGGGTTTTCCACCGCCGCCATCGCGGGAACAGCTTCCGTGCGCGGCTGCAACAAATTTTCAGATGGCATAACCCTTGGGTTTGGGTCAGGCATGCTGGCCACACGGTCGTCTTTCTTTGCCTGCTGGTGCTGTAATTCCGCTTCGAGTTGCTCGATCCTCTGCTTCATCGCTGCGAGTTCTTTAGCGATTGCTGGGGGAATCTGCTGGTCGGAATCGCTGGATTTTGGATCTGAGAGATTCGAATAGCTGGTATTGGATTGCTGCGAATGTAGTGGCGCGGAAAGAAAAGTGGCGGCTATTAACGTCAGCGCGGCGCGCTTGCCGGCTCTTGTCGGTAGTTTTCGTTTGAGAATTTCGGGATTCATCACTATGAGTTCTCCTCGCTTTCTCGATGGATTAAACTTCGCGAAATAAACCCTGACAGCAGAAGCAGGACCTCTTCTTGCCTCTATGGCAAATGCGAGTAGGAGGCGGACAAAAAAGACGACGGCGATGGCGCACAACACGACCGCGGCAAACCTGACCATGAATATTGCTGGCACAATTTTTCTCGCTGGATAAGCCGATTTAACTATTCAGCTCATAAAAGGGGGGTTAATTGTTTATAAGGAATTCGTAAAGGTCACCTGTCCGATTCAATGGTTTTGATTCGGGCCATAAGGATCCAAGCGGTAAACCAGCCAGGGCTCGGTCCGGATGTAGTGCGAACAACCCAACTGGAACTTCGTTTCAGCAGCCCCAGTCAGCCTCGCCCGGCTTGGCAAAATACTTGCGACTCGGGTGAGCGGGTGATGAGGTTGCACCCAACTCTTCAAGCGTCAGGCGGACTGCCGCTACGAGCAGTTTGCGTTCATTGCCTGGCGTTCGGTCCCACCAGGAATTCGTTTCCTCATTGTTTGTGCACTTGTAATCATGGACCAAGGCTTCGTGGTAGTGCTGGAAAAGCCTGGCAAACTGTTCTGCAGAGACATCCTGGATTGACGACATAAACTCTTAGCCTTCTTGTGCGTCGGCGAGCGGCTTGACGGCCAGATCGAATTGCCGAGTCACGGCTCTGGTCCGTTTTTGTTTACGCAACCGCATGAGAAATCCCAATATCAGCAAAAGCATATTTACGATCGCAAGCGGTACCATGTATCACGCTCCCGATGCACTCAGAGTATTGGATTATGAAAGTCGTAAAGATTCGATAAAGACTTCGTAGAATGTTCGTAAGGCAGGAGCCCTGTGAGTAAAGTGCATCCTTCGCGCCGGAGTAGGACGGCACCCAGTATCAGCGCCAGGAAGGTTCGTTGAAAGAAGCCCAGACCGCTAGAGTTTGACTGCGGCGGATCTTCGAGCCGATACCTCGGAATGGTTTCCGGAAGCGACCAACAGCGGCAGAGAGGCTTCCACGACCGTGCCCGGGTTAGCCGCAGCTACCGTCAAGCTTCCTCCCAATTGCGCCATCCGTTCGGCCATTCCACGTAACCCGACACCGAACCTAGTGCTGCCCCGGTTTTGTACGCCAAGGAGGTTGTTCGAAATTCCTTTGCCGTAATCGCGGATTGAAAGGACCAGCTCCTGGGAGTTTACGGTAAGTTTGATTTCTGCTTTGCGACTTTCGGAATGTCGGTGAATGTTGGTGAGACACTCCTGCACCGTACGAAAAATCGCAACCTCCAGATCAGGAGAGGGCCGATCGAGGGTTGTGGGTAGCTGCAGCGCCACTTCGATGCCGCTCCGCTCCACGAACCCATCCACGTACCACTGCAACGCATGTCCAAGGCCAGCCTCGTCCAGCATCGGAGGATGGAGGAGGTACGACATGGTACGAACGTCCCCAATGGCCTGATTCGTCAACCGGACGCTATCCTCGAGCCAGCGCTGCACGTTGCCGTCCGTGCCCGCCAACTGCTGCTTAGCCAGAGAAAGATTCAGCTGTATGGCGGCGAGAATTTGGCCGGTGCTATCATGCAGTTCTCTCGCCAAGCGCCGCCGTTCATCGTCCTGCAGACGCAAGAGGTGACCCGAAAGGGCACGCAGTTCCTGCTCGGCGCGCGTGCGCTTTCCTACTTCCTGTTTCAACGCCTCATTGGCATGAAATAGCTCGTTATTTGCTATCTCAAGCCGTTGCTCATGCTGCCTGGAGCTTTCCGCGGCGGCGACCATTTCACGCACCTTAGGTATCAGTGGAGGGAGGGCGACCGCCGTGATGACGGAAGCAATGGCGGTTAACACCTTCACTTCGGCGGAGAACCAATAAACCGGCTTCCATAGAACCACCACTTCCATAAGGTGAGTGAAGCCACACGCGATAATGAAGGTCCCAAACGCGATAAACATCCAGCTGAAAGGAATTTCTCGCCGCGTGCGGTAGACGAGGTAACCGAGAGTCACTGAGATTGACACGTATGAGAGCCAGATGGCCGTGTCCGCGCCGAGGTGCACTGCAATCAGACGCTTGTCATACAGATAGCAGTAAACATGTGGCAGGAATTGAGTGGTGAACAATCCTCGGAAGGTTTGCGGTACCAGGGCTAATGCTGTAACCATGGCGGCCACCGCGGCTGCCGAAACGAGCACCAAACCCTTGCTTCGCGGAGGCGTAGCGAGAGCACCCATTACGTAACTCCCGGCGGAGATTAAGAGAAAAAGAGCGAGCAGTCCAGCTTAGGCTGCTCGCTGCACCAGGGCAATCGGGGAAAACCTGTACGGCTATTTTCCCGGTTCGAACCGGTATCCGACCCAGGGCTCCGTCACAATATAACGAGGCGCCGAAGCTTCGGGCTCCAGCTTTTTGCGCAACTGTCCGACAAATACTCGCAAATATTCCACCTGCTCTGTACTCTGACCGCCCCAAATTGCACTGAGCAACGCGCGATGGGTAACCACCTTACCCGGATGTCGCGCCAAATACACGAGCAGATCGAACTCTTTAGGAGTAAGACGGACATCGCGATTCCGTAGACTCACCTTGTGGGCCGCGAGGTCGATGCGAAAATCACCAACCTCAATCAGGGAGGGCTCATCGTCGGCTCGAATTCGCCGCAGATTCGCACGCACCCGCGCCAACAGTTCTTCGATGCCGAAAGGTTTGGTGACATAGTCATCTGCGCCGACGTCCAACGCCTGAACCTTTGTTCTTTCCTCCCCTCGGACAGACAGCACGATGATGGGGATGTGTGCCGACGCCCGCAATTTGCGGCAGAGTTGAAGACCATCCATGTTCGGCATGGCGAGATCGGTAATTACCAGATCAGGAGTCCAGTCCTTCATGATTTCCAGGGCGGTCTCACCGTCGTTGGCAACGCGGATGTCGTATCCGTGGCTCGATAGGCTGGTGCGCAGCACGCGCGTGATCTGCGGTTCGTCATCTACAACAAGGATTCGACGGTGTTCCGTCATCGCGCCACTAGCGCTCCTGGGTGACAATGTGAACGTCCACCGGCGGGGCGTCACGCAAGAATTTATGAATTGCGGAAAGATAAAAGTACCTTTTCATCCCCGTGGTCGCCGAACGTCCAAAAACCACCTGGGTGATATGCTTTTCGCGAACCAGGTTGGCAACAGCCTCTGCGACGGTGGTAGCCTTCACTTTTACGATATGTGCTCCGACATTCTCCGCGAATTGCAGATTGGCTGCCAGAGTCTTCTGGTTCCTCTCACTGGTATCCTGACCCATGTCAACATAAATGACGAACAGCTCGCCATCCATGGCTTGCGCCATGCGGGCACCGCGGGCAATCAGGTACTGGGCCGCAGGATTTGAACTGACCGCAACTCCAATTCGCTCACGGACCGGTACAGCGCCCGTGCTTTGGTCTTTCTCGCGGTAGGACTCCAAGCTGCGATCCACCGCCTGGGCCACCTGGCGTAGCGCAAGTTCGCGTAGTGCGATGAGATTGCCGGGACGAAAAAAGTTACCCAACGCACGTCCCACCCTGTCGAGCGGGTAAATGTCACCACGCCGCATCCGGTTCTGCAGGGCCTCTGGAGTTAAGTCGGACATCACCACTTCATCTACACGCTTGAGGACCCAGTCGGGAACGGTTTCCCGCACCGTAATCCCCGTCAGGCTCTGCACAGTCGGTGTGACACTTTCCAGGTGCTGGATGTTCATGGTGGAAAGCACGTCAATGCCAGCGTCGAGGATTTCCAGCACGTCTTGATATCGTTTGTGATGCTTGCTGCCTTCGACGTTGGTATGAGCCAACTCGTCGACCAGAACTACCCGCGGATGACGGGCGAGAATGGCATCCACATCCATCTCTTCAAAGACGGTTCCTTTGTAGAGGAGTTTCTTGCGGGGAACTGCCTCCAACTGTGCCGCCAGTTCGGCAGTCGCCTTGCGGCCGTGCGATTCCACGACACCGATGACCACGTCTTCCCCGCGACTATGCCGCCGAATGGCTTCGCTCAGCATGGTGAAGGTTTTGCCTACACCGGGGGCGTAGCCCAGAAAAAGCTTGAACGCACCTCCCTTGTTCGGCGGCGAGGTCTCTTCCAGCCATTGTTCAGGAGTTTTAGCCATCGCCGATATTTTCGTCGAGGACACGAAAATTGTCGATGTCAGCTACAATCGCGGCGTGAGACCGGCGATTCTGAAAACGGTGCTGCAGTTTGCGGGTACGGTGGTGGTGATTGCGGTAATCGTTTTCGCATGCCATGTGCTTGTGCAAGTAAATCCCACCACGGCCGCACTGATCTTTGTAATTGCTGTTGTTATCGTTTCCGCCACCTGGGGCCTAAGGCCCGCCATATTCATGGCTTTGCTGGCGACCCTGGCATTCAATTACTACTTTTTACCTCCCATCGGCACCTTGACTATTGCCGACCCGCAGAATTGGGTTGCTCTGTTTGCATTTCTTGTGACCGCCGTTATTGCCAGTCAACTCGCCGAGCGGGCACGCCGCGAAGCCCAAAGTGCGAACCTGCGCCGCGAAGAGGCTGAGCGCCTCTATAAGTTTAGCCAGCAACTCCTGGGGAGCGAGAACATAGCTGAACTGCTCAATGCCATCCCGCGCTACATAGTGGAGTCGTTCGGAGTTGAGGCGGCTGCCATTTCCCTAACCAGCCGGCCGGACATCTACCGATCCAGCATAGATCGAGATGTCCTTGACCGGCATGATCTTCGCCTCGTAGCCATGCGGGGAGAGCCTCAGATTGACGCGGAACGGGGAGTAGTTTTCATGCCGCTGCGCATGGGCGTACGTGTAGTGGGCAGCATGGGATTGTCTGGCGCTCAGCTGTCTCGCGAGACGTTGGAAGCCATGAGCAGTCTGATAGCGATCGCTACTGAACGTGCGGGCGCGGTTGAGAAGCTGAGCAAAGCGGAGGCCGCTCGGGAGAGTGAACAATTGCGTTCGGCGCTGCTGGATTCCGTGACCCACGAATTTCGTACGCCGTTGACTGGCATCAAGGCGTCGGTAACGACCATGCTCTCAAACCCGCGCTTAGATGAAGCCCAACGACAAGAACTGCTGACGGTCATTAATGAGGAGAGTGATCGTCTCAACCGCCTGGTCGGCGAAGCAGCCGAGATGGCGCAACTCGAGGCCCACGAGGTCGAGTTGCGCTTGGGACAGCATCAGGTGCAGGAAGCAGTGGATGACGCGATTGCGAAATCAAGGGCAGTATTGGGCAAGCATCCGGTTAACGTTCAACTACCGCAAGACCTCCCGGCGGCTCGAATTGACGTGGATCGTATCTCCGAGGTGATCGCCCAACTCATGGAGAACGCGGCGAAGTATTCGCCACCGGACAGCGAGATTTACATTACCGGCGAAGTTAAAAACCGAATGCTGATGATCAGCGTCGCGGACCGAGGGCCTGGCATTGATGATTTCGAACAATCACTAATCTTCGAGAAGTTCTACCGCGGCCGGAATCAGCGAATGCAGGTGCAGGGTACGGGAATGGGCCTGGCGATCGCCAAAGCGATTGTTGAAGCACATGGGGGACACATCGGTGTAACGAGTCAGCTCGGACGCGGCTCGGTGTTCTATTTTACCGTGCCCGTGGCGTGACGGGAGAATCTACTTTGCACTGGGCAGGGCGGCAATCTTTTCGATTACGATCGCGTTGGAGCCGCCTCGCTGGTAGACTCTTCCGCTCGCTGTCACCTTTTCGCCGGCAAAAGGTAGAAGTTTGTCATTCTGGCCGCTGGATGGCGTAGTGTCGGCAATGGGCCAATAGATTGTGCCATCCCCAGCCAGGATTACAAGCGGAGAACCGGCCTTCGCACAAGCTCGGGCACAATCCGCGCTGATCGGCTTGCTCAAATTCTTAGTGAAAGCACAGGCAGAGTCCAGCACAAACCCGTTGACGTTGACTACCTTACCGTTATCTGCCGGGAATGCAGAGACCAGCAACAAGAGCACAGCTGCACCAACCAAGGCGCTTGAGATTGAGATTCGCGACATGCCACACCTCAGAATCACATATTTGAGCACCAGAGCCGTCAGACGAAATATTACGGAATAACCGGCCCCGCGGTCGGGCATCATGCTAACCGGTAGCGTTCTTCCGTGTCCATAAGATAAGAATTGCCTTGAGATTCTTCGCCTATGTCTAAGCGTCATTCCTTGCAGGTCGCGCTGTTCTTGACGCTGTTAGGGCTCGCGGCCTTTCCTTCACACGTCATACGGATCCATGCGCAAGAACCGGGATCCCGTAAGACCAGCAAACCCTACACCGGCGATCTGTCCATCT
>Ga0187766_10000787_pt1 | contig 18157 bp, 14 predicted proteins | sample 0216_QUI02_MP05__4_FD_132971 | JGI IMG/M metagenome (GOLD analysis project Ga0187766, IMG submission 132971) | Tropical peat soil microbial communities from peatlands in Department of Meta, Colombia - 0216_QUI02_MP05_20_MG | ecosystem: Environmental > Terrestrial > Soil > Wetlands > Peat ... | reverse complement strand
TACGGGCGCTGCTCGCGCTGGGGTATCGTCGCGTTTGCGTCCTCGCTCGACCAGGCCGGGCCAATGACGCGCACGGTGCGCGACGCGGCGATCATGCTGCGCGCCATGGCCGGACACGATCCCAAGGATTCGACCTCCGTCGACGTGGCCGTGCCGGATTTCGAGGCGGCCGTTGGAAAGTCCGCGAAGGGCCTAAAGGTTGGCATCCCGAAGGAGTACCGGGTCGACGGAATGCCCGGCGAAATCGACCGGCTTTGGCAGCAGGGTATCGAGTGGCTGCGCGACGCAGGCGCTGAGCCGGTCGACGTCAGCCTGCCTCATACGAAATATGCGCTTCCGACCTATTACATCATTGCGCCGGCCGAAGCCTCGTCCAACCTCGCGCGCTATGACGGCGTGCGTTACGGCTTGAGGGTGCCGGGCGAGGACCTCATCGATATGTACGAGAACACGCGCGCCGAGGGTTTTGGGCGCGAAGTCCGCCGGCGCGTGATGATCGGAACCTATGTGCTCTCCGCCGGCTATTACGACGCGTATTATATCAAGGCCCAGCGCGTACGCGCCCTGATCCTGCGCGACTTCACGGAAGCCTTCACGAAAGTGGATGTGATCCTGGCGCCGAGCACGCCAAGTGCCGCCTTCGCGGTGGGCGAGAAAATGGACGATCCGATCGCGATGTATCTGAACGACGTTTTCACGGTGCCGGCAAATCTCGCGGGTCTTCCGGGTGTGTCGGTGCCTGCTGGACTTTCGGCCGACGGCCTGCCCCTCGGGCTCCAGATCGTCGGCCGAGCCTTCGACGAGGAGACGGTCCTGCGGGCCGCAGCGGTGGTCGAGAAGGCTGCGAATTTCACGGCCACGCCCGGCTTCATCGCGGGGAGGGCATAAGCGATGGCCGCACACATCGAGGGCAAGACGGGGGCGTGGGAGATCGTCATCGGCCTCGAGGTCCACGCTCAGGTCATCTCGGAGGCAAAGCTTTTTTCGGGAGCTGCAACCGCATTCGGTGCCGAGCCCAATACGCAGGTCTCTTTCATCGACGCCGCAATGCCGGGCATGCTGCCCGTGATCAACGCGACATGCGTCGAGCAGGCGGTGCGCACCGGCCTCGGCCTCAACGCCAAGATCAATCGCTTATCGATCTTCGACCGGAAGAACTATTTCTACGCGGACCTGCCGGCGGGGTATCAGATTTCCCAGTACAAGCAGCCCGTGGTGGGCGAGGGGACGATCGTCATCGACCTGCCGGACGGCTCGAGCCGCGAGGTCGGCATCGAGCGACTTCACCTCGAACAGGACGCGGGCAAGAGCCTCCACGACCAGGACCCGCGACGCACCTTTGTCGATCTCAACCGTGCGGGTGTGGCCCTCATGGAAATCGTCTCCAAGCCGGACATGCGCTCTGCCGAGGAGGCTGGGGCCTATTTGCGTAAGCTGCGCTCGATCCTGCGCTATCTCGGCACGTGCGACGGCAACATGGAAGAGGGCTCGATGCGCGCCGATGTCAACGTGTCGGTGCGCAAGCCGGGAGCACCCCTCGGTACGCGCTGCGAAATCAAGAACGTGAACTCGATCCGTTTCGTGCAGGCTGCAATCGAGTTCGAGGCGCGCCGCCAGGTCGAACTGATCGAAGACGGCAGCACTGTCGTCCAGCAGACGCGGCTGTTCGATTCCAAACGCGGCGAGACGCGCGAAATGCGCTCGAAGGAGGAGGCGCACGATTACCGTTACTTCCCCGATCCCGATCTTCTGCCGCTCGAGCTCGAGCCCGATTGGATCGAGGGGATCCGCAAAACGTTGCCCGAGCTGCCCGACGCCAAGAAATCGCGCTTCATCCAGGATTTCGGCATAACGCCCTACGACGCAAGCGTGCTGGTGGCCGAGCGCGCGAGTGCCGATTATTTCGAAGCGGTGGCGAAGGGTCGCGACGGCAAGCTTGCCGCCAACTGGGTGATCTCGGAACTTTTCGGCCGGCTCAACAAGGCGGGCAAGGATGTGCTCGCGTCGCCGGTTTCCGCGGGCTCGCTTGGCGAGCTCCTCGATCTCCTGGCGGACAGCACGATTTCCGGTCGCATCGCCAAGGACGTGTTCGATGAAATGTTCGCAAGCGGAAAATCGGCGCGCGAAATCGTCGAGGCGAAGGGCCTCAAGCAAATCACGGACACCGGGGCGATCGAAAACGCCATCGCGAAGGTGATCGCCGACAATCGCGGCCAGGTCGAGCAGTACAAGAGCGGCAAGCAGGGAGTCGTCGGCTGGCTCGTCGGCCAGGTCATGAAAGCGACCGGCGGCAAGGCCAATCCGAAGATGGTGAACGAGCTTTTGAGGAAAACGCTCGACCGCTGATCGCGGAAAGCCTCGCCTTATCACGAAGGAGCAGAACGGCTGGCGGCCGGCGTTGACTTACGCGCGTGCCCTGGCCGAGAAATACCCACGAATTTGACAGCCCGATGCGGAGCACTCTGTTAACCTCACATTGAAGGCAACGACGGCGGGAGCCGAGGAGGGACAATGATCGGTCGAGTGTGGCACGGCTGGACCGAGCTGGAGGACGGGGACGCATTCGAAAAATTCTTGAAGGCAACGCTGCCGAGTTTTCATCGGCACGCGGGCTACCGGCATGCTTACTTGATGCGCATGCCGAAGGAGAGCGAGACCGAATTTCTCGTCGTAACCTATTGGGATTCGATGGAGGCCGTGCGCGGTTTCGCAGGCGCTGACGGCAAGGGTTCGGTCATTCTGCCGGAAGCGCGCAAGCTCCTGAAGCGGTGGGATGAAAAGCCGCTCCATTACGACGCGGTGCGGGTGGACTGACGCCCGCCTTAGGCGCGGCGAGAAGATCGAAGGGCGAGGTGGTTCGATCTGAAGCGATCGCGTCCTACGCCGCGCCGTTCTTGAGCACGCCGCGGCGGATTTGGTCGAGCTCGATCGATTCGAACAAGGCGCGGAAATTGCCTTCGCCGAATCCTTCGTCGCCTTTGCGTTGAATGATCTCAAAGAAGATCGGCCCGATCAGATTTTGCGTGAATATCTGGAGGAGCCGGCCACCACCTTTGGTCGGTGCGCCGTCGACCAGGATTCGGTTCGCAGCAAGCCTCGCCAAATCTTCGCCGTGACCGGGAAGACGAGCATCGATGCGCTCGTAATAGGCGTCGGGCACGGTCTGGAAGGGCACCTGGCGCTGCCTCAAGCGCTCGACGGTTCCATAGATGTCGTCGGTTCCAAGGGCGACGTGTTGGATGCCCTCCCCGCGATAGGCATCGAGATACTCCGCGATTTGCGAGCGGTCGTCCGAGCTTTCGTTGATCGGAATGCGGATCTTGCCGCAAGGGCTCGTCATCGCCTTGGATTTGAGGCCCGTGAGCTTGCCCTCGATATCGAAGTACTTGATCTCGCGGAAATTGAAGAGGCGCTCGTAGAAATCGGCCCATTCTTTCATGCGACCGCGATGGACGTTGTGGGTGAGGTGGTCGATATAGGTCAACCCGGCACCGCTGGGTTGGTGCGGCACACCTTCGATCCACTCGAAGTCCACGTCGTAGATGGTGCCCTTCGAACCGTAGCGGTCGACGAGATAGATGAGACTATCGCCGATGCCCTTGATGGCGGGAATGTTGAGCTCCATCGGGCCGACCTTGCCCGGCACGCTCCAGGCCCCGAGTCCGAGTGCACGCTTGTGCGCTGTCGCGGCGTTGCGCACGCGGAATGCAATCGCGCAGATACTTGGGCCGTGAATGCGCGCGAAGCTCTGGGCGAAACTCTCCGGCTCCGCATTGAGGATGTAGTTGACGTCGCCCTGACGATAAAGGGTCACGTCCTTCGATCGGTGCCGGGCCACGGCCGAGAAACCGAGTTGCTCGAAAAGTGCCGCGAGCGCGCCGGGGTCAGGGGCCGTGTACTCGATGAACTCGAAGCCATCCGTTCCCATCGGATTGACGTCGTGAGCGCCCTCTACGGTCTCGGCCATGTCCGCCCTCCGCGGTTCCCTCCAGTCATTGACGCGACGAAACTCGCGCACAACGCGCTTGCCATGATAACGCAACTTCGCCGGAGCCGAGTTGGATATTCGCCCCGTGGCCCTATCGTTTCCATAGGTACGGCGCCATCGCCTTTTGCGCTGCGCGCAGGTAGGTTATGCGTTCGGGGTATCTTGCCTTTGCCTAAGCGGCGCCGATTTGAAGCCCCAATGCTCGCAGGACGAGCCGAGTTCGAACGGAGATGGCGATGATTGACGTATATACCTGGGCGACACCGAACGGCCACAAGATCCACATCATGCTTGAGGAATGCGGGCTGCCCTACAAGGTGCATGCAGTCGATATCGGGCGCGGCGAGCAATTCGAGCCGGCTTTTCTCAAGATCAGCCCCAATAACAGGATTCCGGCAATCGTCGATCCCGAGGGGCCCGGCGGCAAGCCACTCTCCCTCTTCGAATCCGGTGCGATACTTATTTATCTGGCCGAGAAGACCGGCAAATTCCTGCCCAAGGACCCGCGCGGGCGGTACACGACGCTGGAGTGGCTGATGTGGCAGATGGGCGGCGTCGGTCCCATGTTCGGCCAGGCCCATCATTTCCGAAATTATGCCGCCGACAAGATCGAATACGCGATCAATCGCTATACAAACGAGGCCGGACGGCTCTATGGCGTCATGAACAAGCGGCTTGGCGAGGCAAAGTATCTTGCGGGCGACGACCTCACCATCGCGGATTTCGCGACTTGGCCGTGGACGCGCTCGATTGCCAATCAGGGCCACGACCTCGACAGCTTCCCAAATGTGAAGCGCTGGTTTCAGGCGATCGACACGCGTCCGGCGGTGCAGCGCGCGGTAAAGGTGCTGGCCGATCGTCGTCGCGACCTCGCGACGGACGAACAAGCAAAAGAGGTCCTCTTCGGCGCCACCCAGTTCGCCAAGCGTTAATCTACGCCCGCGCGACGGTAGGCCCGACGCACCGGGGAAACCGAGGTTGGCAAGCCGCCCCGAGACTCCCGTCCTGGACGTGGCAGGTGTCTGAAGGCATATCGATTTCGACTTGCGGTTTACGAAACCTTTCCAATTTATAGATATGTGTTCTATCTGGCGGCCTTGACCGCAGGTGGGCCACGCCTTTACGTGTCGCCAATGTGGGCGCGTTGGCGCTACAAGCCGTAAAACAAGGCCTGCGAAAAGCTTATTAGGAGCCATTGGGAATGCGTTTCTCGCCGCTCGTCGACAGGGTCGCTGGCAAAGGGGCCGCGGCATGGCACATCCATTTTGACGCCGAGCGCCAGAAGGCTGCCGGGCGCGACATCATCTTCATGACCGTCGGCGATCCCGATCAAGCCCCACCCGAGGCCGTGATCGAGGCGACCGTCGATGCGCTGCGCCGTGGCCGCACCGGCTATTCGCCCATCACCGGCTACCCAGAAGTGCGCGTCGCAATCGCTAAGCGTTTTGCCGAACGCACCGGCCAGCCATGTGCTGCCGAGAATGTCGTCATCGTGCCTGGCACGCAGGCAGGGCTCTTTTGCGCGCTGCAATGCCTCGCTGCGCCGGGCGACGAAGTCATCGCGACCGAGCCCATGTATGCGACCTACGAGGCGGTGGGCGGTGCGAGTGGTGCACGCCTGGTCAGAGTGCCTCTTCGGCCGGAGCACTCCTTCCATCCCGATCTCGATGCGATGGCAAGGGCAATCACGCCTGCCACGCGCGGCATCTGGATCAACAGCCCGCACAATCCGACGGGCGCGGTATTGACCCGGCAAGAAATCGAATCGATCGCGGCACTTTGCCGCCGTCACGAGCTGTGGCTGCTGTCCGACGAAGTCTATGAGGATCTCGCTTTCGCACGCCCCCATATCAGTCCGTGGAGCCTCCCGGGAATGGCGGAGCGCACGATTGTGGTCTCGAGCCTCTCCAAATCCCACGCGATACCCGGTTTTCGCTTCGGCTGGATCGTCGGGCCCGCTGCGCTCGCGAAGCACCTTTTTAATCTCCTCCTTTGCATGCTCTATGGTGGGCCGCCCTTCGTGCAGGACGGCGCACTCGTCGCCCTCGGCCGCCAGCTGCCCGAAGTCGCCGCCTTGCGCGAGGATTATCGCCGCCGGGCGGCGCTGCTCTCGGGCATCCTCGCAGAGGCGTCCCAATGCAGGGTCGTTCCGCCGGAAGGCGGAATGTTCGTGCTGCTGGACGTGCGGGGGACCGGCCTTAGTTCCGAGGCGTTCGCCGACGCACTCCTCGAGCGGGAAGGGGTCGCCGCCCTGCCTTGCGACGGGTTCGGGCCAAGTGCCGTCGGGCATCTGCGCCTTTCGCTCACGAATAAGGACGAGCGCCTTCGGGAAGCGGGCAAACGGATCGTTCGCTTCGCGCGACAGCTCGCCATGCGAAACGCGTTGGTCGATAGCGAAGTCACTTAGGTCTTCGCCATTTGCTCGCGCTTTTGCGAAATTTTTCGACATAGCGCGCGTGCTCACGCGCGTCCCGACGCCATCGATCGCGTTGGCGACCTCGGCGACGCCCAATACGCAGTTGAACCACGCCGCCGCGTCGGCGGCGAAGCCGACCGCAGGCTCGTGGCTCAAAGCGTAGAAGGGCAGGATGGGCGACTGCTCGACCACCTTGATAAATGGCAGCGCGAAATCGCCGGGTATTCCGAAAAGCTCACGCGCGCCTCGCGCCCTGAGCACCTCGAGCACTGCCTCCGCAACGTTCTTCGGACCGCCTCCCGCGTCCTTGGGGAAATCGCCGAAGCGGCGTGAATTCGGCGGCTGAAGCCCTCTCGCTCTCCGCGTTCACGCACCCGCGACGGCGACGAGAGTTCCGTCGGATGCCGATTGGCGCAACTTGATCAGCGGCGCATATTCCGGCGAGCGATGCCATCGCTTGGCGGCGGCCATATCGGGGAATTCGAGGATCACGAGACGATGGGGGCGCCACGAACCTTCGAGCACCTCATGCTCTCCGCCGCGCACCAGGAATCGCCCACCATACTTCTCGATCGTGGCGAGGACCTGCTTGCGATACTCCTGATAGGCGTCGGGATTCTTGACGTTCACGTCGGCGATTACATAAGCAGCCATGTCGAACTCCATGCCGTACGGATGAGTGGAACGCCTAAGTGCGCTCGATTGTTCGCGGTGATTATGCCAGTATGCGCTGCGATACCCTAGACTCTTCAAATCACGACCCGGACCCTCGATCCCCATGACCCAGGACCAGAACTTAAAGCCCGCGACGCTCGCCGCCCAGGCGCTCGGTTGGGTCGACGCGACGACCCACGGGATTGTCCCGCCGATTCATACCTCGACCACCTTCATCCGCGATGCCGACAACCAATACCGCACCGGGCTCAGTTACGGCCGCGACGACAATCCGACCGGCGATCAGGCCGAAACGCTCCTGAACACGCTCGAAGGCGGACAAGGTTGCTTGCTCTTCGCCTCCGGCATGGCGGCCGCGACGTCGGTATTCCAAGCCCTCAAGCCCGGCGACCACGTTATCGCGCCGACGGTCATGTATTGGGGTTTGCGCAAGTGGCTGCTCGAATTCGCAACCGATTGGGGTCTCAAGGTCGAGCTGGTCGAGACCGGCGATCTCGCGCACCTCAAGAATCGCTTGCGACGCGGCGAAACAAAGCTCGTCTGGATCGAAACTCCGGCAAACCCGACTTGGATCGTCACCGACATTGCGGCCTCGGCGGCGGCGGCGCACGAGGCAGGTGCCCTGCTTGCCATCGATAGCACGGTCGCAACCCCGGTGCTCACGCGCCCGATCGAACATGGCGCCGACATCGTGATGCACGCGGCGACGAAATACCTGAACGGCCATGGCGACGTCATGGGCGGAGCACTCGTCACGGCCCGAAACGACGGATTTTGGCAGCGCATCGTGCGCCTTCGCCATGACAATGGCGCCATCATCGGCCCATTCGAGGCATGGCTGCTGATACGTGGACTGCGCACGCTCTATCTGCGGGTCGAGCGCTCTTCGGCGAACGCGATGGCGGTCGCGGCGCACTTTGCTGGCCATGGCAAAATCCTCGCCGTCCACTATCCGGGCCTCAAAAGCGACGCGGGTCACGCCATCGCGGCGAAGCAGATGGCAGGCGGATTCGGCGGCATGCTCTCGATCCGGGTCAAAGGAGGAGAGGTGGGGGCCATCGCGGCGGCGGCGCGCGTCAAAGTCTTCAAGCGCGCCACTTCGCTCGGCGGGGTCGAGAGCCTCATCGAGCATCGTGCAAGCGTCGAGGGCCCGGGCACGCCCGTGCCGAGCGATCTTCTGCGCCTTTCGATTGGCATCGAGGACGCGGAGGACCTGATCGCGGATCTCGAACAAGCGCTCGCTTAGCCAGCTAACGATATTTTAGCGTCATAGGAGGAATTCTTGATCGAGCTCTACACATGGGGCACGCCCAACGGCCGCAAAGTTTCGGTCATGCTCGAGGAATGCGGCCTCGCGTACAACGTCCGCAAGATCGACATCACCAAGGACGATCAGTTCACGCCAGCCTTCGTTGCTATCAACCCGAACAGTAAAATTCCCGCAGTCGTCGATAGCGACGGCCCGGACGGAAAGCCGATCACGCTTTTCGAATCCGGTGCCATCCTGATCTATCTATCGGAGAAGACGGGCAAGTTCCTACCCAAGGACGCGCGGGGAAAATACGCGACACTGCAGTGGCTGATGTTTCAGATGGGTGGGGTCGGCCCGATGTTCGGCCAGGCCCATCACTTCATTCGCTCCGCGGCCGAGAAGGTGCCTTACGGGATCGAGCGTTACTCGAAGGAGACGAGGCGCCTTTACAGCGTCATGAACAAACGGCTGGGAGAGGCATCCTATCTTGCCGGGGCTGACTACACGATCGCGGACATCGCGACTTATCCCTGGGTCGCGCGCCACGAGTGGCACATGGTCGATCTTGCGGAATTTCCCAACGTCAGGCGCTGGTTCGACGCCATCGGTTCACGGCCGACCGTGAAGCGCGGGATGGCGGTGCCGGGCTAGTGCGGCGAATCCGGAAAGATTGCGCGATCCTCGGCCGGACGCGATTCGCTCGCCGGCCGATCCTGCTTCGTCAGCCCCGTGCCTACTTGTTCAGCCGATCGCCTGCTGCGAAGCCGCCGGCGTTCCTGCCCCTTGGCGCGTGAAGGGCACCACCGTGCCGCCACTTGCCGGGCGGGGAACGAGGAGACCTTGAAGTTCGCGCTTGCAAGTCTCGAGGATCATGACCTCGCGAGCGTCCTCGCGGTCGAATACCTGGATCGATGTGAGCTTGTTGTCGACGAGATCGAGCAACGACTCAACGCACTACTTCGACAGTGACATTTATGCCCCCTACCTAAGGCCTGCTGATCACCGTGCCAGTCTGCAGCAATTTTAATTAAAATTACGTGAATCGTTTACTCGTGTGGCGAAACCGAGATTCACTCCAAGCGGGTGCGGGACCGTGAGCGAGTATCGGAGGCAAAGCCACGCGTGCAATACGTTGAATCTCGTGCGGTATTCGGATTAGAAGTTCCCAAACGCGGCTGCCGGCAAATTCATGGGAACTCAAATCCGCACGTTAAAGACCAACGAATTTTATTGCGTTCCTATCTTGGGGCCGCGGCCGGATGGCCCGCCACTCCGCTCGATACCGAAAGCGGTGCTTGGAGTGTTCCGCCCGTGTTCATTGACATATTGGCATCGCCCCGGTAAGTAGCCTGTCCGGTCGACCCTGACCGGCCCGCGTGATCTGTTTTGCGGCCTGGAGCGATGGGTGAGTGGCTGAAACCAACGGTTTGCTAAACCGTCATACGGGCTTAAACCCGTATCGAGGGTTCGAATCCCTCTCGCTCCGCCATGCTGCGGTTTTCCTCGGTTTTGATTGGCGTAGCAACCGTAGAACCGTTGCTGCGACAACTACGATTTAGGCTATTGCCACCCGATTGCCACCCAAAAGTATCGGAAGTGTTCTTACTGGCTCACTCGGTTAGAACGCCGGCCAGCGAAGTCTCGACGATGGCCGCGGCCGGCTCGTCGGTGTCGCCGAACGGGTGAGCATAGGTCGACAGGGTGATGACCGGACTTGCGTGACCGATCCGGCGGCTGACGGTCACGACGTCGAGGCAAGACGCGACGAGTTGACTTACATGCGTACGTCCCAAAGCGTGCAGTGTGACTTTCGGCAGTTTGAGAACCCGAACCGTCCGCGCCCAATCGGTGGTCAGCGCATCCGGCGCCCGCGGAGTTTCGCCAGGCCCGTTCGTATCTCGTCAGGGGCGAGAATTTGGGTCTCGGTGCGCTGGACGCACGGATGCTCCGCCGAAGCGACAGGATTATTCGTGATCGTACGCCATTTAACGGCATGGCCGAACACGCGATGCATGAGTCGATGAACGTGGTCGATCGTCCGTGGCGCCAAGCCGGCATCCTCGGGCTTCGCGCGCTGCAGCCTGCCATGAAGGTTAGCAACGTGCGCGGTCTTTGTTATGGCCAGAAATTGATACACCGGCGGGCTTTGGCGATTTGCCGTTGCACAACGCATCCAATGGGGCAATGCTTGCCCTGCAACGGCGCGCGAAACTAGGAAACGCCGACATGGTTGAGAAGCGAAAGCTTGTGTCTCGTTGGCAGAGTGAACATCATCTGATCGTTTTGGGGATTTGCGGGATGTTCTGCCTTGTCGCAGGATCGGCCCTGGGCGCTGAGAATGCGTTCGATGGCGACTACACTGGAACGAGAACGTTGACAAAAGGCGACGCTTCGCTTTGTCCCGCGAAGGAAGATGTATCCGTCGATATCCAGGGCCATACCCTGACATTCTCCCACAGCACACTAAAAGACTACACGGTAGCGTTTGATCCTGATTCGGATGGGTCATTCGGCGAGGTCATTATGGAGGACGGTGGGCGCCAGATCGCTATTCAGGGTCGCATGGTTGGCAATGTTTTAGACGCTGATGTCGATAATCCCCCCTGCGAGCATCACTGGCATGTGAAGAAAAAATAACGGGATCACGTCCCAATTCCATTTCAGGCACCGAAGCTCGCGCCGATATAGGCCGCCTTGCCAGCGACCAGTAGCTTGAATATTGCGCCAAAACGGTCCTATCCTCCTTCCGAATTAAGGTGAAACCGTCGGTTGTCTGGGATATGCCGGCCTAGTTCGCGATGGGAAATCCGATAATCATGGAGGCGAGTAGACGGAGAGGAGGGTGCCGAAATGTTCAAACCGATTCGCCGCGGCTCGTGGTACGGGATGGCCTCACGGCACTGCGACGATAGGAAGGGGAGTGCGCGCTCCCTACTAAAGATAACGCTCAGCCTGTGCCTCGGGATAGGTCTTGTGCCGCTCCTCGGCTGGACCGCGATCGGTCAAGAGACGGGTCTGAAGACGTTGTCTATTGGGTTGGATGCGCCACTCACCGGGGCGGAAGCCGAGGAAGCGATAGGGGAGATGGATGGTGCGCGCCTCGCCATTGAGGAGGCGAACTCAGCGCACCTCGTGCCGGGATACAAGCTTGTCCCGATCCAGCTCAGCGATGCCACGGTAACGGCGGCCGGATACGATCCCGCTCAAGCAGCAGCGAATGCAAGAAAGTTCGCCTCAAATCCTTCAGTTGTAGCCATTGTCGGACCAGTCGATAGCGGGTCCGCAAAAGCCATGCTGCCCATTCTTGCTAAGGCGCAGCTCCCAATGGTCGCGGGGAGTACGACGAGTCCTGATCTCACCAGCCCAAAATTCGCTCCCCAGTTCCGAACGAATGGCGAGAGAGTGGTCTTCTTCCGGACCTGTGCAAATGAAGCGTTTGTTGAGCCAGCAATGGTGAACTACCTTTATAATGAACATGGTGTCAGGAGTGTCTATATCGTGGACGACGGCGGTGGAGGGGGAGTGGCGCTCGCGGACTCGTTTGAAACAGCTGCGAAGAAGACGATGAAAGTATTGGGTCACGACTCACTCAACCCAAACGAGACAGACTACTCAACAATCCTAACGAAAATAAAAGGGCTCGGGCCGGACCTGCTTTTCCTGGGCGGGATCACGTCGGTTGGCGCTAAGCTGGCCAAGCAGGCGTACGAAATCCTGCCAAGCAAGGTTCTAAGGGGTGACGGGGGTGGCATCTATGGAGGGGACTTCTTAAGTGCGACCGGTTTCCCTGCCGCTGAGGGCTGGTTCGCGAACTCTGCCGCTCCACATGTTTTCGACACCTCGGCCGGCCAAGCTTGGGCGCGACGATTTTTTGAACGTTGGCACCAGCAACCCAGCGACTACAACTTGACCACATACAGTGCGGGGCTAGTCGTGGTTGATGCAATTGCGCGTGTCGTCAAGAGCGGCCAACCCGTCAGTCGCGCCAACGTTATCGCGGCTATCCAAAAGACGAACTTGAACACGATACAGGGGCCAATAGCGTTTGATCAGAATGGTGACCTACGAGAGCCGGTCATTAGCGTCTATCGAGTCACTCACGATGCGGCGTACCCTGACTCTGACGTGAGACAATTCAAGTACGTAGGATCAGCCAGTCCTTAGAGTCCGTTCAAGTTTAAGAATGTCCACGAGTGAGCGATACGTCTGAAGAGGAAAATTCTGCAAAGGAAAAGCCCCGGCAATGGCTGCAAGCTGGCGGGGTAAAGAAAGTCGTCAAATTTTGTGAGGGGCATTTACGTGCCCTGAATCGCCTTGGCCTTCGATCTTTAATGCTTCGTAAGAGCGGCCGGCGCGGGTCGATCCTCGCGTACGCACTGCGGTTCGCCTTACTCGATAATGCCTAGCAGGTCCACTGCGATCCGACTCGGCGAAAATGGGAAAGCCGCAACCGGAAGGCCCGTCGAGGCAGGGCCTGGGCGCCTGTAGTAGGCGTTCCGCACCGCCATATTTTCATGAAGATCCTGGGCTGCACTGCTGCCAACATAGTGAGTGGTCGCCTTACAGACTTTGTCGAAGCTCCAGCCCTGCGCGCGCATCGTCTCTGCAATCGACGTCATGACGGCCTTGGTTTCGCCGACCAATGATGCGTGGGACGAGTCGCTTCGAGCGGCGATCGAGAAATGATTCCGGCTGTGTCGCACGAAAACGGGCGTTCCCGAGCTCGAAGTGACAGGGCATATCGGCCCTCCGTGGCTATCGCGGGCGAATGTGAGTTCGCCCATTGCGACAACGCGGCGGGGTAGAGTGACGCCAACGGCTGCTCCGGGGTCAGTGACCAGGCCCGCTCCGCGAAGGCGCTCAAGGGCGGCCCTTGCGCCGTCCCCCGTGACAAACCAGTGATCCGCTAGGAGCGCGCCGTGCGAGACGCCGGTGGTCGCGTGTAAGGCATCGCGCACGACATCGGTGATGAGAGCGTGGGAACGGCGGGACTGCGTTTCGTTCGGATCGGCGAGAACCTCGAGGCTGATCCAGATCAGATCGCCGCCATCAACGGCTTTGATTCGCAGCCCGTGAACTTTGTCGTCCGAGACGACGAGCGGGCCACGGTGCTCAGCCGCGTGTGCATCCACTTCAAGTCGCATGCCCGGGTAATAGAAGAACGGGGTGCCGACCGGAACGAGAAGTGCGTTCGGAAAGCCAGTCCGGAAGCCGTTCAGCATGCGCTCGGTGTCCACGGGCGCACCGGCCGCGTGATAAAGAACCAGTTTGGCAACATTGACTCGGGAGAGTTCGGCTTTGTCGAGAACCCGCGAAATGTAGTCGGCGACGTGATCAGCCTGCCGGCCAAGATCACCCGGTGCGAGCACGGCACCATCGTGCGCGAGTGGACATTGGCCACAGGTCCAAGCGAGTCCATCGGCCCGCACGAGCAGTGAATAGGGATGCTCGATGCGCATACTCCAGAGCTCGGAGAAGGGAATACGAAGTCGGATGCGCGATTGTGCGGTCATCGGGTGCAGATGAACCCTTTTCTCATCAACTCCAGATTATCGCGACTTTTTCCCTCGACTGTTAGCCCATATGCGTTCTTAATAGGTTCTCATAGTGCGAAGGCGGTTCGGAGAAATTGCTACAGAGGTGGGACGCTCCAGAACCCTGCCGTTTTCTGTGGGTTCTGTGCAAATCATTTGGCCACGCCTCAAGGCTGGACCCTCGACACATTCCGAGCCTCTTACGCAAGTGCGTCTACAATGCCCAAAGACGCGAGGCGTGGGTCGTGAATTATGTGCCGCCTGACCAAGAGTCCGGTGAACGGCGGCTCAAGGATATTCGAGATGGTTGGTATTGCCCTGGCTCAGGGCAGCGTGGCCTGCGCAAAGCGGACTATATGCAGCTGCTCCGCCAACCCCTGGGGCCGGTCTGATTTCATCATCCGGCAATCCGCTGTGACCCGGCCAACATACCTCGTCCAGATCTGCGTCTGACCGAGCAGCGGAACCAGCACGTACCCACGCAGACGCAATCGTCCGCGATCGTCGACCGACAGGCGGGTGCTGTAGGTCTGGCCGTCGTCAGGGTTGACGATCTTGCCGGTCCACTCGCCAGGGCCGGTCTCGGCGAGGCCATGGATAATCTCCAGGCCGCAGCGCGAATTGCCGTTTACGTCCCTGGGCAAAGGATCGCCCGAAGAGGCAGCGGCCAGACCGACAATCCGGCCGCAATAGAGCGAGCCGCAGGGTTCGATGTCGATGACGCCCCCACTATCTTCGGTCAGCCAGGGGCCTTCGATCGGCACCGCCGATCTTCCTGCTCCGAGCGCGAGCGCGGGAATCAGCGCCACCGTGCCCATGAGACGCCATAAGTTCGAGGCTTTGCACAAAGGCGTGGAGCCCGAAAACATCGACCTTCCCTTATGAACCACGGCGAGGGTCAAGCGCTCGGCTTAAGGCGGCAATGAATTGTATCTTTAATCTGTGTTAATACGTTCCGCCAAGGGCGCAAGGCTCTTGTGGGATTCGTAGCGAGTATCCGTAAGCGGAGTTATCGTATTATGCACGACCCGCACTCCCGACCGGTTCAGCACTTGCTCGGCAAGCCAGCGCAGCCGTTGCTGCAGGGAGACGGTCGTTTCGGTGAGACTCATTAGCGGCACGGTCAACTGAGAGATATTGACTAACACAGCCAGGCCGGTGTGCTCGCGGCCCGCCAGCTCAAAAAATTTCCTGGTTTCAGATTGTCGGAGCATCTATCAAGACACTGCCGTGGTAAACACGGCGGGGGCGGACGCCCCCGATTTGGCGCCCAAAGATATCCGGACCATTCTCATTCGATCGTTGAGCGGGTGAACCGGCAAGGGCGTTCTCGATGACGGCGGCAGGGCAGGGGTGCCGCGAAGAAAGATGGCGAAGCGCTCGTAGCTCAATGGATCAGAGCACCTGACTTCGGATCAGGGGGTTGCGGGTTCGAGTCCTGCCGAGCGCGCCAAATTAATCAATAGGTTAGATACGTTTTCTGAAAGTCGTCTACACTTTTCTGCGGCCACCAGACTGTAGCGATCTACGCTTTGTGCCGGTTTCGATCACGGCGCCAGCGTTCCCCTATCCGATCTCTTGGCGCGGGTTTCTTCTGACCCACCTGAGTTCGCGGATGCCGGGCCCGAATTACCTTCAAAAGCAAAGGGACAAACAATGGCAATCGCTAAGAACACGATCTGCATATGGTACGACAAGGACGCCGAGGCTGCGGCCCGCTTCTACGCCGAGATTTTTCCCAACAGCTCGGTGAGTGCCGTCCACCGCGCTCCAAGCGACTATCCGTCCGGCAAGGCGGGAGACGTGCTGACGGTCGAATTCACAGTTGCCGGAATTCCCTGTCTCGGACTCAATGGCGGACCCGCGTTCAAACATAACGAAGCCTTCTCGTTCCAGATCGCCACCGACGATCAGCAAGAGACAGACCGGTACTGGAACGCCATCGTCGGCAATGGCGGCCAGGAAAGTGCGTGCGGTTGGTGCAAGGACAAATGGGGCGTCTCCTGGCAAATCACGCCGCGCGTGCTGACCGAGGCGCTGGCTGCCGGCGGCGATGGAGCAAAACGCGCGTTTGAAGCGATGATGGATATGAAGAAAATCGACGTCGCCGCGATCGAGGCGGCTCGGCGCGGTTGACGGTCCTCGTGTGGCGAACCCGAAATTCGCCATAGCTGGGTGAGGGACCCTGGGCGGAAACTGGCCGCCATTGTCGTGGCTACGAACCGATGGCCCGGTCCGCGACCACAGTGGCTTCCATCTCGCGTTTCGTTCTCTCACCGTCTATGCTTAGCGGAGAAAAGTAGGAAACCGCACAATGGCGACCGTCGCGACCTTGCTGCTGTGTGTTGCGTTTGCCCACTTTTCGGGCCTTATCGCCGAGCGTCGAGGTCGATCGGTCAGGGCATGGGTATGGTTAGGCGCCGTTTTTGGCCCCCTTGCACTGGTCGTTGTTGCATTGATGCCGCCACGCGGAAGTGTGGAGCCAATTTAGAGCCTTGTATACCCAAGGTCGAAAACATCCGGTCGACGTGATTTGCGCAGAGGCAAAGTCGTGCAAAAACAAGCAATACACAGGATCGAAAAAATCGGGCGAACTGTGGCAAACGAGAGGGCGCGTATCGCCTCACTAGGCTCGAAGCTCATCGACGATTTAAAGCCAATGCTAGGGGACTGTTCGCATCGGCTAGACGACGTCGAACGTCTGTTTCTCGACGCCAACATCTTATGTGAACCGCGCACCGATGTGGCGCTTGCCAGATGGCTCGATGAGGCTGAAGACTGCGTTCGATCGGCGGAGCACTACCGAAAGAGTATCGAAAATCTAGGTGCTAAGTACGGTCGCCGCGCCCGCGCCATATCGCCATAGGACTCACCGCCAGCCGGCAAAGCGAAAACGACTGCGCGCTAACATGGGCCCCTCGTTATCCGATCGGGCGGGCTGGTCTCGGCAATAATACACTTCGACTAAATGCTGGATTTGAATTTGCTCGTCACTTTTCCACCCTTAAGGCGAAGTGCGCGAGCGCGCTGCCGTCTCCTTCGGAGCGGTGTCGAACCAGAACATCTCGGGCCGGTAAATTCCAACTCGACGATCAGTTCCATCGACCGGCCTGACGATCGACTGGCCCGACGAACGGAACTAGATGCATTTCGCTTCCATTGCATGGCTGGCGGTTTTTGTGACACCAAGGCACAAAGCTATTTGGGCGATTCCGGGCTTCGTTGCAGGCTTGGGGAAAATCGAGATGGGTTAAGGGACATACATTATGATGTCTGCATCCTTCAGCTTCCAACGCGCGGGAGCCTGCAGTTCATGGGGCCGCATAGTTACCGTGGCGATAATACTGCACGCGCTTCTGTCCGGCTGTGCGCTTCCCGATAGGTTAGCAGCGGTCCCCGAGGATCGCACGACGACCGCCGAGATTCCGGGCATGCCAGGCGTTCGATATTGGCCCGATATCGACCTCGAGCCCATGTACAAAGAGGCCGTGGAGTCGCTGCAGCGGGAAAAGGAGTTCGCCAGCCGCTCGGGAGTCGACGGACCGTTGCCACCCAACTATTTCTTGGCGATCTCGGGCGGCGGTGACGGCGGGGCGTTTGGTGCTGGCTTACTCGCGGGCTGGACCGCGACCGGAAATCGGCCGACATTCAGGGTGGTCACCGGCATCAGCACCGGCGCTCTGATTGCGCCCCTTGCGTTTCTCGGTTCGGAATACGACCAAGCGCTGCGGGAGCTATACACGGACATTTCATCGAGTGACATTTTCGAGAGAAGACCCGTAACAGCGGCGCTCTTCGACGACGCATTGGCCGATTCGGAGCCGATGTTCAGACTTGTCGAGCGAGAAGTTACGGCCGAACTCCTGAGCAAAATCGCCGCCGAATACCAAAAGGGCCGACTACTGCTCGTGGCCACGACCGATCTCGATGCGCGCCATCCGGTGGTCTGGAACATGACCAAGATCGCGGCAATAGGAAACCCAGCGGCGCTCGAATTGTTCCGCCGGGTTTTGATGGCATCCGCCGCCATACCGGGAGCCTTCCCACCGGTCATGATCGACGTAGAGGCGGGCGGCGAGCGTTACCAGGAGATGCACGTCGACGGCGGGGTGATGGCCCAGCTGTTCCTCTATCCGCCGACGCTGCGATTCGGCGACCTGGCAGCCACGCACAATGTCGATCGCGAGAGGATACTTTACGTGGTCCGCAACGCGCGCCTCGATCCCGATTGGGCGAATGTCCAGCGCCGGACGCTTCACATCGCCCTTCGTTCCATCGGAGCGCTAATCCAT
>Ga0187766_10000786_pt1 | contig 18163 bp, 21 predicted proteins | sample 0216_QUI02_MP05__4_FD_132971 | JGI IMG/M metagenome (GOLD analysis project Ga0187766, IMG submission 132971) | Tropical peat soil microbial communities from peatlands in Department of Meta, Colombia - 0216_QUI02_MP05_20_MG | ecosystem: Environmental > Terrestrial > Soil > Wetlands > Peat ... | reverse complement strand
TGTGCGCGCATCGTCGCCTCGATGTCCGAGAGGGTCTGACGACCGTAATGCTCGGGCTCGCGTGTACCGAGGAGGTTGAGGTTCGGCCCGTTCAGGACCAGCACCGTCGGAACCATCTACCTTCTTCCAATCGTGCGCCGTTCGTTATCGGCCTGCGTTATAGCACGTGGGGCCGATGGCGCAAGCGGCCCCGGTCCGATTGGGTAATTGCCGATCGATAAACAAAGCGCGAACGGCGATGCGGTCGGCCGGTGCTAAAACACTGCACTACCTCTCGGCAACGGGATCCAATGCGCTGGGGACATTGCGCGGCTGGAACGGGAACGACGCCTTGCGGTAATTCTAAAGGTGATGGCGGATCGAATATCGGCTATTTGCCAGAACGTATTGCTGCGCAACCTTGCGGCGAAGATCGAGCACAATCGGGGCCCTCATATTCACGGTCATGCCCACGTTCCCCTCGCTTTTGCGGATCGTAACGATCAAAAGGAAGGCGGCATCCGCCCCGCTTACGCCGCAAGCTGTGAATGCTTCGGACATGTCGGCCGGATCGATACCGCAGTGCGCCGGTTGATTTGGAATCACGAGAAACGACAGTGCTGGTTCACTCACGCACTGAAGCAGTCGGAATTGTGCGAAGCGTGGATCGGGCAGGGTGAGTAAAACGAATTCACGATAGCCCGAAAATCCAAGGACACCCTGCCGCATCGTTATGATCTTCGCGCGGGAATAGGTGAAGCGGCCAAACCGTGTGTCGATTTCAACCGCATCGCTGAGCTCGACCGCCGGCGGGACAAGTGGCGAGTTGCGCAAATCGGTTGCAATAGTTTGGGTGAGAGGCATCATTCCGTTCCTTTATCTGTCTTCAGCGACTTGCCCTCACGGAACCGGCAGAAAATTGATGAGGCTGAGCTGGCTCAACCGCGCGGTTACCGCAAAGCTCGATTCCAGGTTGTTTTGCGCAGCGCTGAGGCTGGTCGCCACTTGCGCGACGTCGACGTTCTGGATGTCGCCGACGTTCTGCTGAAGCTGCAATTGAACCTGATTCTGTGTCGTTTGCGTGTTCGAAAGGACGCTTTGTTGCACGCCCAAGGTGGCCTGAACGTTCGTGATATCGCTGATCGACTGCTTGATCACGCCGAGTGCTTCCTGAAGGCGTTGCGTATCGACTTGGCCAGAAACCGTATCGGTGGTGGCTGCCAAGTTGAGCGCTCGAATTAGTTCCTCGAAACCCGGTGCGTTCGCCGATGCGCCGTATTGAACGTTGAAATTGTCGTCGGCTTGAACGGAAAGACTGGTGTTGTTGCCCTGGTAATAGGCGGTGTCGGGCGTGCTCGGGTAGGTGTTGCCCGGTGGGCTGAAGCCAGGTGCGGAAAGATTGACCGGGGGTGTGTTCGATGCCGTGCCTGAAAAGAGGTATTGTCCCTCGAACTGCGTATTGAGAAGTCCTGCCACTTCCTGAAGCTGGCTCTGTGCAGACTGATTCAAGGCCACGCTCGATGCATTGTTGGAATTGCTCGCGTTTACGAGAAGCGTCTGAACGTTGGTCGCAAGGCTGAGAAGCGAGGTAACGGTGTTCTGCTGCGAGGTCAGACGTTGGGTCGCAAGATTGGTGTCCGCGAGATACTGGGTGACATTCGAATTATCCGCCTGCAGATTGACGAGGCGCTGCGCATTGGGCGCTATGCCGTCGAATGTTTGCGATGTTTGGCCGCTACCGATTTGAGCTTGCAAATTGGAGACTTGCGTCTCCAACTGCATCATTTGGTATTGCGTGAGCGCATTCTGGCCGAAATCAGATACCCTGGTCGTCATGGATCAATCCCGGTTACTGGATTTGCTCGAGGGTTTGAAACATCGCGTCGATGACGGAAATTACGCGCGCCGAGGCGGAATAGGCGTTTTGGTAGACGATCAGGTTTGACATCTCCTGGTCGACGTTGACCCCGCTCAAGGAACTTTCCTTGTTCTGGATGTTCTGGAGGAGAGACGACTGATAGCTTGCTGTATTTTGAGCGGTCGAGGACTGCACGGCGGCATTTCCGATGATCTGGCTCGCGTAGTCGCCGACCGTGGTGTTCGCGGCACCCAGCCCTCCGGCGGCTGGAATGCTCACTGCATTGTTGAACATGTTCGCCATGCTTTGTGCGATCGAATTGTCGCTCGGCGCCACGGCGTTGGCGCCGACGGCGACGGCGCCCGTCACGAGGGTGCCCGTCGAAACGATATTCGGATCGGCTGCGATGTCTGGGCGAACCGCCATGGTGAGGGCGGTACTCACCGCAGGGTTCGCAACGAATAAGTTGTTCATGCCGAGGAAGGTTGAAAATCCTTGACCGGACGCATTGACGTTGGTGTCCTCCTGATTGATCGCAACCCCGTTTGCGGCGTTGTTGGCGCTGATCGTCAACTGACCATTGACGAGTGCTGCAGTTCCGGCACCGCCGAGCCCCGTATTGATGGCACTTATCAATTGACCGACGTTGGTAACCGTCGAGATATCGAGGTCGAGCGGTGCTGCCACCGCATTGCCGTTCTGGTCGACAATGGCGATTCGCACGGTTCCGGTCCCCGTGAACGCAGTCGCCGCCGTCAGGCCGGTCGTCGCACTCGTCAAACTATTGGCCGCGGGCACCGATGTGCCTGAGTTATGTATCGCGTTGAGCTGTCCGATCGTCGTATTTGCGAGAGCGTCGAGCTGCTGGCCGACTTGAGGCAGCGTCGTGTCGCGAAGCTGCAGGAGTGCGCCTATCGAACCACCCGTGATCTGGCTCGTGATATCAACGCCATTGAGCATGATGCCGTTGATGCCGCCGCCGGGATAGGTAACATTCGGACCCATGCTGCTGACCGCGGCGTGAGTGAGGGTCGGCGCTGGACCGGTGCCGTCGAGAAGTGCCACGCCGGTCGTGGTATAAACGCCGATGGTACCGTCCGATCGTTGGACCGTCGTGATGTTCATATCGCCAGCTAGTGCATTTACGGCGACATCCTCCTGATCCTGGAGATTGACGGTCGATTGGCCGAGCGCGTTGAGCTGCCGGATCTGCGTGTTGAGCTGTTGGATCGTCGCAAGCTGAGTTTGCGCATCATTGACCGCGTTCTGGATCGATTGGTCGGTGTCTGCCCGCAACGCTTGGACATTCTGCGCAAGGGTGTTGAAGGTTTGCGCCGTTTGTTGTGCGGCCGCCACGACCTGCATCTGCTCGCTGGAGCCGGACGGCGTGGTGGCAAGGCTTTGGAGCGCCGTCGCGAGACCGGAGAGTTGACTTGCGATCGAAGAGCTGTTGTTAGGATTTCCCATGTAGTCTTGGAGCTGCGAGAGTTGGTCGCTCGTCGTTTGCGCGAAACTCTGGGCCGAGGTCTCATTGACCACTGCTGCGAGGAGTTGCTGACTTACATTACGCGTGACGGCGCCGATATCGACGCCCGCACCCTCTCCATCCACCGACACAGAGTTGAATGCGACCGTCTCCGCGGAATAGCCGGGCGTCTGCGCGTTCGACACGTTGTTCGACGTGATTTGAAGCGCCGTCTGATTCGCCTGCAATCCGGAGAGTGCGTTGCTGAGTGCGATCTCAAGACCCATGTGATCCGCCTTGCCGGGAGTTGCCGATCGTTGCTATAGGCGCTGATCGATCGAGAGCGGGACCGCCTTGGCGGCGGGATGCCTAGTGTAAACGCTCGTGCTCACACCACCGGTCGCCGTGTAGACGCCGAGTTTTCGTTCTCGCTCGGAAAGGGCGCGATAGATTGCGTTGAGTAGTTTCTGGTTGGCATCGCGCGCGGCACGGAGCACGCGAGCATTCTCGGCGATGGCTTTGCGCGCGCGCGACATGACGCCCATGAGTTTTGACCTTAACCCCGGTTCCGCGTCGTCAAGGGGCTTGCGGTTGCCGTTGAGGAGGGCAACCTGCGCTTCAAAGCCACTTGCGATCTGAACCTTGTCGATCTGCATGGCTTCGATCTCGCGGACGCGCGCGCCGGCCAGGAACGTCGTCTCTTTCTCCAAGAGGCTCGAGAGCCGTTCCGCAAGGGCGATCAGGTCGCCCACCGGATTATTCGCTGTCATCGCTTTTGTACCTCCTGAAGCTTGAGGATCTCCCGCTTGACCTCTTTTGCGATGCCGAGGCCGCCGGCTTTCGCAATGGCCTTGCCGTATTCCTGCGTGAGGAGCGAGCGGTAGATTTGCCCGGCATTTCCGCCGGAAAACATGCCCTTTTCCGGGGTCGTGAACATGGCGGATATGAATTCGCCAAGCGCCATCGCCTCGAACTCGGTGGCCGTCTTGTCGGCGTCGTTGGTGCCTGTGCCCGGTGCAGTCGCAGCCTTGAGGGTGGATAGCGCGGGGGTGGGCGGGAGGATGATCGCGCCAACATCCGCGGGATTGGGGTTGAACATCAGCGCACCTCGATGTCCGCCTGGAGCGCCCCGGCGGCTTTGATCGATTGGAGGATTGAGATCAGGTCGCGCGGGCCGACGCCAAGCGCGTTCAGGCCGTTGACGAGTTCGTGGAGGCTCACGCCCGAGTCGAGTACTGCGAGCTTGCGGTCCTTCTGCTCGTCGACCTGCACATTCGTTCGCGGCACTGTTACCGTCGTCCCGCCCTGCGAAAAGGGCGTGGGCTGCGACACTTGCGGCGTCTCGGTGATGCGGATCGTCAGGTTGCCCTGGGCGATTGCGACGCGATTGACGCGCACCATGTCGCCCATGACGATGACACCGGCGGTTTCGTCGATAATCACGCGGGCGGTCATGTCCGGCTCGACTTTGAGTTGTTCGATCTCGGCGAGGAGCGTTGGAATCTCACCCTGGAAGTTATCCGGTGTTTGGACGTTTACCGTGGTGGCGTCGATCACGCGCGCGGTCGCCGTATGCAGATAGCCATTGACCGCTTCGGCTACCCGGCGCGCGGTCGTGAGGTCCGGATTGCGAAGCGCGAGCCGGATCGTGTGGAGATTGGCAAGCTGGAAGTTGATTTCGCGCTCGACAATGGCGCCATTGGAAATCGTGCCGGACGTTGGCACGTTGCGTGTAACCGATTGTGCTTGTCCTTGCGCTGCAAATCCGGCAATCGCGATCGAGCCTTGTGCGACACCGTAAACCTCGCCATCGGCGCCAAGCATCGGGGTGACGAGCAACGTGCCCCCCTGCAGACTCGTGGCGTCGCCCATGGCGCTGACCCGCACGTCGATGCGCCCGCCTTGGTGCGTGAAGGGAGGCAGTGTCGCCGTCACCATGACCGCCGCAACGTTTTTGGTGTCCATGGTGATATTGCGTACGTTGACGCCCAACCGCTCGAGCATGCCAACCAGGCTTTGTAGGGTGAACGGCGAATTGCGGATCGTGTCGCCGGTGCCGTTCAGCCCGACAGCAAGGCCGTATCCGATGAGTTGGTTGTCACGAATACCCTCAAATTCGGCTATGTCCTTGATCCGCGATGCAGCATTGGCGTCCGCGTTCGCGAAAATTGTCACGAGCGCCACGGCGAGCGCTGCGACGAGGTGTATTGTGTGCCGCGCGCGCAGCCAGCAGCCGGCAGAGCAGGGGGGACGGTCGATTTGAAAACACGCCATCGGATTTGATCCGGTCACAATCGCTATGGGGCCCGGCAAGATGGATAGCGAAAGTCGTGCCAGCGGTGTGCCGCAGGTAAGCTGTTGATTTAAAGGAAAATTCGGTTTGGCTACGGGTGCGCTAAGTGGGCTGAGGGGCAAGCCATACCGGGTGGGCGGCAACACTTGCCGGTCAGGGTTGCCGATTAAGCCGTTTTTAATGATAACGGCCCACTCTCGGCGCGCTACCGCCACAAGGGGCGCTTCGCGATCTCATGAAAGTCGATCCGATCAATTCCCTGAGAGCCGGCACCGTCCGCAGAAGTGAGCGTACCCGCGGAAGCACTGGCGCTGGCTTCGTCCTTGAAGGGGCCGACGAAGCGGAGGCCATTGGATTTACCGCCAAGGCCCCGATGACCGCGGTCGAAGCCCTTCTTGCACTTCAGGAAGTGACGGCGGACGTTCTCAGCAAGCACCCGCCGAAGGTACGCGCGAATGCCGTGCTCGATCAGCTCGAGGAGGTCCGCACGGGCCTTCTCCTTGGCTTCATTCCCCGCGGCCACCTCGAAAGACTCGGGCGCTTGGCGGAAGAGTTGAAGGAGGACCTCGAGGACCCAAAGCTGACGGAGATCCTTGGCGAAATCGAACTACGCGCCAAGGTGGAGATAGCGAAATTACGTCAACTTTCTTGATGCAGGCGTCTCGCCACAGTGATTTGAAATGTCAAGCCTCCTTGTTCTCTTGATGCCCTCGGCTCACCTCCCTATAGTGCCGCCGACTTGAGTTTCGGGGGTTTGGAGTGACGGAATGATTCGGCCTACGCTTCCACCAGATTATCGGCCGCACGAGCGAGAGCCCTTCATGAATGAAATGCAGCGGGAATACTTCCGCCAGAAGCTCTTGCGCTGGCGGGACGAGCTGCTGCGGGACTCGTCGCAAACCTTGGCCCATCTCCAGGAGGAGAGCCTCCAGGAGCCTGACATCGCGGACCGTGCGTCGCTCGAGACCGACCGATCGCTCGAGCTTAGAACGCGAGACCGGGAACGCAAATTGATCGCCAAGATTGACGATGCGTTGCGACGCATCGAGGAAGGCACATACGGGTATTGCGAGGAGACGGCGGAACCGATCAGTCTTAAGCGTCTTGAGGCGCGACCGATCGCAACGCTTAGTATCGAGGCGCAGGAGCGCCACGAACGGCTAGAGCGCACCCAGCGGGACGAATAACCGCCGACACGGGCGGACATCTAAAAATGATTAGGGCGGGTAAGACCGCAGCCGGTCGCTTATCCCGCCCCCCAAGTGACGGGCGCGGGCGTCGGGGACCGCATGGGGTCCGGCCTGTCCGAGCGCTCAACTGCCAGTGTCGACCGCTTGCCAATACTGGGAGTTAATGCCACCGATGATCGCATCGTGGTTCATTTGGAGGCAACGCCTGAGCGTTGGAGGCCACGGGCTCGTTGCACCGAGACGGCAACTCGAATAAATCGACGCGACCTCCACGATCATTGGGTCCGATCGATCGGCCTGAATTTCATCACTCACGACCTGTCGCCAGATTTTGTCGCTCGTGGCAAGGTCGACGCCGATTTGCGACGGCAGGGCGTTGATTAGCCGATTTAAGATTCGCACCCGACCCAATTCATGCGAGTCCGAATCGAACAGGGTCGATGCAACGCTATGCCACGACTCACGCGCCCTCACGATTTCGTCGTCCGTGATAGGCTGAGGATCGTTCTCGACTGCTTGGGGTGCAAGCATGAGTTCGGGCGACACGGCAACCGCGATGCCAGCACCACCGTGCTCTTGCAGGATCGACTGAGGCACGCTTACCTTGACCGCGTGAAAGTCGCGCTCACTTGCGACCTGCACATTGGGCGCGTCCGAAATCCGGCTCTCCACGCCATTCTTGTCAATCAGAACGAGTGTGATTTTGTCGGGATCAAGCGGCCGATAGGGCGCCCCATCGATCGGCATTGCGCGGTCGCGCTCAAGGCAAAATGCGGAAAGCTCGACCGTGCATTCCCCGTCGGCACATGTCATCGAGATCGGCTCGGCGCTGGCGACGACGCCAAGTAATTGTGACGCGGCGAGCGCATTCGACAACGAAAATGCCGACGCACCGCAAATCGCGAATGCGAGCAACCGAATGTACATGGCCATCTCCACTTTAAACACAGACCCAACCTGGCGCGGGCTGGGCCGGCTGCCGGGATGACGCACATTGTGTTCGGCTGAGAGTCCCGGGACGGCCAAGCGACCCGCCCATTCGGCCTCAGTGTAAACCCGACGCGGCGCCCGACAAAGCCTCAATCGGCGTTCCAGGCGGACGGGTGGCGAGCGGAACGATAATCGGACGGCTTTGCGCCGAAAGACGTGCCGAAGCAGCATCAGCACGGCAAGGCAGATCGAGGCAAGCGCCGCCTATTGAGACTGATATGGGTGCGCGTTCGACGCTTCGAGGCGCCCCTAAGCCTCAATCAGAATGGGAAGAGGAAGTCGTAGATCTGCTGCCCGTAGCGCGGCTGCTGCACGTCGGTGATTTGGCCCCGTCCGCCATAGGAAATGCGCGCCTCGGCGATCATGGAGGAATCGATTGAGTTCGTCGAATCGATATCCTCTGGGCGGATCACGCCATTGACGACGAGTTCGCGCACCTCGAAATTCACCCGAATCTCCTGGCGACCCTGAATCACCAAATTTCCATTCGGCATGACCTGCGTCACGACGGCCGCCATCTTGATTTGGATTGTTTCGTTGCGGCTGACCGCGCCTGTCCCTTGGCTCGAACCGTCGCTGCTCATGTGTACGAGATTGTTGGGATCGTAGGCCTTTGGAAAAATCTTGCCGATAAAGCTGGGGCTTTCCAGCCCATAGAGGTTGGGGGTCGCCGCATCCTCGTTGGCCTTCGTCGAGCGCGTCGTCGTGTTGTTGATTTGCCCCTGGTCCTGGATGTTAACACTCACAGTCAAGACGTCACCAACAAGCTTCGCGCGCTGATCTTTGAAGAATGCACGCGCACCCGGACGCCAAAGCGAATTCTCGCCCGTATCCACTTGCTGGACAGCCGGTTGTGGCAAGGATACCGGGCGATAGCCGGGTGCAGTCGTCGGATCTTCGATGTGGGTCAGGCCGGGTGTATTGCCGACCTCGCTAAGGCGGCTGAGCGGCGCGCAGCCAACCGCACTTCCCGCAACCAAGGCGATAAAGGTCAAGCGAAGCTTAACTCGGCTCTGACGATCGGCCTTGCGAACGGGCATCACGCTCTCCTGATGGGCCGTCAAATGCTTCATATCAGTTGCTTGCAGCTTGCTGAATCGCTTGGACGACGACTGTGTCCGTGCTCGCCACGACGCCGTCCAGTTCGCGCTTGCTTTCGAGATTCATGATTCGAACAGTCTCGCCTTTTGCGCCGTCCTGCATGGCTTTTCCGCGAAGGCTAATCACCATGTATGGGGTCTGGTAGATCATGGTAACGAGCGATCCTTTGGTCACGAGAATTGGTGGATGAACGTCGCTCGCGCGAACGGGCTCGCCCGGACGAAGCAGGTGAGCCGCTGTCTGGCCGACCAGCTGGTCGGCGTCGGCGACGACGTTGGCATCGAGGCGATCGGCAGCAAGCTTCACCAGGTTGAGATCGCTCCGACGAACGATTTCATCGCGATTGATGGCGCGGGTTGGCACCGGCACCTCGATCACGTGCACAACGTGGCCCGTAAGCGACACCATCGAGTCATTAACGCTCGGATCCGTGATAAGCAGGGCCGAAAAACGGCGATTTTGCGCGTCATACCTGAGATCGCGGATTTGCAGAGGGGACGTGGATTCCGCCGGCACGTAGAAGCGCAGAGTATCATTGTCGAGTGCAACCTGATCGTCTTTGCCAACACCCGATTTCTCGAGTTCGCCCGCGACGAGTGTCGCAATCTGGTCGCGGTCGATAAGTCTCCCTGCGCGCTCGACGATCGCGCGATCGAAACGACTCTGAGGAACCCAGTTAACGCCTTGCGCCCGCGTGATATCGACAAGCCGCTCGGCATCGAGCACAAGGCGTTCGCCGGGCCGCGGCGAATAGGCCGCCGGCAGGTTGGCCTTGCTCGGGGAAAGATTATTGAAAAGATCGCCTAGCCGCACGATGTCGCCCTTGACAACGACGGCAGGGTTCAACAGCGGTTCGCTTTCCGCGTGCGCGGGAGTTCCGAACGTGACTGCGCCGAGTGTGGCGAGCCCGATTGCCAAACGGACGACCGCATTGAGCATGAATACCTCCGTGACCGCGCGCTATCTCATTTGAGTGAGGGTGGAGAGCATCTGGTCCGAGGTCTCGATTACCTTCGAGTTCATTTCGTAGGCCCTCTGCGCCGTGATCAAGTTGCTGATCTCCTGCACGACATTGACGTTCGAGGTTTCGAGAAAACCTTGACTCAACGTACCGAAGCCGGGTGAACCGGGCACGCCAAGGGTCGCTTGGCCAGAGGCCGCGGTGTCCTGCAAGAGGTTGTTGCCGAGTGCGGTAAGACCCGCTTCATTCTGGAAGGTCGCAAGCTGAAGCTGCCCGACGTTTTGCGGCTGAACTTGGCCCGAAATCGTGGCAAGCACATCGCCCGACTGGTCGATCGTAACGTCCATCGCGTTTGGTGGAACGGTGATGCCCGGTTGCACCACGTATCCGTCTGCGGTGACGAGCTGTCCCGTGCTACTCAGCTGGAAGGACCCTGCGCGGGTGTATGCGTTGGTCCCATCGGGCAGGCGCACCTGGAAATAGCCCTTGCCTTGTATGGCGAGGTCGTACTGGTTGCTGGTCTGCTGCAGATTGCCTTGCTGGGCGATGCGATATACGGCGGCGGTCTTCACGCCCAGGCCGAATTGCACGCCAGTCGGGACCACGGTTCCATCCGCCGACGAATTCGAGCCGACGCGGAGCTGGTTTTGATAAAGCAGGTCCTGGAATTCGGCACGCCGAGCCTTGTAGCCTGTCGTGTTGATATTCGCGATGTTGTTCGAGATGACATCGACGTTCATCTGCTGGGCCTGCATTCCCGTCGCTGCGATGCTCAAAGATCTCATGGGTAGGCGTCCCTTTCGCTATGAGTCTCAGGCATCCTTCGTGAGGGCGTCGATCATCTTGGTCTGACGATCGTTCTCTGCGCTGATGACGCGCTGTGCAGCCTCGATGCCGTGTTGGATTTGTAGAAGATGGGTGAGCTCGGTTACCGGCTGAATGTTCGAGCCTTCGATCGAGCCTTGAATTACCTTGCTCCCGCTTGCGGGAATAGGCGTTGTGGCGCTGGCGTCGAACAAGTTGGCGCCCTCTGGGCTTAGGGCGTTCGGATCGTCGAAGCGCACAAGTTGAAGACGCGCAAGCTGGCCGGACTCGGTGCTGATGGTCCCGTCCTGGCTGACGGTTACATGGGTCTGACCCGGTGCCACGGCGATCGGATTGCTGTGCTCGTCGAGGACCGTGTCGCCTGCAAGGTCGACGATCTGACCCTGCGCGTTGAGCGCAAAAGCACCCGCGCGCGTGTAGCGCGTCCCATTTGGCGTATTCACTGCGAAGAAGCCGTCGCCGCTTACTGCGAGGTCAAGCGAATTGCCGGTTGGCGTGAGCGGACCCTCTTCGAAATTCCGTGAAACGCCGATGTCCTGCGGGAAATTTAGCTGCTGGTCCTGGCCGGGCCCAAGTTCGGCAAGGTAGTTGGTGAAAAGGACGCGCTCTCCCTTGAATGCCGTCGTGCTGGCATTCGCGATATTGTTCGCGACGATGTCCATTTGACGTGTCAATGCGAGCTGATTCGCCAGCGCGATGTAGGTCGTGTTATCCATGGCGGCCTGCGGGACTCCCCATTGCGGCATTCGGGCGCCGCTTCAAGTGCAGACCGCGTGCCAACTCAATTATTCAGCAATTTCAATGATCTGCCGACATACGGCGAGCGCGCTCCGCGGATTTCGGGCAGGCTTTGCCGGGCAGTTCTTGCCCGTTTTCCGGCACGGGGGGTGGGAGCGAGTTTCGAAGCGGCGCCAGCGATGCAAAGATTGCCGCTCCTTCAATGCATTGTTAACCAGCCGGGCGCTACCCTCCGCCCACGAAATGCCTGAATGATTAGTCGGCTTCTACTGCCGGATCCCTTGCGAGGGCGCGAATGACAGACCAGACGATGGACGAGACTGCCGCCGAGGAGCCGGCCAAAGTCCCTAAGAAGGGGTTCGGCGGCAAAAAACTCATCCTTTTCATCGTGCTCCCGATCCTGCTTCTGTGCGGTGGCGCCGCCGCAGTCTATTTCACGGGCGCCTTCGGTCTCATCGGCAAGAAAGAGGCGGAAGTGCAGCCGCAAAAGCCCAAGCAGGCGATTTTCTATTCGATTCCCGACATCCTCGTGAATCTGAACTCGGTCAACAAGAAGACTCATTTTTTGAAACTCAGTATCGCATTCGAGCTCAATGAAGCCGCGGACCAGGAAAAACTTCAAGCCGTCATGCCGCGCATCATCGACAACTTCCAAGTTTACCTGCGGGAGCTGCATGTCGAAGACCTCGCGGGCGCGACCGGGATTCAGCGATTGCGCGAGGAACTCCTTGTTCGTGTCAATTCGGCTATTCAGCCGGTCGTCGTCAAGGACGTTCTATTCAAAGAAATGCTTGTTCAATAGCGTTCGCACGCAAGGATCATGAGCGAAAAGAGCCAAGAAGAACTGGCTTCACAGTCGGGAGCGGCCGAGGGCGAGGACGCAGCTCCCGGCCAAACCCGTGTCCTCAACCAAGATGAAATCGACAGCCTGCTCGGTTTTGGCAAGGGTGAGGGTGAAGGCGCCGATGGCATCAAGGCCATCATCAACTCCGCACTTGTTGCCTATGAACGACTGCCGATGCTTGAGGTGGTCTTCGACCGGCTCGTGCGCATGATGACGACGAGCCTCAGGAACTTTACCTCCGACAACGTCGAAGTCTCGCTCGATCAGATGTTTTCGGTTCGCTTCGGCGACTATCTGAACTCGATCCCACTTCCAGCCATGCTATCCGTCTTCAAGGTAGACGAGTGGGACAATTACGGGATGATGGTGGTCGATAGTGCGCTCATCTATTCGATCGTAGATGTGCTGCTCGGGGGTCGCCGCGGCACGGCGGCGATGCGCATCGAGGGCCGGCCCTATACAACGATCGAACGCAATCTCGTTGAGCGCATGATCCGTGTGGTATTGGCGGATCTATGCACGGCATTCGAGCCGATTGCACCCGTATCGTTCAAATTCGATCGGCTGGAAACCAATCCCCGATTCGCAACGATCGCACGGCCCGGAAATGCGGCCATCGTGGCACGGCTAAGGATCGACATGGAGGATCGTGGCGGGCGATTCGAGATTGTCTTTCCCTACGCCACTCTCGAGCCGGTGCGCGAACTTTTGTTGCAAATGTTCATGGGCGAAAAATTCGGCCGCGACTCGATCTGGGAAACTCACTTGGCGACGGAACTTTGGCACACGCATGTAGACCTCGTCGCCGTATTGGACCAACAGTTTATGAGCCTGGATGACATAATGAAGCTCGAAGTCGGAACCCGCATCATGCTCAATGCTACGGCCGATGCACAGATCCTGCTCCGATGCGGCGATGTACAGCTCTATCATGGCCGAATGGGTCGCAAGGGTTCGCAAATCGCCGTGCGAATCGACAAAAGTGTGCGCGAAGAATGGGAGGCCCCGTGAACGTCACCCCCGCGCTTTTCTTCGACGGAACGATCACTGCCCTGCTCATCGCGGCGATCGCGTACATGGCGATATTGAGCCGCCGGCTGACGGCATTTCGGGCAATGAAGCCCGAGCTAGAGAATGTGCTCGCAAATTTCGGCGAAGCTGCGCAAAGGGCGGACTTGAGCATCGCTAAACTGAAAACTGTGAGCAATGGGGCCCTCCAGCTCGACAAACAGGATCGAGAGCGTATCGACCGAGCTTTCGGCATCCGGGACGATCTCGCCTTTCTGCTCGAGCGCGGTAACGAGTTGGCGGACCGTTTGGCGGACGGTGTCCGGCTTGCGCGGGACATTGCAGCGGGACCCAAAATCGAAGGAGTCCCAATCGCATTGGATAAAAGGTTGGCAGACCCGAAACCGTTCACGAAAATTCGCAATTCCGCTGGCTTTGGAGTCGAAAGAGCCGGCGCTGCCTCCGAGACCGAGCGGGTCCTTCGTGAAGCTCTTGAACAGGCCCGTTTATGATGGGGCCGCAATAATGCGACGCCAATTCCTTACGCGGCTTCGACCGGTTCCGATCGCCATCGTTCTCGCGATTCTCACGCTAACGGTGCGGGTCGGAAACCTGTGGCACGATGTTTACATACAAGGCGCAAGTGCGGCCCAGACGGCAAACGATGCACCGCCCGCCAAGACGCCGACAGACGCATCCTCAGTACCCTCTACTCAACCGACGGCGGCTGCCCCCCTGACACCGGTTGCGGTCGATGCCAAGGCCATCACCACCGCACCCTCATCGCCTGATCCATCCCATGATCAAACCACCGGATCGGACAAGCCTACGACCGCGTTGCCGATCGATCTGACCGATTCGGAATTCGGGCTGTTGCAAAACCTCGCGCAACGTCACGAGGACCTTGAGCGACAGGCGCACGATCGCGAGCAGGCATTGGATCTGCGAGAGGGCCTGCTCAAGGCGGCCGAGAAACGGCTGGACGACAAGATCGCAAAGCTGAGCGAGCTCCAAGCCAGCCTCGATGACCTTCTCAAGAAGTACGATACGAAAACGGACGCGCAGCTCCAGAGCCTGGTCAAGACATATGAGACGATGAAGCCTAGAGACGCAGCGCGGATTTGGGACGAGCTCGATATGTCGGTGCTCATCCAGCTCGTCGAGCACATGCGTGAGCAGAAAGCGGCTCCGATACTCGCGGCGATGAATCCCGACACGGCCAAGCGCGTCACGGATGAGCTGGTACACCGCCGGCAGCTGCCCGGTTCGGACATCCCGCCCAACGGCTGACGCGCGGGAATCCTGACGTTTTACTGGAAATTAACCTCCCCCAACTAGGTTGGAACGGCAAAGTTCTTCCTCCTGTAGATGCGTCCGTCGAAGCGAGAGCAAGATCGATGTCCGTCGACAAGAACATGCCGATCCTGATCGTGGACGACTACAAAACCATGCTTCGAATCATCCGGAATTTGTTGAAGCAGATCGGGTTCGACAATGTCGACGAAGCCACCGACGGCAGCATGGCGCTGCGCAAACTGCGCGACAAGCAATATGGCCTCGTCATCTCCGATTGGAACATGGGGCCTATGACAGGGCTTCAACTCCTTCGTGAAGTCCGCGCGGACACAATCCTCAAAGGCGTGCCCTTCATCATGGTTACTGCGGAAAGCAAAACTGAAAACGTCGTAATGGCGCGCGAGGCCGGCGTGAACAACTACATCGTAAAGCCATTTAATGCGGCAACGCTGAAGACGAAACTCTCGTCGGTACTCGGCATGTTCTAGGAGAAGTTAATGGCCGATCGTGGATCGAACCGCAAGTCAAGCACTGACCGTACGAGCGCCAAAGCCGATCGTCCAAATGCGCGCCACGCGATGGATATCGAGTCGGTCGTGACGCGCATGCTCGATTCAACGGAGCGCGACTTTATCGACGCCGAAATCAAGCTCTATCGTGAACTCGCGGGGTTGGCCCGCTTTATCCAAGCGGCTAAGGCGGAGATCGCTGCACTAAGCCCGGATGATATCAGCTCGACTCACATCCCGACGGCGACTAACGAGCTCGATGCGATAGTCGGTGCGACCGAAAGCGCTACAAACGCGATCATGAGTGCCGCGGAGCACATCGAACGACTTTGTGACGAGGTGCCTGGCAGTGCCGTCGCTAGGCTTAGCGAAGCGGTGACAAGGATCTATGAAGCCTGCAGCTTTCAAGACATTACCGGCCAGCGCATCACGAAGGTGGTCGCTGCGCTCAAGCATATCGACGAGAAGGTAACCGCCCTCATCGGGGTGCTGGACGGAGAGATCCTGCACGACAAGCAAGCGAAGCCGCTCAAAAGCGAGCCGACAGAATTGCCAGTTGGAGAAGACGTGTTGGATGGGCCGCGGCGCTCGGCCGACACTAAATCGCAGGCAGAGATCGACGCCTTGCTCGCAAGCTTCGACTGACCACCAATGGACGCCGGCGATTCCCTCACGACATCGGAAGGGCAAGGTCGCAATATTCTCCAATTGCTCGCCCTTTTTCTGCTCTTATTGTCGTTCTTCATCCTGCTTAACAGCCTTTCAAGCTTCGAGCCCAAAAAAATCCCTGCGGTGCTCGGGTCGGTCAACGACACGTTTTCCGGCTGGCATCCCATTGCGCGGGACCATCTGTATGTCGACGCCGGCAATCGCGCGGCGCTCGAGCAATTTCAGTCGCGGTTGCGAGAAGCGCTGCTTAGTACGGTACCAGAAGCACGCCTGGAGGGAGAGTCCGCCGGTGGACCCATGCGCGTGAGGCTGCACGCCGACGAGCTCTTTGCACACGGCGGCGCCGCATTGCGACCTGATCGCGCACTCTTGCTCAATGGATTGGCGGAGGCGCTCAACACCCATCCGGCCGACCTGCGCTTCGATATTGAACTCGTGTTCGAGGTGGATGGGTCGCACGACGCGGCCGCCATCAAGCAGGCCGAAAGCCTAGCCCGTGCGCTGGCGGACGCCGGCGCGCCAGAGGTTGGGATCTCGATCGGATTGCGCCCGGGTAATGCGGGAGTGGTCGAGCTTGCGTTCCAGGTGAGGCACATAGCCCGGCCACCTAACCGCAGCTCGGCTGAGAATTTGCAATCGGTGACGAACCGTTGGGAAGAACGATGACTGCCCGGCGCCCTTCAACAGAGGGGTCGGTCCAGGGGGGTGCGGCATGGCTCGTGTCGATGACCGACCTTGTTTCGATCCTACTTTGTTTTTTCATCATGCTGTTCTCGATGTCGAGCGTTGACACGGATCAGTGGCGAGGTCTTGCGAGTGCCGACACGGCGGACCGCGATCCGATAGTCGACGATCTGGCCTCGGAACCCGCGGCAGAGTTTCCAGTGCCACGAGCGAACTTCACGAGTGGAACTGACCTTGGCTATCTCGCGGCCATCATTGCGGGCAAATTCGCGGCCGACCCGCTGCTGCGCAGCGCAACGCTTGAACAGAGCGAAAAGGGCTTGACCATTTCGTTACCTGGCAAATTGCTGTTCGACGGGGGAAGTGCGGAACCCGCATCGTCCGCGCGCGATGCGCTCGTCCGCTTGAGCAGCATTTTGAGCATGCTCAACAACAGGATTGAAATATTGAGCTCCGGCGACGGAGTGCGAATGAGCAATGGGATTTTCACGTCGAATTGGGAACTTGGACTCGCGCGGGCGGGGGCGGTGGCAGGTATCTTAAGTAAAGCGGGCTACGACCGCGCAATAACCGCATTCGGCCAAGCCGATACGTCCGGCGTCGGTTACGGGGACAGCCGCGCCGGGCCCGAGCGCCAGGACTTCGCTCGCTTTGTCGACATCGTCATTTGCCCCAATGGGGCGGAGGCCCAACCATGAGATTTGGCGCTTTGCTACAACCCTTCGTCGTCACAGTGGCCATCGGCTTGACGATGCCGGGACATGCCGAGGCAACGGACGCAGTCGTGATTGCGACGGGCCATCATCCCGGCTATGGCCGCATCGCATTCCGTTGGCCAGCACCAATCAGTTTTGACGTGACAAGAGACGGAACCGAAGTCGTCGTGCACTTCGATCGTGCGCTAAGCGGTCGATTTGACAGAATACCGGTCGACCTCGGCGACTATGTCGCGACCGCCCGCCTTGACGATGACGGATCGACAATTCGGCTCAAGCTCAAGGACGCCGTTGAGATCAAAAGCTTCAAGGATGGCCCGAAAGTCGCGGTCCTCGATCTGATGGATTCCGGCGGTTCCGCCCAGTCCTCTCCTGCAGCGCTGACGAAGCCCGAACCGGCGGGAGCCCAGAAATCTGGCGCCGAACGGAGCGCTGCCGTGGCGAAGCCTGTTGCCGATCAGACCGGCGTGGACGGTCCACGTGTCGATGTCCGGCTTGGCGAGCACAAAGACTACGATCGGATCGTTTTCGACTGGCCGCGCAATGTGGGCTATGCGATTTCACGCATGGGCGATCGCGTTGTTATTGCTTTCAGTGCCCCGGCCCGCGTCGATCTTGCATACCTAGGACGCAAGCCGTCACGATTTGCCAAGACTGTCACGACGGAAATATCGCCGTCGGGTACCACGGTCACGTTGACCCTGGCGCCGGAGAGCGGGTTGCGCGCCTTACGCGACGGGCCCAGAATCGTGGTCGATTTGCTTGCGACTGCCGCGCAGGCGAAAGGTGCAAAGGACGTCGCTGCGACGGCTGCCGAAGCAAACGCAATGGCCGCAAGTTTCGATGCGGTCATGGTAAAGGGTACTCCGCCCGTCGAACATTCGGCGGCAATTTCGCCACCACCACTTGTGGTTTCGCCGACGGCCGCGCAGAATTTGAAAAAGGCCGAGCAGCACCGGCAAGCGGCATCCATTCTCACGGGGGGCGCCCTCGCCGACGCGATCACTGTCGAGTATTCGGCAAGCGACACAAGCGCG
>Ga0187766_10000785_pt1 | contig 18166 bp, 13 predicted proteins | sample 0216_QUI02_MP05__4_FD_132971 | JGI IMG/M metagenome (GOLD analysis project Ga0187766, IMG submission 132971) | Tropical peat soil microbial communities from peatlands in Department of Meta, Colombia - 0216_QUI02_MP05_20_MG | ecosystem: Environmental > Terrestrial > Soil > Wetlands > Peat ... | reverse complement strand
CGTTGATGTGAAACCAGTCCCAGGGGGTGTTCGCTGAGGCGGGCAGCGGCTGCTCACTCTGGCTGAAGGGAACGTGGTCGGCGCTGTTCCACTGGAACAGGACTTTGCCGGTGGCGATGTCGATCTCCTGCACGACACCGTTGATCACCGTCTGGTCAGCCGCTCCGCCGATCGAGGTGAGATTCGCCGTTGCCGTCGTGTAGGCAAGGATCAGCGCGGTGTTCCAGGGAGTGATCAGGAATTCGTGGCCGTCGGCGCTGAGTCCGTTGCCGGCGCGGACGGTCGCAATCTGCTGGTAGCGGTCGTTGTAGATGTAGTCGGTGCCGCTGGCGACTCCGCCGAGCCCGGTTCCTTGCCACCAGGTGAGGACTGGCCGGCCGTGGTAGGTCTGGGTGCGGAAGTCAGCGGCGGTCTGGCCTTCGGGGATCGTGTGGAACCAGATGACGTTGCCTTGCCGGTCGAGCTACATCGTCTCGGCGCACCGGGATGCACAGCGCCCCGCGTACCGCGGGTGAAGTGTCCGGATCTCGTCGTCATCTCGACTAGATGGATGGAGATTATCCAGATTCTCGAGCGCGGTCAAGACTGCTAAACCAACCAGACCGATGCATCGCTGGTGATAGCTCCTTACGCAATAGGAGACATCGCGAGCTGACGTTCGCGGTCTGGGTCGAGGGGGTTCCGACACACTCAGCGCAACACCGAGGAAGCCCACGATCGAGCTCCCGACCAATCCTCGCGCCGGCACGCTCGGTCGTCGGACCGGAGCTACGCGATCCGAGGACCGGGGTTGAGCTTGCCGGCGACTAGCCGGATCATCGCCTGATAGTGGCTCGCGGTCTGGCGATGGTCGTGTCGGCGTGCGCGAGCTTCGGGGGGAGCTCGTTGCGTGAGCTGATGGCGAGCTTTGTGTAGATGTGGGTAAGGTGCGTGGTGACCGTTCGCATGGTCACGAATAGGGCTTGTGCGATCTGCTTGTTGGTCAGCCCTTCTGCGGCGAGCTCGGCGACGCGTCGCTCGCTGGCGGTCAGCGCATCGGCGCCGCTGAGCACCAGCTTGCGCGGGCGCGCGCCGGTGACGAGCAGCTCCTGACGAGCCCGCTCGCGCAGGGTTGTCGCGCCACATCGATGGGCAAGGTCGAGCGCATGCCGTAGGTAGTCGCGGGCCTCGCTACGGCGCCCGGAGCGACGCAGGCCGGCGCCCAGGTCAGCCAGCGCGCGCGCGCGCTCGAGCCTGAACGGTGTGGGCTCGAGGATCCTCACCGCTTCGCGCAGGTGCTCGATCCCGGCACTGCCGCCCTCGACGAGAGCCAGCGCGCGGAGCGCGACCCCTTGCGGGCCGGCGGTTCCCCGGCGGCGCGCGATCAGCAGCTCCTCCTCGGCCAGTCTCAGGCCCTCGTCGCGCCTGTCGGCTGCTGCGAGCGCGGGCGCGACCGGTGCGCGCCACAGCCAAAGCGCGCAGTTGTGTCCACAGGCGCTCTCACGGCGACCTAACTCCAGCAGATCCGCGATGCCCTCGCCGAGCCGTCCCTGAGCGATCCGCAGGCACCCGCGGGCGTGCAGGACGAAGTTGAACATCACGAGCGTCTCCGAAACGCCCTCCATGAAGCCGCTCTCGCTCAGTACGGCGTCGGCGTGGTCGAGCTGTCCGCGCTCGATCGCGACAAGCACGCAGGTCGCTGCGCCGATCGCGATCGCCACGGGAACGCCGGTCTGTCGGCTGAACTCAAGCGTGCTCTGAGCGTGAGTGTCGGCAGAGCCCAGCTCCCCGCGGTGAAAGCTCATCGGGCCTTGCAGGCAGCCAGCCGTCGCCAGTCCCAGAACAGAGCCGCGTGCGCGGGCGTCTGCAACTAGCTGCTCGAGCATTCGCTCCGCGTCCCGATGATGCTCGGAGTGCCACAGCGTCGACAGGGCACCGAAGAACGTCACCGAAGTCGCCGCCTGTCCTGAGCGCAGTAGTCCCTCGGCGGCCGCGTGCGCGGCCAGCAATCCTGGCTCGGTGGCCGGCGCGCCGATCAACTGCCTGTACCGTGCGACGTTGGCGAGCAGTAAGCACTCACCCAAGGTCTCACCGGTAAGCGGTGGGATCAAAGCAACCCGTTGGCTGACGGCATCCGCGAGACCCAAACCTTGCATCCCCATGGCGAGCAGTTCAGCCTCTATCCTGAGCGCTAGTTCCCGGTCGTCGCGCGGAACCCCCTCCAGTGCCCTCGTGAGAGTCTCATGCGCGTCACGCACCCGCTCCGACGCCAACATCGCGAGAGCGAGCTCGCACAAGATCGCGACTCGCTCGCCCGCCGTGGCGCTCGCTCCGACCGCGACGCGCAGATGACCGATCGCACAGGAAGGCGAGATGCCCGTCTCGGCCACGCCAAGCTCCCGTACGACCGCGCATCGCACCGCCCCGGTTGGTCTTTCGGCGAGCGCCCGCCGTAGATACAGAATCGCGGTGTCCGGCGCAGCACGCGACAACGCCCGTGTTGCATCGCCTCGTAGGTGCTCGATCGCCCACGTCTTCCCGATCGGGTCGCACGCAAGTAGGTGGGCGGTGACGCGTTCGCGCGCGGCCTGATCGTCACGAAGCAGACTCGCCGCGCGCGCATGGTCGTGTGCGCGGCTGGCACGTGGGATCTCGTCGTACACAGCCGCGTGGATGAGCGGATGCACGAACCGCAGCGGCACGCCAGGCTCGAGGATTCCGGCCGCGGCGAGTGCGTCGGCCGCCTGCGCGGCTGCAGGGGCATCGAGCCCCGCGAGTGCCGCCGCCTCGGACAACCCGACAGAGCTCTCCAATACCGCGATCGCGCGCGCGAGCGCAGCCACGGGCGCGGGCAAGCGCCCGAGTTTGACATGCACTGCCCTTAGGGCCGCCTGCGGTGGCAGTGCCAGCACCCGGTGGGCGCTGTGCGCGTCCGGAAGCGCGCCCTCGGCGATCAGCGCCTTCGCGAGCTCGCGGACCAGCAGCGGGTTGCCAGCGCTCTGGACATGACATGCCCGCACGAACGCCTCCTCTGGGGAGGTCTCGAAAGCATCCTCGATCATGCCACGCACCCCGTCGTTGCTCAGCGGCGCCGGCGCGATAACGCGCGACGCCTGCTGCTCCTGCTGCTGGGTCAGCTCGTCGATCAGCGGCTCGATCGGGCCAGAGACACCCTCCCTGCACGCTATGAGCACCATCAGCGCAACGCCATCTAACCGATGCGCCAGGTAGCACAGCCAACGAAGCGACGGCAGATCCGCCCAATGCGCGTCGTCCACCGACACCAGAACGGGTGCGCGTTCTGCCAGGTTGGCCGCCAGCCAGTACAGCCCGTGCAGCGCCGCGAATAGCGCGGAGGCGTCGACGCTACCGGCACCGGGGTCCGACACGCCAAGCGCACGGTCCGAGAGCGCGGCCGCCCCCGACATAACCTCGTGGCGGTCGGCCACAGAGAGCCGCCTTAGCGCTGGATCGAACAGCTGCCGCGCCACACCGAACGGGAAGTCCCGCTCCAGTTCCACACCGCGCGCCGCGAGCAGCGCGAACCCGTTATCCTCCGCCAGCACTTGCGCGGCCTGCAGCAACGCGGACTTACCGATCCCCGGCGGCCCGCGCAACACAGCTAGTCGCCCGTCACCCGCCCTCGCTGCACGCAACAGTCCCTGTAACGCCGACAGCTCCTCCTCGCGCTCAAACAAGCGACGATCGACCTCGTTCGTGAGAGATTCGCTCATTGACAGGATCGTGCGAGTCGAGCTCGGCGGTTGACGGTCGCAGGGTCGCGCCCGACCAATCTTCGATCCCGGCGCGATCGCTTCTCCGGCAAGACTGTCAGATCACCATCGATCACCGCGGGCCCCTGGCACCCAGCGAGTCCCCGCGACCCGCGGCGACCCGGGACAGGTCCGGGCCATGCACTCGTCGCAGAGATCGTCTTCGACGCGAACCGGGCGACCGAGCGCGGTTGATTGCGCTGCAGTCACGACGCAGAGCGCGCTTCGGCTACGCGACCGAGCTACGGGTCGAGCGCAGCATGCGCTTACCCGCGAAAGATCGTACGGGGTCTACGATGCGAGCGGGTGACCGAGCGCGGATGATCGCACCATGAAGATCGCCGCAGCAACACGGCTTCCGGCCCATCAAGATGGCCGTAGCGACACGGCTTCCGGCCCGGTCACCGTTCCGTATCTCGGCGACGGACGCGAGAACCCGAGCGCCGCGGCGATTTCCTAGGACCCCGCGCGGCAAAAGATCAAACGCCACCAGCCGATGCGCCATACGCCAGAGGGGGCGACACTCCTCCGCACCGTGGACTCATCCGCTCGATTGCTGGGCCCGAGACGTTCATGATCCACCCACTCTTAGTCCGGGGGCGCAGGCCTGTCCGATGACGATGCCCCGGGTCGACCGCTCCCGCGCTCGACCCGGGGCCCGCGCGCAGGCAGCTCAACGGATGGGACCGCATCGACCGGGGTGAGCTGTCATCGTGCATGGCCGGGACGAGCGCTGATCGCTCCGTCGCGTGGCCGTGACCGGTGGGAAATGCGGCCCAGACCGCTGCTGCGGGTCGCGAGCTGGCGCAGTGTGGCGATCAGCGCGTCGATGTCCTCGCAGGTGTTGTAGAACGCGAGCGAGGCGCGGACGGTGCCTTCGTGCCCGAACCGCCGTAGGATCGGCTGCGCGCAGTGGTGCCCGGCGCGCACGGCGATCCCCTCCCGGTTGAGCGCCTCGCCGACCTCTTCGGGCGTGTACCCGTCGAGGACGAACGACACCAGGGCGGTCTTGTCGGCTGGGCTGCCGATCAGCTGCAGTCCGGGGATTTGGGCGAGCTTGTCGGTGGCGTACGCGAGTAGCTCGTGCTCGTGGCGGGCGATGTTCTCCAGCCCGATCCGCTGCACGTAGTCGAGCGCGGCGCCGAGGGCGACCGCGTCGGCGATGCTCGGTGTGCCGGCCTCGAATCGCGCGGGCGCGGGCTGGTAGAGCGTGCGCTCGAACGTGACGTCGCGGATCATGTTGCCGCCGCCCTGCCACGGGGGCATCGAGTTCAGGAGATCGTGCTTTCCGTGGAGCACGCCGATCCCGGTCGGGCCGAATAGCTTGTGGCCCGAGAATGCGTACCAGTCGCTGTCGAGCAGCTGCACGTCGATTGGCATGTGGGGCACGGCCTGCGCGCCGTCGATCAGGACCCGTGCGCCGCGCCGGTGCGCGAGCTCGGTCATCTCGCGCACGGGGGTGATCGTGCCGAGCGCGTTTGAGACGTGCGAGAACGCGACGAGCCGCGTGCGGTCAGACAGCAGCCGCTCGTATTCGTCGAGCAGCACCTGGCCGCTGTCGTCGACCGGCGCGATGCACAGCCGCGCGCCGGTGGCCTGGCAGAGCAGCTGCCAGGGGACGATGTTTGAGTGGTGCTCGAGCCAGGTGATCAGGATCTCGTCCCCGGGGCCCACGTTTGCCGCGCCCCACGCTTGCGCGACGAGGTTGATCGCCTCGGTCGTGCCGCGCACGAACACGATCTCGTCGCTCGAGGAGGCGTGCAGGAAGCGAGCCGCCTGCTCGCGCGCTTCTTCGTAGGCGTCGGTGGCACGCGCCGCGAGCTCGTGCGCACCGCGGTGGACGTTGGAGTTCTCGTGGCGATAGAACTGCTCCAGGCGCTCGATCACCGCCACCGGTTTCTGGGTCGTGGCGGCGTTGTCCAGCCACACCAGCGACCGGCCGTGCACACGCTCGTCGAGCACCGGGAAGTCGCGGCGCAGCGAGTGCGCGTCGAACGCGGGGTGCGCGCCTCGAGCGACGCGCACCAGGGACTGGGTCGTCACGGGCTGCCACTGCGCTCGAGCTTCGGTCACCCGGACGGTCTCCTCGAGGAAGTACAGCGAGTCGGCGAATGGATCCTGCTGTGCGGCGCTGCTCCCACCCGCCAGGTGGAGCTCGTCGAGCGGTATCGGATCGTCCGTCAGGGCGAACAATCCACCTCCGGTCGACGGCGGCAGCGGGCCGGTCCCGGGCGTGCCCGGTTGTGTCGGCGGCAGGTATGACCACCCCTCAGGGGTGGCGACATCGGTCACGTCTCCCGGCACGCTTGTGATGTCCGCCCGGTCCGATAGCTCGCGGAGCGCGGCCAAGCCGTTGGCGAGACTGTCGGCGCTCGGCAGCGCGTCTGCCGGCGGTCGCAGGGCCTCGGCCTCGCTCGGAGTCGGCACCGGCGCGAGCTGGTCGGGGTCGAGCCCGGGCAGCACCGCGCCGGGCATCGCCCTGAACATCTCGTTCGCGAGCCGTTCGATCTCCGACAGATCGAACGGCCCGCCCTTGGTCACCGGCGTGGGCTCTGGTTTCGCCGCGGGCGGCGAGTGCAGATCAGGTCCCGACGGGCCGCGGCCGTTGTGTTCAGCTGCGGTAGGCATGGTCGTACTGGTGGTACTTGTTGACCTCGACGCTCTGCAGCACCGCGGCGGCGTCGTCGGTCAGGATCGCGGCCGAGCAGTAGAGCGAGATCAGGTACGACGCGATCGCCTTGCGGCTGATGCCCATGAACTTCACCGACAGGCCGAGTCCCTGGTCGCCCGACGGCCCGGGCTGGTAGAGGCCGACGACGCCCTGGCGGCTCTCGCCGGTGCGCAGCAGCAGGATGTCAGTCTTGTTGCCCTTGACCTCGAGCTTGTCGCTCGGCACGAGCGGGATTCCGCGCCACGTGATCGCGGGCGAGCCGAACAAGGTCACGGTCGCGGGCGGGACGCCGCGGCGGGTCGCTTCGCGGCCGAACGCCGCGATCGCCTTCGGGTGCGCGAGGAAGAACGCCGGCTCCTTCCACACCCGCGTGATCAGCTCGTCGAGATCGTCGGGCGTCGGCGGGCCATCGAGCGTCTTGATCTTCTGAGCCGGCGCGATGTTGTTCAGGATCCCGTAGTCGGGGTTGTGCAGCAGTTCTGACTCCTGGCGCTCCTTGATCGTCTCGATCGCGAGCCGGAGCTGCTCCTTGATCTGGTCGTAGGGGTGACTGTAGAGATCGGAGATGCGGGTGTGCACGTCGACGACGGTCGTCACCGAGCTCAGGTAGTACTCGCGCGGCACCTCCTCGTAGTCGACGAACGTCTCGGGCAGCTCGCGCTCGTCCTCGCGCTGCGAGCACGCGGTCAGCACCCTGGACTCGTCTCTGACCTTGTTGAGCCGGTAGATACCCGCCTCGACCCCGACCCACGGCAGCAGGTGAACGAGCCACCGGGGCGTGATCGACAGCATCGTCGGCGCTGTCTTCTGCGCGTTTGCGAGCTGGCGCGCGGCAACGTCGCCCAGCGACAGATGAGGTTCTGCGGTCGTAGCCATCGTCGTTCCTTTCAGATCTGAATGTGTGTCAACGGGTCATCTGATCAAGACTCGCTGGTGTGCCTGTTGCTCGACATGGTTCCGGCGCTCTACGCCGCCGCCTGTGCGACACGCCGGCTGCCGTCGTTCGCCGCCCGGACTGACTCGCCGTCGGCGTCGAACAACCCCTCGACCGAGAAGTAGCGCTCCCCGGTGTCATACGAGAACGTCAGCACGACGCTGCCGTCGGGAATCTCGGGCAGCTTGGCGGCGACCGCCGCGAGCGCGGCACCAGAGGACGGACCGACGAAGATCCCCTCCTCCCGGGCGACGCGCACGGCGTACGCGAACGCGTCCGCCTCGCTCACCTGAATCACGCCGTCGATCGTGTCGAGGTGAAGGTTGTGCGGCACGAACCCGGCGCCGATACCCTGCAAGCGGTGGGGTGCCGGCCCCCCGCCGCTGATCACCGGCGACTTGTCCGGTTCCACAGCGAACGTCCGCAGCCGCGGGAAGTGCTCCTTGAGCACTTCACTGACGCCGCTGATGTGCCCGCCGGTGCCGACACCGGTGATCAGAAAGTCGATCCCGTCAGGAAAATCACGCAAGATCTCCGTGGCCGTCTCGCGGCGGTGAACTTCAACGTTGGCCTCGTTTTCGAACTGCTGCGGCATCCACGCGCCCGGAGTGTTCGCGACGATCGCGCTCGCGCGGTCGATCGCGCCCTTCATTCCCAGCTCCCGCGGCGTCAGCTCGAGATCCGCTCCGTACACCGAAAACAACCGCCGGCGCTCGATCGACATCGACTCGGGCATCACGAGCAGCAGCCGATAACCCTTCACGGCGGCGACGATCGCCAGGCCGACGCCGGTGTTGCCCGATGTCGGCTCGACGATCAGGCTGTCGGCACCAAGCAAACCACGCCGCTCAGCGTCCTCGATCATCGACAGCCCGATTCGATCCTTGATGCTTCCCCCTGGATTACTCCGCTCGGCCTTCATCCACACCTCTACGCGTTGATCGAACAGGCGGTTAATGCGGATGTGGGGCGTATCGCCGATCGTCTCGAGAATGTCGTGGAACCGCATAGTCACCTCCATGGTCCGCGCCGGACAACACTCCGGCGCCGGCGTTCAGATGTTGAATTCGATGAGATCATCGGCAGGACCAGACTCACCGGCGCGGCGCTCGACGCGCGCGGTCGGCGTCACGACCGAGTGAGGCGGCACGCTACGCGTCAGCCACACGTTGCCGCCGATCCTGCTGCCGTGGCCGATCACGGTCTCGCCGCCGAGGATCGTGGCATTCGCGTAGATCACGACGTTGTCACCGACCGTCGGATGGCGCTTGACATCCTCCAGGCCCTTGTTGACGCGCGCGGCGCCCAGCGTCACGCCCTGATACAGCCTCACGCCAGCCCCGAGCACCGCCGTCTCACCGATCACGATCCCCGTACCGTGATCGATCGCGAACCTCCCCCCGATCCGCGCGCCCGGATGGATGTCGATCCCGGTCGCGCCGTGCGCAACCTCCGTCAACAGCCGCGCGAACACCGGCGCCCGATCATGAAGCTCGTGCGCGATCCGATACGTCGCGATCGCCAGGAACCCCGGGTACGCGAGGATCACCTCATCGACGCTGTCCGCCGCCGGGTCCCCCTCGTAGATCGCGCCCGCATCCAGCAGCAGCGCCTCACGGATCACGCCAAGCCGAGAGAACAGCTGCTCCACGACCACATCCGGGGCCGCCGCGCCCGTCGCCGCGCAGCCGGGCGCTGTCAGCGCCTGTGTCAGCAGCGCACCCAGCGCGGCAAGCTCATCGGCGAGCCCTCCGTTCACGGCACGATCGGCCGTCGCGAAATGGGGAAACAGCAACGCGAGCGCTCCATACACGATCCGTTCAGCGAGTTGGCGAAGACCCGGCGCCAGCCGGTGCTCGAGCCGCTCGCGAGCAAGCAACGCCAACAACTGCTCGGTGCCTGAGCCGACGGCTCCCCGCGCCGTGCCAGGGATCGACCAGTCCTCGCGGGAGGCCGAGATCAGCGATCGAGAACCGCGAGCCACGACCTCAGAAGCCGGCCCTGAAGCCGTCAACCCCTCCCATGCGTGCTCCACTGCACCTCCTTGCGGACTAGATCAAGGCACATCCAGAGCGGTCACTCTCGTCGGCGCCAGCCCTCGGCACGGCCATCTTGTCGGTATTTCCACTGACTTACCCTACTAAGTTATGTATGGACTGGCTACGCAGGTTGCGCGACGTGGTCGTGGTGCTCGGGGTCTAGTGTAGCAAGTCAATTGAATTCATATACATCGTGCTAGATTGTTCGGCTACGAGCGGAAGTACCAGACGATCGCGAACGACGTCAATACCTGCACGAGCAGCAGGCCGAACACGCCGACGATCGGTGTCCACGTGGCGAGCTTGAGCAGCACCGCGCTCGTGCTCGAGTCCGAGGCGTAGAAAAGGAGCATCCAGATCGTGACCGCGATCGCCACCGCGTAGCTCGCCAGGTGCGGGGTCTCGTGCTTGCGTTGCGTGCGACCGAGCGCGCTCGGGAGGATCCGCTCCCGGCCGAGCGCGTATACGTACCGGGCGGCGGTGTTGAAGAACGCCCGCTGGCAGGCGAACGAGCTGGTCACGATCAACAACCGGAACGCGTCCGTCAGCGACAGGCCAACGTAGCGTCCGGTCAGCGGGTAGAAGGCCGAGATCGTCTTGCCCTGCAACTGGGCGTTGACACCCTGCGCTAAATGGCCGGTGCCCCACCCGATGGTGAACGCATAGCTCACGAGCACATACAGCGCTCCGACCCCGAGCAGCGTGCCGAACGTCGCGCGCGAGAAGATCTGCTTCGGCCGGCGGCTCTCCTCGCCGTAATTGGGCGCCATCTCATATCCGACCCAGGACCAAAACGCGCCGAACAACGCGACCCCGGGCGCCGCCGCGCCGAACACCGCGATCGCGGCGGGGTTGTGGAACAGCTTGAAAGGGTTAAACGGGGCGGCGGTCAACCCGTTGGCGCCGCCCTGCACGAGCACCGCGATCGCGAAGATCAACAGCGCGGCAACCTCGGCGACGAAGAACGTCCCCAGCACGCGGGCGGTGATCTTGATATCGAAATAAGCGAACAGCACGTCGACCACGACCGCCGCGAGCAGGAACGCCAGGACGGGGATGCTCGCGCCCGTCCAGTCCTTGATCGTGGTCTGGGCGAAGTACGCAAACACGCCAATCAGCGCCGCAACAAGAATCGTGTACGAGAACGTGATCACCGCAGCCGTGCCCAGCCCCGTGGTCTGGCCGAAGCCGTGCGAGACAAACGAGTAAAACCCACCCGCGCTCGTCACCCTCCGCGCCATCTCCGCATACCCGACTGTGAACACGAGCAACATCACGAGCGCGACCAGAAACGCCGCCGGCACCGCCCAGCCCGCACCGGACACGATCACCGGCACGTTGAACAGCATCGCGGTCATCGGCGCCGCAGCCGTCGCGATACAGAAGAACAGTGCCGACAGCCCAAGCGAATCTCGCTTGAGCACGGTGCTGCGCCTCCCCTCCGGGGTCAAAACCTCCACCGCTTGCTGCTCTGCGGATGCTGCACTCATTCGGGTGACCTTCGGTAGTGTCGATTCAGTATACTAATTAGATCGAGCGAATTAGTTGACTAGCGACGTCAATCGCGCCCAAGGCGGGGTCAAACGCCACGATCGTGGGGTGCTTCAACGAGTCCGGAGAGCGGCGAACGGGCTGTCGTCTGAGGCTACGGTCGCCGCTGTGGGCGTCAGCCCGGGGGTCGCCGCTGACGCGGGGACTCGGTCTCCGATCGCACGCGAGGCGCCGTGCAGCTTCGCATTTGACTCGGAGGCTCGGCCTTCGGACTCGAGCGCTTCGGCGTCGGCGGTGGCCCAGCTGACGCGTTCGATCAGCTGCGTGGTGTAGTGGCGGCTCAGGAGGTTGTCAGCGACTACGCGTTCGCTCAGGGTGACGAGATCGGCCTCGCCGTCGGATGTGCTCGCTCGGACGATGATCTTGGGCATCTGGGTGTTTCCTTTGATGGCGGTGGGCTCGGTTGCGCGTGCGATGAGACGCCCGGCGGTGGCCGAACGCGCATACACGTCAGCACTCCGTGTGTCGGGCCCCTCGTGGTCGCCGCCCCGAGATGTTCGGATGTGGGTGGTGAGAGTCAGGTCTGTGTCGCGGTTGTACGTGCCACGGACGTTCCCGTTGTGACCGGTCGCCCGGCGAGAGGAGAGAGATCGACCGGGCGACCGGTCACGTCACTGCGCCCGTCTGCCCGCGAGACATATGCCGCCGTCTAGCACAGCTGGCGCGTGGGCGAAGGCGGTCAGCTCAAGCGGAACCGCGCGACTTGGCGACATCGGGCGTCAGCTCCCGCGCAAGCATCGACACACGCGTTTGGCGGCAAAGACCCGGGCGGCGACCCGGGCGGCAATGACAGGTGGATATCGCGAGCGGAACTCACGAGCAGGACGCTAGCACTCCCGGGCACGCAAGCCAACTAAACCAAGCCAATTTGTTGACTTGGAGCGTGGGCGAGCCCGTGCGGGAACGATCAGGCAGAGTGATACCGGACACTGCTCATCTGCGCTGCTGCGGTTGCTTGGCGCTGACGGCTCCTCAGCGGCGGCTACGCCACGGTTCGACGAGCCCTCAGACGACTTCGCGCAGCCGTCCTGTCTCGATCTCATAGATGAAGCCGCGAACGGAGTCCTTGCGCGGGATGAAGGGTGACGTCTTGATTCGCGCGATCGACTGGCGAACGTCGGTCTCCAGATCGGAGAACGACTCCGCGGCCCACTCCGGTTTGATTCCCGTCGCTGATTGGATCGAGTTCCTGAACTCGTCGTCGGTGAAGGTGAGCATGCCGCAGTCCGTGTGGTGAATCAGGATGATCTCCTCGGTGCCCAGCAGCCGCTGCGAGATCGCCAGCGAGCGGATCTCGTCGTCGGTCACGACGCCGCCCGCGTTACGGATCACGTGCGCGTCACCCTCCGCCAGACCCAGCGCACCGTAGACGTTCAGCCGCGCGTCCATGCACGCGAGCACAGCGACCTTCCTGCCGGGCGGCAGCGGCAGGTCTCCCCTGTCGAACGAGCTGGCGTACGCCTCGTTGTTGGCGAGTAGTTCGTCTGTCGCGGTCATCGGCTCCTCCTGAGTCGGATTGGATTTGAACGTCAAGCTCAGCGCAGCGGCGCTGTCCAGATGCGGAGGTGAACGCCGGCGCGCATCAGCGGCTGACCGTCGTCCGCAGGCGTCCGCGTACGTCCGCGCACTCCGCGCACACGCTCTCGGGCACCAGCCCGGCGCGCATCACCAGTCCGAACGCCTTGCAGCCCAGGCAGTAGCCGAAGATCGACTCGAGCCCGGCGGCCGCCACGAGCGCGATCAGGACGGCATAGGCGGCCTGGTGCGAGACCAACAAGGCCAGCACCAACGCGGTCGTCGACATGAACGCACCGATCCCCTGCGCGAAGCGCTTGGGCGGGCCCGGAACCAGTCGCCTGTCTCCGAGCCGCGGCGCGACAAGGTTCTGCGCCGCCCAGCCAAGTGGGCTGAGCGTCGGCCCGGTCAGCACTCGCGCCCAGAAGCCGTACGCAAGCGGGATCAGCAGCCAGTACCACGATGTCACGATGGTCACGAGCAGCGCCAGCAGGACCACGCCTGCCACGACCCTGGCTGCTTTCTCGTTGACGGGGTTTGGGAAGGAGAACAGTTCGTGCATCGCAACTCGCAGGCGATCCCGTATCAGTGGTCCTCGCTCGGGCCCCGACCGGCATCGGCTGCAACACCAATCGGCTAGCTCGAGCCGACCGCGATATAATACTAAATCAATCATCTTCATCGAGTAAATCCTGATCGACAAAAGTGTATTTCCGTCAGATCCTTCACCCCGACCTCGGTTGCGCCTCGTACTTCATCGCCGACCACGGCGAGGCTGCGGTGATCGATCCGAAGTGGGAGATCGGCGAGTATCAGCAGGCGGCGGCCGACGCGCGCGCGGAGATTCGCCACGTGCTCGAGACGCACAACCACGCCGACCACGTGTCCGGCCGTCGCCGCCTGACTTCGGCCACCGCAGCGACGGCGCACATCCCGGCCGGACCCGACGGTCCGGGGATGCGAGACCGGGACGTCGTGCGCGTTGGGAGGCTGGATCTCGTCGCACTCGCAACTCCGGGCCACCGACCCGAGCACGTCGCCTACCTGGTGCATGACGAGGGCATTCCTCGGCTGCTGCTGTCCGGCGATTCGCTGCTCGTCGGCGATGTCGCCCGCCCGGACCTGGCGGTAGGTGCCGAGGAGGGGGCGCGTGCGCTGTGGGACACGCTGAAGCGCGTCGTCGCCCTTGGCGATCAGGTCGAGGTGTGGCCCGCTCACGTCGGCGGCTCGTTGTGCGCGAGCCGGCGCCCCTCGTCAGCAACGTCGTCGACGATCGGCCACGAGCGCCGGAGCAACCCGCTGCTGTCACTCGACGACGCCGCCGCCTTCACCGCCGAGCTGACTCGATGTACGCCCGCACGACCACCGAGCGTCGAGCGCGTCGTCGCGCTCAATCTCCGTGGCGCGGCTGACCCAGGGCCACTTCGCGAGCTCGACACGACCGGACTTGCCCGATTCCTCGGGGACCGGATCTGCCTGCTCGACATCAGGGACGCTGAAAGCTTCGACGCCGGTCACCTGGACGGCTCGATCAACCTTCCCGCAGGCGGGCGCGGGCTCGGAACCCGCGCCGCCTGGGCCGCCGGCGCCGAGGAGCCGATCGTGCTCGTATCACCCTCACTCGACGCCGGACGCAGAGCCGCGGGGCTCCTCCGTGCCGCCGGCGTGTGGAACCTGGGGGCAATGACGATCGCCGAACCCGAGGCGTGGAAAGCCGCCGGCCTGGCGATACGGACAGCGGCGGCCATCCCCGCCGGTGAAGTCGTGCCAAGCCTCAGAGCTCGAGCGGTGACCCTGCTCGACGTCCGCGATCCCGACGAGTGGAGCACGGGCCACATCGTGGGCTCTCGCAGCCTACCCCTGTCCGAGCTCGGCGACGGCCGCAACGGCGCGCTGGCGCTCGAACCGCCGATCGCCGTCGTGTGCGCCAGCGGCGCACGCGCCGCGCTCGCCGCGAGCATCCTGCGACGCCGAGGGCACGATCCCGTCTGGCGCGTCGCCAGCGGGGTTGAGCAGTTCGCCCACCTCGGGGCATCGATCACCCGCAAGCCGTTGTGACGAGCCCAAGTCCGACCGAGGCGAAGAGACTACCGCGCGAGCCGAACGGTGCCGCGGCGCTGGATCTCTGGCGTCCGACGCCACTCGCGGCGCTGGAGCTCGCGGAGATCCCAACCGAACTCCACTTCGCGCGCGACCACTTCCCCGCGCCCGCACGCGACCCGGGCCAATGGTCGCTGCACCTGGCCGGGAGCAGGCAATCGCTCGTGCTCGACCTGCACAGGCTCCGGACCCTCCCACGCCGGACAACGTCGGCGGCTACGCCAACAACGCAGTCCACCGCGTCAGATTCAGGGTCGCGTAACCCACGCCGGCGCCCGTGTCGTCGGGATGCCCGGGGCGCGAGGCCAGAAACCGTCCGCATCGTGGTTCTATGACCCTGAGCGACCCGCCTCCGGAGGATTCCGTGGCGGGTCGCGTGCGGCTTGGCCAGCTTGTCAGCGTGGGCAGCAACCGCCGGACGGGGCCTCGCCGATGAGCCGACGTTAGAATCTGACCTCTGCCGTCAGAAGCGGACCGAGGCTCGAGAGTGGTGTGCGGTGAGCGTCTACGCCAGCTTGCAATCGGAAGAACGTCCCTGCGTGGTGCCGGAGTGCTCGATCGGCTCGGCGACCAGGAACTGCGCTCGGCGGGGATCGGCCCAGCGCGAGTTGGCTCTTCTACCGGACGTCGCAGCGTGTCTGCTGTGGTGAGTCGCACCGGGTGTGGTGTCGGATGGGCGCGCTCGCGCCCGGCGGGGCGCGTCGGTGAGGAGTGCGAGGATGGTGGACTCGGCGTCGTTGTCCGACGCACGCTGACCACTGCGCGTTCCCCGGCGGGCACGCGACCTCGGCCTACCAGCGGAGCGCCTGCGAGCCGCTGCGGTGAGCAGGCGCGATCGACTGATGAAGCTGGATCGCGATGACGCGTCCGACCACGTTTGGTGAGTCAGCGAGCGCGAGCACCAACGGCGCCGGGCTCGAAGATCCGATCGTGATTGGTGAGCGTCCGGACCCTGCTACCACGGTCGTTTTGGCCGATGACCACAGGCTGGTGCGCGCCGCGGTTCGCAGGCTGCTCGAGGCCGAGGGTTGGATCGACGTCGTCGCGGAGTCCGCAGACGTTGAGGAGACCGTGCGCAAGGTTCGGGGACACAAGCCGCACGTGCTTGTGCTCGACGTCGGTATGCCGGGTGGGTCGGGTCTCGAGGCGATCCCGAGACTGTCGGAGGCCTCGCCAAGCACGAGGATCGTCGTGCTGACGATGCATCGGGTTCCTGAACTCGCGCGCATGGCCCTCCGTTGGGGGGCGCTTGCATTTGTGCTCAAGGAGGAGTCGGGCAGGGAGCTGATCGAGGCCGTGCGTGCTGCGCTCGACGGGCAGCGATACCTGAGCCCCGGGCTTGCCGCCGAGATCGCGGCCCAGTCCGCGCCCAGTCGTGAACCCCTTGATGGCCTTACCCCTCGTGAGCTCGAGGTGCTGAAGCTGGTCGTGCGTGGTTACACGAACTCGGAGATTGCCGACCAGCTTGGTGTCGGCGAGCGGACCGTGGAATCGCACCGCAAGCACATTCAGGACAAGGTTTGCCTCAAATCGCGCGCCCAGCTGGTGAGCTACGCGCGCGGCCGCGGGCTCGTTGATTATTAGGAGCTCTCCACGCGCACCAAGTCTCACGCTCACCAGGCGGGTCAAGGCTCACGCGCGAGTGCGTTGCACAACCTGGGATTGTCTGTCCGCGGTGTGGTTTGAGCCTCCGGGCGAGCGCGATGTGTCGCGCGTGGGCAGCTGCGCGCGATCGCCGCGGCGTGACGCGCCGGTGTGGCGTCGCGAAGGTGCGTTCACTTGGTGTCAGCGGCGCGGCGATCGTGGCGAACGGCGGGTCCGTTGAACAGCGGCTGCTGGGTCGTGTGCCTTCCGCGGTAGGCTCAAACGGTGGGGATTGATATGGCAGCATCGACGGTCGGTCGGGTTCTCGATCTGGATCCGGAGCTCGGCTCGGGGATCGGCGCGGGAGAGTGGGAGAAAGCGCGACGCGCGTGCCGGGGGTACGTCGTGGGCGTGCGCCGCGGCGTGTGGCAGCTGCCGCCCGAGGTCGGTGAGCAGGTCGGTCGGATCGGGTTGGTGATCGTCGAGGGGATGGTGGTGCGCGGCGGAATCCTTACACGACCGCACCGCAGCGAACCGCCGGTGCTGCTGCCGCACGACGTGAATCAACGCCGGCTGGAGCGCCACTTCCGCTGACGCCCCAGCCAGTCGAGCGAGGAGAGATGTAGCGTCGGACACCCAGGCTAAAACCCCGAAGTCGAAAACTGACATCGTCCGCCATCAAGGTTAGAAACCGACATCAATCCCGACAATCGGGATCTCTCGCCATCCATGGACCGGGAAAACTACGGCTCCCCGGCGCCGTCGAAGCCAGGTGTGCGTTCCCCGCCGAGCGGTAGCCGGCCGGCGCGCCGGCGGGCTGCTCGCAAAAGGACGGACTGCGGCCGTTCCACCCGGGTGCCGGGGAGGTGCGGGCCGCACGACAGCCACCGCCGGATCGTTAGGCACGGGGGCGCAGAGCATTGCCTCGTCGAATGGCCTCCTGGCCCGCGTGCCTGAGATGACGACGGGACGGCCCTGCGTCGTCCAGATGCCGGTGCCGTCGATCGGCGGCCGGCCGGCGAAGCTCCGCTACCTGACCCACACTGGCGCCTCGAGCGCGTGCGCGAGCTCGTCACAACCTGTCCACCTCTCGACGTCCACGAGCTCGCCGTCTTCCTCGCTTCCATAGAGCCTGCGAAAACTGCCTTAGAATCCGAAAGCCTTTGGTACGCTGGCCTGGCGAAGCAGGCACCCGCGACCGCCGAGGTCGTTCTCTCGCAGATCGTCCGCACCAGCAGCGAGGTCGCGTCAGCCCCGAGCTTGTGCAGCTCCTGGCGAAGCAGCAGCCGCCCGTCACGACGCGGCAACCACCTCGGGTTGTGTGATCGGACAACTCGGTAGCCGGACGTCGATCGCGACGCCAGCGAGGTCCGAACCCGCGCCCGAGACGCCGCCATACGTCAACAGCTCGCGCAATCCGTCTTTCCTCCTATTCGCAAACCAGGTGTCGGACCGTGTGAGGCACGATGCACGGCCTGACGCGTAAGGGGACTCGCTGTCGTTGTCAGAGTGTCGCGGGTCGCGGCGAGAACGTCGTCGCATCGCGCCACTGCGATCGACTGGAAACTCAGACTTGAGTCGTCGGTTCTGGAGGACCAGGCGACCGAGTCGGCCAGCGAGCATGAAAGGTCGCACCCTACCCTCTGAGCGGCTGGGTCAACCATCGGGCCTCACCTCTCGCGATTCACTGACTGCAGTGGCGCGGCTTCTGCTCAGCGTCGGCGTTCCGGCTGCGATCAATCCAAATGGTGGGTGCATGCACTCATACAGCGGATCGACCCGGCGCGGCGCTCTCACTGGATGCTCGACTCGGCCCGGAGCGCCGTCCTGTTCGGTTCGTGCAGCCTTGGATCGTGCGCCCCGAGGGTGCCCGGCGCGTTCAAGGTGACGGCGGTGCGTCTGCGATTGGCAGCGGATCGAGTTGCAGGCAGCGCTCGAGCAGTTCATCGAGTGCGCTGTCGTTGTGGTGGTGGAGCAGGTTGATCGCCGGCAGGCCGCAGAGCCGGTTCACGAGGGCTAT
>Ga0187766_10000781_pt1 | contig 18193 bp, 15 predicted proteins | sample 0216_QUI02_MP05__4_FD_132971 | JGI IMG/M metagenome (GOLD analysis project Ga0187766, IMG submission 132971) | Tropical peat soil microbial communities from peatlands in Department of Meta, Colombia - 0216_QUI02_MP05_20_MG | ecosystem: Environmental > Terrestrial > Soil > Wetlands > Peat ... | reverse complement strand
CGACCACCTACCCGACACCGACCCGCCCGGAGAGCACCCACCCGACGCCGACCACCCACCCGACACCGACCCGCCCGGAGAGCGCCCACCCGGCACCGCCCCGCGCGGCACCGCCCGCACCCGACAGACCGCAAACTAGACCGGTGGGGGGCGATACGCGCGATCCGCCGGCTCCCCGCGTCGTCCCGTCCAATAGAACGTGTAAACGATCGCCAGCGGCAGCGCGACAAGGCCAACGACGAACAGCACGGTCCCGACCGTCTGCACGTCAAGCCAGCTCAAATGCCCGGTGACGGCCCACTTGAGAATTGCCCCAGCCGCAACGACCGCGAGTGCAGCGCCGATCGCCATGAAAGTAGTGTACCCGCTACCGCCCGGTCACCCACCTCGTATCGACCTCACCGGCGCGCCTCTCGCAGCTCACGCTGCACGTCGCGCGCCATCTCGCGATTGCGGATCACCTCGCGCTTGTCGTAGAGGTCCTTGCCTCGGGCCAGCGCGATCTCGACCTTCGCGCGGGACCGCGGCCCGCCGAAGTAGATCCGGGTCGGCACGAGCGTCAGCCCGCGCTCGCGGATCCTGCCCTGCAGCCGATCGATCTCCGAGCGGCGCAGGAGCAGCTTGCGGTCGCGCTCGGGCTCGTGGTTGTCGCGCGCGGCGGGGCCGTACGGAGCGATGTACAGCCCCACCAGCCACACCTCCCCGTCGCGGATCACCGCGTAGGAATCCTTCAGCTGCGCCTTGCCCTCGCGCAGCGACTTGACCTCGGTGCCGGTCAGCACCAGCCCCGCCTCGAAGCGCTCGAGCAGGTTGTACCGGTACGACGCCTGGCGGTTGGTCGCCACGTCGCCCGAGGCTGTCTTGCGCTTGCTCCCCTTGGCCATCAGGACGCCCCATCCGCGCCAACCGCGAGCGAATCCGCGGGCGCCGGCAGCAGGTCCACCCTCCCGCGCGGCGGATCGACCTGCCCGACCTGCACCCGCACCGGGTCACCGAGGCGGATCGTGCCGCCGCGCCGGGTGCCGACGAGCATCGTGCCCTGCTCGTTCAGCTCCCACCAGTCGCCTTGCAGCCGCCGTACCGGCAGCATCCCCTCGAACAAGCCGCCGAGCCCGAACGCCACGAACGCCCCCGACGCGACGAGACCCACGACCTCCCCGTCGAACACCGCCTCGGGTCCCAACCCAAACAGGGACCGCTCGAGCAGGAAGCAGCGCGCGACGTCATCGGCATCCCGTTCGATCTCCATCGCCTCGCGTTCTCGCGCCGACGTCCAGGGACCCGCCGCAGCCACCCACGACGCGTCGGGCGCGACGCCTCCTGCCACGGCCGAGAGCAGCGCCCGGTGGCAGACGAGGTCCGGGTAGCGGCGGATCGGTGAAGTGAAATGGCAGTAGCGCGAGGACTGCAGGCCCGCGTGACCAAGGTTGCGGCTGTCGTAGTAGGCCTGCTTGAGCGAGCGCAGCACGAGGCTCGTCAACGCACGCCGCCCGCGGCCGGTTCGCGACGCCCAGCGCTCCACGAGCTGCGAGGCCTCACCGACGACATCGGCCGCCTGCTGCGGCGTCATGTGATCGGGCACCGGCGGTGTCGGCACGTCCAGCGAGGCCAGCTGGTCGATCAGGCGCTGCACCGCGGGCGCATCGGGTCGCTCGTGCACGCGGTAGAGCGTGGGCACGTGCCGGGACTCGAGCAGGCCGGCAACCTGTTCGTTCGCGGCGATCATCAGGTGCTCGATCAGCCGATGCGACTCGGTTTGCTCGCTCGGCTCGGCCCCGACGACATCACCGCGGCGGTCGAACGAGAACTCGGGTTCCGGCGACTCCAGCACCAGCGCCGACTGTCCCGCCCGGCGCGCCCCCAGCGCCGCTGCCGCGGCACGAGCGGCGGCAAGCCCTTCGCCCCAGGGCGCGGAGGCCCGTTGCCCGCCCGCGAAGATCCGATCCACCTGCCCGTAGTCGAGGCGTTCGTCGGAGCGGATCACGGAGCGGTAGAACGCCGCGCTCCTCACCTGCTCACCGCCGACAGTCATCTCGACCGTGACCGTCAGCCGATCGTGCCCGGGCACGAGCGAGCAGGCGTTGTCGGACAGCTCACGGGGCAGCATCGGCTCGACCGCGCCGGGCACGTACACGCTCGTCCCGCGACGATACGCCTCGCGGTCGACCAGTGAGCGCGGCCCAACGTACGCGGACACGTCCGCGATGTGGACCCACACCTGCCACGAGCCGTCGTCGCGCGCCTGCGCCGAGATCGCATCGTCGAAGTCGCGCGCGCTCACCGGGTCGATCGTGAACGTCGGCAGCGCGCGCAAGTCCCGGCGGTCGGCGAGCTCACCGTCAGCCGTCACGTGCGTTGCCGCCTCGCGAGCCTCGCGCTCGACCACCGGGTCGAACGATCGCCTCAGCCCGCGATCGATCATCAGCGCTTCGATCACGTCCCGCGCCACATCCGGACGCCCGAGCCGACGCACGACGGCGGCACGACCACGAGCGCGACCGTCGCGGCCGCCGCCGGCGCGCACCACGACCAGGTCGCCGACGTTCGCGCGCCCGTCCCGGGTCACGGCCAGCCGAGGCCCCGGCCCGAACAGCGGCTCGGCGACCAGGAACTTGCCGCGCCGCTCGATCACGGCGACGCGTGGCGCGCCTGCGGCGGGCGCTTCCGAGCTGCTCACCGGACCTCTGAGGCCACGGTCCGCTCGGCGATTATCAGCGCCTCGTCCGGGCCCGCACCCGGGTTGTTGTCGACCGCGTACACGTTCGGGGTCACGCCGGCGCCCTCCTTGACCCCGCCGGCCCCGAGGTTGCGCCCGCTCGGTGTGAAGTAGTAGCCGGCGGTGATGTCGAGCGCGCCGCCGTTGGGAAGCTCCTGAACCTCCTGAAACACACCCTTCCCGTACGTGTGCGTGCCGACGACCAGCGCTCGGTGGCGGTCCTGAAGCGCGGCGGTGACGATCTCGGACGCCGACGCGGTGCCATGGTCGACGAGCACCACGACCGGGATCGCGGTCGAGATCGCGCCGCCGTTGGCCGTGAACACCTGACGAGGAGAATTGCGGCCGGCCGTCGAGACGATCGTGCCGTCCGGGATGAAGATGCTGGCGACGTTGACGGCCTCTTGGATCAGCCCCCCGCCGTTGTCGCGCAGGTCGAGGATGATGCCCCGCGCGCCCTGGTGCAACATCTGCTCGACATCGGCGCGCACCTCGTCGCCGGCGCCGTCGTGGTTGAACGTGGTCAGCTGGACGTAGCCGAGCTTGACGCCCCGGTAGCTGACCAGGCGATCGTCGGCGACCGGCGCGGTGAAGCTCGCTCGCGTGATGCGGAGCACGTGGCGCGCCGATCCGCGCACCACCGTCAGCACCACCTGTGTCCCGGCGGGTCCGCGGATCAGGCTCGAGTCGTAGTCGGAAGAGTGGCCCGCGAGCGAGTCGCCATTGACATCGAGGATCACGTCGCCCGCCATCAGCCCCGCTTTGGCCGCCGGCGTCCCGGGGAACACATCCACCACTGCCAGGCCTCTCCGATCCGGATTGATGTCAATCCCGATGCCGCTGATGTGCGGACTCGCGCGAGCGAAACCTTGATAGTCGGCGGGGCTGATGTACTGGGAGTACGGATCGTCGAGGCCGTCCACGGCAGCCGCGAGGCCGTTGTTGACCAGCTGCGCTCGATCGACCGGCCGGTAGTAATCGCGCTGGATGATGTCGAGCGCCTGGTTGACCAGCTGCCCACTGCTGTCGTCCACGAACGCGCTGCGAATCGGGGACGGCAGCAGGTTCGGATGCCCACCGAGCCAGATGCCTGCCAGTAACACGAGGAGCCCGATCGCCGCGCCGACGACGACCCTCCTGTTCCGGGACGGGCGAGACACCATCTCCGAGAGGGTAGCCACCTCGGTTTGGCGAGGACGCCGGATCCCCGAGCGTCTGGGGAAGTGAAGCGGTCCGAGGGGAGGTGAAGCGGTCCGAGGCGAAGTGAAGCGGTCCGAGGGGAGGTGAAGCGGTCCGAGGCGAAGTGAAGCGGTCCGCGAGGTCCGCGCAGGTCACAGGAAGTCGGCTGTGTACATCTGCACGCCGGGCTGATCGGTGCACACCCACGGCGTACCTGCAGCCGTTGCTCGTCAGCAGCTGGTTGTACGCGTCGCCGGAGCCCTCGCCGGCGAGATTGACGTTACGTGTGGTTGGTGAGGTTGATGACCGTCGCTGATCACCGTCGCCATGAGAGACGCAACCGATGCTCAGCCGGCTGCCCACCGGGCGTCGCCGTCAGCGGTCACGCTCCAGGTGTCGCAGCGCTCACACGCGCAGGAAGCGCCGCAGCGAAAGACCGGTGCCGAGCGAGGACACGAGCACGCCCGCGCCGAGCAGCACCGCCACGAGCGCCGAGAACGCGATCGTCCGCGGCGCCGCGATCAAGGTCCAGTTGTTGGCGAGCGGGTCGAGCAACGCGATCTTCGTCACCCCGAGCACCGCGATCGCAAGCAGTGCGCCCGCCGCGCCCACGAACATGCCTTCGATTACGAACGGCCAGCGGATGAACCAGTCAGTCGCCCCGACGAGCTTCATCACCTCGACTTCACGCCGGCGCGCGTACAGCGACAGGCGGATCGTGTTGGCGATCAACAGCACCGACGCGACCGTCAGCAGGACGGTCAGGACCGCCGCCGTGATCGTGACCAGATTCGTGACCTCCAGGATCTTCTTCGTGTCGTCCTTCTTGTTCGACACGTTCTGGATCGCGGGGTCGATCACCCTGGTTCCGCCTCCGGACGCCGGCGGCGTCAGCGAGTTGCGGACCAGCAACACGTTGCCCGGATTGTCCGGGACCACGTGGAACGTATCGGGCAGTGGGTTTGACGTCAGCAGCGCGTACGCCTGCGGGTCGAGCTTCGCCTGCTGCTCGTATGCCTGCTGCTTGGATACGAACTGCACTGATTTCACGTGCGGCACCGCGAGCAGCTCTTTCTGCACGCGCGCGTCGTCGGCGGCGGTCGCGCTGGGCTTCATGTAGACGTCGACCATCACGCGGCTGCGGACGCTGTTGGCGGCGCCGTTGGTCGCCTGGACGATCGGGATGAACACCCCGAGCACGAGCATCGTCACGAGCACGGTCGCGAGCGCGGCGAAGCTCGGAGCGGCGTTGCGGCGCATCGCGCGGATCGCCTCACGCAGGAAGAAGCCGATCCTCATTGCAGCCCGGGCGGGCGCGACGAGGGGGAGCGCAGCCGCCGGGCGAACTCGCGCGTGGTCTCATCGCGCGCGTACAGCCCGGCCGCCTCGTCGCGGACGATCCGACCGCGGGAAAGCTCGAGCACGCGCCTGCGCATCTTGTCCACCATCGTCTGATCGTGCGTCGCGACGAGGACCGTGGTGCCGGTCCGGTTGATCCGGTACAGCAGCCGCATGATGTCGATGCTCGTCTCCGGATCGAGGTTCCCCGTCGGCTCGTCGGCCAACAGCAACGGCGGCGCGTTGATGAATGCGCGCGCGATCGAGACGCGCTGCTGCTCGCCGCCGGACAGCTGGTCGGGGTAGTTGTGGAGCTTCGTCGAGAGCCCCGTGAGGCGCAGGATGTCAGGCACCTTCTGGCGGATCTCCCTGCGGGTGCCGCCCGTGACCTGGAGCGCGTATGCGACGTTGTCGTAGACGGTCCGGCTCGGCAGCAGCTTGAAGTCCTGGAACACGACGCCGATGTTGCGGCGGTAGTACGGAATCCGGTCGCGCTTGATGTCCGAGAGGTCGTGACCGGCGACGCGAAGCGTGCCATCGGTCGGCTCGATCTCCTTGATCAGCAGGCGCATCACCGTCGACTTGCCGGACCCCGTCGAGCCGACGAGGAACACGAACTCGCCCCGGCTGATCGAGAAGCCCGCCTGGTCGAGGCCAACGTCTCCGGGCGCGTACAGCTTCGACACGCTACGGAACTCGATGATCGTCGGCGCAGCGGGCGCGGTCGCGGCGGTCGTCGCCGTATGGGTCGCTGTCTGCGCGGCCGAGCGGGCGACCGGCGCGGCCCCGAGCCGCCGTTGGGTTGAGCGAGGCTTCGTGCGAGGGTCTCTAGCCATGAGGTCGGCCACACTAGCGACCCGCCCCGCTCGGTGCCTTCCCCACGGGCCCCTGCAACGAACCTTGCAAGTTTCCGCGTGTAGCAGGGATTAAGCGAACTGCGTCGACGCTCGCCTGACCCGGTCAACACGAGGCTAACGGTCGGCTCGCTACCGTTGTGGCGCAGTGCCCTCGATCTCCACAACGACTCTGGCCAACGGCTTGCCACTGCTGACGATCGAGGTGCCGGGAACGCGCGCGGTCACGTTGCTGGTCGCGTTCGACGCGGGCGCACGTACGGAGCGACCCGAGGAGAACGGAATGGCCCACTTCCTGGAGCACCTCGTGTTCAAAGGCGGCGAGAAGTACCCCACGTATCGCGACGTCAACGAGGCCGCGGAGCGGATCGGCGCGGTGCTGAACGCCTACACGAGCCACGACCTGGTGGCGTTCCACATCACTGCTCGGGCTCAGCGAGCGCTCGAGGCGGCAGACCTGCTGACCGATTTCGTCGGCCGGCCACGGATCGATCCCGACGAGCTCAACCGCGAACGCGGCGTGGTCGTCCAGGAGATCGCGCGCGCCGACGATCAACCGGCGATGATCGCCGAGCACCTGATCGACCAGGCCGCGTTCGGCGACCATCCGCTCGGCCGTCCGGTGCTCGGGACCGTCGAGCACATCCGGGACACGTTCACGCGCGACGGCATCCTCGCGTTTCGCTCGCGCCGATGGTCGCCCGCGCGCGGAGCCGCGTTCGCGGTCGGCAACCTCGACGGCCTGACCGCGAACGGCGACCTCCAGGAGCTGTTCGGCCGCTTCCAGGCCCAGCCTCCACCGGAGCCGTTCGAGCCCGCGCCCCGATTCGCGCCGCGCGTGCTGGTCCGCGAGCGCGACTCCAATCAATCGCACCTGCGAATGTCCTACCGGCCCGAGGTCGAGGTCTCAGACCCGCGCCAGCGCGCCGCGCTGGTGATCTACTCGACGCTGCTCGGTGGCTCGATGGGCTCGCGCCTGTTCGACGAAATCCGTGAGCAGCGGGGGCTCGCGTATTCGGTCCATTCGGCCCCCCACGCGTATGCCGATGTTCCCGTGCTCCAGTTGTCGGCGGGGCTCGAATCAAGCAAGACGATCGAGGCGTACAGGCGGATGCGGGAGATCGTCACCGAACTACGCGAGCAGGGGCCGACGGAGTCCGAGGTCGAGCGCGCGCGGGCATACGCGGCCGGCGCGCGTGCGATCGCGTTCGAGAACACCGGTGCGGTCGCGCGCCACGCCGCGCAACAGACGATCGTCTACGGCGAGGACGTGGATCCCGACCGCGCAATTGCGCTGCTCGACCAGGTCACGTTCGAGGACGTGCGCGACGTCGCCGTCCGCGTCGCCGACCGGCTCTCGGTCGCGGTTGTGGGGCCCAACACCGTGCAGGAGCTGGAGTCGGAGCAATTAATCCAGGAGTGAAGCACCTGTGCTGCCACTGACGGTCCTCGGGAGAATCGTCATCGGTGGGGTCGCCGCATTCGGGCTGGCCGCGCTCGGCCTGTGTGGCTGCGGCGAGCCGAGTACGCATGCGCACAGGCCACGCACCGTCGCACTCGCGGAAGCGCCCGAGACACCCCGTGTCACGCCGCCGCCGCGCCCACCACCGCCGCCGGCGCCCGGACCAGGCTTGATCTCGCTCCGCATCGCGCTCGCCAAGCAGATGAGGCTCGCCGGGCCCCAGTCCGGAGCGGCCGTGTACGACCTGACCAAGCAGATGGAGCTCTACTCGCTCCGTGCGCGCGTGGCGAGGCCGCCGGCGTCGGTCGAGAAGCTGTACACGACGGTCGCGGCATTGCTCGAGCTCGGTCCGGGCGCGCGGTTGCACACGACCGTGCTCGGGGCCGGGCACCTCGGGCCGGGTGGCGTCTGGCACGGCGACCTGTACCTGCACGGCGGCGGCGATCCGACGTTCGGCGACGGCGGCTTCAACCGCACCTGGAACCACGGTTACGGCCCGACCGCCGCCCAGGTCGTCGGGCAGCTTCAGCGGCGTGGGATCCGCCGCGTCACCGGTCAGGTGATCGGCGACGCGTCGCTGTTCGACGACCGCCCCGGCGGTCCCGCGACCGGATACGCCCCCGACACCCCCGACTACGAGGGCGAGCTCGGCGCGCTCGTGTACGACCACGGCTCGACGAACGGCAAGCTCAGCCCCGGCGCATTCTCGGCCAGGCAGTTCGCCGAGACGATGAGCGGCGCCGGGATTCAGGTTCAGGCCGCCTCGCGTACCCGGCGCACACCCGCGCACGCTCACGTGCTCGCGTCCGTCAGCTCGCCGCCGCTGTCGGTGCTGCTGCAGCTGATGGACGTGCCGTCCGACGACCTATTCGCCGATATGCTGGACGAGCAGCTCGGCGCGCGCTTCGGCACCGCGGGCAGCATCTCGGCCGGCGCACACGTGATGTCGCAGCAGATCGCGACCTACTACGACGTCCACCCCTCGATCGTCGACGGCTCCGGACTCTCCCGGGCAGACCGATCGTCGCCCGACGAGATCGTGAAGCTGCTGCGGTTGCTCTGGCACACCCCGGTCGGGGATGTGCTTCACGACTCGTTGCCGGTCGTGGGGAAGACGGGCACGGTGACGACGATCGCCGACGGGACCGCCGCCCAAGGCCGCTGCGTCGCGAAGACCGGCACGCTCAACAACGTGACGAACCTCGCCGGCTACTGCCACAGTCGCGGCGGCCATACGCTTGCGTTCGCGTTGTTGATCGATGGTCCGAGCAACTGGCAAGCGTTGCCGCTTCTGGGTCAGATGGCCGCGACGATCGCTCGGTACTGAGCTTCGGCCGCGTCGGGCTCGTATCGAGCTTCGGGCACGTCGGGCTCGTGTCGCCCGACGTCCCCGCACGGCCGTACCCCTTGCCGGACGCGCCGATACCCGCGAGAATCGCGCGCGTGGAGGTGACCACGGCTGTGAACCGGCGCGAGCTGCAGCGCTACCTCGACCGTGTCGGCGATCGCTGGGAGATCGAGGTCGCGTTGCTCGGGGGCGCCAGGGTGGCGGACGAGCGAGGCGCCCCGCCCCAGCGCGAGCGCGGACCGGAGTTCGTCGTGATCCTGGTCTCCTCCGCGTACGACGGAATGCCGTGGCTCGAGCGGGTCTACCAAGCCGGCTCGCTGTGGGACGCGCTCGAGATGGGCGCTCACGCCGACGTGCACTGCTACACGCCGGCGGAGTTCGAGCGCAAGCGGGTGACGCTCCCGGCCGTGCGCGCCGCGGTGGAGGACGGGATCGATCTGCTGGCGATCACGGTCTGACCGCGGCTGCGACGCGCTCTAGTGGATCGCGACCATGCGCTCGATCGGCAGCCGCGCCCGCTCGGCGGTCTCCGGATCGACCTTCACCTCGTGGACGCCATCGCGTAGCGCGTCGCGGAGCTTCGGCAGCGTGATCATCTTCATGTAGCGGCAATGCGCCGCCTCGTTGGCGGCGATGAACTCGGTGCCCGGCGACGCCTGGCGCAGGGGATGGAGCATCCCGGTCTCGGTCGCGACGATCGCGGTGCCGCGATCGTGCCCGCGGGCATAGCGGAGCATCCCGCCGGTCGAGAGCATGTACACGCCGTCGCCGTCGAGGTCACCGGCGGCGACGTACTCCATCACGCTCGTCGAGCAGCCGCACTCCGGATGGATCAGAAAGTCCGCTCCCGGATGGGCCGCGCGCACCGCCGCGATGTCATCGGGCTTGATCCCGGCGTGGACGTGGCATTCGCCGTCCCAGACGTGCATTCTGCGCCCCAGCGTCCGCTCGACGTACGCGCCGAGGAACATGTCCGGCCCGAACAGGATCTCGGTCTGGTCCCCGAGCTCGCGGTAGATGTGCTCGACGACCTTGGTCGCGTTCGCCGAGGTGCAGCAGTAGTCGGTCTCGGCCTTGACATCGGCGGTCGTGTTGACGTACATCACCACCACGGCGCCCGGATGCTTGGCCTTCCACCCGCGCAGCTGCTCGGCGGTGATCGAATCCGCCAGCGAGCAGCCGGCATCGAGGTCCGGAATCAGAACGCGCTTGTCCGGGCACAGCACGGACGCGGTCTCGGCCATGAAGTGCACGCCGCAGAACACGATCGTGCCTGCGTCGGTGCGGGCCGCCTGTTGGGAGAGCCCGAGCGAGTCGCCGACGTAGTCGGCGACGTCCTGGATCTCGGGGAGTTGATAGTTGTGGGCGAGAATCACGGCCCCGCGCTCGGCGGCAAGCGCCCGTACTTCGTCTTGCAGCGCGGGGATGTTCTCGAGCATCAGCGGTGCGTCTGGCGCACCGAGCATCGGGAGATTCATGGCAATGGTTCGAGAAGGAGGGAGAGATCGAGGGCGCTCGCGCTATGCGTGAGAGCGCCAATTGACACAAATTGTACGCCGGTGCTCGCGATCTCCCGGAGCGTCTGGAGCGTTATGCCGCCGCTCGCCTCGAGCTCGGCGCGGCCGTCGACGTGGCGTACCGCCGCCCGCAGCTGCTCGACGCTCATGTTGTCGAGCAGGATCCGCTCCGCACCGGCCGCGAGCGCTTCGTCGACTTCGGCGATCGTCCGGCATTCAACTTCGAGCGGGAGGTGGGGCGCGCGCTCGAAGGCGCGCCGCACCGCCTCACCCACTCCGCCCGCAAGCGTCGCATGGTTCTCCTTGATCAGAACCGCGTCGTAGAGGCCCGCGCGGTGGTTGGTGCCGCCGCCGGCCGCGACGGCGGCCTTCTCCAGCGCGCGCATCCCCGGCGTGGTCTTGCGGGTGTCGAGGATCCGCGCGCCCGTGCCCTCGACGGCCTGTACGCAGCGAGCGGTCAACGTCGCGACACCCGACAGGCGTTGCAGGAAGTTGAGCGCCGTTCGCTCCGCGGTCAGCAGCGCGCGTGCCGAGCCCTCGATCCGCAGCACGGGACCGCGGTCGCGCCACTGCCCCTCGGCGACCAAACGCTCGCACGTCGCATCCGGATCGAGCGCGCGGAACGTCTGTTCGGCGACGTCGAGCCCGAAGATTACGCCGGGCGCCTTCTGCGTGATCATCGCGCGCGCACGCACCCCGGTCGGGACCGTCGCCTCCGTCGTGACATCGCCATCGCCAACGTCCTCGGCCAGGGCGCGGGCGACGACGTCGGCGATCGCGGCGGTACTCATGTTGGCGAGGATACGCACAGTCCGCGTGGCCGCGGACTGTCAAGCGGGTGCCAAATCGGCGCAGCGATTGTGAGGTTTTGATATGTTCGCGTTGCGTCGCCGGGGACAACGGTCGCATTGGGGGCCGTGTCGCGACCAGGCCTCCCCGAGGTCGACGAGATCATTGGCCTCGGGGAGCGACCAGCACGCGCACCGTGGCGAAGCTCGGATCCGCGGCCCCGTGCAGCCTCGCGCCCGCCGCGGTGAGCTCGCGTAGGTACGCGACCACTTCGGCCGTGACGAGCTCACCGGGGAGCAGGGCCGGCACGCCGGGTGGATAACCCGCGATCGACTCGCACGAAATCCGCCCGACGGACTGCTCGACCGGCACGGCCTCGCCGAGGCCCAGGAACGCGTCCCGCGGCGACACCGCAGTCTCGGGTCCCAGCGCGGGGGGGGAACGCGGAATCGTCGCGACCACGCCGGGACGACTGATCCGACGGACGGTGTACGCGAAGTCGTGCGCGAGCCGCTGCAGCGGATCGACCGCCTGACCCAGCCCGAGGACGAGCACCAGCGTCGCGTGCGTCGCCAGCTCCGCGTACGTGTCGTAGGAGTCCCGCAGCGCGGCCGCGATCTCGTACCCGGTGGCGCCGGTGCCGCGGACGTCGATCACGATCCGCAGCGGATCCCACCCCGCGACCCCCGGTCGGCCCACCAGCGCGCCGCCGACGACCTCGCACCCCGGAACCGCGTCGATCGCCGCGCCGGCGCTCTGTGCTGCCGCGAGCGTGCGCTCCAGCAGCGCCGTGCCGTGCACCGCGAGCTGCCGGCGGGCTGCGTCGAGCGAGGCGAGCAGCAGCGAGCTTGGACTCGTCGAGCGAACAAGCCGGACCGCGCGGGCGATCGGATCGGGATCGATCCGCCCGCTGCCGGAGACGTGCAGCATCGCGGACTGGGCCAGGCTGCCGACGATCTTGTGCGTCGAGGTGAGCACCGCGTCGGCCCCGAGCCGCAGCGGGGACTCGGGCAGTTGCGGGTGGAAGCCGAAATGCGCGCCCCAAGCGTTGTCGACGACGAGCCCCACACCGGCCGCGTGCGCGACCTCGACGCAGCCCTCGATGTCGGCCGCCATCCCGTAGTAGGTCGGCGAGACGATGAACGCCGCCCTCACCCCGGGCGCCGCACGGAGTGCACGCTCGAGCGCCTCAGGGGTCACGGTGAGTGCCATCCCCAGCTCCTCGTGATACTCGGGCGCGACGAACGACGGCCTGCCGCCGCTGAGCACGAGCCCGTCGATCACGCTGGCATGCGAGTTGCGCTGGATCATCAAGCGCTGACCGGGCGGCGCGAGCGCGATGCACAGCGCGTGGTTGCCCTGCGTGGCGCCGTTGGTGAGGAACCACGTCCGCGCCGCGCCGTACGCCTCGGCCGCGAGGCTCTCGGCGCGTTCGTAGGGAGTCGGCGACGGCCCGAGGTCGATCCCCTCGATGTCCTGGGGCACGTCCAGCAGCAGCGCCCGATCGCTCAGCGCCGCGCGCAGGCCCGGATCGGCACCTTCGCCTCCCTTGTGCCCAGGGATGTGAAATCGCGTCGAGCCGCGGAAGCCGTAGGCCGTTACGGCCTCGAGGTAGGGCGCCGTCGGCTGTGCCGGCGGCTCGGGGTGGGCGCTCACTTCGCGGCCTTGTGCAGGTACGCGCGCGCGAAGCCGTCGAGGTCGCCGGCGAGCACCCGGTTGGTGTCGCCGAGCTCGAAGTCGGTCCGATGATCCTTCACCATCGTGTACGGGTGCAGCACGTACGAGCGGATCTGGGAGCCGAAGTTGACGTCCTGTGCCTCGCCCTTCTCGCGGGCGATCTCCTCGCGGCGATTGCGTTCCTCGCGCTCCAGCAGCTTCGACCGCAGCATCGTCATCGCCTCGGCCTTGTTCGAGGATTGCGAGCGCTCGTTCTGGCACTGGACCACGATCCCCGTCGGCTTGTGGGTGATCCGCACCGCCGAGTCGGTCTTGTTGACGTGCTGCCCGCCGGCGCCGCTGGCGCGGTAGGTGTCGACCTGGAGGTCGTCGTCATCGATTTCGACGTGGTCGATCTCGTCCACGACGGGCGAAACCTCGACCCCCGCGAAGCTCGTCTGGCGTCGGTGAGCGGCGTCGAACGGCGACAGCCGTACGAGCCGGTGGACTCCCTTCTCGCTTGCATACAACCCGTATGCGTTCTCGCCCTTGACGCGGAACGTGGCCGACTTGATCCCGGCCTCCTCCCCCGGTGAGGCCTCCAGCAGCTCGACGTCGAACCCGCGTTTCTCGGCCCAGCGCATCTCCATTCGCAGCACCATCTCCGCCCAGTCCTGGGCGTCGGTCCCCCCGGCGCCGGCGTTGATCGTCACGAGCGCGTCACCGTTGTCGTAGCGACCCGAGAACAGGCGCTGCTCCTCGAGCGCGTCGAGCCGGTCCTGAACGGCGCGGATCTGCCCCTCGAACTCCTCCGCGATCTCCGGGTCCTCCTCGGCGAGCTCCGCGAGCGCGTCGAGGTCGTCGACGTCGCGTTCGAGCTCGCGGAACACCGACAGGCGGCGGCTGGCGCGCGCGTGCTCGGCGCTGACCCGCGCGGCACGCTCCTGGTCCTCCCACAAGCCCGGCTCGCCCATCTCCCGCTCGAGCGCGCTCGTGCGCTCGCTCAGTGCATCCGGGTCAAAGATAGTCCGCGAGCAGCTTGAGCTGGTCGCGGATCGCCGCGAGACGCTGGGCGAGTGGCTCGGACGGGGCGGTTGCCATACGTCCCTTACCGTAGCAGCCGACACGACCCGCGCCCGTTCGCCGCGCAAGCTACAGTTCCCGCCATGGCCAGTCTGAACGACGAGGAAGTGCGCACGCTGCTCGAGCAGCCGAACTTCGCCGTGATCTCCACGCTCAATCCCGACGGTTCGGTCCACAACGCCGTCGTGTGGATCAGCTCCGAGGACGGCACGGTCGCCGTCAACAGCGCGGTCGGCCGCCACTGGCCGGCGAACATCGAGCGCCATCCGCGAGTGACCGTGCTCGTGTACGAGCAGGACAATCCATATAACTACGTCGAGATCCGCGGCACAGCGACGGCGTCCCGCGAGAGCGCCGACGAGCACATCGACGCGCTCGCGAAGAAGTACATCGGTCAGGACAAGTACCCGTTCCGAGCTCCCGGGGAGCAGCGGGTCAAGTTCGTGATCCAGCCGGATCACGTCCGCCACCAGAAGCAGCGCTAACGGCCGCGTCCGATCACAGCCGCCGATCGCGCCGGTGGGCGCGGCCCGCGGCGCGCGAGTCCGAGCGGCGCCGCCGCGCGTCGAGCTCGCGCTCGACCCGGTCGAGCTCCGGCGCCGGTCCATACAGGCGCCAGCCGCCCACGAGCAGCGGGATCAGCACGACGAGCGCGACCCAGATCGGCCAGAACTGGCCGTGCGCTCCGGACACCACCCAGATTGCGGTGCACAGCAGGAACACCCCCACCCCGCCTCCGGCCTCCTGGATCAGCCGTCGTTGCAGCTGGCCGCGGCGCGCGACGAGCTCTGCCCGCTGCTGGGCGGGCGTGACCGGCAGCCGTGGCAGGTCGGCTACGAGCGCTCGCAGCTGGTCCTCGGTCTGCGCCTGGTAGGCCGATTCGACGCGCTCGCCCAGCTCCTCCTCGCTCAGGCGCCCGGCGGCGAAATGCTCGCGCAGCTTCTGTGCCGCGCGGTCGCGCTGCTCGTCGGAAACCCGCACACGAGACGAACCGTCACTCACACGTGCTCACGCGCCAGTCGGGTTCCTCAGCGGCTAAGCGCCGTGGCATTTCTTGTATTTCTTCCCGGACCCGCACCAGCAGGGATCGTTGCGCCCCAGTTGCGCGGTTTCGTCGACGCGCCGCTGCTCCACCGCCGGCGGCGGTTCGGCCTCGGCGTACGGATCGCGGCCGGCCGCGGCGGCACCGGCCCCCGCGGCGGCCATCGCCAGCGCGCTCGGCTGCGCCATGCCGCCGCCCGAATACGTGACGTTGCGATTACCGGTCGACGAGCTCGAGCTCGGGCTGGGCCGCCTCGGCGGGGCAGGAGCGTCACCGTTCGGCGGCGCCAACGACACCTCGACGTGGAACACCAACCGGGCGAAGTCGCCCCAGATCGTGTTCATCAGATCGCGGAACAGCTCGAACGCCTCGTTCTTGTACGCGACCAGCGGCTCGATCTGCGCGAATCCGCGGAGGTGGATCCCCTCGCGCAGGTAATCCATGTCATACAGATGCTCGCGCCAGCGCTGGTCGATGATCCGCAGCAACAGGAAGCGTTCGATCCCGCGCATCAGCTCTTCGCCTAGCTCCTGCTCGCGACGCTCGTACTGGGCGAGCGCCTCCGCCTGAAGCCGTGCCGTCAGCTCCTCGCGGTCGACGCGATGCGGATCGATGCTCGTCAGCGCAGCGGTCGGGGTGAAGATCTCGTCGATCCGGCGCAGCAGCCCGGGGACGTCCCAGTCCTCGACGTACTCCCCCGCCGTGTACTCCTCGACCAGGCGCTCGATCAGGCTGGCGACCTCGTCGCGCGCCGCATCGCTCATGTCGCGGCCCTCGAGGATCTCGTCGCGGTAGCTGTAGATAACCTCGCGCTGCTGGTTGAGGACGTCGTCGTACTCGAGCGTGTGCTTGCGCATCAGGAAGTGCTGCTCCTCAACCTTCCGCTGCGCCTTCTCGATCTGCTTGGAGAGCATTCCGGCCTCGATCGGCTCCTCGTTGCCCTGCTCGTCCACGGTGCCCAACTTGTCGAGGATCTTGTAGATCCGCTCGCCGGCGAACAGCCGCACGAGATCGTCCTGGGCCGAGAGGAAGAAGCGCGACTCGCCGGGGTCCCCCTGACGGCCGGAGCGGCCGCGCAGCTGGTTGTCGATCCGGCGCGACTCGTGGCGCTCGGTGCCGAGGATGAACAGGCCGCCCGTGTCGAGCACCTGCTCGCGCGCCTCCGCGAGCGTGCGATCGATCTCGGGCAGGACCTTCGCATAGTGCTCGTCGTAGTCGGGATCGCCCGGGTTCGGGCCGAGCTTGGCGACCTCGAGCCGCGCGAGGTGCTCGGGGTTGCCGCCGAGCTTGATGTCGACGCCGCGGCCGGCCATGTTGGTCGCGATCGTGACCGCTCCCGGCGCGCCGGCCTCGGCGATCGTCTCGCCCTCACGCTCGGCGTGCTCGGGTTTCGCGTTCAGGACCGTGTGTGGGATCCCTCGCCGCGCAAGCCGCTGCGAGAGGAGCTCCGACACCTCGACCGAGATCGTTCCGACGAGCACCGGCTGACCCTGCCGGTGGCGCGCTTCGATCTCGTTCGTCACCGCGGCCCACTTGCCGTCCTTGGTCTTGTACACCTGGTCGTTCAGGTCGCGGCGGATCATTGGCATGTTCGTCGGGATCTGGACGACCGGCAGCTCGTAGATCTTCATGAACTCGGTCGCCTCGGTGAGCGCCGTGCCGGTCATGCCGGCGAGCTTGTCGTACATCCGGAAGTAGTTCTGCAACGTGATCGTCGCGAGCGTCTGGTTCTCCTCCTGGATCCGCACGCCCTCCTTCGCCTCGACCGCCTGGTGCAGACCCTCCGACCAGCGCCGGCCCTCGAGGATCCGGCCGGTGAACTCGTCGATGATCTTGACCTCGCCGTCGATCACCGCGTAGTCGACGTCGCGCTTGTACAGCGACTCGGCCTTCAGCGCCTGGATCAGGTGGTTGACCAGGTGGCCGTTCTCGGCCCGGTACAGGTGGTCGATCCTGAGAAACCGCTCCGCCTTCGCGACGCCGCGCTCGGTGATCGCGATCGTCTTGTGCTTCTCCTCGAATTCGTAGTCGAAGTCGGCGACGAAGTCCTTCTTCATCCGCGGATCCATGCCCTCCGGCGTCTTCCCGTGCACCATCTTCGGCGCCAGGCGCGCGAACTGGACGTACAGATCCGCGGCCTGCTCGGGCGCGCCGGAGATGATCAGCGGCGTGCGCGCCTCATCGATCAGGATGTTGTCGACCTCGTCGACGATCGCGTACGTGTGGTACGGCGACTGGCCCTCCTCGGGCTTGGGCCGGCCGCCGTTCTGGACCTTGTACTCGATCGCCTCAGCCATGTTGTCGCGCAGGTAGTCGAACCCGAACTCGGAGTTCGTGCCGTACGTGACGTCAGCCGCATACGCCGCCAGCTTCTCCTCGATCGGTTGCATGTTCTGCAACACGCCGACGGTCACGCCGAGCATGTCGTAGATCGGCTTCATCCACAACGCGTCGCGCCGCGCGAGGTAGTCGTTGACCGTGACCAGGTGCACGCCGCGCCCGGCGAGGGAGTTGAGCACGACGGCAAGCGTCGCCGTGAGCGTCTTGCCCTCGCCCGTCTTCATCTCCGCGATCGCCCCGTCGTGCAGGACCATCCCGCCGATCAGCTGCACGTCGAAGTGGCGCATGCCCAGCGAGCGATTGCCGGCCTCGCGGACAAGCGCGAAGCACTCGTACAGCAGATCGTCGAGGCGCTCACCGGCTCGCGCGCGGGTCCGGAGCTCGTCCGCGGCCTCTCGCAGCTCGCCGTCGGTGTAGTGCTGGAGCTCTTCCTCGAAGGCGTTGATCCGCCCGACCCGCTGCTCGTAAGACTTGAACTTCTTCGCTTCGCCCATGCGAAGCGCGCGGTCCAAGAAGGACATGCGGTTAGCGTAGCAGCGGCGTCTGAGCCGGCTTACCCGGCCCAGACACCATGTCCGCAGTTCTCAGGCCGCAGGCGAGACGTCCCCGGGCAGCACTCCCGGCGCAGCGGCGCGCGACTCGCGGCGCTTGCGCCGCTTGTCGCGGTGGCGTTTGACCTGGACGGCCAGCTCCTCGGAGCACAAATTGATTGAGTGGACAATGTCAGGCGATGCGTCGCGCGCCCTGAGCGTCACCCCCTTGAGGTGCAGCGTCGCCTCGGCGACCTGCGAGTCGGCGATCGCCGGGTTGCGCTCTTCGAAGACCTCTACCTCGAGCTCGGCCAGGTCCGAGACCTGCCGCGAGACCTT
>Ga0187766_10000780_pt1 | contig 18199 bp, 21 predicted proteins | sample 0216_QUI02_MP05__4_FD_132971 | JGI IMG/M metagenome (GOLD analysis project Ga0187766, IMG submission 132971) | Tropical peat soil microbial communities from peatlands in Department of Meta, Colombia - 0216_QUI02_MP05_20_MG | ecosystem: Environmental > Terrestrial > Soil > Wetlands > Peat ... | reverse complement strand
TACGCCTACTAGGAGAGCGATTATGATGAAAACGATTACTATCGGTCTCACGCTAGACAAGTTTCGTATCGTTCTCGAACCCGTTGAGACCTCACGCCAGATTTAAGCAGGAGGACGTTTCTCAGACCTGAGAATTCTTTCTCCTCACGGCGCGTGGCGTCACTGAGTGATGTTCCCATCGTTCTCCGGTCAGCCCCATCCAGCGTGTCGACACTCGGAGGAAGACGAGTTCATTCCGAAGTCGGCCTCATCCTACGCAACTACGTCCACCTTAGGGAGTAGAACTTGTTCCATCCGTACTCTCAGCACTTTCTGTGCGACGGGTGCGATTGCCCCACCCCGCTTGTCGGGCGGGACTTCATTTCGGCGGAAGAAACTGTCGGGAAATCGTTTCTTGGCACAGCAAGCATGGTGCTTAGCGACAAATCAGCGGCCTTGGCATCAGTTTTCAGACAAAGATATCATGGCTTCAGTGAATTCTAGAGGTTTCGTTGTCATCGGCCAATGGCCGTAAGGTACGTTGTTGTTTCATGTCGAACTCGCTCCCATCCGGGTCGGTGAACTGGCAGAGCCACTCTCCCCATTCCATCTTCTTCGGTCTACTGAGGAACCGGACACCCCCACTGGACGTTCCGCCTCCGCTTCCCATTGCCGATGATGAAAAGACGCTCGAGTCTTTCCTACCGCATTCTGGCGGCTTCGCGATACTGCGCCGGTCTGACTCTTCCGTCGCTGACTAAAGCATTAACCGGCAACCATTGCTACGCTGCGCCCTGAGGTCGACGCAATCGCCTGTTGACGATGAGGGGCTCTCCGCAAGGGCGGGTGAGGCCATCCCTCGTCCGCGGATCGAGACGCTCTCTGACGTCATCTTCGGTCTGGCGCTGTCCATAAGCGTGATCCCACTTCTTAGTGGGAAGCCGGGCAACCTATACGACCTCACGGGTTCTCTCCTCGGCTTCGGATGGGCCTTCATGATACTGGCGCTCGTGTGGGTCAGGTACACCAGAATCATGTCGGTTCTGCCAATCGAGACTGGGAGAATGGTTGGTGCCAACCTCATCATGCTCTTCCTAGTCTCGATTGAGCCCTACCTGTACAACCTGATCAACGAATCTTTCAGTTCCGGTGCCACGCTGGACGCCGGCACCGCCACGTCCCTGTATGCCGTCGACATGGGCGCCATCTTCACAGTTTCGGCGTTCTTCCTGTACGAGCTTACTAACGAGGAGAGGAGGCTGCTACCGAGGAGGTTGCTGAAGGGCTACAGGCTGATGGCCTACGGCAGCCTCGCAGCGGCTGCGCTGTTCTTCGTGTCTGTCGTCCCCGCCTTCTGGAACCACGCCATTCTAGGAATTCAGGTGAGGTTCGTGCTCTGGATGGGAACATTCTTCGTGATGGTGGTCAGAAGAGGTGTCGAGAGGAGAACCCAGGGCGCGAATGCAGGGCAAGCCCTTGCAGAGGCGGGAGCGCCAGTGGCTCACCTAGCTGATCGGGATAAGGACCCGGCAAGATAATCCCAGTTTTTTGAGAATCACGCAGCTGGGCCAGTTTAGGGGGAGGTCGTATAACCCCTTTTCGATTCGAGAAGTTCGTGAGCCAGCAGGCTACGACCGTCGAGGCGAGGATAACCGACGCCGCTGTCAGCCTCATCTCCGCCGCGGCCATCTACCTGCCTGCAGACGTGAAACGCGCGTTAAAGGAGGCTCAACAGAACGAGTCGACCGAATTGGCGAAGAAAGTAATCGGCTCCATGCTGAAGAACCTCGACGTGGCCGAGGCCGAGAGCCGGCCGTCCTGCCAGGATACTGGAACGGTGATTTTCTACGTAAGAACGGGAGATAGGTTCCCCTACCTTGGTGAGCTTGAGGGGATTCTACGGAACGCCACAGTGAAGGCTACGGCCGACGTCCCTCTCAGACCCAACTCCGTGAGCATCCTCACCGGCAAGAACTCTGGGAACAACACGGCCGACAGGATCCCATGGATCGAATGGGAGCTAGTCCCGGGCTCAGACGCTGCGGAGGTCACGGTCGTATTGAAGGGAGGCGGGAGCGAGGCGCCGAGCCTTGCAAAGGTGATACCCCCGGCGGAAGGCATGAAGGGAGTTTACAAGATGGTTCTGGACGACATCTTCGAGCAGGGCCCCAAACCCTGTCCTCCTGTCATTGTGGGCATAGGTCTCGGCCCCACCGCCGACATAGCCATGAAGCTCGCGAAGAAGGCACTGCTCGCAGACATCGGTCAGCGCAACCCCGACCCTGAGATAGCAAGGATCGAGGTTTCCCTCCTGCAGGCGATCAACAAACTCGGCTGGGGCCCCCACGGGGTCGGAGGCTCTACGACCGCCTTGGACGTCCACATCGATGCGGTCAACCGCCACCCGGCATCTTTCGCGGTGGGCGTGGCAACGGTCTGTTGGGAGGACAGGAAGAGCACGATGAGGATAAACTCAAGCGGGGAAGTGGAGTTCACCACGCATCCGTTTCTGAACAGGAGGGGAGTCTAATTGGCAGAGTACCACTTCACCACCCCGATAGGCGAAGAGGCTCGGAAGCTTCGGATAGGGGATGTCCTTTTCCTGACGGGAACTGTCGTCACCGCCAGGGACGCGGGTCACAGGCGAGCGCTGGAGCTCCTGAACAAGGGGGAGAAGCTCCCCGTCGACCTCCGAGGCCTCGCCATCTACCACATGGGACCCATCGTGAGGAAAATAGGGGAGGACTGGAAAGTCTACTCGGCGGGGCCTACAACTTCCACGAGGCTCGAAACCTACGAGGCCGAGTTCCTTGAGAAGACCGGGGCCAAGGTGATAATAGGCAAGGGAGGGATGGGCGCCAAGACGGCTGAGGCGTGCAAGCGGCTGGGTACCGCATACACCATCTACACCGGTGGGGCGGGTGCCCTGGCGGCCAAGTCCATCAGGAAGGTGAAGGGTGTCGAGTGGCTTGACCTGGGATCCCCCGAGGCTATGTGGATCCTCGAAGTGGAGGACTTCGGCCCGCTGACTGTAATCATCGATCCGGACGGGCGGAACCACTACGAAGAGTTGAGAGTCAAGAACAGGCCCAACCTGGTTGAGGCCTACAAGATGATGGGCGTGCCGGTCTAGTCACATCTTTTTGAGGAAGGCCGACGATGCTCCCATCGTGGCAGAACCGAAGGAGATTCTGAGCTTCGAAGAGCTCCGCAAGTACAGGCTGGCCGACGAAGGATACTTCGTCATCACCGATAGCACTCGCAAGGCGATCATCCACAAGGTGAACTCGAAGTGCGTCAAGGCCGACAGCTTCAACCTCAAGGTCACCATAAACGACCGCAAGCAAGGGAGCTACTTCTGGGTGGACAGCATCGCCACGGCGGCGCACGAGTTCGGAGCTAAGCGCTGTAAGGTCTGCAAGCCGGAGTTGAACCTGGTCCACCCCTCGACATTTGACACCTAGATTGTTCCACTCACAACGTAGCTAGGACAGACCTTCGTCCCACGGAAAGGGCACGAGCTTCGAGAGCCTGACCTTCCCGGCTTCTCCACTCTCCTTTTCCTTCTGAAGGATGACATAGGGGTCGCCGAACTGCCTGGCCAAATCTCTACACTTCCCGCAGGGAGGGAGGATTCTGTATCGCCCCTTTCCCTTATAGCTGATCGCAACAATCGTCTTGATCTTGCTCTCCCCCTTCGTAAGCATCGACCCGATGGCTGCGAACTCTGCGCACGTCCCTACCGTTGACGTCCTTGCGTCGATGGACAACCCGAAGAACACGCTCCTCCTGCTCGTACGCAGCCCCGCTGACACTCCAGAGATCTTCGAGTGGCGCTGCCCGATAAGTCGCCTTGTTCTTTCCAGCAGTTGCCTATCCTCCCTATCAAGTTCGAGGAGCTCCATGGAGGGCAGACACGGAATCCCACCTTTGAAGCTACTCCCCAATGGTCGCGAGGGGCATCCACGATAACGAGTGGCTCAGGGCCAACCATCCTTCCTCGCCGCTCCCCCCTCGCCTTCTCGGAAGAGCGAGGACCTTTCATGGAGTCCTGAAGTTTCTAGGCAAGCACCCGGCCTGATTCGATTCGATGCTACTTCGGTTCGCCGTCATGCCTTGGTGCGGCTGCAGTTTCGTTGCTGAACCCCAGCCTGGCGCATATCTGTTCGAACTGCGCGAAGTGGTGCTCGAACCATTGGGTCAGGAGATAGACGACCCCGTAACCTTCCCCCGACGGCGCGAGGAGCGAGCTCCCAACAAGAATCTTGATGTGGTGCTGCACGGCCTTATACTGGAGCCCTAGCTCCATCGCCAGCTGGTTGATGTTGCTGGGCTTTGACCGCACGCTCCAGATGATCCTCGCCCTGTTCTCGCCACCCCGTTTCCCTCCTAGGAGGAACCAGAGGGTCCTGCGAAGCTCCGGGTCCTCTTCCATTCAGTATCCTGAGACCCTGTTTCTATTTAGGGGTTGGTCGCCTCCTTGAATTTGGAAAAACGGTTAATAGCTGTCGGGTAGGATTTGGGCGTGCCGATTTGGATCCATACGCGACGGCAGCGACGTTAGTGTCCTTCGTGAACGTGGCCCTCCTAGTGGGACTAGTCTACCTGTACGCCAGAATGGCCGCAAAGACTCACGCGGGGTACACCTACGGCCTGATGATCTTCTCGGGCCTCCTCGTCGCACAGAACTCTGGCATGGCGTACGTCTGTGGCTTCCTCAGTTACGACTGGCAGCTCTCCCCCTACTTCGCCGGCGTCGCGATTCTAGAATTCGTCGGGCTGCTGGTCCTGTTCAGGGTCACCCTGTGAGTTGTTGCCAGGCGGTCCGCATCTCAGAATTTGGATGTGATTTGGAAGAACCTTCATATCGCAAAGTGTGTTTTTGAGGTCAAGAGATCAGCAAAGCGATGAGGAATCGAGTCTACCCGGTGCATTTCAGGAGAGACGGCATCATGGTTGTGCTCGTTGCTGCCCTCGTGTCCGCTGGCGGATTGGCAGTTTTTGCCGGGCCGGTAGCCGCCCAGGGGACCGCGAGTTCGAGCGGCATTGGCGTCAGCTCTGCGAGTGTGAGTATCAGGGGTTACGCGTTCAACCCGGGGAACATCACTGTGGTACTAGGGGTGAACAACACTGTTACCTGGACGAACGATGACAGCGTGACCCACACCGTTGTAGCTCTTGGTGGATCCTTCAATGCCACGTTGCCGGCGCACAGCACATTTACGCACACTTTCACGGCCGCGGGAGTCTACGATTATCACTGCACCATCCACACCTTCATGAGAGGGGCAGTAATCGTGCTCGCCGGCCCGACTTCAGTTTCCACCACCAGTACCACATCGAGTACCACATCGAGCAACGCTCCAGCGGCTGTCCCCGAATTTCCCTTCGGGGCCCTCACCATTGTCATTACGACGGCACTGGTCCTGGCTTCTTACCTGGTTGTAAAGCGGACTAAAAGGAGCTGAACTCCTGTACCTCTCCGCGGGAGTAGTGCCGCCGACTCGCAACCGCAGACTCAGAGAGCCCAAACCGTGGGTACGGGGGAGTTCACGATCGGAATATGCGCGACAGGCGAATCCATGGAGATCGCGCAACTCGTCACGTCCCTGCTGGACGAGGCAGATGAGCTACAGACCAGGCTACAGAGGCTCGTCATCGTGGCGAGTGAATGCCCGGCGGGAACCCTGTCCTGTCTCAGGGAGCTCCAGGAGGAAGACAGCAGGATCGATCTTCTTGTCGAGGGAAGGCGGCAAGGGAAGGCTGAAGCCATAAACAAGATACTCGCGCTCACGAAATCTCCCCTTGTTCTGTTCGTGAATTCCGATGCGCGCCCTCAACCTGGAGCGTTGAAGAGGCTCCTTTACTCAATGGATTCAGACCATGGGATCGGCGCGGTGGCGGCCGTGCCAAAGCTGGACGCCGGCACAGGGCTGATGTCCCTCCTCCTGAACCTCATGTGGAGCGCGCACAACAACTGTTCGGTGACACTGAATCACATGAACGTCTCAAATCACAGTTGCGACGAGATGGTCATGTTCCGAACCAGCGCAATCTCCCTCCTTCCCCGAGAAACGGTGAACGACGGGGCATTCCTTGCCGCGACCGCTCGGCTTCGAGGCTTTTCCATCAAGGTCTCGACAGAGGCGAGAGTCTGGGTCACTACGCCCAAACGCATTGATGACTTGATAATGCAAAGGAGGCGGATACTCTTCGGTCACGCGCAGGTCTGGCATCAGGTCGGAACACCGCCCAGAACAATCGAGTCCCTCCTCTTTCTTTCCCCCATCACTGGAGCGAGACTTCTGGTTACGACTCTGGCGCTTCGACCGCGATTACTGCTCGCAGTCCCAGTCGCTCTGGTCAGTGAGATGGCAGCAACTGTGCTTTCAATACTGGACACGACGCGCTCTTCCAAGGCCCACGCGATCTGGAGGCGCTTCAAATGACTCTCTCAAACGAGAGCACCGAACGGATAGCCCTTCTCTACAGGGTCGCGAAAAGAAACGGCTCACTCATTACGGTCCAAGAGCTGACCCGGCTTCTCCCAGAAATCACATCTGAGTCCGAAATGAAAGACGCCATGGCTTCAGTCCCGTTCCTCAACTCGATGTTCGAGCTTCGGTCCGGGTTCCTCACGGAGCGTTTCGGAGACCCTCCCCTCGACCCAGTCGTGCTCGAGGCTGCTAGCAGAAGAGCAGCCCGGGCCAATCTGATTCAGGCCTCGAGGTTTGTATCCTTCCTGCACAACAGCGGTTTCCAGGTGGTGGCCGTTAGCGGTTCCACGTCCTACGGTTCTGCGTCGGTCTCCAAGGACACCGACCTCTTTTGCGTGGCCCCGTCGCGTAGCATGTGGATTTGCCTGACGAAGAGCCTCGTCCTAGCCAGGGCTTATGGCCTAGTGAACAGGGGGACGTCTCGCATATGCATCAGCTGCGTGATGGACGAGGGATACGCTCGTGAAGCGTTTGGGAGTCGCCGGCACCCGCTGTTCGCTCGTGATGCGATAGAAGCGAAGGTCCTCGTAGGGCGGGCTCGCTACGAGTCGCTGCTGAGAACGGCCAGCTGGATTTCTGATTACTATCCTATCGCTTACAAGGAGATCTTCACGGGGTGCCGTGCAACCAGGCCACAGAGGGATCCTTCGTCGTTTGCGAAAGCACTCAACAGGCTGTTGTACTTGGGGATGGGGACATACTTACTGGCGAAGTCGTCCCTGCTCAACCTAAGATTCAAGAAACAGGGAAGAATCGGTGACGCTTTCAGCGTTCGCTGCGGAGAGGACCATCTGATCTACGAGTCGCGGAGATATCTCGACATGAAGAAGGAGTACGAAGCTGCAGATAGTCGACTGCGGACCACGAGCAAAACTCTCCATCGGGCGGCCCGCTCGAACGTTCTTCCAACCTTGAAAGAATCCCCGACTTCGGAGCTCGCCTGAAATCCCGTGGCCGCCAATCAGTACCTCAGACTCGAGACGAGGGGAAGAAAGTCGGGCCTTCCACACATCGTCGAACTTAGGTATGCTTGGTTTGGGGGCAACTACTACGTCCTAGGGAGAGACTCCACCAGCGACTGGGTTGGGAACGCGCTCAAGCTGGGCTCTGCACGGGTTCGCCTCGGGGAGTACCTGATCGAAGTCGCGCCAACCCTAGCCGACCGGGTTGAGGGGGCGGCAACGGTTGCCGCCTTCAAGTCCAAGTACGGACTCGGCCTCTTCCGCAGGTGGTACTCCGAGTCGGAAATTTGCCTTCGACTGGCGCCCACAAGCCCGGCCGTCAGGCGGGGGGGCCGATCCGGGGAGTTGGGCGCAAGAACATCCTACAGGGACTGGGCGGCCGTCAATAGAGACTATCGCGGAGAGGTTGCGAGTGCCTTCGATTCAGCCGCGGAGGAGTACGATTTCACAATCAACAGGAATTTCATCAACACCTGGATTCGTCGGAGGTCCCTACAGGTCCTCAGACAGCTCGTGCGCCCGGATGACCTCCTGGTGGAGGTTGGGTGCGGGACAGGCGCCGAAGCAATGGAGGTCTCAGACTGGGTCTCTAGAATCATCGCGACTGACGTCTCTGCCCGCATGACGGAGCTTGTCCGCGCCAAGGCCAGGGCGCGAGGGAAGGAGAAGAGAGTAGTCCCCCTTACAATCGGTGCCGCCGAAGTCGCCAAGGCAAGGGATTTGTTCAGTGGAAGGCGGCCCCGCGTGGCCTATTCATTCAACGGGGCTCTGAACTGCGAGCCTGATTTGGGCACTTTTGTGTCTCAGTTGCACTCGTTGCTGGACCCGGGCGGCTACTTCGTCTGTTCGGTCAGGAACACCACGTGTGCCAGCGAGATGATATCGCACGCGCTCTTTCTTCAGTTCGCAAGGGGAACCCCGCGAAGGCTTCAGCCAACCATGGTCTCGGTGGGCGGCATGGACATTCCGTCGGTCTACTACTCTCCCTCAGAATTCGTCTCCCGTTTTCGACCGCTTTTCGTGCTCGTCGACATGATCGGGCTCCCCGCCTTCATTCCTCCCGCTTATCTCAACGGGTACTACCTCAAACTCAGGGGCATCACTTGGCTAGTGGAGCGCCTGGAGCCGCTCCTTTCAGGGATTCTTCCCTTCAACCGGCTGGGTGATCAGACCCTTTTCGTCTTCCAGAACTCTCCGGTCCATCCTGAAAATGGGGTCCAGCCAGTCAGGCCTGAGTTCAGCGATTGACGTCAGAACGTAGGCAGCCGTCGGGACGATTCCAGAGACGAGAACGAACAGCCATTGAGTCTGGTAGAAGTAACCTACCTTCAGTTGCTCGACGATCGAAGCGCCCAGCGAGAAGTAGTTGGGGAGGAGCGAAGGAGAGACGAAGTAAAAGACGTTGTACGAAAGGGCAACGTAGGCCAGCGGCAGAACCGTGAATATGATGCTCGCCTTCTTCCTGTCTTGGAGCATCAGGAATGGTATGATCCAGTAGAAGTATTGGGGATTGACGTAGTTGTAGGTAAGAAAGAAGATTAGGACGGAAATAACAGTCCACTTGGGGACGTCGGCGTCCCCTCTGTGATAGATCCAAAGTAGCATAATCGCGTAGGCAGGAATCCCAGCCACCAGGAAGAGTGGGATAGGGGGGGAATTCAGTGCCAAAAGAATCTCCTGCCATGTGAGCCCGTTGACCGAGAAGGCTCCTGCGAAGGTAGGAACCCCGCGGGCATACACGAACACAAACAGGCTGTTCAGGAGATTGCCATAGGAAGCGTACAGCAGTATGGTAACGAGCAAAGCCGGCAGGACCGCTACCAAGGGCCTCAGCGCTACTCGGCCCCTCTTCCTGATTGACACAACCAACATTATTGGAATCATCAGCGCGGGCCACACCTTGACCGCGGCCCCAAAGGAGGCGAGAAGGTAGGCATGGGGCTCCTTCCCCTGCCTGTAGTAGTATAACGCCCCGACGGCTAGAAGCGTTGCGATAGGGTCTAGCTGGCCCCAGACTCCTGCCACCAGGATAACAAGGGGATTGGCGACCCACCAAACAGCAGAGGATCCCTTCCCTGTCATCCTTTTCAGAAGCACTCCCGTCAAGAATGCCGAAGCCACCATCGGGAGCTTCAGCAGGAACACCAGGACGGGGAGGGAGGAGGGGACGAAGGCCAAGTAGATGTTGTAGGTGGACGTCAGCCACCCTGGCCACGTCAGGGCTGACACGGAAGGGAGGGCCGCCCCCGTTAGTGCCTGATAGGCAAGGTATGAGAGAGCACTATAGAGCGGGTAGAGTGGGGGATAAGCCCACTTGAGGGGTCCAGGATATGCGGGGGGGCTCCCGGGATCGAACGGATTCACGTGTTGAAGTAGGCGAATGCCTGAGCTCAACAGGAAGTAGACGTCGTACCTCTGGCCAGTTAGTGGCGATAGCACGACGTATGCGGGGACGGCGAGGATGAGGAAACGCTTCCACCCTAGCCTCTTCCCCGCGAAAAGGAACGCAAGCACGAGAATAGCCAATGCAAGGTAAACGGAAGCGTCGACTCCATATGCCGAGGAGTCGTGGATAACATCGAAGCTGGAGACGTCTGAGGCACAGCCGTCAGCAAGAATTCTCACCGAGTTGGTGCCGAAGTGCACCCACGAGTTGTCAAGGCCAGCCGAGATTTCGGTGAAGCCTATCCCGTTCCCTGTGAAATGCCCGACCCCCTCCCACGTCGTTCCGTTCAGGTACTGGAGAATCATCAGGCTATTCGAGAATGATATCGTGTAGTTGACGTCGAAGACCTGTCCGAAGCTCGTTGATCCAGGGGGAGGAAGCGCTCCTGAGGGATAGTTGATCTGATCAGTCCCCAACGAAAGCGATATTCCGCACCCCTGAGCCGCTGCGACACTTGGAGGGTGGGAGGCCCACAGCAGGAGGAGGAGGGCAGCGCCGACGAGTAGCCGGCTCGGCCCGAGTCGTTCGTGTACGTGACGCAAGTGGGCTACAGCTTCATTGCCCGGTAGTACTCGTAAACTGATTTCTCCTGCGCGCGCTCCACGAAACGGGGTTTCACCGTTCTCAGGGCCTTGATGGCCTCCTCGGCCCCGATATTCCTTTCAGAGACTAAGAAAGCTGCCAGAACACACCCCGTCCTCCCCTCTCCTGCCAGACAGTGGACTGCCACAGGTCTTCCCTGACGCAGCTGGTCAGTGATGAATCTAACTCCCTTGGCCATGGCTTCCACGCTTGGCGCTGCGTGGTCGACCATCGCAACGTGACCTGTGACAAGGTCAAGTCCCTCGGTCCAGCTTGCGGGCAGCGGCTCGGGAGTAAGGGTAAGTACGCTACGTATGCCCGACTTTGCCAGCCACTTCACTTGCGCCCTCGAAGCAGGATAGCCAGACCCTGCCAACCTGCCTCCCTCCACCCACACAAACCCCGTCGGTTCGTTGGCGACCTGTGCCCTGAGTTTCCTCAGAAGGAGCCCTCCGGTACCCATGATGGGATCGCTGAACGAATGCTTGTTACGGCTCTAGTACTTTAGGCTTCGACGACTTCTAGTTTACCATAGCGACCCACGTTCAAACGCAGCTCCCCCCGGAAGCTGTTCGTGTAACCGTTGGTCACCCTGACCCTAGAACCCTGCTTGACCATGTCAATCTGGTCGTCCCAGAGCGAAAGCTTGATTTGGCCGCTTTCGTCCTTCAACATGCAATCGGCCACCCTCGCCTCGCCTCCGGTCCTCAGGTTGACGGTCCGGGGCTCGGCCATCTCGACAATCTCCCCTTCAGCGTCCACCCTTCTCATTCCGTCACGTAAATCGCGTACATTCATGTGAAAGGCTGGTCATCCGGCGCCATTATTTAACGTTAGACGGCTGAAACCGCGACCGGAAACCGTTTATTGAGTAAGTAACGGCCGGTCGGTAACGTTGCCTTTGGGGCTGGTCGAGGTAGGCCTCCTGCTACTTTCATTCGTCGTGCCACTCTCGGCCGTCCTGATCGGCCTCCCGCCCTTTCTCAGGTTTCTAACCAGGAAGGGGTGGACATCGAGCGACGCCCACAAGAGCACCCAAACGAAGGTTCCCGAGCCGGCGGGTCCCATGCTCTTCGTGGCGGCTCTGGCGGGAGAGTTCGTAGCGGCTGTTGGTTTCAGCTCAGTGGTACCGGTCGCTGTCATCTTGGGAGCTGGCGTCGCTTTCGCCATTGGCCTTGCCGACGACCTGTACGTCCTGGGAGGGAAGACCAAGCCGCTTCTGCTCCTCCTGGCGGGTGTAGCCTTTGTAAGCCTGGTCGTGATCGTCCCCGACCTCTATCAGCCCGTCATAACGTTCCCCATCCTCGGGGACACCGCCTCTCACTTCACGATCTACACCGCACTGGCTGTGGTCGCTTTCCCAGTGGTGTCAAACGCCTTCAACATGATGGACGCCTTCAACGGCGAAATCTCCTGGTTCACGCTCCTGACCTCCCTCGCGCTCCTTGCGGGGATTTCTCTCCATGCCGCGTTTGCGTCAGGATTCTCCCTGGCAAGGGTGGGCGCCGTCTTGCCTTTAGTCGCGGTGACGACCGGCTTTCTCCTGTTCAACAGGTATCCATCGAAGGCCTTTGACGGAGACAGCGGGAGTCTGATGTTCGGAGCCATGTTCGCGGGTCTCGCGCTCACCGGAGGGGTCGAGATCGCGGCGATAATCGCTATCGTTCCCGCCATCCTCAACTCGTTCTACACCCTGTCGAGCGTAAGAGGTTTCGTCGAGAGGAGAAGGATGCAGTCAAGGCCCACATACATGGGGAGCGACGGCCTCCTGTACCCATCGACAGAAGCGGGGGCACCAAACACGCTGGTGAGGCTGGTCCTGTTGGCAGGAGCCCTCTCGGAGAAGGACCTTGTGAAGAGCCTGATGTACCTTACTCTAGTGGCCTGCCTGTTCTCTGTTGCGATTTCCGTCCTGACGTGGGCGATCTAAGATGAAGCTCGCACCATTATCCGGAATCGAGGCGGTCGCTTTCCTGCTCATAATTGCCGAAACGTACCTCTTCTTCAACTTCGTCGTCCCCGTCGGCTCCATCCCTCACTCGCCCATAGACTACACAGGGCTGGCTCTGCTGAAGCTGGCGCTCATCCTCGCGTTGGTCGCCGTGTGGTTCGTGGTGATGATTGGCCTTACGAGAGTCTATGTCAGAGCGAAGGTCAGGAACGCTCCCAGGCCCTCATCTTAGCGTCGAACTCTCTCCTCGTGTATCTCACGCGTGCGGGTACCCCCATCACAACCTTCCCGGGGGGGACGTCCCTTGTCACGACGGCGCCCATGGCGATCACCGCTCCCCTGCCTACCCTCACGCCCGCCCTTATGACCGCCCTCGCTCCTATCACGGCGTTGTCCTCGATGGTGACCCCTATCATCTTCTTGCTCGGTGGATAGGGGTCGTTGGTGAGGACCGCCGCCGGCCCTATGAATACGTTCTTGCCTATCCTGGAGAGGGGAGGGATGTAGACGAGGCCTTCGATCTTGGTACCGCTCCCTATCTTGACGCCGTAGTCGACGTGGGCGAGTGACCCGATCTTCACGTTATCACCCACCACCGTTCCTGCTCCCACATAGGCGAAATTCCACACCTTGACGTTCTTCCCAAGCTTCGCTTCAGGGGAGATGAAGTTGGTCACCATCGCCGTCTCACCCAAGGTATATCGGCGTCCCTGAAGAGCTTGACGCCAGAACCGCCTCCGCGATTCTGATCACGTTCAGACCGTCTTTGCCGGTCACCAACGGCTGTTTCTTCTCCTGCAGTGAGTTGACGAACGCCCCGAGCTCCAGCATCAGTGGTTCCTGGAAAGGCATGGTGGGGGCTGTTGTCACGGCTCCTTCGTGGATGTTCGTCTTCTGGGTCACGAAGTCCACGTCGACGACCCCCCCCGAGAAAACCGCGCTCAGAGTCCTCACCCTGCTGGGGGTTATCCAGTTGGTGACGAGGAAGGCCGTCTTCTGCCCAGAGAACCCGAGGAGTATGGTCGCGAAATCCTCGTGCTCCAGGGGCACGTAGATCGCCCCAACTCTCGAGTAGATTACCTTCGGGACCTCGCTGAACAGCCAGCACGCGGTGTCGATGTCGTGTACCGATGCGTCCTTTACAATGCCGACGTCGCTGATGTTCTCCCCCCTCCTGTTCTCCCTGTGGAACTCGAGTAGAATCGGTTCGCCCATCTTCCCCTCGGTCATCATCTGCTTGAGTGCCGTGATCGGGGGGTTGAACCTCTCGATGAAGCCGACCGTTAGGAACCGGTTGGCGTTCTTCGCTGCTTCAATCAGCATTTCCCCATCTCTGACGGTCGTCGTCATGGGTTTCTCGACGAAGGTGTGAAGCCCCGCCGCCAGAGCCTTCGACGCCATTCCGAAATGGGTCGAGGCTGGCGTGCAGATGGTCACCGCGTCAAGCTTTTCCTTCTTCAGCATCTCGTCGAGGGAGGTGTAGCTGGGGACGTGGTAGTTCCTGGAGAATGAACTCGCCCTCTCCGTGTCCACGTCGCAGATAGCCGCCAGACACTGGAGCTCATTCAGCACCCTTACGTGGTTCTTCCCCCAGCCGCCCGTTCCGATGACGCCGATCCTCAACTGGGTTTGCTCCTTATACGGAGGCGTTATAGGGTTAATGTCAACGGAAACTGGCTCGGTGAAAGGGGTCTTCGAGCAAGATCGCGGTCATTCGGGTGGTAGGGTCGTCCGAGTTCTGAACCGGCGACTCTGGGTCGGAATAGTCAGGCTGGTTCAGTCTTCGGTGTTCGATAGACACGAATGATCCGCTCGGTCGAGGATGACAAGACTACTCCGCCTGTCCAGCGCTTCGCACTACTCCCTTGCCAGGCTCGGCGTAGCCGAGAGCACCGTGGTCTCAACGCTCCTCTGCTCCTTCCTCACCTGCCTCATGATGTCCCAGTCGTCCTTCGAGCAGACAATGACGACATTGTGCTTCAGAGGGTCGAGGACCTCGGCCCCTCCCTTCCCCCTGGCGCGCGAAACAACGTCGACGTCCGTGACGTAGTCTCTCAGCCTCTGCTGGATGCTCTCGGCCACCTGGAGCCTCTCCCCCCTCATCTCGTACTTGTCCAGGTTCCAGAGGAGGGATATTTTCGTCCTGCTCGCCTTGAGCTGCTTCTCCTTGAGGACCTCTCTTGTCTCATCCACGGCATACCTGACGTAGTTGTCGAAACTCTTCAGGGCCGCCCCCGCCAGGTATGAGATCGACTCTCCCGTCTCCTCGCTCGCCTGGATCGCCTTCAGTTCGAAGAGGTACTTGGAGAATTCGTCTAGGTACACGTTGGATGACGTCTGAAGCGTGACCTTCGCCTCCCTCGCCCTCCTGGCCAGCTCGATTTCCGTGACTGAAGCCACCGCGGTCTGCATCACGGTCGAGGCATACTCGAGCTCTGCGGAGAAGACGTTCTGGGAGTTGGGCATGAACCCCAGGGACTGCAGGGGTCCCTTCTCGGACGTACCAGCGGCGGACACCACCGCAGGCTTCGCTTCCCCTGGCCTGAGGGGCATGTAGGAATAGGTCAGGGTCGAGCCCACCTGCAGGCCCGTCTGTTTCTCCGCAAGCATGATGTTGTCCGAGTTGCCTCCCGGCCCGGTGGGGAGCGAGTTGACGAGAGCCACGCCCTTCGAAAGGTATCGGGCAAGATCCCTCAGCTTGGACCCTGCTTCAATGAGCGTCTCGTCCGAGGGTCTTCTGAGCTTCGGCGTGAAAAAGATCACCTGCGCCTCGCCCAGGACCTTCTCCAGGGGCTTGAAGCTTAGAAGAGGCTCTTCAGCCATGACCTCTTGGAGATGGGGGTTCTTCTTCATGAACGCCGGGTCGATGTCCATGGCCATCTGAAGGGTCTCGTCCACTATGGTGACCTGGGCCCTGTCGACCAAGGTCGCGGCAAGCATGTAGGCCTCGCTCGTGAGCCCGTACATGGCGACCTTGATCTTTGGCAAAGGCTCTCAATGGCTCTAAGGCAGTTTGTAGATATACTTTGAAGCGACCCGGTAGCGCGCTTTGAAACAGAAGCAAACGGATTTGTATGCTGGCCGCCGGTCACAAAACGGGAGGAGATGAAGCTCCGTGCGCGTATGGCTTGATCTGCTTACGCCCAAGCAGGTTCTCTTCTTCCGGCCCGTCATCGCTGATTTGCAGTCGCGCGGAGCAGAGGTGCTGGCCACGTCGCGGCGCTACAGAGAGGTGGGCCCGCTGGCCGAGCGAGGCGGGCTCGACCTGCGATACGTCGGAGACAGGGGAGTCAGGGGACCGGAGGATCAGCTCCTCGCTGCAACGAAGCGCCAGGCGGAGATGATTCCGATTGTCCAGGAGTTCAGGCCAGAGGTCGCGGTGTCGATCGCGTCCGCGGTCTGCGCCCGCGTGGCCTTCGGTCTGGGAATCAGACACGTCGCCGTCAACGATTCCCCGCACTCCGAGGTTGCCGGACGGCTTTCGATACCTCTGAGCCATCACCTGCTCTGCCCCTGGGTTATCCCGTACGGGGCGTGGGCGAAGTTCGGGATCAGACGGGACCAGGTGACCACCTACCGCGCTCTCGACCCTGCCGCTTGGCTGAAGAGGAAACCGCTCAGCGGCCCCGTCCCAGACCTCGACCCGGGAAAGAAGACGATCACGGTTCGAGTCCAGGAGAGCGACGCGCCATACCTCTCCAAGGCTGACGAGACGTGGACGGACAAACTCCTGGGCGCGCTCCTCGACGCCTTCCACGAAGCGAACCTCGTGGCATTGTGCAGGTACGACTTTCAGGTCGACGAGGTCAAGAGCAAGTTCGGTTCGAAGTTCATCGTCCCTGACGAGGTTGTGAGTGGGTACGACCTCCTCTCTGTGACCGATCTTTTTGTGGGCATGGGAGGGACAATGAACGCCGAGGCTGCCCTGATGGGGGTGCCCACGATATCAGCGTTCCAGGGAACCCTGTACACCGACGGCTACTTGGAAAGGGTGGGGCTGCTCGCGAGAGCGTTCACGACAAATGCGCTGCTGTCCCACGCCAAGCGGTTCCTGGCAGAAGGCTACAGGGCTGATTACTCGAAGAAGTCCAAGCGAATCCTCGACTTGATGGAGGACCCCGTGCCGAAGATAGCCGGGTTCGTCGAGAAGACAGCCAAGCAAGCCTAAATGACCATTGTCACGTGCACCAACCCGCAGCCCGGTCGTCTAGTCGGTCAAGGATTCTGGCCTTTGGAGCCGGAGACCTAGGTTCGAATCCTAGCCGGGCTATGTCCAAGTGGCTCAGAGTGAACTCTGCCGATATTGGAGGAATACGTCAGCGCCGGGTGGCTGGCCCTGTGTCGGGTTGCGGTCGATGAAGCTTGGGTTGGGGCAACATGCGTCCCTGGTATCAACCACTTTCCTCTTCCGTGAGCTTCATGCCCGCAGAGGACGATAGCCCTGTTCAAGTCGTAAAAGTGGTCAGGATCTCCACCGTCTATTGTGAAGTGACGAATGTCACGGATGAGAATCCGAACGTGAGCTGGGCTTGTTCGCCGGGATTCGAACCCGTGATGGGTCTGGATCCCCACCCCCCGTACCTCCTGCTCTACTCAAATCAAGCTTAAATCGCCAAAGGCTGACCAAACTCAGAATGACAGCAGAACCTTGGTCGATGACATTGACCGATGTTTCGACTGCCCTTGGCACTGTGCCTCTTTTCTCAGCCTTCGGCAAAAGGCAGGTCAGGATGATCGCTGAGAGCGGCAGGGAATGCAAGTACAAGTCAGGGCACAGACTAGTGGAGAAAGGGACGACGGGTGACAGGTTCTACCTGGTACTGGATGGCAAGGTTGAGATTCGACGAGGCGGCGACGTGCTGGCTACGCTGTCGAAGGGGCAGTTCTTCGGCGAGCTGTCTCTGATAGACGAGCAGCCCTGGGCAGCCGACGTCATCGCCGTTCAAACCACTCACTGTCTTACACTCTCGAAGCGAGTTTTCTCCACGCTGACCAGGCGTCACCCTGAGCTCCTACAACTCATTCTCAAGGATGTCGTCAAACGCCTGAGGGTGGCAGAGGGTCATCTCGACTCATAGCCTACCGCAGATCCGAACAAACAGAAGGAAGGGTGCCCCTTCAGGTTGGAATCCAGCTGGACTCGAAGCTGCTGACGCACTTCTCCGCTTGGCTCCAGCCGTGTACCTGAGAAGAAGGCCTTCTGCCTCTCCGCGGCTCTGACTGAAGGCCTGGGTAGTGACACTCCTTGGACCTTCTCTTCTGACTCGAGAGACGCTTTGTGCGCCCGCGCGCCCCTTCGCGCCAGTGAAAACCCCTCGTCCCGCCCCGAGGGTGACCGCGAGGCTAGATAGGAACCTGAAGCAAGACCATCTCATTAAAGGAGATTAACGGCGAAGCCGAGGACGAATCCCACGAACACCCCCGCATAGGCGACCCCCAGCTTGTTCGAGGCGGTCCCCGCAAGGACGTGCCTCAGCATGGGCAGGATGACGTAGAGCATTGTGCCGATAGCGAGTCCGTAGAAGACCATGTCCAGGGTAGTTTCGTTATAGAAGTATCCAACAGCACCTCCGAGTATGGTGGGGAGGCCCCCAATCATGAGGGCCCCTGCGATCACCCCGCTCTTCCCCTCGGTCGAGCCGAGGAATGGCGAGGCTATGGGGAACCCTTCGGTGGAGTTCTGGAAAATGAAACCCACCAGGACGACCAGCGCGGAGCCTGTAAGCCCAATCCCCACGCTCAGCGCGCCAAAGAGAAGCCCTTCGGTGAGATTCTGAAACGC
>Ga0187766_10000778_pt1 | contig 18232 bp, 21 predicted proteins | sample 0216_QUI02_MP05__4_FD_132971 | JGI IMG/M metagenome (GOLD analysis project Ga0187766, IMG submission 132971) | Tropical peat soil microbial communities from peatlands in Department of Meta, Colombia - 0216_QUI02_MP05_20_MG | ecosystem: Environmental > Terrestrial > Soil > Wetlands > Peat ... | reverse complement strand
GTCGGGGGTGACGAAGCTGTCGTAGCGGGCCGCGAGCATCATCTCGGCGATGCGGTAGAACTGCCGGTCGCCCGCGGCCGGCCCGAGCCAGCGCAGCAGGCCGCCCAGTACCACGAGCCCGGCCCGGTCGCTGACCCGCAGGTAGGCGGTGACCAGCGCGGCCGCGCCGTGCACGGCCACATCCAGGCTCCGCTCCGAGACCGGGCCCGGATCGCCGAACGCGTCGACCATCACCACCAGGTCCGCGGCCCGCGGGGCGGCCCGCTGGTTCACGTGCAGCTGGCCGCGGCGGATGCTGACCGCCCGGTTGACGTCGCGCAGCTGATCCCCGGGCACGTAGGGCCGCAGGCCCGCGAACTCGACGCCCTCGCCGACGGCCCGGCCGGTGTGCTCGCCGATCCGGCGGAGCAGCTCGGCGGGCACCAGCCGGGGCCGCAGCCGGTCGGGCCGGGGGAACACCTCCAGCGAGTCCAGGCCGGCGGCCACCGACGTCTGGAACGCACCGGCCCGGCCGGTGACCCGGACGGCGCCCGGCGGGTACCGGCCCCACCGGTCCGCGCGCACCATCCACCGGGCGGTGGCCTGGGCGGTGCCCAGGAAGACCTGAGTCTGCTCCGCCGGATCCCCGCCGGCCAGGTTGACCTGCGGCGCGGTCATGAACTCCAGGATGATCTCGTCCAGGGGCCCCGCGTCCCCCGCAGATGAGGCGGCGCGGACGGTCGCGGTGACCGTCACGTCCTCGCCCTCGAAGCAGCGCGAACCGGACAGCGCGACGTCCACGGCCAGCCCGGGGAGCCTGCGGCGGCGCGGCAGCAGCGCGAGCGCGGCCAGCGCGGGCGCGGCCAGCAGCACCAGCGCGGCGTGACCGGTCAGGATCGCGGCCAGCAGGGCGAGCAGCGCCGCGGTGGCCAGGCTCCGCGCCCGGGCGGTCGGGTACCAGCGGGCCGGGGAGTTCGGCCCGGGGGGCGGGAGGGGTGGCCGGGCGGACGCACCACGAACCTTTCGGCCCACAAGTGCTTTCATGCCGGGCCTCGCGGGACGGGCACGCCGGCCAGGACCTCGGCCGCGACGTCCTGGCCGGTCACCTGGCGGACCCACATCTCCGGGCGCAGCACCAGGCGGTGCGCGAGCGCGGGCACCGCGACCGCCTTGATGTCCTCCGGGGTCACGTAGTCGCGGCCGTCCAGCACCGCGTGCCCGCGGGCCAGCTGGATCACCGCCAGCGTGCCGCGCGGCGAGGCCCCCACCGTGACCTGAGGGTGGGCCCGGGTGGCGTGGACCAGCGCGACCACGTAGCCCAGCAGGTCGGGGTGCAACTGCACCACCTCCAGCGACTCCCGCATGGCCAGCAGCCGGGCGGCGTCGGTGACCTGGGCCGGGGCGGGCGGGGCCGACCCCCGGGCCAGCCGGCGGCGGGCCATCTCGGCCTCGCCTTCGGCGTCGAGGTAGCCGAGGCTGACCCGGGCGATGAACCGGTCCAGCTGGGCCTCGGGCAGCGGGTAGGTGCCCTCGTACTCGATCGGGTTGTCGGTGGCCAGCACCACGAACGGCCGCGGCAGCAGCCGGGTCACCCCGTCCACGCTGACCTGCCCCTCGGCCATCGCCTCCAGCAGCGCGGCCTGGGTCTTCGGCGGGGTCCGGTTGATCTCATCGGCCAGCAGCAGCCCGGTGAACACCGGGCCGGCCCGGAACACCGCCTCCCCGCTGCCCAGATCCAGCACCATCGCGCCGGTCAGGTCGGCGGGCAGCATGTCCGGGGTGAACTGGACCCGGGTGAACTCCAGGCCGAGCACCGTGGCGAACGTGCGGGCCAGCAGCGTCTTGCCCAGCCCGGGCAGGTCCTCGATCAGGATGTGGCCGGAGGCCAGCACGCCCAGCAGCACCGTCCGGACGGCATCCGGCTTGCCCACGATGACCTGCTCCACCTCGGCCAGGACCCGCTCGCACAGCCGCGCGGTGTCCGCAACCGGCCCGGCCGCCACCTTGGTCACGGCTCCCCCCCTTCCAGCCGGGACACGATGCGGTCCAGCGTGGCCCGGTCCACGCCGGGCCCGTCGGCGTCCGCGGGACCGCCGGGTCCAGCCAGGTCCACGACGTCCGGCCGGTCCAGCGCGGCGGCCAGCCGGGCCAGCGTCGGGCGCAGCAGGTGCTCGTAGTGCCGCCGGGACATCTGCGCCCACTCCAGGTCGGAGGCGATCTTGGCGTACGCAGGGAAGTCCGCCGCACGGACCGTCATCCTGGGCGGCCGGTCCCGTCGGCTTTCTTCAGGCCGAACGGGCCGCGGTTTCTCCCCCCGCAACGTCCCGCGCGCCACGATCAGGACGCCGAGGGTGACGACCGAGGCCGCGTCGATCAGCCCGGCGGGCCCGGCCGCGGCGTAACCCGCGGCCAGTACCGCGCCGGTCCCGGTCAGGGCGGCGGCGGCGGCCAGGCGCGGGTATCTCATGACGGGGCGGCCGCGCTCTCGGCGAGGTCGGCGCGCATCTGGTCCAGGGCGGTCGCGGCCGCGGCGGCGTCGGTGCTGGTCATCGGCTGGCTGCTGTACCTGGCCCGGCGGAACAGGCCGGTCAGCGACTCGGCCGGACCGGACCTGACGATGCCGGCCCGCGTCGCCCTGGTCAGCACCTCGGCCGGGGTGTCGGCGGCGGCCGGCGCCGACCCGGCGGCCGCGAACCCGAGCTCCATCGCCACGTAGCACGCGATGATCGCCTCCCTGGGCTCCCCGCCCGCGGTCAGCGCGTCACGGCCGGCGGCCAGGCTGTCCAGCAGCCCGGCCAGGCGGCGGGCCTGGTCCCTGGGCGCGCCGGCCGGGCGGCGGCGGCGGGCCAGCACGGCCAGCGCGAGCACCACGGCGATCGCGATCGCCATGCCGACGATCAGCGGCCAGGCCGAGCCCGGGGCCGGCGGCGGCGCGGTCAGCCCTCCCGGCCGTCCGCCCAGGCCCGGCGGCGGCCCGGCCGGGGTCTTGCGGGTCTTCTGCGCGATCAGCACCGCGAACGGGGTGATCAGGGCGGCCACCGTCAGCAGCACGCCGAGGGTCTTCGCCCACCAGGGCAGGTGGGGCCGCGGGGGCTCCTGCTCGTCGCGCTTCGGGATGCGTTGCGGGCGCGCCGAGACGAGCACGACGAGGAAGGCGATGAAGGCCAGGCCTTCGGCGGCGTATAGCACGGTGGCCAGGACCGCTCCGCTAGTGGCGGCCGCGGTCGGAGCCGGGCGGTTCGAGAAGGTGCCGCGGGCCTCGAGTCCGGCCGCCGTGACCGCGAGCAGGATGGCGACCGCGGCGACCCGCCAGGCTTCGGCGGTCCGGCCGCGGGCGGAGGCTACGGGGACCCTGGGGGCCATGGGGCCAGTCCCGGCGGGCCCGTCAGGGGATCCGCAGGTCGCGGTGGTGCTGGGCGGATTGCCGTGGCATCCCGTCATTATCGCATCGCGCGCGCGCCCCAGGCCGGCGGCTCGATGTCAAGAGGGGAACCTCGTTCCTTCTCGTGGTTCCCACGATCACCCGGCCGGTCCGGACCTGCACACTGTTGGAATGTCACTGGGTGTGGGCACGCCGGCTTGCGGCGGGCCGCCGTCACCAGAGTGGCAGCACATGCAGACTCTCGGCGTGGCTGAGATTGTGATGACCATTCTCGCGGCACGGAAGACGATGATGATGCGGGTCCGCCAGGCGCGGACCTGCTCGAGTTTCTCGCGTGCCGCCTGCGCCTGAAGCTGGGCATTCTTCAGGGCCAGCCCGCTGGTCTGGGCTGTCGTGCATGACAGGGAGCCTGGCCGGCCTGGTGCACGCCGCCCGGCGCTTTACCCCGCGCCGTGGTCAGGGTGGCGATCAACTGATCCGGCTCTGCAGCGCCGGGTGCGCGAAAGTACCTGCCCCCGCTGGATCGCCATCCGGCAGCGTGCACCAGTCCGTGTTTCCCAGTCTGCCTGCCCGGTGGTTACATCCCGGTAACACCAAGCCGATGGTGTCTAGGGAACCGGCCCCCGGTCGGCCCGGGTGAACTGGTTGGTGCTGCCCGGCTTGACCCAGTGGTCGGGCGTGGTCCAGGTCCAGGAGGCCAGCCGGTCGCGGGGCACCGATTCGTCCCGCGCCGCGTGCACCCGCGGCGCCGCAATGACCATCATTACGAACGCCGCCACCAGCATCAGCAGGCCGGCCGAGCCCGTGAGCCACATCGACCTCGCGCGTGACCTGCTCACCACAGCAGACATCTTGGCCCCGTTTCCCCGATGAAAGCCCCGTTGCTATCCAAACTAGAGACCGCGCCCCGGGATTCCGATGGTGCTGGCCCCCGAATATCGGAGGGGGGGTTACCCCCACCAGATACAGCGAGCGCGGCGTCCATGGCACCTGCCTATCCCGCCTGGGTTGAGCGGGGATTGAGCCCCGGCTGAGGCAACGCTGGATCCTGGTAGGCAGACGGCGCGAACCCCCGGATGTCATCGGGCGGGTACGAGCCAGGGAATCCGAGGTCCGTTCGGCCCGTTCGCGGATCCGGACGTCGGGCACATGGGGTCGGTCCTCGTGTGGGATCACGTCAAGGACCGGGTGGCGGACTACCTGGGGACCTACGGCCGCCCGGAGCAGATAGCGGCCTGGCGCGACGGCCGGCCGTACGTGGCCGACCCGGCCGAGAACTCGGCGGGCCGGTAACGCCCGGCGACCGGGTCCTGGGTGTCTCGGCCTATGGAGTAGTGGGACGCAGGGTGGCGGGCCAGCTCCGGATCGGGGCCAGGCTGCCGCCGGCGATTACCGAAAGCGCCAATACAAGACAAACTGATTAAATTGGGGCAATCGTCATTATGGTGGCCCACAGGTCACCCCCGGTGACCTGTGGACGAGGTGTGAATAGTTAGTGGAAAACCGCTGCTAGATGCGGATAAACGCCGGATTTCTGTGGATATCGTGTGGACGGCGAAAAAGGGGCAGACAATTTGCCGTATTCCCTTGCGTGTCGCCTTGACGAGGCGGTAGAAATGCTTTCACCGCCGGAAACGGGGCACCACTCGGAGGAAACTCCGGGGACGCGAGAGGGGCCGGGAAACCGGGACTTCGCGCGGGTGGCTGGCACTGGCGGGAGGCCCCGCGGTACCGGGAAAGCCAGGCAACTGGCCGCCGAACCGGGACGGCGCGGCCTGACGAGGCCCCCTCCATCTCATACGTGGAGGGGGCCTTGTTACATTCTGCCGGACGGCGGCAATTTCGCCAGGAGCGACACGCCAGAATTAGTAAGTCCGAAATCCGTTCTTAACGGCTACCAAGGACCCACCGGTACTCGCCAGCCGCCGGCGGGCCGGGATCTGGTCCGGTTCGCGCCGCCGCGGCGGCTCGCCTGCGCATCTTGGCCAGGGCCAGGCGGGCGCCCGGCTGCTCAGCCCGACTGGCCGGCTCGACCGCTCCCGTCCGAACGCTCCGGGCCTTACGGCTGGTGGCATGGCGATGGTCGGCAGGTCCCGCCCAGGCCGGCTTCTCCTGCTCCGCGCCTTCGGCCAGGTTCCAGGTACCAGCAGGCGGGCCACGGTACCCGTCCCTGCCCGGTGGTCAATGGGTCAGCGCCACCACCAGCGCGACCAGCGCCACCCCCACGATCGTCGCGGTGACCACTTTGAACTTTCCCGGGCGGTGGTAGGCCAGGCGGCCCAGGTACCAGATCGCCGGGGCGAGGGCCAGCAGGACCAGGCCCGGCACGACCTCCTTCTTCAGCACCACGCCGCCGACGGCGGCGAAGGAGATCGCGGTCCTGGTCCAGGCCAGCGTGGTTCGCTCACGGGCCAGGCCCGGTTCGGGGGAATCAGGGTCGGGGTCACGAGCGCCGGGCCCGCCGGGAGCAGCCGTCACCGCAGCGCCGAGACCAGCACGACGATGGCGGACAGGGCCCCCATGGTGGCGACGATCACGGCCATGATCAGGGGCATCACAGACCTGGGCAGCGGCCGGCCGTGGCGCAGGGCCCGCTGGCTCCTGGTCCACTCGTTGTACGCGGTCACCGCGACGATGGCGCCGAACACGATGAGCGGCACGCCGAGCAGATGCCGGCCGACTGGCACGCCGGGGAACGGCGGCAGCAGCTGGACGACCCCCAGCCCGGCCACCACCAGGGCGAGCGCGGTCCGGCTCCACGCCAGGAAGGTGCGCTCGTTCGCGAACGTGAACCGGGGATCGGGCTCGGTGCCGTCGTCGTCCGGCTCCGGGTCACGGGAGTCCGCCACTCCAGCACCGCCTTCGCTGCCGCTGATCGCAGGAGAAATCTTCCCAAAAAAGCGTTGGCCACGGCACGGCGCCCCGGTCATACGGCGAGGAGCGGGTTGGGGGACCGCGGCCCCAGGGCGTGCCAGGGCCTGGCCACCAGGGGCAGCAGGTGCCGGCACCCCGCCTGGCTCCTGGCCCGGATGCGCGTCAGCCGGGCCGGGATCGGGCACCGTCGGTTGACGTCGCCGCCGTAATATGACAACCTATTGGTTGTGCAACCAACAGGTGGTGGATCCCGACACGGTATCCCGGGCGTCTCCAGGCGCGGATGATGGCCGTCGCGGAGCCGGAGCTGAGCGCGACGTTCGCGGCGCTGGCGGATCCGACCCGGCGGGCGATCCTGGACCGGCTGGCGGGCGGCGAGGCGACCGTGGCCGAGCTGGCCGAGCCGTTCAGCATCAGCCAGCAGGCGGTGTCCAAGCACCTGAAGGTGCTGGAGCAGGCCGGCCTGATCTCGCGCGGCCGGGCCCGGCAGGCACGGCCATGCCGACTGGTCCCCGGGCGGCTGGACTCGGCCGCTGGCTGGATCGAGCACCACAGGCGGCTGTGGGCGGAGCGGTATGACCGGCTGGACGCGCACCTTGCTGAGCTCCGCAAACAAGAACAGGAACAGGAGACTTCATGACCAGCGAAGCTGAACGCGGCGAGCTGACCTACCGGCGCGTCCACCATGCGCCGCGCGAGGTGCTGTTCGACTGCATGACCCAGCCCGCCCACCTGACCCGCTTCTGGGGACCGGCCAGAGGCCCGGTCACGCCACGGGGGCGCCTGACCAGATCACACCGGCCAGCCATGACGAAAGGGGAATCCATGGACAAGGCACGTTCCAGCGATGGCACCGAGACCGCGTTCGACCGGCTCGGTGACGGGCCGCCGGTCATCCTGGTCAGCGGCGCGTCGTGCGCCCGGGGCATCCACGGGGAGCTGACAGAACTGCTCGCCGCCGACTTGGCCATAGCCCCCACGCTGGCCTACGATGCCGCCGTCATGGGCGACAGCACAATGCCCCCGGACCTGGCCTCCTCCGTCAAGGTCCCCACCCTCATCCTGACCGGCAGTAACAGCGGCGCCTGGGCAGGTAACGCGGCGCAGGCGCTCACCAGCACCCTGCCTGACTCACAGCACCGCACCCCTGGACGGCCAAGACCACAACGTGGCCTGGGACGTCCTCGCCCCAGCGCTGACAGCATTCTTCCGCCACCCAGCGTGACAACCGGGCGCCTGGCCGCCTATTCTTGCCCTCCGTCCACCGCCTCCCGCAGCTCCCGGAACGCCCCGACCAGCCGGGGTGTCGTCCAATGGGCGTTCAGGCCGCTGGGGTTGGGCACCACCCAGAGCCGGGCGTCGGCCAGGGACTCGGGTTGCGGGCCGGTGCTGGCCCGCGGGCGGCCGAACGCGGCGCGGTAGGCGGTCACGCCGGCGATCGCCACGATACGCGGCCGGTGCTGGCGGACCAGGGCTGCGAGGTGCTCGCTGCCCGCGCGGAGCTCGGCGCTGTCCAGCTCGGAGGCCTGGGCGGTGGCCCGGGCAACCAGGTTGGTGATGCCGAGTCCGAGGCCGGGCAGCAGGCCCTGCTCGCGCGGTGCGAGCAGCCTCGGGGTGAAGCCGGACTGGTACAGGGCAGGCCAGAACCTGTTGCCCGGCCGGGCGAAGTGCCAGCCCGTCGCGGCCGAGTACAGGCCGGGGTTGATGCCGCAGAACAGCACCCGGAAGACCGCTCCCGGTTCCGGCAGCACGTCGGGGGTGGTGCGGTCCCGGGCCGCCTCGAGATCCAGCGCGGCCGGCCGTGGGCGTGTCGTCATGGCATCCAGGATGCCGTGCGGGCGACAGGCTCCGCTGGACGAAGCGGCGCAGGGCCTGCTGCAACTGCGCAGAGAAAGGCAACGGCTCGGTGTAACAGGCAGCCGCGCCGGTGGGATCCTGCTTCAGCGCGTGGTCCACACCGGTCAGCGGCCGAAATCTTGCCGCGGAGCGGCGCGGCGGTCACGGCGGGCTCAGATCCCGGCGGCGCTGCGGATCGCGGCGACGGTTCTGTCGGGGTCGCTCACCGATACGACCAGCCGACCGAACGGGGATTCCTCGCCGAGGTCGACCCTGATGGCCGGCCGGCTACCCAGGACGGCGGCGAAGTCCCGGCCGCCGTCATAGCGCCGGGTGCCGTAGGCGATGACGCCGGGGATGCCGGTGCCGGGGGCCCGGATGCCGCGCAGCGCACCCCAGGGGTCCGGTTCGGGTTCGGCGGAGCGCACGGCGCGCAGCGGGACGTGGACGTTCCCGCGGAAGGCGCCGAGCTTTTCCAGCCATGACAACCCGACCACGAGGTCTTGTCCGTCGACGATCACCTTGGGCATCGGAGTCCCTCCTTATTGCTTATTGAGGAAGAACAGGCCCGCGACCTGCCCGGCGCGGTCATAGCTGACCCGGCCGGTCAGATCGGCCGCCTCGAAGTGCAGCGGGACATCGACCACGGTGTAGTCGCCGGCCTGGTGAGCGACCGGCTCGCCCATGCCCTCGTAGCGGCCGGCCATTCCGATGACCTGGGCCCAGACCCCGGCCAGCGCGGTCGCATCCAGCCGCTCGGATATCTGCTGGTTGAAGCCGGCGCGGGCCTGGTCCCAGCGCTGCTCGGTCACGTCGGCGAACAAGCCGCTGGCGCGTTCGGACGCGCCGGGCAGGATGTCCTCGGCCATCGGTACTCCTGTTCTCGGATCGAGCGGGCGGCCGAACCGCTGGAACGCCGCCTGCCGGGTGGTACCGAGCAGATCGCCGATCTCGGCCCAGGTGTGACCCGCCTGGCGGGCCTGCTGGACCGCCTCGCGCAGCCCCTCCTCGACGACGCGGGCGAGCGAGCGGATCACCGCGACGGCGTCCAGTGGTTCCAGAGCCGGACCGGCCGACACGTCATCGACGGCGACCCGCGCCGCGCTGACCACCCGGGCCAGCACGGGCGGGCCTTCTTCTGGCGTCCCCGTCGGCACGTTGTCAAGATTTCCTTCACGATGCCTATTTGTCAAGTTAATGTTGACATCCCGGGGTGGCGTCGAGTCGCGCCGCTCGCGCGCCCGGCGTGCTTTGCTGCGGCAGGAGGCATCGCAGTAGAGACGGAGACGGCCGCGGCCCTGCTGTGCTGGGAGCTTGCAGCCGCAGGCGGCGCAGCGGCCGCCTGCGGTGCCGGTGTTGGCCACGGCCGGTACTCCTTGATACGGGTGAACCTTACGCACGAAATCGTAGCACGTAATTTAAAAGCGTGCCTGGCTTTGGGGCGGCCCGGACCGGATGATGCTCCGAGGGCCGGGAGTGGAACGGCTAGGCGTCTGGAGAGCGCTGGAAACGGACGGGGCGATAGGGGGCGAGCTCGGCGGCCGCGGTGACGGCGGTCGACTCGGCAGCCGCGGTGCCGACGGCCAGCTCGGCGGCCCCGCTGCCGGCGGCCAGCTCGGCGACCGCAGTGCCGGCGGCCAGGTCGGCGGCGATGAGCCGGGACAGGTGCGCGGCCAGGGTCACGCCGCTGTGCGTCACCGCGACGTACAGCCATTCGGCGCCGGGGAGGCGGCCGACGATGGACTGACCGTCGGCCGGCATGGGTCGGACGCACACGCGGTACGCGATGACGCGGGCGTCGTCCAGGCCGCGCACGGTGCGGCGGGCCCGGCCGAGCAGTTCGCCGGCCCAGCGGCGCAGCTCGGGCTCGGGGGTGTGCAGGTCCACGGCCGCGTCCGGGGCTTCCAGGTGTACCAGCCCGCCGGAGTGCGGGCGCAGGTATATCTCGGGCGCGTGCACCACCCGCTGCGGAGCCTCAGCGGCAACCGGGCCGGCCCGCACGACGAACCCGGGCGCGGTCGCCCCCGGCTCGGCCCAGCCTTCGAGCGGGACCGGGGCGGCGCCGGCCAGCTCGGCCAGCTCGGGCACCCAGCGGCCGGCGCAGCACACCACCTCGTCGGTCTCCAGGGTGGCCCCGGCGGCGGTGCGAACCCGGATCGGGCTGGTGTCGAACCCGGTGACGCGGCCCGGCTCGCCGGTCAGCAGTACCGCGCCGCGGCTCGTCCCGTAGGTGACCAGCCGCACGATCAGCGGCTCGGTCAGCAGGTAACCCTCGCCGGGAAACCACGCCGCCATCGTGTCGCGGGCGGCCGGTCGCAGCGACGGCTCGATCCGGGACGCTTCGGCGGCACCGATGAGGCGGGCGGGGTAGCCCCATTCGGTGAGGCGGCGCACCCGGGCGGCGAGTTCGGCGGTATCGGACACCGCCAGCTCCAGGTTGCCGACGGGGCGGTACCAAGCCGGGCCGTCGAGGTCCGGGGCCAGCTCGGCCCAGGCCCGGACCCCGGCGTGGTTGAGCTCGTGGTAGAGCCTGGGTCCCTTGTCGTTGGAGTTCAGCCAGGCGAAGCTCCACCGGCTGGTGGCACGGCCCGGCTGGTCCTGATCCAGCAGGGTCACGCGCATTCCGGCACCGGCCAGCCGGGCGGCCACCAAGGCGCCGAGCACGCCCGCGCCGATCACGACGCAGCGGCGTTGTGGTACTGAGCACACGACTAAGAGGTTAAGACGGGACGCGCACTCGGGGAGGGTCTGAATGAGTGTCAGCGGCCGCCGCTACCCTCTGCGGCATGGATGAGCAACAGATGACCGAGTGGATCCCACCGTCGCGGTTCGGGGAGGCCGGCGGCGTGGAGGACTGGCGGGTGCTGGGCGAGGGAGCGTGCGCGTACTTCCGCACCGGCTCTTTCGGCGCCGGGGCCCGGCTGGTGCGGCGGATCGGCGAGCTGCCCGGCCTGGGCGAGCATCACCCCGGCGCTGACCTGCGGGACCAGGGCGTCACGGTGCGGTTGATCACGATCACGTCCGAGGCGTGCGGGCTGACCCGCCGGGACCTCGAGCTGGCCCGGCAGATCTCGGCGGTGGCGCGTGAGCTGGGCGCTCCGGCCGAACCGTCGGCCCTGCAGACCGTCCAGGTCTCGGTGGACGCGCTCGTCAGTGCCGAGGTGATGCCGTTCTGGCGGGCGGTGCTGGGTTATGAGTACCGCGCCGACAGCCCGGAGGAGGACCTGATCGACCCGCGCGGCCGCGGGCCGTCGTTCTGGTTCCAGAGGATGGACGCGCCGCGCCCGCAGCGCAACCGGATCCACATCGACGTCTGGGTGCCTCACGACCAGGCCGAAGCGCGGATCGCGGCGGCCCTGGCCGCCGGCGGCCGCCTGGTCAGCGATGAGCACGCACCGATGTGGTGGACCCTGGCCGACGCGGAGGGCAACGAGGCCGACGTGGCCACCATCATGAACCGCGGCTGACCGCGGCGACTCCGGAATCCGGGTCACGTGAAGCGAGTCGTCATCGTGGTGGGTGTTTCCCGTGGCAGCGGATGCCGCGCTGGCTGCTGGTGACGCGAGCCGTCCGTCTGATGCCCGGTTCGCTGGCCGGAGCTGGTTACCCGGGCCGGGGTGGCGGGCCGTGGCTGCGGATGATCTTCCCGCCGGGGCTGGTGACCTGGCTGGTGCCGTCCGGGTGCACGGTCAGCGTCCAGCCCAGCTCGTGCAGCACCACGTGGTGATGCCACCAGCAGTAATCCTTCAGATTCGTCAGGCTGGTCCGGCCGCCGTCGGCCCGGTGCACCACGTGGTGCGGCTCGCACCCGGCGGCCGGCTGGTCACAGCCGCCGGGGTACTGGCAGGTCTGGTCGCGCAGCGCGACCAGCCGCCGCAGGTGGGCCGGGATCTGGTCGGTCTGCCCGACGTCCAGCGGCAGCGACGGCCCGCCCAGCCCGCGGCCGAGCAGGTTGCGGCGCAAGAACGAGGCCACCCCGCCCGGCCCGGACACCACCCCGATGACCGCGGCCAGGATCTGGTGCTCCAGCATCGCCAGCGCGTCGGCCGCACTGCGGCCGGGGTCCGGCCCGGCCTGCGGGCCGGTGCGGCCGGCGCCGTCCGGGCCGCCGCCGTCCGGGTCGCCGGCGTCGGCGGTGGCCCGGGCGTGGGCCCGGAGCCGGTCGTACTGCACGCACAAGCCGATGAGCTGCTCGACCGCGCCGGGGTCCACGTCGCCGGTGACCACCGGCACGATCATCGCGTCGCAGGCGATGGCCCGGGCCGGGTCGCCGTCCAGCCAGGCGCCGCCGTCCCCGGTGGCCACCGAGGCGGCCGCCCGGTAGGCGACCCACCGGGCCCGGTAGTCCTCGATCCACTTGTCCTGGATCCCGGCGTCGGCGTCCAGCTGGCACAGGTCGGCGAAGGAGATATGCACCAGGGCCTTGACCGGCTGCCCGGCACGCTTGGGCAGCAGGTCCGAGGCCAGCAGCCGCCGCATCGCCTCGGCGAGCGCGTCGTGATAGCGCTGCGGCCGGGTGCGCAGGTCCCCGCTGCCCTCCGGCGCGGCCAGCGCGTCCAGGACCGCCCGGATCATGGCGGCGCATTCGGCGGTGGTATCTCCACGGATGACCCCGGCGCCGTCGATGGTGGTGTCCAGGAACAGGGCCCGGTCCAGGTGCTCGTCGTCCTCGTCGCCGGGGTCGGGCGGGGCGGTGCGGTACCGGATCTCCGCGCAGATCGCCGCCAGCTCCCGCAGCCCGGCGCCGGCCCGGGCCGCGGCGACCAGGACCTCCTCGGCCTGCGCGCGGTATTCATCGGGGATCGCGGCGGTCCACTTGGCCAGCTGCAACGCCACCGACGTGGTCAGCACGTGCCCCTCCCGCAGCCCGGCCAGCAGCGGGAGATGCCCGCGCGCCAGCGCCTGCACCGCCCGGTACTCCCCGGCCTGCCCCCGGGTCACCCGCAGGCTGTGCACCAGCCAGGCCCGGGTGGTGCGCTGCCCGTCCCCCACCGGCCCGTCCTTGGCGTCGAACGCCCCCAGCAGCCGGCCCCGGGCCGCCGCCTGCACCGCGTCGGCCCGCTCCATCCCGCGCAGGCACTCGTCCAGAACCTCGGCCGGCAGCCCGGCCGCGTCCAGGTCGGCCAGGAACCCCGCCGCGCACTCCAGCATCCCCAGCGCCTCGCCTGCGCTCGCCGGAACCATCACGGTGCTCATAGCGCTTATCTCACCTCCTCTCTGCTGGCCCGGGCCGGGGTTTACTCGGCTGTATGTACGTCCTGATAGTTGTTCTTCCTATGTCATTCGGAATTATTTTCTGGCTCGATCCTAACAGCCGCCTCTGACATTTCCGTGACCGACACGGCCAAATATTCGATTTTTGCTCAGGAGCCGATATCAGGAAGATCACTCGGCGTCGTATTACCAAAGGGCTGTAAACGCGAGCGGGCCGCCGTACTACGGACGCGGGTGCGTCAGGTCCGCCCAGGCCCGGATCCCGCCTGGTTCAGCTCGCGATAGGGCCGGGGCCTGTTTCTAACGATCATGGAATCGGCGTCTATGCCTGCGCCCGCGGTCGGCGGAAGGTGCCGGCCGTGCAGTCCTCGCGGACCTGCTGAGCTAGGTCGAGCTTGGTGTAGACGGGCTTGCCGACCTGGTGGTACTTGGCCTTGATCCGCTTGAGGTAGGTCCTGGCCGTCTCCGGGCTGATGCCGAGGCTGCGCGCGGCGGAATCCAGAGTCAGGCCGGAGACGTAGGCCATCAGGACGCGATGCTCGCGTTCGGACAGGGGCGGGCGGCCCGGGCCCTTGGCCCCCGGCGCCCTGGTCGGGCCCGGAGACCAGGCGGTACCGCCGGACGCGACCGCACGCAGCATGCGGGCCAGGGCGGCGGCGTCATGGTCGCGGGTCAGGTACCCGTGCGCGCCGGCCGCCAGGCTCCTCGCGACCATGCTGAGATCGGCCGATCCGTCGACCAGGACAACACGCTGCCCCGCGTCGATGAGCCTGCGCACGTTGACCGCGGGATCGGGGTCGGCGCGCAGCAACGGATTGAGCAGCACGACGTCGTACGGTCCGGAGGGGGCTTGCAGCAGTCCGTCGACCGTCGCGGTCACCGCGGCCAGTCGCATGTCCGGCATGGTCCCGGCCCAGGCGCGCAAGCCGTCGATCAGCAGCCGGTTGTCCTCGATCGCCGCGAGCTCGATCACGTGGTCCTCCGTACTCCGCGCTCAGGCCGTTCCGGGGTACAAGATGCTCCACTTCCGATACGGATCGTCGACCGTAAGTGGTTCAACGCGTATCCGCGGCACGTTGCCCGGACCCTTCGCACAGCGGCTGGGCACCGCACTGCTGACTGGGGAGGATGCGCGGCTTTATGGCCGGTAGCAGGGCCGACCACGGGTCGCCTGGGACCGGCGTGCGCGCCGACTATAAGCCCCCGGGGCCCGGATGTCTTGACCCCAATTCAGGGGACGTCAGCACGGCTGGCATCGATGAACCGCCGCGAAGCGGTGGTCGTACCAGAAACCGAGGGAACCGCGGGAGATTCCCGGTGACAGGGGAGGCAACAATGGCGGCAGCGATGACGGGAGACCGGTCCAGGCCGGGCATGGCGAGCGCGCGCACGGGCGCTCCGCCAGAGCTCGCGGTGCGGCTGGTGAGCGCCCTGCTCGCACTGGCCGTGGCCGGCGTACACGTCGCCGATCAGGGTGGCATCACCGCACTCAACTCGCCAGCGTGGATGGGCTGGGCATTCCGGGTCATCGAGGTGGGCGGGGTGCTCACCGCACTGGCGCTGCTGCTGCCGTGGTCGTCGTGGCTTGGCTGGGCAGCCGGCGTACTGCTGGGCATCGGGCCGTTCGCGGGCTACATAGCCTCGCGGTCGGTGGGGGTACCCGGTGACCATGTTGACGTCGGCAACTGGGGCTACTGGATCGGCACGGTGTCGCTGATCGTGGAGGCGGCCCTGGTGATCCTGTGTGCCGGCATGCTGCTGCCCATCGCGAAGAGCGCTTATCGCCAGCTGCTGCAGCGGCGCCGGCGGTCGGGCAAGGACGCCCGGCCCGGGCGGCCTGATGTCCCCGCAACGGGGGACATGACGCGTGCTCCGGGGCCGCCTACGGTCGGCGTCAGCACGTCCATGCCCGCCGAGAAGGAGCCGACATGACCGGTACGCCTCTGCGAACGCTGCGAAGGGCCGCGGCGGTCGCGGCAGGCCTGCTGTCGGCGGTCCTGCTCGCGGTGGGGTCCGCCGCCGCGGCCGGAACGGCATTGCACACCGTGTCCGCCCCCAGCCCGGCCGGTGAAACCAGCCCCGATCTGACCTCGGTCACCGCCGTCAATGCCACGGACGCGTGGGCGGTCGGGTACGCCGACGTCGGCACGACGTTTTTCCAGGCGGTGCCGCTGGCTGAGCACTTCGACGGCACCCGGTGGTCGGTCATCCCGACCGCGCCGGTGCCCTCGGGCGATGACGTCCGGCTGTTCGGCGTCGCGTTCAGCAGCGCCTCGGACGGATGGGCGGTCGGTGCCGACGAGAACCTGTCCACCGGCAACGGCACCAGTATCATCGAGCACTTCAACGGCACCTCGTGGACCCGGCTGCCCTCGCCGGCCGGGGAACCGTTCCGCGCCCGGCTGGCCTCGGTGGTCGCGCTGTCCGCCACCAACGCCTGGGCGGTAGGCGCGGGCGGCAGCGTGCCGCTGATCGAGCACTGGAACGGCAGCGCGTGGAGCATCGTGACCGGCGCGCGAAGCAGTGCCCGCCTGTTCGGCATCACCGCGCTGTCGGCCAGCAACATCTGGGTCGTCGGCGAAACCGGGACCCGGGCGGTCTCGCCGGTGATCGAGCACTACGACGGCACCGCCTGGCAGGTGGTGGCCCAGCCGGTCGACACCTACGACAGCTACCTGGCCTCGGTCTCCGCGGCGGGCCCGGACGACATCTGGGCCATCGGCGGGCAGATCGGCGGCACTTCTGCCCCGATCCTGATTGAGCACTTCGACGGCACCGCTTGGACCGAGGTGCCCAACCCCGCGCTGCCTCCGAACGTGGCCTATTCCGGCGGGCTACGCGCGGTGACCGCGCTCGGCTCCGGAGATGTCTGGGCCGTCGGAGCGGCTATCGCCAACTCCACCACCAACCAGACCCTGGCCCTGCACTTCGACGGCACGAGCTGGCAGGTCGTCCCCTCCGACAACCCGCTAGCCGCCTTCGGCGTGCTCGAGTCTGTCGCCGGCATGAGCCCCGGCCAGCCCTTGTGGGCGACCGGAGCCGGCCCCACCATCGAGACCACCACCGGCTGACTGGCCTAGGGCTGGCGGCCGAGCCAGGCGGCCAGCTGGGCGTAGGGGCCTGCGCCGGGCGGGGGCTCCACCACGCGGGCGAACGGAACTTCCCCTCTCCTGGGCTCCGGCGGCAGGATGCGCCGGGCCACGGCGAGCGTCCAGGCGGCGAGCTCGGGGTCGCCCTCGGTCGGCTGGCCGGTGGCTTGGGCCAGGTCCCAGGCGTGGGTGAGCAACTCCTGCACGTAGGCGGAGACCGCGATGCGCCCGGGCATCGTGCCCCAGGGCAGGGCTACCTCGGCCTCGAGCTTGACGTCGTCGGCCCAGGCGGCCCGGGCCCGGGCGGCGGCCGTCCGGTAGGCGGCCGGCCAGCCGTCGTCCGGGACCCGTCGACGCGAGCCGGGACGGCCAGCGCGTCGCCGCTCTCGCCACCGCGGCGGAAGTGGTCGCGCAGTACTCGAACGTGCGTTTGGGTTGGGGGTAGAATGCCGGGGTGAGTGCGTGCGTACAGGAGTCACTGCTGGACCTGGGCGAGGAGCCGACGCTCGGGGCGCTCGGAGACACGGTCCGGCGGACGCCGCTGGCCCGTGGCGCCTGGGTGGACTTCCGGCCCGGTTGGCTGTCGGGCTCGGGGGCGGTGCTCGGCCGACTGACCGAGACGGTGCCGTGGCGGGCCGAGAAACGGCACATGTACGACCGGGTGGTGGACGTGCCCCGGCTGACCTGCTTCTACGAGGAGGACGCGACACTGCCGGACCCGGTGCTGACCGCCGCGCTGCAGGCGCTGAACGCGCACTACGAGCCGGAGCTCGGCGAGCCTTTCCGCACCGCGGGGCTGTGCCTGTACCGGGACGGCCGGGACAGCGTGGCCTGGCATGGCGACACGACGGGACGGAGCCGACGCGAAGACACCATGGTCGCGATCCTGTCGTTGGGCACACCGCGGGCGTTCCTGCTGCGGCCGCGTGGCGGGGGCAAGTCCTTGCGCCACGAGATCGGCCACGGCGACCTGCTGGTCATGGGCGGCAGCTGCCAGCGGACCTGGGAGCACGCCGTGCCGAAGACGGCCCAGGCCGTCGGGCCGCGGATCAGCGTGCAGTTCCGTCCCCGCGGGGTCCGCTGATTCAAGACGGCAGATCGTGATCAACGAGAACCGGAACCGGTTCCGCAAGCGCCGGGTGCCCGAACGGCTGACCGACTCACCGCCCGAGTCCGGCCTCGGATCGGGCGGCCGGGAAACGTGTCGACAGCCGGGCGCGCGGCGTGTCATCGTGACCCGACATGGAGGATGCGCACGAGGCCGAGCTGCGCGAGCACTACGCGCGCGGCGAGGAACGCGGTCGGCTGGCCGCCGGTCACGGGCGGCTGGAGTTCGCCCGGACTACCGAGATCATCCTCCGGCGCCTGTCGGCCGCCCCGGCGCTGGTCGCCGACATCGGGGGTGGCCCGGGCCGCTACGCGCTGTGGCTGGCCGGGCTCGGCTACCGGGTGGAGCACCGGGACCTGGTGCCGCTGCACGTCAGCCAGCTCGCGCAGGACGCCTCTGAAATCGCGGGGCTGCGGACGGCCTTGGGCGACGCGCGTGACCTGGATCTGGCGGACGCCTCGGTGGACGCCGTGTTGCTGCTCGGGCCGCTGTACCACCTGCGCCGGCGGGCCGAGCGGGTGCGCGCGCTGGGCGAGGCGCGGCGGGTGGTCCGGCCCGGCGGGCCGGTGTTCGCGGCCGCGATCTCCCGCTGGGCGCCGCGGATGGACGGGGAGCTGCTGAGCAGGTTGTACGAGACGTACCCGAACATGCACGAGCTGGTCGGCTCGGTCGAGCGGACCGGGCAGCTGCCGCCGCTTTATCCCGGCTCGTTCAGCGGGTTCTGCCACCGGCCGGCGCAGCTGCGCGCCG
>Ga0187766_10000777_pt1 | contig 18240 bp, 16 predicted proteins | sample 0216_QUI02_MP05__4_FD_132971 | JGI IMG/M metagenome (GOLD analysis project Ga0187766, IMG submission 132971) | Tropical peat soil microbial communities from peatlands in Department of Meta, Colombia - 0216_QUI02_MP05_20_MG | ecosystem: Environmental > Terrestrial > Soil > Wetlands > Peat ... | reverse complement strand
CAGGTACTGCTCACCGAGGCTCCTATTGAGCTTTTCTATGCTTTTTATGAAGTCTGACCTTCAGGGTGTTGAAGTAACAATTGGAGAGACGCATGGAACAAGATAATTCTGGTACAAATAGCACGCATTCTACTGTTTCTTGCCGGGCCGCAATCGGATGCTCTCACAGGAGAGACGATTGTGTGCTGGATTTAAGTTAAAACCTATTGAACCTTTTTCACCAGGCCAATAGGTTGAGTTATTGCTCCCTCTGAAGCTGATGAAACAAGAGCAGCATACTTCGCAAAAACGCCGCTTGTATAATGCGGAGCAGGTTCGGTCCATCGTGCCATACGGTCAGCAATCACGGAATCCGAAAGCTCCGCATCTAAACGCCGTTTCTCGATATCGAATACGACGATGTCACCTTCTTGCAGAGCAGCCATCGGGCCACCAAGCGCTGCTTCAGGAGAGACATGGCCAACCATCAAACCCTGCGTTGCCCCACTGAAACGTCCATCGGTGAGCAAAGCAACCGTTTCTCCTAATCCCGCGCCAACGATGGCCCCTGTGACCCCGAGCATCTCACGCATGCCCGGACCTCCACGTGGACCTTCGTAGCGAATGACCACTACATCACCTGCCTGAATCTTGCCGTGCATCACAGCGCTCATAGCATCCTCCTCGCGGTCGAAGACTCTTGCCGGCCCCCGATGATACAGCCGTTCATGACCGGCAATCTTCACTACACATCCTTCCGGTGCAATATTCCCCTTGAGGATAACTAGGCCCCCATTTGGCTTAAGTGGATGAGAGAGCTGACGCACAACATCCTGTCCAGGTGTCTCAACGGCTGCTTTAGCCTCCTCACCGATTGTACGCCCACTTGGCGACATTTGACCTCCATCAACCAGTCCACCAGCTATTAATCTTTGCATCAATAGTGGCACCCCCCCAGCACGATCAAGATCGACTGCCATATATCTACCGCCTGGTTTTAGATCCGCGAGCATCGGAGTGCGCTTACTGATTGCATCAAAATCGTCGATTGTGAGAGGAACACCAGCCTCGCGAGCCATTGCCAGCAGGTGCAGAACCGCATTGGTTGAACCACCTGAGGCTGCTACAGCAGCTATGGCGTTCTCAAAAGCCTGGCGCGTCAAAATTTCACGGGGTGTCACTCCTCGTCTCAAAATATCCATTACAAGCTGCCCACAACGTTGAGCAACTTCATCTTTGCGCGGGTCCATAGCTGGAATACTCGCCGTACCTACGGCTGAGAGTCCGATAAACTCCAGTACCATTGCCATGGTATTCGCCGTAAATTGGCCTCCACAGGCGCCAGCTCCCGGACATGCGACGTTCTCTAATTCGCGTAAATCGGCATCACTCATCTTGCCCGCCGTGCTCGCTCCAATCGCTTCATACACATCACCGACTGTCACATCCTTCCCTCTGTAACGTCCGGGTGCGATCGAGCCACCATATAAAATAAGCGCTGGCACGTTCAATCTGATCAGCGACATCGCTGCTCCTGGCATGGTTTTATCGCATCCTACCAGGGCGATTACAGCATCAAACATGTGACCTCGACTTACCAGTTCGATAGAATCAGCAATAATTTCGCGGCTCACAAGAGAGGCCTTCATGCCTTCTGTACCCATTGTCACGCCATCGCTGATAGCGATAGTGTTGAACTCCATCGGTGTTCCCCCGGCTGCCCGAATGCCCTCTTTCACCTTGGCCGCCAGGCGACGCAGGTGATAGTTACAGGGCATAGTCTCGGTCCATGTATTGGCAACGCCGATAATTGGCCGCTTGAGGTCTTCATCCGTAAACCCGATAGCCTTAAGCATAGCTCGAGCGCCTGCACGCTCACGACCATCTGTAATAATGCCACTTCGATGCTTTGGATTACTTGCCATAAATTCCTCCAATGAAAATAATGCTCATAAACCATACCTCAAGCTTCAACTCTTCTTTGCAATGTTAGCAAAGTCATATCATCCTCTTGCTCTCATACTACATTTCAGACATCAAAGTATCTTTATCACTCACTTAAATAGAAGCTGATCTAATCCACGGACTAAACCACGTGCCTCCATGACTTTGCTTGCGGCAAGCAGCGTACCTCCAACATATGGTTCAGCGCTCGATCCAGCATCATGGCGAATACTCAAACGCTCATCTGGCAATCCAAAGATGGTTTCAAAGGCGATAACATAACCAGGCAAGCGTATAGAATGAACTTGTGTTCCTTCGATGGTGGTTCCCCGCGCATCCTTTGAGCCATAAGTCTGTTCAATAGGAACGCTGAGCTGGTTCTCTGCAATAGATCCCAAAGCTTCGGCGAGTTCTCGCGTCGTTCCACTGGGTGCATCAATTTTATTCGCACTCGCATAGTCAATGATTTCCCATGAAGGCAGAAATTTAGCAGCTATCAACGCAAAATGCTTTGCCAGGGCTGCGGTTATAGAGAAGTTACCTGCCGCTATAACCCCAAGATTCAACGCTCGCGCTTTTCGCTCAATTTCTTCAAAATCGCTCACCGTTAAGCCCGATGCTCCCACAACTACTCGAACACCTTTGTCTAGTGATTTCAGGATATGAGGCTTGACAGAAGTAGGGCTGGTGTAATCAATCAACACATCTGTTGGAACTTCTAATGCCGCATCAAGCGAAGCAACTATGTTCAGACCAACTCTATCAATCCCTAATGCCTCTCCAATATCGGTACCTGCCTGCTTACGAGCTACAGCGCCAACAAGTTGAAAATCGTTAGAAGCGAGGATTTTGCGGGTTACAGCACTACCAGCCCAACCTGTTGCGCCCGCAACGCAGACACGAATGACCATGTTTTACTTCCTTTCCATCGATTTAAAGTTTCATAGACTTCAGAAATTCCTCCACTCGGTCCCGATCAATATTCGCCCTTTCAGCGTACTTCAAAATTTCTTCTTCCTGTCGCTTATGCATTTGCTTTATCAACTCCTGCTTGGAAGGATCAATGCCTCTCGGAGACGATTGGCTAATCTCGTACAGGAAACCCATCATATCAAGCAGCTTCAGCTCATCGTGCAGTGTCTGATCCTCTTCGATGGAAAAAGCGCTAAGGATGTCGTTTTGGATGTTATCAATAGCCTCCTTGACAGCAGCCGTTTTGAAGAAAGGTAAGATGTCGCCTATAACTGCCTCATGCACATCATGTACCAGAGCCAGAGTGACGAGCCTATCCCGCTTCTCCTGCGGATAGGCATTAAATGCGGACCAATACAGAACCAGGAAGGCTACTGCCATCGTATGCTGCCCCACATTCCAGGTTCCAAACCCCGAGACGCCATACACTCTGGGAATATTGAAAATATTCATCAGGAAATCCAGGTTGGGATGTTTCGAGACATGGCCTAACATGCCCTGTGGGGTAAAGATGTTCTCGTAGTCTATGCGTTCATCCATGGATGGAACTGGCCCTTTCCTCGGCATCTAGTTTGTTCTGGTTGAAGATAACTTTCCAACATACTTATATGCATTACTATAATACCGATTTTTTGAACAAATCAATTTCTTCTTTGACCAGCATACCATTAGCATGCTATCCTCATTATATCTTTTACACGGACCCAGCGAAGCAATTACCTGAATGTCAAGGTAGAAATGAGCTCAAAGATCATGGAGACAAAATTATGGAGTTACAAGATATCCTTTTTGAGAAGAAAAGCAGCATTGCCATCGCTACATTCAATCGTCCCACTGTACTCAATGCTTTCAGGCACGCGACTCTCGGCGAGTTCAAGAGCATTCTCGACGATGTGCAAGCTGATAAGGCAATTCGCGCACTCATTATTACAGGCAATGGTCGAGCATTCTCCGCTGGTATAGATCTGAAGGAGATGGCGAATTCGTCAAGCGATTTTCGAACGGTAAAAGAGGAATATGATGAGTTGCAAGCAATCCAGGATGTGACACGACGCATGGTTCACCTTCCTAAAACCATCATCGCGGCCGTAAACGGCATTGCTGTAGGCATTGGGGTCGAGATTGCTCTCGCGAGCGATTTAAGACTGGCAGCGAACAAAGCTACGTTTGCCTTTACAGAAGTGAAGCGTGCTCTATTTGAAACGAACGGGGTTATGTACTTCTTGCCTCGCCTGGTAGGAATGGGCCGCGCAATGCAAATGCTGCTGACAGGCGAAACGGTCTCGTCGAAAGATGCCCTTAATGCTGGTCTTGTGACCGGAGTGGTTGCTCAAGATCAACTCCTGACGTATGCTATAGACATGGCACAAACCATCGCTTCGAATGCTCCGCTCTCGGTGCGACTCGTGAAAGAGACAATGCAAAAGACTTATGATCTCGATCTGGAGGAAGTGATGCGGCTAGAGGTCGATGGCATGATGCAGTGTAATCGCAGCGAGGATCTGATTGAGGGCTTAAACGCCTTCCTGGAGAAGCGTCCTCCTGTCTATAAAGGTAAGTAACATTCACGATTTGCTATTTCATAAAATGATGGAGGGAACCCATGAAACGAAAAAAATCAGCCAGCCCTATCAATTTCATTTTCGGCTTACTGACCCTGATCTACATCGTAATAGCCATTACGCAGCAATTGCAACGTCCAAAAGAAGAGCGCACCTGGTATGGAAAGATTGCAGGCATCCCATACGACTTTCGTTTACCAACCATAGAGCGCATACGTGCTGCTTACTGGAATAAAGACACCTCACAGATATTTTTGCCACAGGCCTTTGGGATTGGCTGGGCCATCAACATGTACCCTATCATCCATCCTCAGGAATCCCAGGAACTCCAATATCAGGAAATTCAATAAGGGAGAGTAAGGAACTATGCCAACAACATTTCAAGCATTCGTTGTTCATAAAACTGAGCAAGATTTCACGTCTGGTTTTAAACAACTCACCCTGGATGACTTGCCACATGGAGATGTCTTGATCAAGGTCGCCTATTCGAGCGTGAACTATAAAGATGGTCTTGCCTCGATCCCCGAAGGCAAAATCGTGCGAAGCTATCCCTTTGTGCCCGGCATCGACCTGGCAGGCATTGTAGCTGAGTCCACCGATAATCGTTTTAAAGAAGGTGACGAAGTGATTGCTACAAGCTATGCATTGGGTGTCTCTCACTTCGGAGGGTACAGTGAATACGCTCGCGTCCCCGCTGATTGGATCGTTCCATTGCCTACAGGTTTAACCCTTAAAGAGGCGATGGCACTTGGCACGGCAGGTTTTACGGCTGCCCTGGCTATCCACCAGTTGGAGAAAAACGGCCTCCAGCCACAGAACGGTCCGGTGCTTGTCACCGGCGCAACTGGAGGAGTAGGCAGCATTGGGGTTGATATCCTACATTCGCTAGGTTATACTGTCGCTGCCAGTACTGATAAATCTTCTGAACACGATTACTTGAAGGAACTAGGAGCAAGCGAGATTTTGAGCCGTGAAGAGACTTCAGCAGAAAGCACCCGTCCTTTAGATAAAGAACGCTGGGCAGGTAGCCTGGATTCAGTTGGTGGTACTACGCTCGCATACCTTCTGCGAAACACAAAATATGGCGGTTCGATTGCAGCATATGGAAATACTGGCGGCCCGAACCTGAACACCACCGTCTTCCCTTTCATATTGCGCGCCATCAATCTGCTTGGCATTGAATCGGTAAATTGTCCAATGGGGTTGCGCGACCAGTTGTGGCAGCGCCTTGCGAGCAACTACAAACCAAGGCACCTGCTCGACACAATCGGTTATGAGGTTCCATTTGAGGAATTACCGCAAGCCCTGGCCAACATCTTGAAAGGTGGGGTCAGAGGACGGACCATTATTAAGATTGGCTAGAAGTCTCGCTATATAGCTGTGATACGAATATCTACGATTACGAAACGCATACAACTTAGTAACAATGAATGGTTGATGCTGGCAATTGTGGCAATAGCCACAATTGCGCGTTTTCTCCTCATCTATTTCAACTGGCCTACAACCAACAGCGATGAAGGGATTATGGGCCTGTTATCTCTTCATGTCGCCTTCCAGGGGGACCATCCTACCTTTTACTATGGCCAAAATTACATGGCACCAATAGAAGGATACCTGGCTGCTCCTTTATTTCGAATATTTGGTGTATCGCTCTTTATATTACGACTCAGCCTACTCCCAATTTATGCTGCATTTCTGATATGCATGTACTACCTGACACGCCTTCTGTATACAGAAAAATTTGCGCTCGCAATCGTGATTCTATTGAGCCTGGGATCAAGCGCAATCATGCTACTCCAGCTAAAGGCTATAGGAGGATACCCTGAAATCGAATTATTTTCAGCTCTCATTCCTCTTCTTGCTGCCTGGCTCGCTCTCACGTCTTATCAGACTTTAGGTGAAATATCGAAGCCGAAACGAAAACGTATCTTGATCTATGGCTTTTTTGGCTTGATTATGGGACTTGCTCTCTGGGACGACCTTTTAATTCTTCCCATAATAGCAACAGCTCTATTACTTCTAGTGCTTATTTGTTATCAGGAATTCCTTTCCTGGGAAGGATTGAGCCTGCTCCTGGGAATAATCGTTGGAGCATTTCCAATTATCTTATACAATTTCTCAGCACCTTCGGACAAAAGCTCATGGAGAACACTGCTATTAATTCAACAGGGAGGCGCGAAAGCAATGATCGCGCAACACCTGACATGGTTGAATCACTTAGTTGGCACCTTTATGATAAGCTTACCAAATGTTACCGGCGCGAATCCAGCCTGCCCATTAACCTCTTATCCGCTCTATGGTTCCCCTGATCTAACAACATTTCCATGTCTTGCTTTGAACGGTATATGGGGAGCAGGCTACCTCATCCTGCTGATCATTGCTCTCTATGGGGCGATGCGAGGCATCTGGCACTACCGGCATGTTTTCTTTTCACCACATAGCGCATTTGAAAAGAGACAGGCTCTCATTGTTCAATGTAGCAGATTCATGCTGCTGTTAAGCGTCATTATGACGTTAGGCTTGTATTTGAACAGCCCGCAATCGGCCCTGCCACCCATCATCTCTTATCGTTACTTGCTCTTTGCACTCATAGCACTTCCTGCCATTTTATGGCCCTTATGGAAGGGCATTAGATCAGAGTATGGTTCATCAAACAAAAAGATGAAACTGACTCCCTTCTTAAGGGGCGGATTGTTTCTGCTGATTTTTCTTACCCTTGCGAGCGGTACAATAAGAACATTTGCAGAAATACCAGCAGCCCAGACAGCTTATCAAGAAGAAGGCACGCTTGTTCAGGACCTCCTTAAAATTGGTGCGACACGTATATATTCTGAGTATTGGACTTGCAACCGTCTTATGTTCCGCAGCCGAGAGCAAATAATATGTAGTGTTCTAAACGACCAGCTTCAGCCTGGATTTGATCGCTATCTGCCCTATCGATCTATTGTAAGAGCAGCACCTCATCCAACGTATGTTTTTCCGGCCGGATCAAGTATAGTGGGCGTCCTGAAGAACAAACTACAATCATCAAGCACACGCTATAGAGTATTTACCTTTGAGAAGTATATAGTGTACCAGATGATTTGATACACGTTTTGTTTCATCAAAGTAAGACGCACTCGGGGTCTTTGATATGTAACTTTTGATGTACGAACCACTTTGTTGCCGGACAGCCACCATGGCACACATTGTACTGCCCACAACCTGAACATGCTCCTCCACCCATTCTGCGATAGTAATCGAAAAGCATGGAGTTCTGCCAGATTTCCCTGAAGCTCTGCTCATGAAGATTACCAGCTTCGAACTCAGGAGCCTGGAAGAACGCACAAGGGTACACTTCACCTTCCGGGCAGATGCAGCAGGTAGCAGTCGCAGCGCCACAGGTATCAAGACCTGCTAACGTTGTTCCAAAAGCGTTGAGGTGGAAGAATGAATCGGCAGTCAACACGTCTGGATGGGTCATCAGCCATTGAGTAAACTCACTGTACTGCTCTTGCGTTGGATGTAAATCAGCCCAGACATCCTGCCCTCGCCCAGAGGGACGCAGGCGGGTGACACGTAGTCTGGCATTGTATCCACTAGCTATCGCATAGAGAAGATCTAGTTCGTAGAAGCTATAGCGCGTCAGGACACTGTTCACTGTTAGACTATGGTCTTCCTGGGCTAGAAATTCCAGACCGCGCTCCGCTCGCTGGAAGACGCCTTCCCCTCGCACGCGATCATTCGTTTGAGGAGTGCCTCCATCCAGACTCACCTGAAAGTAAAGAGGATTAAACTCCTTTAGGCGGCGCGCTCGCTCAGCAGTGATCAAGGTTCCATTCGTGCTGATGCACATCACAAGTTCGCGCTCAGTGCAGCGTTCAAGTACTTTCCAGATTCCAGGGTAAATAAATGGTTCGCCACCGCCAAAATGAATCTGGAATACTTGCATCTCCGCCAGTTCATCCACCAGAGCTAATGCCTGCTCCGTTTTCAGCTCACGAGGCCTGCGCCGCCCTGAGGCAGAGAGGCAATGAATACATGCTATGTTGCAAGCGGCGGTAATTTCCCAGGTGACTGTCACCGGCGCTGAAAGACCACCTTGAAGAAAGCGTTGAGAGCCTCTTCCTTTCTGATATGAGACCTGCTCACCTGTCTGTTGCATAGCGGCAAGCGCCAGTGGATGTACTGTTCCAACTTTCGAACTGGCGGTTCTATCAGACCGTTCGATAAAACGCACAAATTCTGCCATATGGAATTACTCCTCTGAGACGAAGATGTAACCCCGCTTTACGAGGTTATCAAGAACGTTGTACAACTTCTGTTTGCTGGCCTCAGAATAACGACTGCTCTCTATCGCCGCAGTCACGTCACCCTGGTGTTGCTGCTGGCTTGCAATCAATAGCTCGATCAGTTGAGGTGAATTGATGAAAGAAAGGGCACCTCGATCAGCACAACCATACTTGTAGAGAATGCCCCCAAAGGACTCGCGACGTATCTTGACCTCGGGGATGAGTTGATACTGCGCTGAAGATTGAGACAAGATGAAGTCCTCCCTGGACAGGCTATGCGACGATGTTTCACAAGCAAGCATACTTAAGAAAAGCGATGAAAGTCAAGTGAAAAACCTTGTATTCACATAAAACTGATGGTATGCTTATCTCGTAGAGTACAGTATCACCAGCAAAGCGAGGGTTCATTCATGCCAGACACTAACCTCCAAACTGATAAAATGGCACTTGACGAACATACTTCGACTGTCGAAAACCCCGAACTTGAGGCAACCACAGATGTAGATACTCTCGAGCTAGAACTGGCGCTAGAAGAGGAACTCATCATCGAGGATTTTACCATCGATGGCATCTGCGGAGTCTACTAACCGCTCAACCTCTCGTTTTCAAGATCGCACAGTATTTATTACGGGTGCCGCCCACGGTATGGGTCGAGCGCATGCGCTTGCATTTGCTCGCGAAGGTGCGCGGCTTGTGGTATGTGACGCATGTCACCAGTACAACACCGTTCCCTATCAGCTTGCACAACCTGGAGAATTAGCGTCGTTGTCCGCTGCAATCGAACAAATAGGCCGTCCCGTTCTCGCAGCTGAGGTAAGCGTGACCGACCTTGCTTCTATGCAGGCCCTGGTTGAACAGGCTCAGCAGAATTTTGGCTCCATTGATATTCTCGTAGCCAACGCAGGTATCTATTCCTTTGCATCCAGTTGGGAGTTGACCGAAGAGCAATGGGACGAAACCGTTAATGTTGACCTCAAAGGTGTATGGATTTCGTGCAAGGTGTGTATCCCACAGATGCTGAGCAGGCATAGCGGAAAAATAATTTGCATTTCATCGACGGCCGGGCTGAAAGGCATGGCAAACCTGGCACATTATGTGGCCGCCAAACATGGTGTGATCGGGCTGGTGAAAACCCTCGCAATTGAGCTAGCACCGTATAACATCAATGTGAATGCGGTATGTCCAACCAGCGTCGATACCGCTATGCTCTCTAACCAGGCGTTATACGACGTGTTTGCCGGTGGTCCCGGTCCCCTGGCAACACATGAACACATGTTGGACTTAATGAATCAACTCAATCTCTTTCCCGACCGCGACTTGCTTGCTCCCGAAGATATCAGCTCAGTCGTGCTCTGGCTAGCATCCGACGAGGCCCGTCATTTGACGGGTTGTGCCTTGCCTGTTGATGCAGGATATCTGACAAGATAATCAGGCGAGGAAGTATGAAAGCCTTTTTGACACTCAACAATCCATGTGATAGCATGCAATACTCACGAAATTGGCTTTGGAATGTGTGATAACGTGTACCCAACACTGCGTTGAATAGTCGACGAAAGCGCGAACATGGCAACATTCCCGTTGAGTGCTATAGTTGGACAGCAGAATTTGCGGCTTGCCCTCATTCTCAACGCCATCGATCCCTCGATAGGAGGCGTCCTTATCTGTGGACGTAGGGGCACCGGCAAATCAACGGCAGTGCGCGCCCTAACAAGCCTACTTCCTCCTATAACGGGGATAGCTGACTGCCAGTATTTCTGCGATCCAACCGCTCCTCAATGGATGTGCAACGATTGCCAGAGACGTTATGAACGTAACGAAACGTTGCCTCTCGATGCACGTCCCGTACACCTGGTTACGCTTCCCCTGAATGCCGATGAAGATCACGTCACCGGAACGTTTGACCTCGCTACAGCCCTATCAAGTGGAACCGGTCACTTTGTTCCGGGGTTACTGGCGGCAGCAAATCGTGGTTTCCTCTACGTCGATGAAATTAACTTACTCAATGATCATATCATGGATATCTTGCTCGACGCTGCCGCGCTTGGAGTCAATCGTGTCGAGCGAGATACCATCTCAATTGCACATCCAGCACATTTTGTAATGATCGGCACTATGAATCCAGAAGAGGGACATTTACGTCCACAACTGCTCGATAGAATAGGGCTTTATGTCGAAGCGGAAGACGAACGAGATCCCACCAATCGCGCGCTGATAGTTGAACGGCGCCTGGCGTTTGATGCATCCCCGGTCAACTTTATAACACAATGGACAGAAGCAGAGCAGGCATTGCAAGAGCGGATCAGACATGCCCGACAACTCCTACCTTCGGTACTTGTCTCAAGATATTTTCGCCAGGTCGTTGCTGTGCTTGTGGATCGTCAATTACATGCCGAAGGCCATCGTGGCGATCTCGTCGTACTGCGTACTGCTCGTGCGCTTGCCGCCTGGGAAGGCCGTAGAGAAGTAGAACTCGCAGATATTGAACAGGCTGTGAAGTTGGCTCTTCCACATAGAGCGCGCAGCGGCGCATCAAACAGCCAGCATCTTTCACAGCTTTTCGATGAATCGCCTCAGGGAACTACGAATGTAGACATTCCTGAAGAGATAGCAACAATTGATGACGATATCGATGTAGACAAAAAAGGTGATGAACGGGAGGGTGCAGCTGGCATCAGCAGAAAACTACGAGGCGAGCAAGATGTCGTACAGATACAGGCTCTTGTCTCTCTCACAAGAGATCGTTTAGTACGCCATGAAGCAGGCAGGCGTTTTCTTTCGCTGACAACGCGCCACAGTGGGCGCTTCACCCGCAGTCGCCAGGCTAACCCGGTCACTGATATTGCCTTCTCTGCTACTATACGCGCCGCAGCTCCTTATCAAAAGGCGCGTGGGCGTATCAGTGGGGGCAAACTTGAATTGCATCCCGACGACCTTCGTCAGAAAGTTCGAGAGCGCAAAACACGTTCACTGCTCGTGTTTGTCGTGGATGGCAGCGATTCAGTGATGGCTCGCCAATATATGCCCAAAACAAAACGCATTTTACTTGCGTTCATGCAAAACGCTTATGAGAAACGAGACCGCGTTGCAATGCTGGTCTTTCGCTTTGCTCAAGGACGGGTCGTTCTTTCCCCCACGCGCAACTTCACAAAAGCTCGGCGTAGCATTGAAGAGCTGTATATTGGTGGCTGCACACCACTCGCAACAGGCTTGTTAGAGGGATTGCGCCTCGCAGAAACCGAGTCCCTGCGTGATAAAACTGCCAGGCCCATCTTGATCGTACTGACCGACGGGCTGGCCAACATCGACCTTTCAGGAAATATGCGCCACGACACTCCACATCGTGACGCACTACACATTGCACATGAAATTGCAATCCGAAAAATACCGGTGGTTTTGATCGATACAAACCCATACCCAACTGTGACAAACGAAGCTGGAGAAAAAGTCGCCAGTCCCGCTCGTGAACTTGCACAAGCTCTAGACGCCGATTATTACCAGTATTGCTTACCGCACGAAACAAATTTACTAAAAAGGGGGTGAGATAGCAGGTTATATTTTCCACATTCGCCAGTCACTTCAACTTCTGTATTTAAAGCAAACGCTGATTAAAAAGAAAGGTCGTATTCAATGAAGACACGAACCGCAGTTTTGTATCAACCAGGCGAATCTATTCGCGTCGAAGAGATCGAACTTGATCCACCAAAAGAGCATGAAGTGCAGGTAAAAATTGTAGCAGCAGGCGTCTGCCACTCCGACTACCATCTTGTCACAGGTGAACTACCCGGCTACATGCCAATGGCCCTCGGCCACGAAGGAGCCGGCATCGTTGAAGCCGTTGGTTCCGCAGTCACAAACTGTGCGGTGGGAGATCACGTTGTTTTGAGCTTCATCCCTTCGTGTGGAACCTGCTATTATTGCACGCGCGGCCATACCAACCTCTGCAATTTAGGAGCTGCTATCTTGATGGGTCCCCAGCTTGACGGAACCTTCCGCATGCATGGTTCACAAGGTCAAGATATTGGCCAGATGTGCGTCATCTCAACCTTTAGCGAACGCACTGTCGTTCCCGATATATCAGTGGTCAAAATTGGAGACTACTATCCACTTAATAGAGCAGTACTCGTTGGTTGTGGGGTGGCAACCGGTGTCGGTGCGGTAATTCATCGCGCAAAGGTAGAAACGGGCAGTACTGTGATGATCATTGGCTGCGGCGGGATAGGTATGAATGCCGTCCAGGGAGCGCACATTGCCGGCGCGCGCATGGTTATCGCCGTCGATACTGTTGACTACAAACTCGAGAGAGCGAGAGAGTTTGGAGCGACTCACACCATCAATCCGAAAAACCAGGACGTCGTGCAGATTGTCAAAGACCTGACATGGGGTGCCGGGGTAGATTACGCTTTTGAGGCTATCGCGACACCCGCTACTATCGGACAGGCCTATGCCTGTATAGGTAAGAACGGAACTGTAGTAGTGATAGGCTTAACGCCCGCGACAGCCGAATCTATTCCGATACCCCCACTTGATCTCGTGCTTTTCCAGAAGACAGTGATGGGAACCCTCTACGGTGACTCCCAGCCGCGCAACGACATTCCCAACCTGCTTGCGATGTATGGCGCTGGCAAAGTCAAGCTGGATGAGCTTGTAACAAAGACATATACACTCGATCAGATCAACGAAGCGTATGCTGATATGCTCTCCGGCAAAAATATTCGTGGTGTGATCGAATTCGCGTAGCTGTCGCGAGGTATGCAACTATAACCTTGGCGTCACACTTGCCTAAGCAGGTGTGACGCGTCGTAGATAGGCTTCTATGTATACATACCCTTTCAGCGCAATTGTAGGCCAGGAAGAAATGAAGCTGGCCCTTATCCTCAATGCGATACTACCCGCTATTGGTGGTGTACTCATTCGTGGAGAGAAAGGCACAGCAAAATCGACAGCGGTACGCGCACTTGCTGCTGTGTTACCGGAACTGGCTGTTGTTAGCGATTGTCCTTTTTCATGTCCTCCTGATCAGCCAGAAGCAATGTGTTCAACCTGCCGTAAACGACTCGATCAAGGCGAAACTCTGCAGGTAAGCCATCGTCGCATGCGCGTGGTCGATTTGCCAATTAACTCCTCGGAGGATCGAGTTGTAGGCACGCTCGATATTGAACATGCACTGCGCGAGGGACAGAGGCGCTTCGAGCCGGGCGTTCTTGCTGACGCAAACCGGGGTATTCTGTATGTGGATGAAGTGAATTTGCTCGATGATTATGTCGTAGATGTGCTTCTGGATGCTGCTGCGATGGGAGTAAATATTGTAGAACGCGAAGGTGTCTCGTTTAGCCACCCGGCACGCTTCATGCTGGTGGGAACAATGAATCCCGAAGAGGGTGATTTACGCCCGCAATTGACCGACCGCTTTGGCCTATGTGTCGAGATTAGGTCCATTCACAATGTTCAACAGCGCGTTGAGATCGTCGAACTACGCGAACATTTCGAGGCAGATCCACAGGCATTTCTTGCTGAATACTTTACTGCTGAACAGGACTTGAGTTCGCGTATCACCCGGGCAGCTCAGTTGCAAAAACAAGTCATCGTCCCTCATGAAGTTGCTGAATTGATCGCACTCATCAACATTGAGCTTGACATCGACGGGCATCGTGGAGATATCGTGATGCGCAGGGCAGCACAGACCTACGCAGCTTATCTTGGTCTCGAACGGGTTACACCTGAACATGTTTACACGATAGCACCCATGGCCCTTGCTCACAGGCTCAAGCGTTTTCCACTCCAGCAATCTTCTCGAACCGTCAGTGATGCTTTAAATGCAGTGAAAAAGAAACTTGCTTATAGCGAATAGAGTCACCCTTCGTTCACTATCTCAACTGGAGTTAGCACTTCAACCAGATCCCCTGCGCGAACCCAGCCGCTTTGCAGGATGCGAGTCATCACGCCAGTTTTGAAGATCGTCTTTCCTGGCTGCTTTTTGACAACGGCTTTCAAGACAGGCTCGGGATTACAACATACTGCAACGACTTTTCCCTGCAAGGGAGGAGTGACCATCTTGTTTTCTCTATCCTTTCAAAGTGTGATGCTGAGGCATACAAGCTATACTGATATCTTGATTACCGGCACTAAGGGCTTCCATGTTTTATATCTGGCACATCCCCATACTATACCTACCTCGTATGCGCAATCATCAAGCAAAGAACATAGTGCATATCTACCGATATCCATTTTTGGCTTGAGACGCATATAATCTACCACTATCACAATACCGCATAAGATCAGCAATAAAATATACAGTGGAGGGAAAAGCAAACACAAGATAAACGTTGGTAACGTGTAATAACGTGTCAAATGCCTGCTTAGATGATAGGTATATGCAAGGTGACCGCGCAGTGTAGCCTTTGCGGCTATAGGAAATCCAACGACACTACCATATGCCTTTACTTTTTGTAGCCGAGTAAACGTACTGGAGATACTAAGAAGGATGGCAAGCATGAAAGGAAGAATAGCTATAATAAAAGGCACGATCTGGAAACCTGACCAGACAGATTGTAAGCCAAACCAGGTAATTCCCCACACTCCTCCAATGAAGGCCATTGCAAAGATTGCCTGCTCAAGAGGCAAAAACAGGGTACGCCGTTCGGTAGGATGACGTTTGAGTAACATTGCTTCCGTAGAAGCATACGCGACATGGATATGCAGAAAATCCTCTAACTTCGTGCGATAATCGTGATACACGACTCCTTTTGCTATATACAGTATGTTCGAGCCAGATAAGAGCAGGCGCCTGCAGAAATCCACATCCTCCCCGAACGTCATCGGTATAAATCCACCCAGTTCCTGCCAAATTCTACGGCGCACAAGCAGATTTGCAGTGGGTAAATACGTGCGCGGGCCTTTGAGACTGACTTGTTGCGTATACGCTCCCATATAGAGCGACGATCGCACGTCTTCATACCTTCCGAACAAAACATTCATATCATACGCTCGAATTAAGCCACCAACAGCACCAATGTTTGCTTCTTGAAAAGCTGGCACAAGCTCTTTTAGCCATCTGGGAGAAGCAACGCAATCACTATCTATGTACGCGATGAGGTCGTACTGCGCCACTTCTGTTCCTGTATTGCGACTCTTTCCCGCTCCTGACTGCTTCTCATGGCGCAGCGTGCGTATCACTACGCCACAAGCTGCAGCTTCCTGCCGTATTAACTGGAGCATCGTGTGTGTCTCATCACTCGAAGCATCATCGACAACAATAATTTCTAGACACTCGGCAGGATAATCCAAGGCGAACAGCGAACGAAGACAACGTTCAAGCTCTTCTGCCCGGTTATAACTAGGGATTACAATAGAGACAGGAGGCCAATCAAGAGGTGATAGTAACGGGCCAGCATCTAAAAGTCCATTCCAACGTAGCTGTTCGCAAAGCGTTTCAATACGTTTGAGAGATATACGCGTTGCCTGAGATAATTGCTCCGGGGTATGCTCTTCTTTGCAAAGAGCGAGAACATCGGCGACTATCGGGTTCAGCCGCACGACGCGAAGCGGGTAGTCACAGATAGCACACGTGCTTCCAGCATAAGAAACGATGTGAACCCTATTTGACAAACGATAATGTCCTGGGCGTGGCTCCTGGTATGTTGTCGCCATGCATGCCTTTCTACGATCAGGATACTCGTACTCGAGAAGAAACATCGATGTTGGTTGGTTGTACATTCAATGCACGAGCCACGCGTTCGCCATCAAGAATGGCGTTTTCTACCCGGCGGGGCGCCAGGCAATCCCCAATACGATAGAGTTGCTTTACTTTGCCTTGAAGTTGGTGATAGAGACGATCATCGGCCGCCTGGGGTGTCGCCAGAATTACTAATGCCACATTCTCCAACTGGCGCGGCTGTCCTGTATAGTTATTGATGATCGTTGCGTTGTTTGGCCCAAGACTGCCTAGAAAGTGGTCAGCCGTCAATTGTATGCCCTTCGCAAGAGCACGACGGTACCATAACTCAATATCCAGTGTCACACTGAGATCACCACCAACAAAAAACTGGGGTGTAACAAACTCAACCTTACAGCCTTTCTCGGCCAGCAACTCAGCAGTGCCAGTCGCTTGATGAAAACCCACTTGATCATAAACCACTACGTATTCGCCAGGTTGGGCAGACTTTTCACCCTGAATGACCTGCCAGACCGTTGCCACATGCGGTAAGTCTGCACCTGGTACAGGTGGGAGTTGTGGAAGCGAACCAGTCGCTAATATGACCACGTCTGGCTGTTCTCGCTCGATCATCTCGGAGGTTACTTCAACACCTACATGTACCTCAATAACTCCCTTCCTATTCTCATTCATCCCTGCCCTTTTGTCATCCTGCCTCTCTTTCCTGTCATCCCGGCTCACTTGTTTGTCATTCTGAGCGAAGCGAAGAATCTCATGCTGCAAATTGCGAGAAACGTCACCGAATTCGACCCGATTAGGAACTCGCACAAGTAAATTGACCTGTCCGCCGAGTTCGCGTTGTTTCTCATAAAGTTTGACATGGAAGCCACGTTCTGCCGCGACTTTCGCTGCCTGCATTCCAGCAGGGCCACCACCCACAATCAACACTATTGGCCCCCTACTCACTCCTGGATCAATCATCCTGATCGACGTTGTCATGCTGTCATTTCTTTTTATCATCCTAAGCCCAATCGCTTTGCCCAGGGAAAACGCCGCGAAGGGTCTTCCTGTTTGCCGACTCTGACCATTGGGGTCCTCAACTTTATTGATGGCCGGAAACAGCAATTCATTGCCTGTCGCTGGAGTTTGAATACACCCGAGGCTCAGATTAAGCCCCATACGGCCAATGCAATATTGATTACAAGAAATGCACAGGCGAATCGCTTCTGTACGCCCCTCACGCGCCTTGCGAGTAAACTCAGGATCGCAGATTTGGCCGCGCACAACATCAACCATGTCTGCCAGTCCTTCACGCAAAATCCGCTCTGCTTGAATCGGGTCTTTGATACGTCCGGTGCAGAAGACAGGCAGCTTGACGACTTCACGTATGCCTGCCGAGACGAAAAGTTGATACCCGGGTGGTGTATGCATAGAGCCTTCCACCATGTAGAGATTGTGGAACTCGCCGATGCTGGTGTTGATGAAATCAAGTTCACCTGTCGCCTCCAGGCGCCCGGCTATTTCACACACCTCATCAAGTGTAAGTCCTTTCGGAATGAGTTCGTCCCCGCATAAACGAATGCCAAGGGTAAAGTCGCGTCCTATCTCAGCGCGTATGGCCTGTATCACCTCCAACACAAAACGCATGCGGTTTTCTAGTGACCCTCCATAGCTATCGGAGCGCCGATTATAATACGGCGAGAAAAACTGGCGTATGAGCGAACTATGTGAGGCTTGCAGTTCTGCACCATCAAAGCCACCTTCGCACACATGCCGCGCTACCAGGGCAAAACCACGCACAATCTCGGCGATTTCTTCCGGTTCAAGCTCTTTGCACATCTCGCGATGAATGGGATCTGGT
>Ga0187766_10000773_pt1 | contig 18311 bp, 20 predicted proteins | sample 0216_QUI02_MP05__4_FD_132971 | JGI IMG/M metagenome (GOLD analysis project Ga0187766, IMG submission 132971) | Tropical peat soil microbial communities from peatlands in Department of Meta, Colombia - 0216_QUI02_MP05_20_MG | ecosystem: Environmental > Terrestrial > Soil > Wetlands > Peat ... | reverse complement strand
CCGAGATCATCGGGCAGAGCTACGAGGCGCGAGACGACGTCGACAAGCTGCTCGACGACGCCGAGCGTTTGATCTTCCAGATCTCCGAGCGACGCATGCAGGGCTCCGCCTTTCCGGTGCGGGCCATCCTGAAGGACACCTTCGAGCACATCGAGAAGCTCTACGACCGCAAGGAGCACATCACCGGGCTCGCCACTGGCTTCGACGACCTGGATCGGATGACGTCGGGCTTCCAGCCGAGCGACTTCATCATCATCGCGGGCCGGCCGTCGATGGGGAAGACCGCGTTCGCGCTGAACATCGCCAAGTACGCCGGGGTCGAAGACCACAAGCGGGTCCTGGTCCTGAGCCTCGAGATGTCCAAGGAGCAGCTGGTGCAGCGGCTGCTCTGCTCCGAAGCCAAGGTGGATTCGCACAAGGTGCGCACCGGCTACCTGGATCCGAGGGACTGGACCCGGCTCACCAACGCGGCGGGCCGGCTGGCGGACGCCCCGGTCTACATCGACGATTCGCCGGCGCTCTCGGTCCTGGAGGCGCGGGCCAAGGCGCGGCGCATGAAGGCCGAGCACGGGCTCGATCTCATCGTGATCGACTATCTCCAGCTGATGCGGGGGCGCCAGAACGAGAACCGGCAGCAGGAGATCTCCGAGATCTCTCGGTCGCTCAAGGCGCTGGCGAAGGAGCTGAATGTGCCCGTCGTCGCGCTTTCCCAGCTCTCACGAGCGGTGGAGACGCGCGAGCGCAAGGAGCCACAGCTCTCGGATCTGCGGGAATCGGGCGCGCTCGAGCAAGACGCCGACGTGATCCTCTTCCTCTACCGCCCCGAGCGCTACGGGCTGCAATCGGAGGACGGCGACCGGGTGGCCGACGTGATCATCGGCAAGCAGCGCAATGGTCCGACCGGCAAGGTGCAAGTCACGTTCATCCCCGAGTACGCCTCCTTCGAGCGCCTGGCCAAGCGCCCGGAGGCCCAGCCCTTCTAGGCCGGGCCCGGCCCGCCGGCACGATCCGGTGGCATGACCAAGGTCGTCATCGTCGGCGCGGGTAAGGGGGGCCGGGCGCTGCTCGAGATGTTCAGCGGCGACCCCACCGTCTCCATCATCGGCGTCGCCGACGTCAATCCCTGGGCGCCCGGGCTCGAGCTTGCGCGGCGGCTGAACATCGCGGTCAGCACCGATTTGCGCGAGCTGATCGCGGACCCGCGCGTGGATCTCATCATCGACGTGACCGGGAACGCCCAGGTGCAGGAGGCGATCCAGCGCCTGAAGCCGCCGGGAACGGAAGTGATGGGCGGCGCGAGCGCCAAGTTCATGTGGGACCTGCTCGCCGAGCGCAAGCGCAGCGAGGAGCTGGAGGACCGCTACTCGCTGATGCTGCGCGAGCTACAGGCGAAGTCGGAAGGCGACTTCATCATCGGCCAGAACCCGAAGATGAAGGAGCTTGCCGAGCAGATCGTCCGGGTCGCCCAGACGCCCACCACCGTCCTGATCCGCGGGGAGTCCGGCACCGGCAAGGAGCTGGTGGCCCGCGCCATCCATCGCTACTCGAACCTACGCGACAAGCCGCTGGTGACCGTCAACTGCACCGCCCTGACCCCGACGCTCATGGAGTCGGAGCTGTTCGGCCACCGACGGGGAGCTTTCACCGGCGCGGTCGCCGACAAGGTCGGGCTCTTCGAGAAGGCCGACGGGGCGACGATCTTCCTGGACGAGGTGGGGGACATGCCGCTCGAGATGCAGGGCAAGCTCCTCCGGGTCTTGCAGGCCGGCGAGGTCAAGCCGGTCGGAGATGTGGTGACCCGCAAGGTCCGGGTACGGGTGATCGCGGCCACCAACCGTGACCTCGAGAAGGCATTGGCCGCGTCCGAGTTCCGCGACGACCTCTTCTATCGCTTCAACGCCTTCACGGTCACGCTCCCCCCCTTGCGGGAGCGGGCCGAGGACATCCCGGTCCTGGCCTACCACTTCCTCCGGAAGGCGGAGGCCAAGGTGAACAAGAAGGTCGATCGCTTCTCCCAGGACGCGCTGGACGTGCTCCGGCGCTACAACTGGCCGGGCAACCTGCGCGAGCTCGAGAACATGATCGAGCGCGCGGTCGTGCTCTCCTCGGGTCAGCAGGTCGAGGTGGCGCATCTGCCGCTCTACTTGCAAGAGGCGGAGCCGATGCGGGTCACCACGCGGGAGGGGTTCGTCCAGGCCAAGGAGCGCGTGGTGGCCACGTTCGAGAAGGAGGCCCTCGCTCGCTTTCTCTCCGAGGCTCGTGGCAATATTTCAATCGCGGCCCAGAAGGCCGGCATCACCCGGAGAAACTTCCACCGGCTGATATCCAAGCATGCGATAAATAGTAAGAAATTCAAGCTTGAGTCAATGTAGACTCATTTATGAGTCTTTACTGACTCATCACCGCTGACTTCGGCACCCCTTTCAATCCAAGTAGTTCATTCATACAGCGCAAATTCGTCTCAACTCGTATGAGACATTCGTGTCTCATCTGCATGTGAATTGATGTTTCGATGGTCCGTGGAATCAATGGGTTAGTCTCCCCCGATCCCCTGGAACGGTTCTTGTCTCGCCTCTCTGCATCTTCTCAACGGAGGGGTGCATGGGTAGCCAGTGCCGATGCGGGACCGAGGTACGATTCGCCTTCAACCATCTGGGCTGCATCGCGTGCGGGGCCGCGTGTTGCCCGGCCTGCTCGTATCAGCTCGAGTCCACCAACTACTGCTCGGCTTGCGCGGAGAACCTGCTGGAGCTGCCGTGGGCCCCGACGGCCACGTCGGCGCAGCCGGCCGCGGGTCTGGCCTGAGCCCAGGAGGTCATCCATGTCCACGTGCGAGTGCGGCCTGCTCCATGACGAGGACCAGCGGTGGCAGGGCTGCCGCGAGTGCCACACACCCGGTTGCCCGAGCTGCTCGATCGTGATCGATTCCGAGATCTATTGCCGCTGGTGCGCCCTGGCGCCCGCGGCCTGAAGGAGGCGCCGACATGGAGTCCAAGGGCAAGACGTTCCGCCGGTTGCTGAAGGACGAGCCCTATCTCTTCACCGGCGGCATCTACTCGCCGCTCGACGCGCAGATCGCCGAGCAGGCCGGCATGAAGTCGATCTACCTGAGCGGCTACTCGCTGGCGATGCTCAACGGCTGGCCCGACATGGGCTTCCTGACCATGACCGAGGTGACCCGCGCCGCGTCCATGGTGGCGAGCGCGGTCGAGGTACCGATCATCGCCGACGCGGACGACGGGTACGGGAACGCGCTGTCGACGCTGCGCACGGTGCAGGAGTTCGTCAAGACCGGCGTGGCGGGCATCCACCTCGAGGACCAGCGGTTCCCGAAGCGCTGCGGGCACATCGCGGGCAAGACCATCGTGTCGCGCGAGGAGGCGCTCGGCAAGTACCGCGCCGCCATCGCAGAGCGCGATCGCCTCGATCGCGACTTCGTGATCATCGCGCGTACCGACGCCTTCGGGGCCGTGGGCGGAAGCATGGAGGAGGCGATCTGGCGCGGCCGCGCCTACGCGGACGCGGGAGTCGATCTGGTCTGGGCCGAGCTGTCGAATTCCGACCGCGAGCCCGCGATCGAGTTCGCGCGCGCCATGCGGCAGACCCATCCCGACCTGCCGCTCGCCTTCAACTACTCGTCCTCGTTCCGCTGGCACAAGGATGCCAACCCGCTCACGTTCCGCGAGCTGGGCGAACTCGGCTACAAGTTCATTTTCATCACGCTCTTCGGCGCCCACGCCGCCATGTACTCGGTGTGGAACTTCATGCAGGAGCTGGCGAAGAACGAAGAGCAGGCCCAGTGGACGCTCGAGCGACTCAAGGTCGGTCATCCGACCGAGAGCCATCACGTCATGGCGCGGGTCGCGCACTTCCAGGAGCTGGAGCGCCGCTACATCCCGGGCACCGACGACCGGCTGAAGGGCTCGGACGGCTTCGGCGAAGCGAAGGCTCACTGAGACGATCGTCCGCGGCGGCCGGCCCGCTCGGGCCGGTCGCCGCGCGGCCGTCAGGCCTCGTCGCGCGGGTAGACCGCGTGGACGATCCGCAGGGCCAAGAACAGCAGGATGCCCACCAGTACCGCCAGCAGCACGATGCGCTCCACCTCGCCGACCACGTAGCGCAGGTGCTCGACGTAGGAGCCGAAGCCGTAGCCGACCGCGTAGCCGGCTCCGACGACCACCGGGACGTACAGCATGGCCCCGGCCACGTTGGCGAGGAGAAACGAGCTGAACGGCAGGCCGAGGGCTCCGGCGAGTGGACCCGCGGTGAAGCGCACCCCGGGGACGAAGCGGGCCACGAAGACGGCCACCGCGCCTCGGCGGGCCACGAAGGCCTTCATCCGGTCGAGACGCTCGGGGTGTCCCAGCACCCAGCGTGCGTAGCGGGGCAGCGCGGTCTGGCCGTAGTGCCGGCCGAGCCAGTAGCCGATGTTGTCGCCGACCACCGCGCTGACGGTGGCGACCGCGAGCACCAGGGACAGGCTCAGCTGGCCGCGCCAGACCAAGTAGCCGGCCAGGGCCAGGATGGTCTCCTCGGGCACCGGCAGGCCCACGTTGCCGAGAATGACCACCACGAAGATGGCCGGATAACCCCAGTGCCCGATGAACTGGTGGAGGTCGTTCACGCGGCGGGAAGGATGCGGCGGATCACTCGTCCGCGGGCCGTCGCATGATGACGCTCACGCGTCCGTCTTCCTCGAGGAAGGCGTAGCGGATGTCCCGCAGCGAGGCCACTCCGTGATGCCGCAGGGCGGCCCGGAGATCGCGGGGGCCCAGGCACTCCCGTCGCAGATTCGCCCGGAGGAGCCGCCCGTGCTTGACCAGCACGGTGGGGGAGTGCTCGACGGTGCGGTCGACCCGCTTGAAGCGAAAGGTCACCCACGCGACCGCGGTGTTGAGGATCAGGATCGTGGTGGCTCCGATCAAGCCGCCCCCGAGCGAGTTGTCGTTGCCGATCACCGCATTCTGAACCACGTTGCTGATGATCAGGAGCACGACGAGGTCGAAGGCCGTGAGCTGGCCGAGCTGCCGCTTGCCGCAGATCCGGAAGGCCACGAGGAGGAAGCCGTAGACCGCGACCGAGCGGGTGATCTTCTCGGCGATGCTGATATCCGGGACGAGGATGTTCACGTTCGTCGGCGCCTCGCCCCCAAGCATCGCATCCGCACGGACGGATCGAGGCCGAATTTGACGCCCCGACGCGGCCGCGCGCCGCGGAACGGCGGCGATCGCTTGACACCCGGCCGCCTCCGCCCCTAGCGTAGGTGCCTCAGAGGCCGCCCGGGTGAAGATCAGCGCCGTCAAGAAGCTGTTCGTCGGGTCACCCCTCGCGACGGCGCAGGCTCGGCACGAGCGGCTCACCAAGACCTCCGCCCTCGCGGTCTTCTCCTCCGACGCGCTGTCGTCGGTGGCCTACGCCACCGAGGAGATCCTCCTCGTCCTCGTCCTCGCGGGCAGCGTCGCCCTCGGGTATTCGATTCCGATCGGCGTCGCCATCGTCGTGCTGATCGCGGTCGTGGTCAGCTCCTACCGGCAGACGATCCTCGCCTACCCGCAGGGCGGGGGCGCGTACATCGTCACCAAGGACAACCTCGGCACCCTGCCCGGGCTGGTTGCCGCCGGTGCGCTCCTGATCGACTACGTCCTGACGGTGGCGGTGAGCGTCGCGGCCGGCGTGGCGGCGCTGACGTCGGCGTTCCCGGCGCTCTACGATCATCGGATGGTGCTCGGCGTGCTCTTCATCGCGGGCATCGCCACCGTGAACCTCCGGGGGCTGCGGGAATCGAGCAACCTCTTCGCGGTGCCGACCTACCTCTTCATCGTCAGCTTCGCCGGAATGCTCGGCTACGGGATCGTGCGCTGGATCGCGGGATGGGAGGCTCCGCCTCCACCTCCCGCGCCGCTGGCCATGAGCCAGGACCTGACGATCTTCCTGGTGCTCCGGTCTTTCGCGTCCGGCTGCGCGGCGTTGACGGGCGTCGAGGCGGTTTCCGACGGCGTGCCCGCGTTCAAGGCGCCGGAAGCCCGCAACGCGCGGATCGTGCTGGCCTGGCTCGGGGTCATCCTGATCACGCTGTTCATGGGCATTACGCTCCTGGCCCGCCACTACCAGGTGACGCCGCGCCTCGAGGAGACGGTGGTCTCGCAGCTCGCCCGCTTGATCTTCGGCGGCGGCCTCCTCTACTACGAGATCCAGGCCGTGACCACGCTGATCCTGGTGTTCGCGGCCAACACGGCGTTCGCGGATTTCCCCCGCCTCGCGTACTTCCTGGCCCGCGACGGCTTCATCCCCCGTCAGTTCAGCACTCGCGGCGACCGGCTCGTCTTCTCGAACGGGATCCTGATCCTGGGCGGCATGGCCGCGCTGCTCATCCTCATCTTCGGCGGCGCGACGCATGCACTGATCCCGCTCTACGCGGTCGGCGTCTTCGTGTCGTTCACGCTCTCGCAAGCCAGCATGGTGAAGCGCTGGCTGCTGAGGCGCGAGGCGGGCTGGTGGTGGCGTTGGGTGCTGAACGCGGTCGGCGCCGCCACCACCGGGCTCGTGATGCTGGTGATCGCGGGCACCAAGTTCGCCCACGGGGCGTGGATGGTCGTGCTCCTGATTCCCTTGCTGGTTGCGCTCTTCCTCATGATCCACCGGCACTACGACGACGTGGCCCGCCAGCTGTCGCTCGACAACTACGGCGGGCCTCCGCCCATCGACCACACCGTGCTGGTGCTGGTGGGCGACCTGCATCGCGGAGTTGCCGCGGCGCTGCGGTACGCGCAGGCGCTCTCGGCCTCGGTGAAGGCGGTCTACGTCGAGCTGGACCCGGACCGCACCCGGAGACTCGAGGAGAAGTGGGGCAAGTTCGGGCTCGGCATCCCGCTCGTGGTGCTGACCTCCCCGTACCGATCGCTGCTCACGCCGTTCCTGTACTACGTCAACCACCTGCTGGCCCTCGGCGAGAACCATGTGGTCACGATCGTGATCCCGGAGTTCGTGCCCGCGCGCTGGTGGCAGCATCTGCTCCACAACCAGACCGCGCTGCTGATCAAGGGTGCGCTGCTCTTCCGCAAGGGCGTGGTCGTCGTCGACGTGCCCTTCCATCTGCGCTGAGTCCCCGCCGGTCCCAGTAAGGGCATCCCGGGCTTGCGGACGCCGGGAAGCTGAGTATCCTTGGCGCCACATCATGAAGCCGGCTCCGGCCCTCCACACCGCGGACGTCTCGCTGAGGGATGCCACGCCGGCCGATCACGACACGCTGCAGACGCTCGACGGAGCCGCTCCCGACGCGGGAGCGGCCTTGATCCAGGCCCGCCGGAATTTCTTCGCTCGCACCGCTGCCTACGGGCGCTGCCGCACCATCGTGGCCGAGCAGGACGGCCGCATGGTCGGGATGCTGTGCGTGGCGCTGAACTCGGTGCGCGTGGCGGGCCGGCCGTGCTCAGCGGGCTACATCTTCAACGTTCGCGTCGAGTCGAGCCAGCGGACCCGGGGGGTCGGCTCCCTGATGATGCGGGCGGGGGCCGACTGGCTCGCGCGCGCGGGGGCCTCGTACGTCACCGGCTTCATCGGGGTCTCCAACGTGGCCTCCATGCGGATGGTGACCTCGCTGGGCTGGGAGACGGTCGCCCGGTTCGATTACCTGGTGCTGGATCTCGATCGCTTCAGCCCGGATCGGGAGGTGAAGATCCGCAAGGTGGACGCGCTCGCCGATCACGCGCACGCGGCGTGGCGCTTCGGCGAGGTCTTCCTCCATCACTTCGTGCCCCGCTACCTGGTGTCCGATCTCTTCCAGCCCTATCCCAAGGGCGCCTACTTGGGTAGCCTGACCGCGTTCGGTCCCGGCGGGAGCGCCTGGGTCTCCATCTGGGACGATCGGATCCGTCGAGGACTCGATCCGGATCGCGTCCGTGCGGTCAAGGCCTACGACGTCACCCTGAAGGGACAGGGCGGGTTCCGGGCGTTCTCGGCGATCGCGGCGACGCTTCGGGAGGCCGGCCTCGCGCATCTGCTGATGCCGTTGCCCCACGACACGACCGCGCGGGCGCTTCTCGAGCCCTACGCGGGCGCCGTCGTTGAGTTCAACTTCTGTGTGAAGCGGCTGAACGGAGCCGAGCCCGTTCCTTCCGGACCGGTCTACTTCGACATCCGGCACTGAGCCGAAACGCTCTGGTACACTGTGGCGCCGTCATGGAAGCGAGCGTCGTCGTCTCGGGCCCGCTGGACGTGGCCGGGACGCTGTCGCGCTTCCACCTCTGGGGCGAGGATCCAGCGAACCGGCTGTCCGACGGTGTCTTTCGTCGCGCTTTCAGGTGGAACGGGCGCTGGCGGGCCTACGAGCTGCGCTGGGCGGGCGGCCCCCCTTCACCCCGGCTGACCGTCTCGGTGCCCGGCGCTCGACGCGCCGCGGTCGTCGACGCCGCGGTCGCGGAGGTGCGGCACGTCTGCGGCCTGGATCTCGATCTTCCTTCGTTCTATGCCGACGCTGCGCGCGATCCCGTGCTGGGAGGCCTCGTCACCCGCTTGTACGGGCTGCGGCCGACGCTCACCCCGAGCGCGTTCGAGATGCTGGTCGGAGCGGTGTGCGCCCAGCAGGTCAACCTCGCCTTCGCGTTCACGGTGCGCGCCCGCATCGTGCGGCGGTTCGGCGAGGCGCTGCTGGTCGGCGGTGAGGCGGTCTACGCGTTTCCCGAGCCCGCGGTCCTCGCCGGCGCCCGCGTCGCGGAGCTCCGGGCCATGCAGCTCACGGTGAGGAAGGCGGAATACGTCGTGGAGCTGGCCCGGCGCGTGGCCTCCGGCGAGCTCGACCTCGACCGCCTGCGCGAGCGGTCCAACGACCAGGTGATCGAGACGCTGACCGCGGTGCGCGGATTCGGGCGCTGGAGCGCCGAGTGGTTCCTGGCCCGCTGCCTCGGGCGGGGCGACGTCTGTCCCGCGGGGGACCTCGCGGTGCGCCGAGCCTTCGAGCACTTCTACGGGCGCGGCCGCGCGCTCGGCGAGCGCGCCATCCGGCGGCGCGCGGCCCGGTGGGGCACGCACCAGAACCTCGCGGTGCACTACCTGCTGTCCGGGCGCCGGCTGGCCGCGCGGGCCGCCGCGGGGGGCGGGGCGTGACGCCGCTCGGCAAGTTCCTGCCCATCGTGGGGCAGCCGGACCCCGCGAAGCCAAAGGACGTGCACCTGGTCGGTCGCTACGCCATCGGCGTGACCTGGGCCGACGACCACGGCAGCATCTATCCATTCGACCGGCTCCGCCTCGACGATCCAGAAGCCGCCCCCGTCGGGGAGGCCGCCCTCACCCAGGAGATGACGTGGCCCCGGGAGATCACGAAGCTCCCGGAAGCGCTGCGCGTTTCGTGGCTCGACGGACGGGAGAGCGTCTATCCGTACGGAACGCTGCGTGCGCTCTGCCGCTGTGCCGGCTGCACGGGAGGCCATTAGATGATTCCACCGATCGAGTCACGCGCCCGTCGCGGGCTGATCGTCGGCGGCGTGATGGCCGCCATGTTCCTGGCCGCGATGGAGTCCACGGTGGTGGCCACCGCGATGCCCACCGTCATCGCGAGCCTCGGCGGCATCCGCATCTACTCGTGGACGTTCTCGGCGTTCCTGCTGACCTCGACAGTGTCGATGCCGATCTGGGGGCGGCTCGCCGATCACGTCGGGCGTCGACCGGCGTACCTGTCGGGCCTCGCGGTGTTCCTGCTCGGCTCGGCGATGTCCGGCCTGTCGCAGAGCATGGAGCAGCTGATCGCCTTCCGGACTCTGCAGGGGCTCGGCGCCGGCTCGCTGATCACGATCGGCATGACGATCATCGGCGACCTCTACGGCATGGAGCGGCGCGCGAAGATGCAGGGCTACTTCTCGAGCGTCTGGGGCCTCGCGTCGCTCATCGGGCCGCTGGTGGGCGGGCTCCTCACCGATCGCGTCTCGTGGCGGTGGGTCTTCTACATCAACCTCCCGTTCGGCCTCGTCGCCGCCGCCGCGATCACCGTCGGCCTGCGCGACGAGAAGCGAGGCTCCACGCGGGCCTCCTTCGACGTACTCGGGATGGCCGTCTTCGTGACGGCGATCTCCGCGCTTCTGGTGGGGCTCGTCCAGATCGGGGCGGGGGACTCGCGGCTGCGCTCGTCGGGAATCGGGCTCCTCGTGCTGTCGCTGGCCCTGCTCGGCCTGTTCGTGCACGTCGAGCGCCGTGCGATCGAGCCGGTGATCCCGCTGCGGCTGTTCCGCAACCCGATGGTGCGCGCCGCTGCGGCGACTGGGCTGCTGGCGGGCATGGCGATGTTCGGGGCCATCGCATACGTGCCGCTCTATCTGCAGGCGGTGGTCGGGAGCAGCGCGACCGAGGCGGGCTGGGTGCTCATGCCGTTCGTGCTCGGCTGGGTAGTCTTCTCGATCCTCTCCGCGCGGCTCGTGCTCACGATCGGCTACCGTCCTCTGGTCTTCGCGGGAATGGCCGCGCTGGTGCTCGCCTTCGTGCTGCTCGCCGGCTGGAACGAGTCGCTCACTATCAGGATTGCGGCGCGCGACATCGGCATCGCGGGGATCGGCATGGGGCTGGTCTTCGTCCCGATGCTGATCGCGGTGCAGAGCGCGGTGCCGCGCTCGCTGCTGGGCTCGGCCACCTCGCTGACCACGTTCTTCCGCACCATCGGGGGCGCGGTGGGCGTGGCGATCATGGGCGCCGCGATGTCGTATCGCCTCGAGCAGGGTCTGGTCGGAGTCGTCACCGCCGCGCCTGAGGGCCTGCGCGAGCGGCTGCAGTGGCTGGCCGCCCACCCCGACCTCGTGGTGAATCCGGTGACGCGCGGAACCCTGGGTGGCGACCTCCTGCGGCAGATGCGCCCGGCGCTGGCCCACGCCCTGGCCGGCGTGTTCCTGGCGGGCCTGATCATCGCGCTGACCGCGCTCGTCTCCGCGCTCCTGGTGCCGGCCGGGCAGGCGCGCGACCTCGCCGTCTCCGGGGATGAAGCGGCGCCCGCGCCCCCGGCCCGTGACCGGCCCGCCCTCGTGAAGGAGATCCGCGGGTGACCACCCCAGGGGGCTCCGATCTCCCACTGCTCGACCGGCTGGCCGGACTGCCCGCGGTCTCGGTGGCCGAGCTGATCGCGCTGCTAGAGCGGACGCCCGATCTGTCGAAGGAGCCGCTCCTCGCCGGGCTCGTCGGCACCGACGAGCAGGGCGAGCCGGCGGCTCATCCGCTACTCGGGATGGTTCTGCAGCATCTCAAGGAGCGGCCAGAGGGGACCTGCTACGCGGCCCTCCTGGAGGCGCTGACCGGGATCTGGAACGCGGCGGTGCGTGGCGCGGTGGTGGCCCGGCTCCGGGCCGTCGGCCTGCCCGCCGACGACCTGCTGCTGCGCCTGCAGGCCCTGTCGCCGACGCTCGGATTCCAGGCCGAGAAGCGGGAATGGGCGCGACAATGGATGGTGGACCCGACCGTCCAGGACTCGCAGCTGGTCCAGCAGTGCCTGGTGCGGCTACTTCTCGCCGTCCGCGGGCTCGCCGAGGCACGTGCCCGGCTCCTGACCGACACGGGATCGGGCGGGTCCTGAGCGGAACCGGCTCGACCGTAGAGACGAGATCCGTACATAGACGTGATCGAGGGAGGAGAGCGATGACGAAGATTCCCGATGCCTACGTGGACATCCTGACCAAGAAGGCGTTCGCCAACCTGGCGACCGTCAACCCCGACGGAACGCCGCAGGTGACCCCGGTATGGGTGGACTATGACGGCACGCACATCCGCTTCAACACCGCGAAGGGGCGGTTGAAGGACAAGAACCTCCGCCGCAATCCGGCGGTGGCCCTGTCGATCCTGGATCCCGACAACCCTTACCGGTATCTGCAGGTGCGGGGTCGGGTCACGGACGTCACCGAGACCGGCGCGGACGCTCACATCGATTCGCTCGCCAAGAAATACCTTGGAAAGGACAAGTACCCCTACCGCCGCCCCGGCGAAGTGCGCGTGGTCTACAAGATCTCGCCCGACCGGGTGCAGACGATGGGGTAGTTCCGACGGAATGATCGCGCTCGATTCGGTCTCCAAGAGCTACGGTGGCCAGGAGCTCCTCCGCGGCACGACCTGGCGGATTGGCCGCGGCGAGCGCATCGGGCTCGTGGGACCGAACGGCGCGGGCAAGACCACGCTCTGCCGCATCCTGGCGTCGGTGGAGGAGCCGGACGAGGGTCGCGTGCACCGTGACACCGGGGTCACGGTAGGCTATCTCCCGCAGGAGGTGACCACGGGCGCGGATCGCACCGTGCTCGCGGAGGCCCTCTCCGGTTTCGACGAGGTCTGGCGCCTCGAGGCGCAGCTGGAGACCCTCGCCGCGCGGATGGCCAGGCCGGGCGCCGAGCCGGAGCTGATCGACACATACGGCGAGATCCAGCACCGCTTCGAGGCACTCGGTGGGTACCGGCTCGAGGCGGAGGCCAAGATCATCCTCGGCGGGCTCGGCTTCGCCCTCGACGCGGTGCACCGGCCGCTCGGTGAATTTTCCGGCGGCTGGCGGATGCGCGCGGCCCTCGCGCGCCTGCTGCTCCTCCGGCCCGACCTCCTGCTGCTCGACGAGCCGACCAACCACCTCGACCTCGAGTCGCTGCAGTGGCTGGAGAACTTCCTCGCCGGCTACGAGGGCAGCGTCGTCATCGTCTCCCACGACCGCTACTTTCTCAATCGCATGGTCACCGCCATCGCGGATCTGGCCGGCGGCTCGATCACGATCTACCAGGGCGACTACGACCACTTCCTGCTCGAGCGCGAGGCGCGACAGGCGCTACGCGAGGCACAGGCGCGCAACCAGGCCAAGCGGGTGGCCGAGATCGAGCGCTTCATCGAGCGGTTCCGGTACAAAGCCACCAAGGCCCGCCAGGTTCAGAGCCGAGTCAAGATGCTGGAGCGGATGGAGCGGATCGAGATCGATCCGGCGGCGCGCCGAATCCATTTCCAGTTTCCCCAGCCGCCGCGCACGGGTCGCCTGGTCGGCGGGCTCGTGACGGTGCACAAGGCGTACGGCGACAACGTGGTCTACGCCGGCGTGGACTTCCAGGTCGAGCGGGGCGAGCGTGTCGCGCTGGTCGGGGTGAACGGGGCCGGCAAGTCGACGCTGCTCAAGATGATGGCGGGCGTGCTCCCGTTCGACGCCGGGGAGCGGGTGCTCGGCGCTCACGTGGAGGTGCAGTACTACGCCCAGCACCAGCTCGACGCGCTCGATCCGGCGAAGACCGTACTGGGCGAGCTGGAGCAAGCGGCGCCCGACGTCGCGATCACCCGGCTGCGCACGATCCTGGGCAGCTTTCTCTTCAGCGGCGACGCCGTGGACAAGAAGGTGTCGGTGCTCTCGGGAGGTGAGAAGGCGCGCCTGGCGCTCGCCAAGATGCTCGCGCGGCCGGCCGCTCTCCTGTGCATGGACGAGCCCACGAACCACCTCGATCTGGCCTCGAAGGAGATCCTCGAGGGCGCCCTCTCGAGCTTCACCGGGACCATCGTGTTCATCTCCCACGACCGCTACTTCATCAATCGCATCGCGACCCGCGTGGTCGAGGTCGACCGCGGCCGCCTCACGACCTATCTCGGCAGCTACGACGACTACCTCACGCACAAGACCTCGGCCCCGCCCCGACCCACGGAACCCACGCCGCCCACCGCAACACCCTCGACGCGAGGCCGCACCGGAGCGTCGGCGGACGGGGGGAGTGCGGGGGCCATTTCGGGGCCCCCGCATTCGAAAGGCCTGAAGAATCAAACGCAAGACTCGTCGCCCCGCAAGCGCGACAAGACCCTGGACCGCGAGATCAAGGCGATCCGCGCGCGACTGGGCATGGTGGAGAAGCAGATCCAGGACATGGAGACGCGCATGCAGGAGATCGGGCTCGCCCTGGCCGACCCCGATCTCTACCGCGACGGCCCGCGGGCTCGCGAGATCGCGCAGGCTCGGAAGGACACGGAGGAGCGGGTGGCGTGGCTGATGAAGGAATGGGAGGAGCTGTCGCTCCGGCTCTCCGCGGTCTCGGGAGACGCCGAGTGACCGGCGATCGCTACGTTCGCGAGGTCGACGACGAGACCCTCCGGCGCGAAAAAGTGAGAGCGCGCGAGCTGCGCCAGACCGCGTGGTGGCGGCGGCGAGTCGCCGCCGGCGTGTGTCACTATTGCCGCCGCGCGGTCGCCCCGAAGGAGCTGACCGCGGATCACGTGGTGCCGCTGGTTCGCGGTGGCCGATCCGTCCGCGCCAACATGGTGCCGGCCTGCAAGGACTGCAACAACAAGAAGCGCTCGCTGCTCGCCTGGGAGTGGAACGCCTACCTCGATACGCTCGATCCGTCCGCCGAGCTCTAGATACACCTCACCGTCTGAAATTCTCCGCATTGTCGGCCGCCCGCGCGCGGAGTGGAATCGGTCCAGCAGCTCATCTCGATAGGAGGAGGATCCGCATGATGAGGCGTTGGATCGGTGCGGTGGCGGTTGCGATGTGGTGCGTGAGCGGCGGCGGCGCCGCGATGGGCGAGGACAGGCCCGCGAAGGTGAAGGTCGACAGCAAGGTGAACATCAACGAGGCCTCCCAGGGAGAGCTGGCGAAGCTCGCGGGTGTCGGTCCGGGCGGTGCGCAGAAGATCATCGAGTATCGGGAGACGCACGGCCCGTTCAAGCGCGCGCAGGATCTCGAGAAGGTCGACGGGATCGGCAAGAGCGTCGTCGAGAAGAACGCGGGAAGGATCACCGTGAAGTGAAAAATGCTTTCCCGCCGACTCGCGCTCATGTAGGATGGCCTCGAAATCGGTCGGAGCTCACACAGGCTCCTTTGAGCGATCCCTTTCGGTAATTTCGCCGGAAGCGACGTGACCGAGCCCTGCGGCGGGAGTCGGCGTCCGCTGCACGGTGATTGGGTTCTGGGCCCTGGACTGGGCCGCGCCGAGAAAGGGAGGTGATCCAGCCGATGTGTACCCCTACGGTGATCTGTGAGGTGGTCACCTCCTAAGGCCCGGCTGTAGCAGTTGCAGGTGGCCCTGGAGGACCCAGGAACCACCGGCCCCGACGGACCCGCTCTTCACCAGCGGGGCGGTACGGCAGCGAGACTGAAGTCATGCCGCCGCAGCGTCCGTCGGGGCTTTTGTTTTGTGCGCGTGCCGAGGGCTGAAGACAGAGCGGCCCGCCGAGACTCTCCCGGCGGGCCGTCAAGTGGTCGGCGACGACGCTTATGCCTGCTTCCGAACGTTGGAAGCCTGAAGCCCCTTTGGCCCCTTCGTCACCTCGAACTCGACCTTGTCGCCCTCGGCCAAGCTCTTGAAGCCCTGGGCCTGAATGGCGCTGTAGTGGACGAAGACATCCTCCCCGCCCTCGACCTGGATGAAGCCGTACCCCTTCGCGTCGTTGAACCACTTGACCGTGCCTTGTGCCATACGTCTTTACCCTCTCTCCTTGGGCGGGGATAGGCCGCCCGCTAGTCCCCGCGCCACCATGGCTGGGGTTTCCCCCAGAACCGGGGGAACAAAAAAAGCGCCGTTATGGGGCCGAGGCCCTCACGGCGCTGCAACTCCCTGGCTCCGAGGCTCGCTCACGTACGGGCAAGACCAAACCTTAAGGATTCCTGAATTCGGGCGCAGGTTAGCAAAGGCGCAGAACGGCTGTCAAGGCCGTTTCCTGAAGGACTCCGGGAGCCCGTAGGTAGGCAGGGTGACCGGGCCCCGGATCGACCGGGGCCCGGCAGGGTGACGCGACTAGACCTTACGGACGTTCGCGGCCTGGAGGCCTTTCGGACCCCGCGTGACCTCGAACTCGACTCGATCGCCCTCGGCCAGGCTCTTGAAGCCCTGGGCCTGAATGGCGCTGAAATGCACGAACACGTCCTCGCCATCCTCCTGAGAGATAAAGCCATATCCCTTCGCGTCGTTGAACCACTTCACGTTACCTTGAGCCATCTACTGACCTCTTTCCGTGAGGCGTGCGCCTCGGTGATTCCCCGTCACCATGACGGGGGAGCCCTCCTGGAGCGGAGGACAAACAAAAACGCCGCGGGACTTGAGGTCCTCGCGGCGTTGGTATCGCATCCTTGATTCGACCGGAACGATTCGACCGGAACGATTCGACCGGAACCCGACTACCGAGTGAACCCACAACCTGCGTACACCCTAGCGGACGATCTTCAGGTTGTCAAGGTCTTTCCCGGATCGGCACGGTGACGGGGCGGGAGCCGTTTCGGGTTCCCAGCCATCCGGGGATCACCACCGAGAACCGGCCCGCGGTTCCGCCCGACACGATCACGTGCAGCTCGTCGATCGAGGGGAACTTCGGGATCGGTTCGTCGGGCGCGGGGGCGCGGTCCTTCGCGAACCGGAGGTTCGTGCCTTCACCGCTGTCCTCGTCGGGCTGCAGATCGCGGTAGGGCACACGGATCGTCTCGAAGAGGTGGCGCTTGAGGTCGGTTTTGCTCCATCCGTCCACGGCAAAGGTCCGAGCGTGCTCGGGCCCCACCACCAGCATCGTGTGGGAGTAGAGCGGGAAATGCTTGGCGTTCCAGATTCCGGCGATCGACCAACCGAGCGAACCGGCCAGCGACCGGGCGGTTCGGCTGGCGTGGTCCGAGATGCCGTGGGGCGCCTCGCCGGCGAAGACCGTGACCGCGCTGTCGCTGGCGGCCAGGCCACGCTCGGCGTGGTACGGCGGCCAGGGGCTCGCCTCCTCGAACTCGCCGATGCAGTACGTGTAGCGACCGGGGTGCCCGAAGGTGGACATCGACGTCTCGCCCGGCTTCACCCCGCCGACGTTGATCATCACCAGGCGGAGCGCGCGCCCGATGGTGGCGTTTGCGCGATGGCCGGGTCCGAACACGCCGAACGAGCAGTTCAGCCCGATCCGCGGACGGACGGGGCCGTGCACCACGATCAGCGGGGCCGAGAAGTGCGTGGAGGTCGAGACCCCGTGCAGATTGAACGCGGGATCGGTCGCCGCCTCGACCGCGGCGAGGACCACGGGTAAGTACTCGGGGCGGCAACCAGCCATCACCGCGTTGATCGCCACCTTCTCGACGGTGGCGCGGCCGTAGTTGGGCGGGACCTCGCCGACGAGCTCGAGCCGATCACGCGTCGTGCCGGCCAGCATGCGCTCCACGCGCTCGCGCGACGGCGGCACGACCGGCAGGCCATCGGTGACGCCCTTGTCGAACCAGACCTCGAGATCGTCCACCGGGGCCATCCTCACACACTGGCCGTGCGGCCACCAGAGTCTCGCCGGCGGTGTCGTCTCCCTCGCGGGGCTATACTCACGGCGTGAACCCGTGGCACGACGTCGAGCTCGGTGAGCACATCGAGCAGCACTTCCGGTGCGTGATCGAGATCCCAAAGGGCTCGAAGGTCAAGTACGAACTCGACAAGAAGACCGGGCTCCTGTGGCTCGATCGGGTGCTCCACTCCGCGGTACACTACCCGGCCAACTACGGCCTCCTGCCCCACTATCACGACGTGGCCGCCTTGCCCCCGCACCGGCTCGAGGAGATCCGCCGGTTCTTCCTCGACTACAAGGTGCTCGAGCACAAGACCGTGGACGTCGAGCACATCCAGGGTCGGGCCGAGGCCGAGCAGGTCATCCGGGACGCGGTTCGCCTCTACCGGGACCGCATCGCGCCGACCCTCCCCGGGGCACCGAGGTCCTCCGGCTAACCCTCCGAAATCCCGCCCGTTTTGGGGGCAGTCACCCCCGGCGGGAGTCAGGCCCTTCAGGAATGGGCCGGTGCCGTCCATCTTCTCGAAAAGCCAGGGTTTTCCTTGTTGCGAAAAATTGCCGGTGCTAGACTCGGTCGTGAGCTCGACCCGTCGCCAAACAACCGTTCACTAAGGGTGCCGCGTATGCTGATCAGTCTTCTCGCTGGACTGTTCTCCAACGACCTTGCCATCGACCTGGGCACGGCCAACACGCTCGTCTACGTTCGCGGCGAAGGCATCGTGATGAACGAGCCGTCCATCGTCGCCATCCATCAGGCCGATCACTCGGTTCTGGCGGTGGGCCACGAGGCGAAGGCGATGCTCGGGCGCACTCCCGGCAACATCACCGCGATCCGGCCGCTCAAGGACGGCGTCATCGCCGACTTCGACGTGACCGAGAAGATGCTCCACTACTTCATCAACAAGGTGCATCGCCGTCGCACGCTGGTGCATCCGCGCATCGTCATCGGGGTGCCCTCCGGGATCACCCAGGTCGAGAAGCGCGCGGTGCGCGACTCCGCCATGCAGGCGGGCGCGCGCGAGGTCTACCTGATCGAGGAGCCGATGGCGGCCGCGATCGGCGCGGGTTTGCCGATCCAGGAGCCGGGCGGCAACATGATCGTG
>Ga0187766_10000772_pt1 | contig 18312 bp, 13 predicted proteins | sample 0216_QUI02_MP05__4_FD_132971 | JGI IMG/M metagenome (GOLD analysis project Ga0187766, IMG submission 132971) | Tropical peat soil microbial communities from peatlands in Department of Meta, Colombia - 0216_QUI02_MP05_20_MG | ecosystem: Environmental > Terrestrial > Soil > Wetlands > Peat ... | reverse complement strand
CTTGTAGATCAGGCGTCACGGACCCATCTCTCAGCCCATCGGCACCGTCTTCTCATTGTGGGCGCGATCGCGAGAGGGGCCAGTGGAAGGCCCGCTGCGCAGCGGCGGAACGTCACCTCCGAAGGGCTGATACCAGCGAAAGAATCAGGCCCGGGCGACCGTAGCGGGGGGTGGCGACGGTGTGGCCGGCAACTGGGGTTCAACACCGCGCCAGCCGACCGCCCGCCCGCGCACCGCCTCCTTCAGGGCGCTGAACAACACGACGTACATCATTTGGCGATAGTAGAAGCGCTGGAGGATCAGCGGCGCCAGAAGGGTCCAATCCTCGCGTTTTTCCAGTGCAAACGCGATCACGCAGGTGAACAGGTCGATCACCATGAAGATGGCGAAGAAAATCAGCGAGCGCTCCACATCGCGAGAGGTCCATAGCTGCGGAAGACGCGCGACCCTGAGCTGCGCCAGGCCCCAGAGGCCGAGCGACATCAAGAACAGCAGATCGATCACCGGGGAGACCAGCGGCAGCAGGATCTGGAAGAGGAAGATATTGGGGATCGCAATCCATCCGAGCGTGCCATAGCGCGGATTGCCGGCCGTATCGCGATGCTTCCAGACCGCCTGCAGCGTGCCGAACGTCCAACGGAATCGCTGCCGGACGAGCGTATCCACATTTTCGGGAGCTTCGGTTCGCCCGATTGCATCTTCGTCGTACAGAATTTTCCAGCCGTTGCGCCGGATGGTAAGCGTCAGATCGGTATCTTCGGCCACCGTGTCGCCGGAAAAACCGCCGTTCGTCCGGAGCACGTCGGTGCGCCACGCCCCCACGGCTCCGGGAACCACGGGAATGCAGTTCAGCAGGTCGAAGGCCCGCTTTTCGAGATTCTGGCTGGTGATGTATTCCAGCGCTTGCCAGCGGGTGATCCAACGATTGCGATTCATCACCTTGACGTTGCCGGCCACCGCTCCGACCGACGGGTCGGCGAAATGGCGGACCAGCCGCGGCACGGCATCCGAATCGACAATCGTATCGGCGTCAATCGAGACGACAATTTCGCCAACTGCCTCTGCCAGTCCGTGATTGAGTGCCGACGGCTTGCCGCGATTGCTCTGCATCAGCAGGCGAACTCTCCGTTCCCGCCCGAAATGCTCCCGCAGGAGCTCTGCCGTCCGGTCGACGGAGCCGTCGTTCACCACCAGCACTTCCAGTTTGGGATAGTTTGAGGCCAACGCCGCACGAACCGTGCTGACGATAACGGCCTCCTCGTTGTAGGCGGGGATGAGAATGCTGACGTAGGGCTGATACTCGGGATGCTCTTGAGGAGCCGGTCGCATCTTTTCGACCAGCGCCAGAATGCCAACAACCAGGGCCCGACCGCTGACCAGTAGAATGCCGGCGGCAAAAATGAAGGCGATGCTGGAGCGCAACCACCGGAAGACTTCGAAGATGAATGCGTCGGCTCGCACCAACAGCCATTCCCGGTAGCTCAAGGGAACCATGACCTGAGAGCGCTGCTGCCCGATCAGGTCGGCAACAGAGACAAACTGATAGCCCCGCGCGCGCAAACCATCGATGATTTCTGGCAGTGCCTGAACCGTGTTTCGGCGATCGCCGCCGCCATCGTGCAGCAGGATGATGTTGCCCTTATGGGCCTCGGCGTCCGTCAGTACGCGCTCGACCAGCGTGCTGGCGGGGGCTGGCGGTTTGCCATTCGGCTCGCCCCAATCGTGTGGGTCGAGTCGGGCGCCGACGATCATGTATCCCATCGATTGCGGAATCGGCAGCAGTTGGACCTCTGCGGCGTGTTCCGGCTGATGATCGATTCCGTAAGGCGGGCGAAACAGCGCGGTCTTCACGCCGAGATAGCTTTCCAGGAGCAGTTCGGTGAGATTGAGCTGCACTTGCAGCTCGGTCCTGCCGAGCCGCTCGAGATCGACTTCCGGATGGATGAAGGTGTGGTTGCCAACCTCATCTCCCTGCGCGTATTCCCGCTTTACGATGTCGGTATACTGGTTGGCCGATTCACCGATGACGAAGAAGGCCGCCGGCGCTTGCTTCTGCCTCAAAATGTCGAGAATCTTTGGCGTCCAGACAGGATCCGGCCCATCGTCAAAGCTCAGAGCGACTTTGTGCTGTGCGGCACCCATCTGCTGAATGCGCCAAGAGAGCGGATAGCTCAGGAAACTTTCATCGTCGAAGGTGTCTGAGTCCGCGTCGTATTCGAACGAGCGGCGCCCGCTTTGCGGCGTCGCCGTGATTTTCCAGACGTCGCCGTCGCCTTCGCGAATCAGGTCGTAGCCGGGTGGAACGTCTTCGAGTTTGGCGCGCGTGGCATCATCGGCATGGGCCTGATCCCAGATCGACCAGATGGAGGGGTCCTCCATGCCAAGGCGCCACAAGGCCGTGCCTTGCACGCCGGCGCGCTCCGCCGCGCGCAGCTGGTTGTAAGCGGTCACTCCATCCGTCAGCCATACCGTGTGCACACGGTTGTTCTCATCGGCGTAGGAGTAGTGCGGGTTGAAGGAGTCGGAATCGAACGTGATATCGGCGCCCGATTCTACGGCCGTAATGACGCCCTGTTGAAAGGTCACCGACTGCGCAAGCGGATGAGGATCGTGTTTGGTTTTCGCCGGCCAGTCATATCCGTAATTGGCAATGCCCATCACCAGTTTTTCTGGCGGTACGAGCTTCACCATGTTGTCGATGTTACGTTCGAACCAATCCTGCGGTGCAATGGGCCCGGGGTCGGAAGAAGACCAGCGGAAGTCGTAGTTCATCAAAATGATCGCGTCGGCCTGTGAGGCGACATATCGATAGTCGTAACTCCAGTCCGCCGCGGGCAGGCCCACCATCAGCTTCAAGCTCTTGGCATGCAGGTTGAGCGCCAGGTCGTGCAGAAAAGCCTGAAAATCCTTCTGGCTAGAGGCCGGCAGGGATTCAAAGTCAACGACGATGCCGGATTCGTGCTCGGCGTCGGCGTATTCCTCCAGTTCGGTCGCCAGACGCGTACGTGCTGCGGGGTTCGCGAGCATCTGCAGAAACCGGGACGGACACCACTGGTTCGCGACCGCGTCGTAGTTATTGACCATGGCCATTACGGGCAACTCGACCGCAGGGGTGCGTTTGGTGAGGCTCTGCAGGAACGTGGCCAGGCCTTGGTCTTGGTCGGCGACGAGCTTGCCGTCCGCCGATACCGCGTGTAGCGCTTCTGGGATCAACAGGTCGAGATCGCGATAGTGCAACTGCAGCGAAGCGAGGCTCGTGTAGTCATCGCTCACGTAGAACGCGGCGCGCAGGGGATCATAATTCTGCGGCACATGGCCGAGCGAGGCGACCTTCCGCTTCCTGGCTCGGTGCACAGTGCCCGTTTTCTGCTTGCTGGGGAGGGCGTGCAGACCTTCATGGACATCGGGGCGCAGCAGGTCCGGCAACTCCGGGTTGCGCACAACGTTGGCGAGGAAAATGACCAGCACCAGGGTAAACAAAGAGCCAGCCACTTCCAACGCCAGGCGTGTTCGACGCCAGCGGCGACGCTGCTCATCGTAGAAAATGGGCTTGCCTTCAGACATGGGGACAACTCAAGCTAGCGATCCACCGGAAAGCTGTCAATGACCACTCGAACTTGGATGCGCGTAAACGTAGCTATTGCTGCATTCGCGGGGCTCGCACTGCGCATTTTTTTTGTACTGAGATTCCCCGCCACAAGTTCAGGAGATAGCCCATTCTACATCCAGCTGGCCTGGAATTGGTTAAAGAACGGCATCTATGGGGTTCGGATCGGTGCCCGCTTGGTACCCGTCGATGTGCGCGTGCCGGGCTACCCGGCTTTCCTGGCGGCTGTTTTCGCCATCTCGGGAACCTCACCGCGCGCCGTGATGCTCTGGCAGGTTGTCGTGGACCTGGCCACGTGTGGCGTGATGGCGCTGATGGCGGCCCGGCTCGCTCCCAAGGGGTCTCGCCGCTTTGCCGGCCTTGCCGCTTTGTGGCTGGCGGCGCTGTGTCCGTTCACCGCAAACTACACGGCTGCGGTTCTTACCGAAACGCTCGTTACGTTTCTGACGGCGCTGGCCCTTCTGTGTCTCCTGGAGGCTTTTGCGGAGCCACACGCCTCCGCGTCAGAGCCCATCGTGGCCACAGCCTTCTTCAGAAGTCCCTGGTTTCTTGCGGGAATCATTGGCGGGTTCGGCGCGCTCGTTCGTCCGGAGACGCCGTTGCTGTTGCTAGCAGCCGGAGCCGTGCTTGTCGTCCGGTGGCGGCGACGTGCTGATCGATCGAAGCTCGTGCGCGCGGGCGCGCTGATGGGCATCGGACTCGTGCTGCCGCTCGTGCCGTGGGCTGCGAGAAACTGGCGCTCGCTCCATGAGGTCGAGTTCCTGGCGCCACGTTACACCAATCTGCCGGGAGAGTTGGTGCCGCTTGGATTCAATGCCTGGACGCGGACTTGGCTTTGGCGCTACGGCCACGTCTACCTGACCCTCTGGAAACTGGAAGACGAGCCGATTCCACCCGAGACGATCCCCGCGGGTGCATTCGACTCGCCCGAGGAGCGCGATCGTGTCCAAGCATTGCTGGCGCGCTATAACGACACCCTCACGCTCACTGCGGATGAGGACCGCCAGTTTCAGGAGATCGCGCGCGAGCGCACCGAACGGCATCGGCTGCGCACCTACGTGGAGATTCCGCTGCTGCGGTCTCTCGCGATGTGGTTTACGCCGCGGATCGAGCTGCTGCCCGTTTCCGGGCAGATTTTCCCGCTCCAAAGCGAATGGGAGTACGACCGGGAGGATTTGGTCGTCTCGCTCCTGTTCGGTTTTTTGAACGGCGCCTACGTGATTCTCGGTTTAGCGGGGGCTTGGATCGCGCGCGGCCGACCCGGTTCCGCGCTGTTGATCGTCTTTGTCCTCTTGCGCACCGCCTTTTTTGCCGCGTTCATCGAGACACCGGAGCCACGCTATGTTCTGGAGTGTTTTCCCGCGGTGATCGCTTTGGCGGCGCAAATCTTTGCCCGACCGTATCAACTTTCGTCGACGGGTTCCGGGTGAATCGTCACGCGGTAGATCTGCGGGAACTGTTCCTTCACGCGATTTTCGAGCGCGGCGGTGAGGTCGTGGACTTGGGTGACGGACAAATTGCCGTCCATCGCGCAATGACAGGAGACCAGAATCCTGTGATCCACGCTGCGGACGTTCACCTCATGGCAATCCACTCGCTCCCGATATTCCGCGGGAAGCGAATTCAGAAACTCCTGTACGGATCGCGACAGTTCCTTCATTTCCTCTGCGCCGGCCACTCGCGCGCCGAGTGGCTCGATGTGGATGTTGATCCGTGTGTCGGCGCCCGTCACCCGCTGGATCTCCTCCTCGAGCTCGGTGGCGCGACGATGCGCCTCACGCAAGCTGGCGTACTCGTCCACTTCCAGATGCAGCTCGACGAACAAGCGACCGTCAAAAAGGTGTGCTTCGAGCTCGTGAATCGCCAGGCCGCGTTGCTGCGCGATGGCCCGTATGGTTTCGAAAATCGGCTCATTGGTCGGTCGGCGCGGCTCCACGTGCACGACCACATCGGCGGGGATGATCCGCTCGATGCTTCGTTCGACGGCATTGCTTGCGGCGTGGGCCTGTTCGAGGCTGGCCGAGCGTGGAACGCTGATCGTGACGTCAACAAAGTAACGCTGCCCGGCGCGACGCACGCGCACCCGTTCGGTTTGGAGCACGCCTTCGGTTTCATCGACCGCGCTGGCGATGCGTTCGCGCAATCCGAGTGGTGCCACATCCAGCAGTGCCCCAATCGTGCGCTTGCCAAGCCGGGAGCCGACCCAGATGATTACACCGGCTACGCCCAGCGCTGCGACCGCATCCAGCATCCCGAGCCAGGGAATCGCGAGCTTGATCCCCAGCCACGCGCCGGTCACTCCAAGGATGACAACCAAGGTGCTCCAGACGTCGGTTGAAAAATGCAGTGCGTCGGCTTCGAGCGCTTCGCTGGGATATTTCTTGGCCACTCGCTCCAGCGCCCGCGCCCGCACGAAATCAATCCCCATGCATACCGACAGAATGGCGATGGCCGCTGGGCTCGGGCGAATATGCACCTGGTGGAGCAGCAACCGGTCAAACGCCTCCCAGATGATGTAGAGCGCGGTCAGAATCAGAAGAGCGGTCTCGACGAAGGCAGAGAAGCTCTCGACTTTGCCGTGACCGTAGAGATGCTCGGCGTCCGCCGGCTTGTCGGCAACCCGCACCGAAAGGTAGGTGATGACGGCCGCCACCAGGTCCAGAATCGAGTGCAAGGCCTCCGACAACACGCCCAAGCTGCCTGTCACCGCTGCAAGAATCACCTTGAGCGAGACAAGGGCCAGGGCCGATGCCACCGACCAGAGGGTGGCGAAGCGCTTCTCGCGGCCGGCATGGTCGACTGTGTCGGTGGCCATCGCGCGATTATACGAGCGTTTCACTGCCTTGAAACACCGCGGCAGGTGAAGGGAGCGACTTGTTTGCAAAAGGCGTCGCCTCGAATTAGGCGCGCCAGGCCGCCTACCCATACGGTCTGTGCACACGGCATGTTTGCGCAAATGGCAGGAGCAGCTACAATGCGGTAGGGAGCATCGAATTGCTCAGAATGGATTCTGGCTACATGGGGTTTGGCGCCCGATGGCAACCCGTCGGAGCGGCAATCCAGCCGATACAAAATGGACGTTGAAAGGGTCATAGACAGCGTCGTCGCGCGCTTCATTGGTACGAAGCATGAGCGTGACGTACGGCGTATCCAGCCCGTTGTGGCGGCGATCAACGCGCTTGAGCCGGAGGTGCAGAAACTCTCCGACCGAGACTTCCCGGCGCGCACCGCGCAGCTCCGAGCCGAGGTTGGGGAACGGGTCAAGGAGCTAGAGCGCGACGATCCCGATTACAAACGCAAGCTGCAGGAGGCGCTCGAACCGACCCTACCCTTTGCCTTTGCCCTGGCGCGCGAGGCCGGACGCCGGACGCTCAAGATGCGGCATTTCGACGTGCAACTGATCGGCGGCGTGGTTCTGCACGAGGGCAAAATCGCTGAGATGAAGACGGGCGAAGGCAAGACGCTGGTCGCGACGCTGCCCGCGTACCTAAACGGACTGGCCGGTAAGGGCGTGCACATCGTCACGGTGAACGACTATTTGGCGCGTCGCGACGCGGAGTGGATGTCGCCGATTTACCGGCTGCTGGGGCTGACCGTGGGGGTGATCGTCCACGATCTGGATGACGCGCAGCGCCGAGCCGCCTACGCCGCGGACGTCACCTACGGCACGAACAACGAATTCGGCTTCGACTATCTGCGAGACAACATGAAGTACGATCTCGCCCAGTGTGTGCAGCGCGGGCATCACTTCGCGATCGTCGATGAAGTGGATTCGATCCTCATCGACGAGGCGCGCACGCCGCTGATCATTTCTGGTCCCGCGGAAGAGTCCACCGACAAGTACTACAAGATTGACAAGGTGATCCCCAAGCTGATCCGCGACATCGACTACACCATCGACGAAAATATGCGCACCGCAACCTTGACCGAGGAGGGCGTGTCGAAAGCCGAACGGCTGCTCAATCTCGGCAATCTTTACGACCCTTCGAACATGGAGATCATCCACCACGTCTATCAAGGCCTCCGTGCGCACACCCTTTTCGAGCGCGACGTGGACTACGTGGTGAAGGATGGCGAGGTGGTGATCGTCGACGAGTTCACCGGGCGACAGATGCCGGGGCGGAGATGGTCCGATGGCTTGCACCAAGCGGTAGAGGCCAAGGAAAGCGTCAAGATCGAGCGCGAAAATCAGACGCTCGCGACCGTCACGTTCCAGAACTACTTCCGGATGTACAAGAAGCTTGCAGGCATGACCGGCACGGCCGAAACCGAAGCCCCGGAATTTGAGAAGATCTACAAGCTCGAAGTGGTCGCCATCCCGACCAACCAGCCCCTGATCCGCATCGAGAATCCGGATGTGGTCTACCGCACGGAAGCCGAAAAATTTGAGGCGGCTGTCAACGGAATCCTGCAGGAGGATGGCAGCTACGACGGGGGTCTCCGTCAACACCACGAAAGGGGTCAGCCTGTCCTGGTGGGAAGCATCTCGATCGAAAAATCGGAAAAGATCTCCGAACTTTTGAAGAAGGCCGGAATCCCGCACCAAGTTTTAAACGCGAAACAACACGAGCGCGAAGCGAAGATCATCGCGCAGGCCGGACGGAAGGGCACGGTGACAGTATCGACGAATATGGCCGGCCGCGGGACCGATATTCTGCTGGGCGGTAACCCCGAGGCCATGACCCGGGAGTATTGCCTGAAAAACAAGCTGGCGATGCCCTACGCGCCGGCAGGCTCCGTGATCGGGCTGCAGAGCGGCAGCGGAACCGCCGCCGAAGTGGATGCGGCGGTTACGCCGAAGCCGGCGGCAGCGGGCGGGCCCGGATCAAATGGTGCGGGAGGAACCGACGGTACCGGCAACGTGGCGATGGTGTTGTTCCAACAGGAGGGCAAGATTTTTCAGGTGCCGCTCGAGCAATGGAAGCCGATTTTCGATCAATTTGCCGAGCAGTGCCGCGCCGAGCACGACGAAGTGGTGGCCCTGGGCGGATTGCACATCCTGGGTACAGAACGGCACGAGGCTCGGCGCATCGACAATCAGCTGCGGGGCCGCGCGGGACGCCAGGGAGATCCCGGTTCCTCGCGATTCTTCCTCTCGCTTGAAGACGATCTGCTGCGGATTTTCGGGGGAGAGCGAGTCAAGGGATTGATGTATGCGCTGGGGATGAAGGAAGGCATTCCGATCGAATCGCGGATGATCAGCAAGCGGATCGAGCACGCCCAGAAGAGCGTCGAGGCGCAGAACTTCGAGGCTCGCAAACATCTGCTCGAATACGACGATGTGATGAACAAGCAGCGCGAGACCATCTACTCGCTCAGACGGTCATTCCTAGAGGGGCGCGACCAGAAGGAATTCGTGGTGGAGCGCGCCGGCGCGATTGCGGACGAGTTGGTGGAGATGTATTGCCCGCGCGAGCAGCACCCGGACCAATGGAACGTAATGCAGTTTGCAAACGAAGTGCTCAACCAGTTCGGCATCGACTTGAAGACAGCCGGTGTCGATGTGGGGCAGATGAATCACGACGAGCTGGCGGCTGCGCTCCATTTGAAAGTCGAGGAGCGATATCAGGCCAAGGAAGCGATTTTTACTCCCCCGACGCTCCGCTGGCTCGAGCGGCACATCCTGCTGGACATCGTCGACGCGCAGTGGAAGGACCACCTGTTGACGCTCGATCACTTGAAGGAGGGCATCGGACTCCGGGGCTACGGGCAGAAAGATCCGCTCGTGGAGTTCAAGAAGGAGGCCTTCACCCTGTTTGACGATCTCATGAACCGGATCGATACCGAAGCGGTGCGGTTCCTCTTCCTAATGCAGCCGGCCAAGCCGCAGGAGGAAGCCAAGCAGATCGAACAACGCCAGCAACGGCAGGCACGAAATCTGCACTTTCAAGCCGGTCCGGCACAAGCGGAAGCGCCCAAACCGGTGCGCTCGGGTGCCAAGGTCGGGAGAAACGATCCTTGCCCGTGCGGATCGGGCAAGAAATACAAGAAGTGTCACGGCGCGGCAGCCTGAGACCACCCTCCCCGGTTGAGAATCATCGGACGCCCTCTCAGCGAAGGAATTCGTCCTTTCCCCCACCAACGCGCGAAAGAGACGCTCTGAGATCGACAGTGCGATCGACCGTTGCTCGATCCGATGCGCGTTCCCGGATACTTCCGCAGGGCAGAAGAAACTATGATACGCTCGGCGCCACGTGCCTCGCTGATTACGCTTCCCGGGGCAAATGGGGTGTGGCCATGGATGCTGGCGTTCTGCGACATTGCCGAAGGTTGCCATGTCGGAACTCGATCCCCACGGCGCTTGCAAGCGAACAGCTCTGCCTCGATCATTTTCTCGACGAGGCCTTGGTCCGCACCAACCACACCTTCACTCGCTGCCGGGAACAGAGCCCGTTGAGTCCCGCCGATCTGGAATGGCTGCTGACCGACGCGCTCTTGATTGTCAAGAATCTGGAGGAAGAAGTGGGCGATCCGGTTCCTGAGCAGCGCGAGCGGATGCTGGATCTGTTGTTGATGCTGGCCAACCTTCACGAGTATGTAGCGCATCATTCGGTGCGTTTGGACCGTCCCGCCTGAACCACGCGCGCAAGCGCATATTCCAAAGTGTAAACACCCGCCACGATTGCCTTCTTGCATTTAGAGCACCGGCCATTCCAATCTGATCCTGTCTTTGGCGATCGCCAGCATGCCAGACGATACCAGAACGGATCCATTCAAGCCGATGCAGCCCGCCATTCCTGGTCTTGAGCCAGGCACGGCACCGAACATGCCGGCCGATCGAGCGTCGGCCTCTACGAACTGGCTGGGTCGAGAAACCGCCCCGCAGGTTCTGTTTTGGGTAGTGGGGGCTGTCCTGGCCGTGTGTATCGTCGGGGGCGTCTTTTTTCTTTGGCAACGAGGCTCTTCCTCACACGCCGATCGACCGATCGCTGAAGCGGCCCGAGCCGCAGCGCCTGCCGTGGTGGACCCTGTAAAGCCCGCTCCCACTCTGCCCGTCGGACCGGGGCCGGTTGGGACCACAGCGGAATTGGCAAAAGCCTGGGCGGGCAAGCGGTTCCTGTTTCGCGATCCGGTTACATCGGAACCGGTACCCGCGATGATCGTGCATTTGCCCGATGGCAGCTACTGGGCCTTTTCCTTGCGCGAGCCGTTCGGTACCTGCGACCTCGCTTATGTGACCGAGCTCGAACAATTGCGCACCGACTACAACTTTCCGGCCTCGCATCCCATGGTTGTCAACACCTGCAATCGCACCGTGTACGATCTTCTTCGTTATGGCGGTTCTTCCGATGGCGGACTGGTGCGTGGTGAAGTCGTCGAAGGATTAGGCATCCGTCCCCCTATGGCTATTGAAGTGCGCGTTGAAGGTCAACAACTCGTCGCGGTGCGCATGGAATAGCGGGCCATCGTCCGGTTTCGTCCCTCTGCCACGGAAACGAGAGCACCGCCGTCCAGCTTCCCCAGCGAAGCCAGACGACGGCGCTCCCCTCGTTCAACAACACTCAACAACACTTCGATCTAGTCGGAGACCTGCTCGACGGTGCGCGCGACCATGACCGGCACGTTCGTCGCCGGATCCATGAAAATGAAACCGACGACGCGCAGGGGGATCGGCTGCGACCCGGTCAAGGCCGACAGACCGCTTAGATTGATGAAGTTCGTCGCGTCGGTTGTGTACACCGTCAGCTGACTCGGCAGCAGAACCCCAGCCGTCCAGTTGTCGGTGAACTGGAAGCTGCCGTTGTTCCCGCTATCGACGACCGTGGTGCCGGGTATCCAGGGTCCGGCCTGGCCCTGACGGCGAAGAACCACGCGATGAACGGTCAGCATCGGGACGCCGTTGTTGGTAGTGAGCGATCCGCCAATCCCGACGGACTGCCCTGCCGCCAGCAAAGAGTTGTTGAACAGCAGGGTTGTGATCGGATTGTTGATGTTGGCGATTCTGTACGTCTCACTGCCATTCAGCGAAAGCGTGGTGATCTGACCGTCCTGGATGCCGGTGATGTCGGGAAGCTCGGCGCGAACGTACAAATCCGCCTGGGTCGCCGGACCGGAAGGAGGACGAATACTGGTGAATAACCCGGCCAGGAAGAACTTGTCATTCGAGACGACTTCGATTTCCGACGCATCGATATCCTTGCTCACGGGATCGAGCTGGCCGGAAACCTGAACGATCGTGTTCGTTGTGAACGAACTGATCGGCTCGCTCGGGTCGTCGAAGATGGTGTTGCCGTTTGTCTGAACCGTCCACTGGCGCCCCTTGGGTCCCTGGATGGCAAACGACGAGTCGCTGGTCACGCCGACAACGCCGCCTGGGAAATCATCGATGGACGCATCCGGGTCGGTGGCGTCGAGCAGCTGCACGTGGAAGACAGGGTTCACGGCTCCCGTAACCTGCCCGTTCGCGTCTGTTTGAAGCGACTGCGCCAAATCGAACTCCATGCGCAGCCCGACCAGATCGCCTCCGTTCATCAGGAAGGAGTTGGCCAGGTTGACGGTGACCGTCGACTGGCTGAGCGTGCCGTTGATCGTATTGATCGCTGGCGGATTCTGAGTTGTGTCGATGAAGGAGATGACGGGGTTCGCCACGGTAATGGTCGCGGACCCGTAGGTTCCCGTCGGGACTGCATTCAGATCCAACAGCTGGTGAAGACCGCTCAATTGAGCAAAATCAACATCTTGTTGAGTGGTCAGCACCGGCACGTTGGTGGTGCCATTGTTCAGCGTAACGCCCGTAACCCAGATCTGGCAGGAGATCACGCTGGGCAGCGGCGCGTCCGTGCCAACTGTAAACACATTCGCTTGGCTCAAATTCCCCGGATCGCCGCCCGTAGACCCCGATCCGGCACAACTGGAAAGTCCCAGTGCGGCGAGAATCGTCAAGAACACACCCGTAGCTTTAAGATTCCGCATGCCCTTTTTCTCCTTCTTCTTATGACGTGACTGCTAAGAACCGAACACCCATTTCGACTGCCGCACGTAAAACACGCGGCCGGGGAAAAAGTTGTAGGCCTACCGGGTGCGGTGATTTTCTGCGATTTGATAAAAGTGCCTCTATCGCCGAACAAAAGGAGAAAGGCGGCACATTCCACTCGCGCCGGGCAGCCCCCTGGCGCACTGGCTCGCAAGGGAGAGAACATCTGCTCGAGGTCGAGCGAAAAAATCGACTGGATGGGTGTGGCCGCTGATGCTACGCTAACGCCGCGTGGGCGGAGTCTGTTCCTTCCGTCTCACTCAGCAAATCGCTGAACGTCTGAATGTCGTGCGATGGCCTGCGCGGCCCCAACTGCGCCGGTCCAGGGGCTTGCCGCATGAAAATCCTGGGATTTCTGCTGCTCGTGTCGGGCTGGGCAATCGTTCTGACGGCCGTGGCGCTGCTGACGGAGGGCACCCCCCGCGCGGCTTTTGTCCTGGCCGGCATCGGCGTGGAATGTGTTGGCGTCGCTCTCCTCATACGCGCTCATCCGGTCCGTCGAGGTGAGCACGAGTAATGTCTGGCCCGCCGCCCGCCCTCTCCGACACACCTGCCATTTGTCTGGCTTTCATTCTGCTCGTGCCTCTGGCCGGCGCGGGGCTCGCGCTGATCAATACAGGTCTTGGCCGCGCGCGTAGCGCCGCACAGCTGATGATGTCCTCGCTTTGTGTGTTGTCGATTGCGGCCCTTGCCTACTTCGTTTGCGGTTTTGCCTTCCAGGGTTTCCCGGACCAGCCGGCGCATTGGTTGACGATCGGTGGCAAGCCGTGGAGTTGGCTCGCCGATGGACATCTGTTTCTGCATCATGTCGCACTCGACGGCTCGCCAGCCTCGCTGGCGGCGTTGCTAGGAATGCTCAGCGCCGGACTCACCGCTCTCATCCCGTTGGGCGCCGGGGCAGATCGGTGGCGGCTGGGAGCCTGTTCGATCTCGACGGCCCTCCTAGCTGGCTGGACCTACCCTCTGTTCGCACACTGGGTGTGGGGAGGAGGCTGGCTCGCGCAGCTGGGTTCGAATTACGGCCTGGGGCGGGGATTCATCGACTCGGGCGGCGCGAGCACGATTCAGGCCATGGGTGGTTTGACTGCGCTGGCCATCGCTTGGATTCTCGGTCCTCGACGGGGAAAGTACACGCACGATGGAATGCCCAGCGCCATTCCAGGCCACAATGCGGTGCTGGTTTTGTTCGGCTGTGTCCTGGCCCTGGCCGGATGGTGGGGACTGAATGCGTCGGGCGCCATTCTGTTCAACGGCGCGGATCGCGGCGTAGCCGTACGGGTCGCGATCAACACGATTCTGTCCGCGGCGTCGGCAGGGCTAGCAGCTGCGCTGATCACCCACACACGGTTCGGAAAGCCAGACGCGTCGCTCACTGCGAATGGCTGGATTGGAGGGCTCGCGGCAAGCAGCGGCGCGTGCGCCTTCGTCGAGCCGCTCGAGGCTGCCTTCATCGGCGTCCTGGCGGGGGTTTTTGTGACCTTGGCGGTCGAGTGGTTGGAGCTGCGCGTGTCGGTGGACGATCCGGGAGGATCGATTGCGGCACACGCCATCGGCGGATTGTGGGGCGTGCTTTCGGTGGGAATTTTTGCGGAGCTGCCCCTGCCAGCATCCACTGCCCCAGTGGCGGCTCGTCATCCGGGCCAATGGCTTGCGCAGCTGGTGGGAATTGCGACCCTGATCGGCTTTGTTTTGCCGCTCACCTATGGCTTGAATTGGCTGCTCGATCGCGCCTATCCACAACGAGTGAGCGTGGAAGGCGAGCGGCAGGGCATGGATCTGTACGAACTGGGCGCGGGCGCCTATCCCGAGTTCATGACGCACAGCGAGGAATTCACCGAACGCTGAGCGCCGTCAGCAATGTAACGCCGCCTCCGGGCGGAGCGTCGTACAATGAGTTGTAGTGGCGGGGGGTGCATCGATGAAAAGAAGGACCTTGTTGTCGCTGCTGGGAATGTCGCCGACGCTTTTGGCGACCCGACCGACGCTCGCAGGCCAAACCACAAACGCTGTCAAGACCAGCAGTCCTGCCGGTGAAGGCAAGATCACCGCCGTCAATCCCAAGGGCACTCCCCCACCCATCCAACTGATCCCGATGGCGCCCCGCCTGGGAGCGCTCAATGGTAAGACCGTCTATCTGGTAGATACGGGCTTCCACGGTTCGGACGTGCTTCTTCATCAAATCGAGGCCTGGTTTAGCGCAAACATGCCGGATGTAACGACCGTTTTTAAGCGAAAGGCCGGCCCGTACGCCGAAGACGACCCAGCCCTGTGGAAGGAAATCAAAGCCAAGGGCAACGCTACGATCATGGCCGTGGGCCATTGAAGCACCTGCACACCAGCGACCGTCGGTCACTGCATCACCACAGAAAAAATGGGCATTCCGAGCGCACCGCTCGTGACCAAGGCATTCAAAGACCTCGCCATCCTGAACGCCGCCAAGCGTGGGATGCCCCACGAGCGGATCTGCTTCACACCGCACCCTGTATGGGGCAAAACCCCGGAGGAGGTTCGCGCCTACGTCGAAGGCCTCGATCCCGTGAGCGGAAAGCCTCTCATGAAGGAGATTGTCGACGCGCTCACCGTGCCGCTCAGCGAGGAAGAGAAGAGGTCGGGATTGGTCAGCGTATCTGTCGGTCCCCCTACCTTTACCGACACGGCGGACAATCTGCAGGAGTTTTATCTCAACAACGGATACACCGATTTCTTGCCGATCCTGCTGCCGACGGAAGAAAAGGTGGACCGAATGATGAAGGGCTCCAGCCACAAGCCCGACGAAGTGGTCGGCAAGATGGCCGCGGGTGCCTATCCGCCGTGGAGCTACAACGTGCGGCAGGTGGCTGCGAGCGCGGTGATGGCGGGCTGCAGGCCAGAATACTTCCCCATTATCCTGGCCATTGCCTCGTCGGGGATGGCGTCGCTGTTTAGCTCGACCAACTCGTTCGCGTTCGCCATGGTGATCAACGGGCCGATTCGCGACAAGCTCGAGTTCAACTATGGCATCGGTGCGCTCGGGCCATTTGCGCAGCCGAATGCGACGATCGGGCGGGCCTGGACTTTGCTGTCAAAGAATCTCGGCAATGGCGGAATCCCGGGAGACACCTACCTCGGTTCGCTTGGAAACAATCTGAATTACAACAACGTGGTGATCGCCGAGCACGAAGACGCAAGCCCGTGGGCTCCCTTTCACGTGCAGAGGGGATTTAAGAAGGAAGAGAACGTCGTCAGCTTGTTCCGCGGACTCGGCGTGGTCCCCGGGCAGGTGGCGCGCGGCAGCAGCGCCAACGAGAACGTTCAATTCGATTATCAGCTGAGCGACCTGTTCAGCACGTTTACCGGCTTCTTCGGCGCGCTCATCATCGCCGATCCGCTCGTGGCGGCGCGGTTGAAAGAACAGGGTTACGACACGAAGGAGAAGCTGATCGACTGGCTGTACAAGAACACCACACAGACGGTAAAAGACTATAAGAGCAGAAATTACGCCTACCTGTTCGACTATCCGCGGGCGCTGCGCGGGGACGAGCCCTGGGCTACGTGGTACAAGCTGCCGGACGACGCCGTGATCCCGCACTTCCCCAGAGCCTCTGACTTCAATATCGTGGTGGCGGGCGGACAGACCAACGCCTACCCGCAGGCCGGAAACCTGAGCTACAGCGCGAGCATCTCAATAGACAAGTGGATGTAAGCGAGGTCTTTCAGACAGCAGGTTTCGGGCGCATCATAAGCTAAGCACGGCAGGGGTAAAGCGATGAACAGACGGAATCTGTTGGGACTGCTGGGAATGTCTCCAGTGGCGCTGGCTGGCGCTTCCGCGCTTCAAGCGAGCGACAAGAAAACAGACCAAACCAAGAAGGGCACGACTCAGACAGGCGGTCCCAAGCTCGAGGTCCTCAATCCTCGGGGCCTGCCACCACCGATCACGCTCGTTCCGATGGCCAAGCGTCTGGACACACTCGATGGCAAAACCGTCTACCTGATCTCGGATGGCTTTCCCGGAGCCGACACCTTCCTGAATCAGATCTCGATCTGGTTCAAGAAGAATATGCCCTCGGTCACCACGGTGTACCGGCTAAAGGCCGGCGGCTTTGCCGACGACGACCCCAAATTGATGGCGGAGATTAAAGAAAAAGGCAACGCAGCCATCATGGCCATCGGGCATTGAAGCACCTGCACACCAGCGACCGTCGGTCACTGCATACAGATTGAAAAGATGGGAATTCCCACGGCGCCCATGGTGACGATCGCCTTCAAGGATCTGGCGCTCACCAACGCCGCCAAACGCGGAATGCCGCATGAGCGCATCTGCTTCACTCCGCATCCGGTCTGGGGCAAGACCGACGAGCAGATGTACGCCTACCTGGAAGGCAACGATCCTGTCAGCGGCAAGCCGCTGATGAAGGAAGTGATCGGTGCGCTCACCGACCCGCTTACGGCGGACGAATCGAAGTCGGGGACGATCACTCCCCCAACCGGCGCGCCCACGTTTATCGATACCGCGGACAATTTGCAGCAACAGTTCCTCGACAATGGGATGACCGACTTCATGCCGATCATCCTTCCGACGCGGGAAAGAGTGGACGCCATGCTGAAGGCGACCAGCCACAAGCCCGACGAGGTCGTGGGCAAAATGACGCCGGCGCAAGGTGCCTTCCCGGCATGGAGCTTCACCGTTGAGCAGGTGGCCGTGAATGCGGTGATGGCCGGGGCCCTTCCCGACTACTTCCCCATTCTCCTCGCCATCGGTTCCACGGGAATCTCGGCGCTGTTCAGCTCGACCAACTCGCTGGTTTCGGCGGCCATCATCAACGGGCCGATTCGTGACAAGCTCCAGATGAACTACGGAATTGGCGCGATGGGGCCGTTCAATCAGGCGAACGCCACGATCGGACGAGCGTGGACCTTGATGTCGAAGAACCTAGATGGTGGCGGCATCGCTGGCGAGACCTATATGGGCTCGCAGGGCAACGTAATCAACTACAACAACCTGATCATTCCGGAGAATGAAAAGGACAGTCCTTGGACCCCCTTCCACGTGCAGAAGGGATTTAAGCCGGAGGAGAACGTGATCAGCTTCTTCTTCGGGTTCAACATCACCCAAGGTCAGGGTGCCAAGGGCCTGGGTATGAAACCAATCCCCCATTACCACGAGGCCATGTCGGCCAACGTCGCGCCCTTCGCTTCACTTTTTGGCGCTCTGTTTATCTTGGATCCTCTGGTCGCCCATGGGCTGGGAGATTTGGGCTTCAAGACAAAGGAAGACATCGCCAACTGGCTCCAGAAAAACACGACGGTAACGGTGAAAGACGTCAAGACGATGCTCTTTAGCGGACTCCCGCGGGGTCCCGAAGCGGCAGGTCTGACGGATGACTCCGTCATACCGAAATGGCCGAAGGCGGACGCCTACAACTTTGTTGTTTGTGGCGGCCAGACGAACCCCTACCACCAGCTCGCAAACATGAGTTATCGCCTAAGCGTCTCGATCGACAAGTGGACTTAGAAGGCGATTATTTTTTGTTGTTTTCCTAAGCTGCGGCTGCCGCGGCCGTTTTTCCAGGCTGGGAATTCTACGTATGTTGATCGGTCCGTCGATTCACTCGCCCCGTAGACAAGCGCTACGGGAGGGTGAAGGCGATATAGATATTGCCGGCCGTGACGAAAACGTACTGCTTGCCATCGACCTCGTAACTGATGGGATTTGATCGCGCGGCGTGGCCCATCTGGATATCCCAAAGGG
>Ga0187766_10000769_pt1 | contig 18327 bp, 16 predicted proteins | sample 0216_QUI02_MP05__4_FD_132971 | JGI IMG/M metagenome (GOLD analysis project Ga0187766, IMG submission 132971) | Tropical peat soil microbial communities from peatlands in Department of Meta, Colombia - 0216_QUI02_MP05_20_MG | ecosystem: Environmental > Terrestrial > Soil > Wetlands > Peat ... | reverse complement strand
GAGATGCCGGTTGGCGTTGGTGATCTCGATGTAGTAGCCGAACACCTTGTTGTAGCCGACCTTGAGAGAGTTGATGCCGGTGCGCTCCCGTTCGGCCGCCTGGATGTTGGCGATCGCGTCCCTTCCGCCCCGTTGGAGCGTGCGGAGCGCATCGAGATCCTGATCCGCCCCCGGCCGGATCGTCTCCGCCTCGCCGATCGCCGCGGGGGGCCGATCGACCAACGTCGCAGCGATCTCGCGCGCGAGCTCGGCGCAATCGTCCCACTGCTCGAGGATGTCGTCGAGCACGCCAGCGTCGGTGCCGGTGACGCCACGGGAGACGCGTGCGGCGGCGCGGGCGACGTCGGGCAATCGGCCGAGCGAGGCCCCGAGCGCTCCGAGCTCACGCGGGCTCGCCCGCCCGGCCGCCGCCTTGGCGGCCAGCCGCTCCACGTCACGCACGCTGTCGAGCACCGTCCTCAGTGCCTCGCGCGCCAGCGCGTCGCCGACGAGTGCCTCGACCGCCGCGGATCGCCGCTCGATCGCCGCTTGGTCGGTAAGAGGAGCGAGGATCCAGCTGCGCAGACGACGCGCCCCCATCGCCGTGCACGTCCGGTCGAGCACATCGAGCAACGTTCCCTCGGGGCGCCCGCCACGAAGCGACTCGGTGAGCTCCAGGTTCCGCCGCGTCATCTCGTCGAGCGGCATCGTCGTGCCCGCTCGATCCACAATCGGCCTCGCCAGATGCGGAAGCCCCGTCGGCTGGAGCTCACGGAGGTAGCGCACTAGCGCGCCGGCGGCCCCGACCGCGGCGGCATCCCCGGCCGAGATTCCGAAGCCCTCAAGCGAGGTCAGGGCATAGTGCCTGACGAGATCGTCGGTCGCCAGGGCGGGATCGAACTCCCACGCTTCGCGCTCGGTGACCAGCGCTTGCGCCGAGCCCGGTCCACGCGGGCCGAGGCTCTGGTCGCCCCGGGGGAGGAGAATCTCGTTCGGCGCGAGCCGCGCCAGGACGGCCTCGAGATCGTCCCGGGTCGTGAGGGTGAGCCGCAGCTCGCCGGTGGAGAGATCGGCCGCCGCCACGCCGATCATTCCCGAGCCATCGGCGCGCAACGCGCAGAGATAGTTGTTGCGGGAGTGGTCGAGCAGATCGTCGGCGAAGGCCGCGCCCGGGGTCACCGTTTCGATCACTTCGCGTCGCACGATTCCCTTGGCAAGCTTCGGGTCCTCGACTTGATCGCAGATGGCGACTCGATACCCCTGCGCCACGAGGCGGCGAAGGTATTCGCTCAGCGCCTTTGCCGGGACGCCGGCGAGCGGGACATCGGCGGCACCGCCGTTGTTGCGGGAGGTGAGGGTGAGGCCGAGGACTCGTGAGGCGGTCTCCGCATCCTGATAGAACATCTCGTAGAAGTCGCCCATTCGGAAGAACATGAGCGCGTCCTGATGGCGCGCCTTGAGCTCCCGGTACTGCTGCATCAGCGGGGTCTCCACGTCGCTTCTCACCGGGACTCCGCCTCCGTCACGAAAACGGTCAGCTTCTTCGCCTTCATGTCCGCCGCCGCGGCGTCGGCCGCCGACTTCGTGTCGTAGCGTCCCACGCGGACCCGAAAGGGCTTCGCCGTTCCGTAGACGCGCGCATCCATGCCCCGCTGACGGAGCGCATCGCGCAGCGCCTCTGCCGACGCCCGGGAGTCGTACGCCGCTATCTGGACGGTGTACTGCGTGTGGGTCGCCGACGGCGAGGAGGCAGGCGGAGAGGTGGGCGCTGTTGTCGGAGCCGGCGCCGGGGCCGGCGCTTTCGGGGCGGCAGATGCCGCGGGCGCCGTCGGCGCTTTCGGGGCAGCGGCGGATGCCGCGGGCGCCTTCGTGGGTGCCGCGGCCGGGGCGGGCGCCGCTGACGCCGGCGGCGCCTTCGTCGGAGCAGTCGTCCGCGCGGCAACCACCGTCGTGTCCACCCCCTTGCACCGCTGCATCCAGAAATCGATCTGATTCTTCTGCTCGATCTGCTCCGGCGGCGTATGTTGTGAGGCGTCGGCCAACCGACGGCATGCATCGGGCAGCTTGTGCGCATCGAAGAGCATGCGCGCCATCCAGAAGCTCGCCCGCGCGCGCGTGGGGTTGTCGGGGTGCTCGACCACGACCCGCTGCAGGTGGGTCAGCGCCTGATCGTTGTCGCCGCGCGTCATCTCGAGCTGGGCGAGCCGCATGAGCGCGTCGCCGGCCCTATCGGAGAGCGGGTAGTCGACGATGATCGTCCGGAGGTCGCGTTCCGCATCGGCGGCCGTGGCCGCGACGACCGCCCGCCAGTACAGCGCGTCCACGTAGCGCGGCGACCCGTTCGGCGCCGCCTCGAGCTCGCGCTGCACCACCGATCGAGCCGCATCGCCCTGTCCCTCTGCCGCCAGGCGCTGAGCCCGCAGAAACACGGAATCGGACGCCGACGCCGGAGCCGGAGCGGGGGCCGCGCCAAGGGCGGGCGTCGCCGGAGGCGTCACCGCCGAGGCCGGAGCGACCGCTGTCGTATCGCTCGACGTGCCGCCGCCCTCCTGCGCGGCGAGAGCGCGCGCCGCAAGGCAGGCCAGGGCGACGATCGCGATCCCGCGCCCCACGCGATGCACGATGCGGCGCACCGTCCGCACGTTCAGGCGGCCGACGGGACGGCGCCCTCGTCAGGCGCGCACAAGCTGAGCACGAGCGTCGAGAGCAACTGCAGGTCCGTCGATACTCGACTCTCCTTGAGGGCGATGTCGGCCGCCAGCAGGGCGGCGAGGGCGCGGTCGATCGCCGGCCTGGTCCAGTGCCGGCCGCCCGCCGCCCACGCCGACGCCGCGTCCCCCCACGGTCGCCCGACGTACACCCCGCCTGCGCTCTTGAGGAAGGCGAAGTAGTCGGCGCGCCCCGGCCGCGCCAACCCCCACGCCAGCGCCAACGTTTGCGTGGTGAGCGCCATCACAATCGACACCGCTGACGTCTTCGGCTGCTCGAGAATGTGCGGGAGCAAAGCCATCGCAGCCGCCGCATCTCTCGCACCGACCCGATCGAGGAGATCTCCCAGCGTCTCACCGCGCCGAACGCCGACCACAGCGGCGACGGCTCCGTCATCCACATCGCCGCCCGCAGTGAAGCTCACGAGCTTGTCCAGCTCGGAGGAGAGCGCGGGTAGGTCGTTCCCGACAGCCTGGTGCAAGAGCGCCACCGCCTCCGCGCTGATCGCGACACCGTGCGTCGTCGTCGCCTCGTGCACGATCCACTTCGCCACCCGTTCGCCACTGAGCGGCGGGAACTCGAGGGCCGCCGCACGATCGGCGAGCGTTCGGTCGACGCGTGCGCGCTCGCCACCGGTGGCGACGAGAACGAGCACCAGGTCCGGCGCAGGGTGCGCCAGGTAGCGGTCGAGGACCGCCCGCGCACCCTTACGCAGCGCGCCGACGTCCCGCACGACAACAACACGCCGGTCGGCCATCATGGGAGGCGTGCCGAGGAGAGAGTCCACCGCGTCGGGATCGAGATCGGCACCGGCTCGCGCGTCGAGATTGAACGCCCGTATCGCGGGCTCGGTCGCGCGCTGCACAAGCGCGTCGACGGCGCGCGCCTTCAGAAAGTCGTCATCGCCGTAGAAATAGTACACGCGCTCGAACGCTCCATTCTTGAGCGATTTGCGAAACGCGCTCTCGGTGAGGGCCGTCATGCCGAGAATATACAGCGGGTTGTGGCACGCGTGGACGAATGACTAGACTCAGGCGTCGCGTCCGCAGGCGCAGCGCCTCCCCTCACGTCCTCATCATGATCGGTATTCGCGTACCGCGCTTCATCGCCGCGCTCACCGCATTCGCCGTCGCCGCGGGATGCTACCAGGAGAAGCCCAAGACGGCGAGCGCGCCCCCGGCCGATGCATCGCCATCGATCGCGCCCGCGCCGAGCTCCGATCCACAGGCGCTCGCGCCTACGCCCGCCGATACGACCGCTCCCCGCTCGACCGGCGCAACACCTGCTCCCGATGCACCGGGAGCGCCCGAGACACCGGCCGCGGCCTCCCCCGGCAACGACACGACGTTGAGCGCGATCATGCAATTCCGACTCACGACCGCGGAGCTCGAGCGCTGGGGGAAGGCACAGCACGCGCTCAACAAGACGGTGGCCGGCGATCCCACGATCGCCAAGCGGATGGCACGCGCGACGCCGCCCCGCTCACTCGACGACGTCGTGGCACGCTTCTCCTCGGAACCGAAGATTCGTCAGGCACTCGCCAGCGCGAACGTCACGCCCCGCGAGTACGTGACGACGCTGTTCGCGCTCCAGCAGGCGATGCAGGGCTACGCGCAGGAGAAGGCCGGCCAAACGCCTGGGCCGGGAACGCCGGAGGTCTTGAAGGAGAACGTCGCCTTCGTCGACCACAACATGCCGGCGATTTCGAAGATGATGGCCGAGCTTCGGGCTGACGCCCCCGCCGGGGCGGCTCCTAGCCCGATGCCGGCGCCCTAGTCTTACCGGGCGAACTCCATCGCCGCGCTGGCGAAGTGGACCGGCGCCTGCTCGGCCATCATCACAGCCGGCCACACCGGGAGCCCGACAGCGGCCGAGGCAGCGAAGCCCGAGCTCGACACCGAGGGCAGCGGTATGGCTGGACGCATCGCGACCACAGGCGGGAGCGAGAGCGAGCGCGGAGACGGCACCGTGTTCGACAGCGCTACGATGCTCAGCCCAGCGGCAATGATCGCGGCCGCACCGACAACAAAAGAGCCGAGCCCAGGTCCGCGATACGCAGCGGAGTGAGCATCGGCTCGGTCGACCTGTCCTAATCGACAGGCGAGTCGCTCATAGAAATTAGGCGTCGGATAGATCTCCGGCAGACTGCGAAGCACCATTAACCCGCGCCGCATCGCCGCGTCGTGCCGCGCACACGCATCACATGTCACGGCGTGGGCGCACATCGCATCATGCGCCGAGGCCGGCAGCGTGCCTTCCATGTAGTCGCTGTGCTGCTCTCGAAACTCCCGACACCGCATCGCGCTTGCCCGCCCCCGACAGGTTCGGCCCGTCGTACACTTGGGGAGTCCGGATGGTTCCTGGAGCTTGGCGAAGCGGCTGGCCGGGGGCAAGAAGCCGACTGGGAGGCCCCCCGCCCCTTCACGGCCCCTATCGTGAGAGCAAGAAAAAAGGCACCTGGCGGAACGTCTTTCCGCCAGGTGCCACCCTTCTCTCCACCCCAGCCAACGCCGTCAGGGGCTCAGCGCAGTCCGGGCTCGATGATCGTGGCGAACGAATTGCGCGCCCGGTTAAGACGCGATTTCACCGTACCCAGATTGCACCCCGTGATATCGGCAATCTCCTCGTACGACTTCCCCTCGAGCTCGCGAAGCACGAACACTTGCCTGTGATGCGCCGGCAATTGTGAGACGGCATCCTCGACCAGAGCGCGGAGGTGGCGCTTCCGGTACATGTCGTCCGGCCGGGAGGACACATCCTCGAACTGCAGGGGTCGCTCTTCCTCCTGCCAGTTCTTGCGAATCGTCTGGAAGAACACCAGCGGATTCCGCGAGCGGTTCCGCAGCTCGTTCTTCGCCAGGTTGGACGCGATGGTGTAAATCCAGGTCGAGAACTTCTTCGACCGGTCGAAGCGGTGCAGATGGCGATACACCCGGATGAACACCTCCTGCACCAAGTCCTCCGCCCGTTCGCGATCGCCGATCGTGCGGTAGATGAAATTCAGGAGGCGCGTCTGGTAGCGCTCGACCAATTCTTGGAAGGCACGCTCGTTGCCCCCCAAGAAGGCACTCACCAGCTCCGCATCCTCTTGCGAATGCAGCCGCTCCCTGGCGGCCACCACTGCAGGCGACGGCATTCGATCGCTCAGCGCGACGTCAGCCATTCTCGGATCCCCCGATCCAAAGGGTACTCGCTCCGACAAAAGAGACAGGTGGTCGGCGCCTCCTTGCGTACCTTTCGAAGAGGAGGGAAAGCACGGCTCGTGCCCTGAAAGCAGAGAGTCTGCCTCCAGGGTCGTAAGTCTCGCTGACTCAAAAAGTTGAGTCGATTTTCGCCGGAATCTCAAATCTAGTCGCCCGGTCAAGACTGTCTACTTTCGGGGACGTGCCCGCCCCTGATGCTGAGACACCGGAGCCAGCCACGGGGTTGGTGCCGAGCACAGCCCACTTAACACTACGTTTTCCGGGGCGATTTGGACTAGCCAAGATGCCAGTGCGAAGTCCGGGAACGGTTAGACCTCCGGACCGAAGACGCGATCCGCAAGCGAGTCCACTCCGCGCTGAAGCGCGTTCACCCGTTGGTCATCGAGACCGTACGTGGAGAGCCAGATTCCGCAGTGGTATCGCTCCTTCCCTGGCTCGAGCTCCACGTACAAGAGGGCATCGTTCAAGTCTCGGATGACTCCCCAGGCGTGGGTCGGTGGGGACGCGTGCCGAATGGCGAGCATGGGCGAGGAATCGCCGATGCGGATCGTGACCAGGGCACCAGACCAGAGATCGGATGATGTCTCGCGGTCGAGGCCGAGACCCGTCGGCCCGAAGAGACGGTTCCAGGTCTCCTCTCTCCGCTCTCGAGCCGCGCGGCGGGCGGACACGATGCGGCGCGGTGTTCCGGCGTGCCTCTCGAGATAGTGCCGGAGGTTGAAGAGGAAGTAGCGCCACCCGGCTTCGGTGGCGTCGTAGCGCTCGTCCCACTCCCGCGAGGAGCCGAATCCGGAATGGACCATCGTGAGCGCAGTGCCGCCGCCGCGCGCGACCAGGTGCCAATCGATGGCGAGCTGTGGGGCCGATCCGGCGCGACCGAGCTGGGCGGCTCGATGCGCCTCCGGATCGTCGATCCACTGAACGCGCTGCTCCGGCTCCCACCCCGTAACCGTCGTGTGCCACTCGACGCCCGGCCCCCACGACATAGTGAGCTTCTCTCCGAGCGCGTGCCCTCCCTTGGCTTCCGGCGCGAGCCAGCGCGCGATCTCGTCGGCCGCGGTGAGCGCGTGCCACACGGCGGCGGGTGAGGATCGGAGCGCGCTCTCGAACTCGATGGATCGGGTCGGTCCGGTCTCCGGCATCGCCAGGCTCCGCGTCAGATCCTGCGGCGCCGGGTCTGCTCCGGCCAGAGCCTACCCTCACGCACCAAGCACATACCCGGCCACATAGAGGATGCCGAGCGCCGACTTCGCGTCGGTAAGGACGTTGTCGCGGATCATCGCCAGAACCTGGGAGAGGGGCGTCGGCATCACCTCCACGAATTCATCGGGCTCCCGCTGGCTGGCGCCCGGCGTGAGGCCGGTCGCCAGGAAGACGTGGATCCGCTCGTCGGTGAATCCGGGGGTCGTGTACATGCTGAAAACGCGCTCGAGCTTCTCTGCGGTGTATCCCGTCTCCTCGCGCAACTCGCGGCCAGCGCACGACTCCGGAGATTCCCCTGTGTCGAGGCGGCCCGCCGGGATCTCGTAGATGAATCCGTCGGTCGCGTAGCGGTACTGCCGGATGAGCAGCACTCGCGGATCTGCGGCGTCAGACGGATCGAGGAGCGCCACGATCGCACTTGCGCCAGGGTGACGGATGATCTCGAGCTCACCTACACTGCCATCGGGAAATCGGACGCGGTCGACGTCCAGATCGAGCACGCGACCGGAATAGCGGCGCGTGCTGTCGACTCGGCCGGGCTGGATGCCCTCCGCCCGACCGCGGTCGTCAGGCGTCGACGACGGCTCCCCGGGTGTCGTAGAGGGTGACCGGGCCGAAATCGAGCTTCCCGAGCGGCGCTCGCACCACCGCCGGGTCGCCCACAGCGAGGAGCTGCAATTCACCGGCGTGGAGATGCGCCGCGGCCGCTTTCTGGACGTCGGCGATCGTCACGGAACGAACGTGATCGCGATAGCTGTCGAAGTAGTCGTCGGGCAATCCGTAAATCACCAGCGCCGACAGCGCGCGCGCGATCGCCTCCGTCGTCTCATACTTGATCGGGAAGACGCCAACGAGGTAGCTCGTCGCCAGTGTCAGCTCATCGTTCGTGATCGGCTCCGAGCGCATGCGCTCGATCTCTCGCACGACCTCGCGCGCCGCAGCATCGGTCACGTCGCTCCGCACCGCGGTGGAGACCAGGAACGGCCCGGCGCCTCGACGCCACTCGAAGCCGGAGGAGGCGCCGTAGGTGTACGCGTGCGCCTCGCGGAGGTTGAGATTGATGCGCGAGGAGAAGAGGCCGCCGAGCACCGCGTTCATGACGAGCACCGGAAAGTAGTCGGGAGCGCTTCGCGGGAGGCCTACATGGCCGATCCGAAGCTCGGACTGCGGCGCATCCGGCTTCGCCACGATGTGGGTGGCCCGCTCCAGCCTCGCCGGCCGATCGTCCATGGGCCTCGAGGGATCGGCCCGGCCCGTCCACGCGCCGAAGGCGTTGCGAGCGATCGTCACACCGTCCGACATCGACAGATCGCCGACCATCACCAGGGTCGAGCCCCCCGGCCGGTATCGCTCACGATGAAAGCGAACCAGCGCTGGGCGGTCCAGCGACGATATGCCCGCGGAGCTCCCCTCTTCGGGGAGCCCGTATCGGGACCCGGTCGCGTAGAGGAAGCGCGTGAACATGTCATCGGCGAGCCCGCGCGGCTCCGCCTCCAGCTGGAGCAGCTCCGCCAACCGCTCCGCTTTGAGCCGTTCCACCTCGCGCTCCGGAAATTGCGGATCGAGCACGACCGCAGCGAAGAGGCTCATCGCTTCGACGAGCCGAGAGCGCAGAACCGTGAGGCTGAGGACTCCCGTGTCCCAGTCGGTCGCTGGCGTGACCGCGGCCCCAAGGCGCTCGAGGCGCTCCGTCAATTCAGCGCCCGTGAGCTGCGAAGTTCCCTCCGCCAACACGGCATTCGTCAGAGCCGCCAGCCCGTCGGCCGGGGCGGCATCGGTGCCTCCGCCCGCGTCGCACAAGAGCATGACGCTGACAACGGGAAGCTTGCGCACCGGCGCAACGACGACGGCGAGCCCGTTCTCGAGCTCGACGCGCTCGAACGTCGGAAAGTGATAGGCTCGGGGGGTGCCAGGTTGTGGCCGGACAGCCGTCGTCATCGAGCCCCGGATGCTGCGCCCGCGAGAGCGAGCGGCTCCCTCGATGCGGCCCGCGGTACGTAGACTAGCGTCGCCCGGTTGTCCGGCCCCAGCCGCTCCCGGGCAAGCGTCGTCACGTCCCCCGCGGTGACGGCCCGGTACCGGTCGATCTGCTCGTTGACCAACCCAGGATCGCCGAAGTAGGTGGCGAACATCGACAGCTTGTCCGCCCGATCACCGGCCGCCTGCATCGATGTCACGAACCCCGTCTCGATCAGTGCGAGGGCTCGCTCCACTTCTTCTTGCTTCACTCCATCGCGATGGACGCGGTCCAACTCATCCTCCACCGACCGCTCCAGCGCCTGCGCCGCAATCTCCTGTCTCGCCGTGACGTCGGCGACGAGTAAGTCGGTGCCCTTCGCCAGGTCGAAGGTGAAGGCGGTGGCATCCGAGGCGAGCTGCTCTTCGCGCACGAGCCGTCGCTGGAGGCGGCTTGCCTCTCCCATACCCATGATTGCGGCCAGCACATTCGCCGCATACCAGCCATCCGTGCCAAGAACGGGCGTCCGCGCACCCATGAAGACCCGAGGAAGGACGACATCGTCCTCGACCACCGCGCGCAGCGACCGGCCGAACGTCGGCGGGAGGTCCATGCGCGCGGGCGCCGGCCTACCGCCACCCGGCGGGATCGGGCCGAAGTACTGCTCGACGAGCCTTCGGGCTTCGGTCGCGTCGAAGTCGCCCGCAATCGAAAGCACCGCGTTGTCGGGGGTGTAGTACGTGGCGAAGAACGCCGAGATGTCCGCCAAACTGGCCGCGCTCAGATCCTCCATCGACCCCATGAGCGAGTGATGGAAGGGGTGGTCGGGCGGAAAGACGAGCGCGGGAAGCCTCTCCCACCACGACCCGTAGGGCTGGTTGTCGACGGTCCAGCGCCGTTCGTTCTTCACGACGTCGCGCTGAGTGTCGAGCTTCTGCTGGGTCATCGCCGGCAGGAGGCCACCCATCCGGTCCGCCTCCAGCCAAAGGACGAGGGCCAGCTCGTTCGACGGTACCGTCTCGAAGTAGTTCGTCCGATCGAGCCACGTCGAGCCGTTGAGCGTCCCTCCCGCGCGTTGAATCAGCTCGAAGTGCTCATTCGCCGCGACGTGCGCCGAGCCCTGAAAGAGCATGTGCTCGAAGAGATGCGCGAACCCGGTCCGGCCCGGCTTCTCATCGGCCGATCCGACATGATACCAGAGGTTCACCGCGACGATCGGCGCAGTGTGATCCTCCGAGAGGGTGACGAGCAACCCATTCGGTAGGCGGTAGCTCTCGACGGGAATCTTCATTGGCGAATGATGCGCCGCGCGCGCAGAGTAACGGAACCCCAACGCCCCCTTCCGGATGTGCCCACCGGCCTGCTTGACACCTTCACGGGCAACGTCCATACTCACTGCCCGCTTGACGGGCATAGAGCAGGGTTCGCGGGTAGCGGGCGATCCGCGCTGATGCATTGCGCGCCTTACTCGTCACCCGTCCGCCCTCGCCCTGCACCCGAGAAAACCACATTCACTGCACTCTGTTCTCGGAGGTATGACCATGGCAGCGGATTTCTTCATTGGCGAGTCCTTGGTGGGCGACGGCAATGAGGTCGCGCATATCGATCTCCTTATCGGGTCCAAGCAAGGCCACGCCGGCGCCGCGTTCTGCAACGCGCTGACGAACAACAAGGATGGTTTCACGACGCTGCTCGCCGTCGTCACTCCGAACCTGGCGGCCAAGCCCGACACGATCCTGTTCAACAAGGTCACGATCAAGGGTGCGACGCAGGCAGTGCAGATGTTCGGTCCGGCGCAGGCGGCGGTGGCACGCGCCGTGGTCGACTCGGTCGCGTCGGGCGTCATCCCGCGCGACAAGGTGGATGACTACTGCATCGCGGTCGGTGTTTTCATTCACTGGGCGGCCAAGGACGACAAGAAGATCTACGACTTCAACTACCGTGCGACCAAGGAAGCCCTCGCGCGTGCGCTGCGCGGCGAGCCGAAGGCGGACGCCGTCGTGGCCGGCGCGAAGACTGCGCGCCACCCCTTCGCCAGCGGAGCGGAAGGGTAAATCAGCGGCCTCGGCCACAGAACAACGCTGGGGGGCGAGGATCTCTCGCCCCCCGGGTCGTTTCGGAGCACGTTTCTCCCGAACACGCATGCAGGGCACCACCGCCACCCTTTCCCCACCATTCCTCGCATGCTCAAGCTCTTGCTCCAACTCGACTCCTCCCGCCTCGCCTCCGTCTTCGATCAGGTCGTCGCATACGATTCCGGCGCTGATCGCATCATGAGTCAGAGTGGCGTCACCGAGGCGGACGTTCGCGACCTCGTTCATGGGTGCATCTTCACTCGCGGCCCGAAGGAACTGAAGAACACCGCCATCTTCGTCGGCGGAACCGACATGAGCGCCGGAGAGAAGCTCCTCGCCGCCGCGCAGAAGGCTTTCTTCGGCCCACTCCGAGTCTCGGTCATGCTCGACTCCAACGGCTCCAACACCACCGCCGTGGCCGGAGTCATCAAGACGATGCGCGCGCTCGGCTCGGTATCCGGCAAGCGAGTCCTCGTCGTGGCGGGCACCGGACCTGTCGGCCAGCGCGCCGCGGGGCTCTACGCCAAAGCCGGAGCAAAGGTGACGATCACGACCCGACGACCCGAAGACGGTGACCGCGTCTGCGCCGCGATCATGAAGCGCTTCGGTGGCAGCGTGAATTGCGTGGCGCTGCGCGACCCGGCGCAAGCCGACGCTGTGATGTCCGGCATCGAGGTGCTCTTCAACGCTGGGCCCGCAGGCGTTCTGATGGTGCCGCGTGCGGCGTGGGCAGGACGAAAGGGACTCCTGGCCGTGTGCGACCTCAACGCGGTACCTCCCCTCGGCGTGGAGGGGGTCGATGTGAACGACGACGGCGTGCAGCGCGATGGCGCGGTCTGCTTCGGCGCGCTCGGCGTGGGGAATTTCAAGATGAAGCTGCACCGAGCCTGCATCGCGCGACTCTTCGACCGCAACGATCTGATACTCGACGCCGAGACCATCGCCGACGTGGCCGAGGGGCTGCTACCCAAGTGAGCGGAATAGGTCGGGGCGGCTGACCGCGGATCGCATGCGCGTCGTCGGCATCGATCCGGGCACCGTGAGCATCGACCTCTGCGGGCTCGATGACGGCGAATTGGTTCTCGACCGCTCGATCCCCACCGAACGAGCGCTCGCCGATCCACAGGATTTTGCCCGGCAGCTGAAAGAGGCGAAGCCAGATCTCGTCGCCGGGCCATCGGGTTACGGGCTCCCCCTCACGCGAGTCGCCGACGCCGACGATCGCGCCATTCGGCTGGCGTACCTCGCGGCCGCGGGCGAGCGAGGTGGGATCGGCGGACTCCGCGCGCTCGCACTGGCGCTGGCGGAGGCCGAACTCCCCGTCCTGTTCACGCCGGGTGTGATCCATCTCCCGTCGGTACCCGCCCATCGCAAGGTGAATCGCGTCGACTTGGGAACGGCGGACAAAGTCTGCGCGGCAGCGCTCGGGATCCACGAGCAGGTTCTTCGTCGCGGGTGCGCGATCGGCGAGGCGTCATTCGTCCTGCTCGAGATCGGGGGTGCGTTCAGTGCCGCGATCGCGGTGAACGGCGGGCAGATCGTCGATGGGATGGGAGGCACATCCGGCCCGCTCGGGATGCGCGCGTCGGGCGCCCTCGACGGAGAGGTCGCGTTTCTGGCAGGCCATGTGCCGAAGGGGATGCTCTTCCGTGGCGGGGCAACGACGATTGCCGGCGAGCGGGCCCTGTCACCGGAACGCTTCGGCGAGCCCGCGACTCCACGCGAGCGTTTGGCCTGGAACGCATTCATGGAAAGCGCGGTTAAGGCGGTGGCCACCATGTGTGCCATCGTGCCGCATCCGCGCGAGATTCTTCTCTCCGGCCGACTCGTACACGTGGAGCCGCTCGCTCGCGAGCTCCACCTCCGGCTCAGCCCCTATGGGGACGTGCATCGTCTCCAGGGGTTCGCCACCACCGCCAAGGAGGCGGCGCAGGGCGCCGCCCTCATCGCCGACGGATTGGCGGGCGGACGTCACCAGGCGCTGACTGATTCACTCGGCATTCGGGAGGCGCGCGGCACAGCGCTCGACCACCTCTACGTGATCTCACCGGCGGATGCTCTCCGCCGCCTCGGCCTGCGGTGACGCCACCACGCCGCCGCGTGCTGATCGCCGGGGTTTCTGCGCGAGCGATGGCCGAGTCGGCCGTGCGCGCGGGGTATCCGGTGGTTGCCATCGATGCCTACGGCGACCTGGATCTGGCCGCGATTGCGCCCGTCGTCGCCCTTCGAGGTTCGAGACACTTCGATGCTCGCGCCGCGGCGCGCGCGTCGCGATCCGTTCGCGTCAGCGCGGTCGCCTACCTCTCGAATTTCGAGAATGACCCCGCAGCCGTTCGATCACTCGCCGTCGGACGGGAGCTGCTCGGCAACCGGCCGCCCACACTCGCCCGCGCGAGAGACTCCCGCCTCGTCGCCCGAATCCTCTCGCACGAGGGGATCGCCGCCCCTGCCGTTCGCGCTTCGCCCCCTCCCCCGCAATCGGGCTCTCGCAACGGCACTGGCCACCAGAGGCAGTGGTTGGTAAAGCCGCGCCGTTCGGGGGGCGGCCACGGCGTGCGCAGCTGGGTTCCGGGGAGCCCAGTGCCGCGGCATTCGCTCGTGCAGGAGCGCATCCGCGGTCGGCTCGGCTCCATCATTTTCGTCGCCGATGGCCGAGACGCTGTCGCATTCGCTCTCACCCGTCAGCTGGCCGGGGAGCGTGCGTTCGGGGCCCGCGGCTTTCTCTACTGCGGCAGCATCCTGGTCCCCGGCGGAGACGGCTACTTCGCGGGGGCCGACGACGCACTTCTGGCGCGCGCCATCCGGTTGGCGCGCGTTCTGACGCGCGAGCTCGGGCTCATCGGCGTGAACGGGATCGACTTCGTCGAGCGCGGCGGCGAGCCCTGGGCGATCGAGGTGAATCCGCGCTTCACCGCATCGATGGAGTTGGCGGAGCGCGCGTACGGTGTTTCCGTCTTCGCTCTCCACGCCGCTGCCTGCCGCGGCGTTCTCCCCGCGCTCGACCTCTCCAGGCTGCGGCGGCGTTCCCGCGGCGCGGCCGGCAAGGCAGTGCTCTACGCGAGGCGCGCGGTCACGGTTGCCGATACGCGACGGTGGCTGAGCGACCGCTCGGTGAGCGACGTGCCGCCCGCAGGGTCGCGAATCGCACGGGGGCGACCGATCTGTACTATCTTCGCGCGTGAGGCGACTACCGCGGCCTGTCACCAATCGCTTGTGCGACGGGCCGCGGCGCTGTATTCGGAAGTCGAGAACGCCGGGGGAGGGGGAGACGCTCGTGAGTGAAATGTCGCGGACCCTCGAGCACGTGACGTGTCTGGGTTGCGGATGCGCCTGCGACGACATCGATGTCGTCGTGCGCGACGGTCGCATCGCCGAAGCCCGGCGGGCGTGCCCCTTGGGGAGCGAGTGGTTCGGGAACGGGGTGGTTCCGGCGCAAGTGCTGGTGAACGGGCGCTCAGTGGATTCCGGCGTGGCGCTCGATTACGCCGCATCGGTGCTTCGTCAGGCAACGCGCACGATGGTCTTTCTCTCCCCCGATCTCTCGTGCGAGGCGCAGCGCGCCGCGGTGGCGATCGCCGATACGCTGCGCGCTCTGCTGGACAGCGTGACGACCGAGGCGGCGCCGAGCATCCTGGCCGCTCAGCGGCGCGGACGCGCCGGGGCGACGCTCGGTGAAATCAGGAACCGCGCCGACGTCGTCGTGTTCTGGGGGGTGGATCCCGCGCGCCGGTATCCGCGCTTCTTCGAGCGCTACGCTCCGAATCCGGTGGGGCTCCACGTGGACGGCCGGGGTGCGAGGACGGTGGTGGCTGTCGATCTCGATGACGGCGATGCGCGCGGGCCCGTGGACGCCGACGTGCGCATCCGTTTCAGTGGAGCGGAGGAGCTGGATGCGATCGGCGCCCTGCGCGCGAGTCTCGCCGGTCGAGCCACCGGCGGGGCGACCGAGGGTCTCGCTTCACGCGTCGGTGAGCTGGCGAAGCGGCTCGGCGGCGCCCGCTACGCCACGGTGGTAGTCGACGGCGAGCCTGGATCCGCGCCCAACACCGGTCGCTCGGAGGCGCTCCTTTCACTGGTCGACACGCTCAACGGCGTCACTCGCGCCGCCTTGACGACGCTGCGTGGCGGCGGGAATCGCTCGGGCGCCGACGCCGTGCTCACCTGGCAGACCGGTTACCCGATGTCCATCGATTTCGCCCGAGGCTATCCCACCTATCGACCGGATGAAGGAGCTGCACGATGGCTCGCCGCGGGCACCGCTACGGCAGCACTCGTGCTCGGACGCTGGCGGCCCGTGACGGGAGTCGCCCTCCCCACGGACGTTGTCGCCATCGGCCCCGGTGCGAGCAGTGCCTTCCCGCGCGCGCAGGTGGCGATCGACACGGGCGTGGCGGGGATCCACGAGGGAGGCACCGCGCTGCGAATGGACGATGTGCCGCTGCAGCTTCGCGCTCCCCTGCCTGGCTCTCTCGACACGGCATCGGTCATCCAGGCACTCGCCGTTCGTGTCGGCGCGATGCGGGGTGGATCATGAGCCGGCTCCGCATTACCGGCGGCGCGGTGCACGACCCGGCGAACGGTGTGGACGGCGATGTGCGCGACGTGTGCATCGATGGTGGTCGGATCGTCGCGTCCTTGCCGAGCGACGCGCCGACGCTCGATGCGCACGGGATGGTCGTCATGCCCGGCGGCATAGACATCCACTCCCACGTGGCGGCGGCGAGTGTCAATCAGGCGCGGCGGCTCCTTCCCGAGGAGCACGGGGCGAACCCGTCACCGGCACCGGCCTTGTTGGATGGAGAGATCAGCCGGTCGGGCACGGGCGGAACCGTGCCGAGCACCTTCACCACCGGCTACCGGTATGCCGGGCTGGGCTACACGACGGTCTTCGATGCCGCGGTCGCACCGCTCGGGGCACGGGAGACGCACGCCGAGTTGGATGACACACCGATCGTGGACGCCGGATTCTTCACCCTCATGGGGAACGACGAGTATCTGCACCGGCAGATCGCCGCCGGTGAGCGAGACCGGGCACGCGACTACGTCGCCTGGCTTCTCAAGGCGACCGGCGCCTACGCGATCAAGATCGTGAGCCCGGGCGGCGTCGAGCTCTGGAAGCGAAACGTGCGCGAGGTGAAGTCGCTCGATGATCCGGTCGGCTCGCCAAAGGTCACACCGCGGGCGATTCTGGAAACGCTCACCGATGCCGGCAACGCCCTGAAGCTCCCGCATCCCGTCCACATTCACTGCAACAACCTGGGCCAGGCGGGGAACGTCGCCACGACGCTCGAGACGATGCGGACGCTCGACGGGCGCCGCGCGCACTTCACCCATCTGCAATTCCACTCCTACGGCGGCGAGCGCGGGAAGTCCTGGTCATCCGCGGCTCGGCAGATCGCCGAGTATCTGAACTCGCACAAGGATCTCACCGGCGACGTCGGTCAGGTCATGTTCGGTCCGGCGACTACGGTGACGGCCGATGGCGCGGTCGAGTATCTCCTGCACGCAAGCACCGGGAAGAAGTGGGTCAACGTCGACATCGAGCTCGAGACGGGCTGCGGCATCGTCCCGTACACCTATCAGGAAAAAGCCGCCGTCGCGGCGCTGCAGTGGGTCGTGGGGCTGGAGCTCTTTCTCCTCTCGGGCGATCCGTGGCGCCTGGTGCTCTCCACCGATCACCCGAATGGTGGAACATTCCTGAGTTACCCCGAGCTGATTCGACTCCTGATGGATCGGACGTATCGCAGTGATCGCCTGAAGATGGTCAATCAGAGGATGCTCGCCGGGAGCGCGCTGGCCGACGGCATCAACCGGGAGTATTCGCTGAACGAGATCGCGATCATCACTAGGGCCGGGCCCGCTCGCCTGCTCGGGCTGGCCGCCAAGGGACACCTCGGCCCGGGCGCCGATGCCGACGTCACCATCTACGCGCGCGATGCCGACGCATCGCGGATGTTCGCCACTCCGCGCTACGTCCTGAAGGGCGGCGTGATCGTCGTCGAGGAGGGTCAGCTTCGCCGCGCGCCCCGAGGTCATCGCCTCCACGTTCGGCCCGCGCACGATGACGTCCTGCTGCGCGACCTCGGTAGGTTCTTCGACCAGTATGCCACCGTACAGCTCGAGAACTACCCTGTCGCGACACCGAAGGACCCGCCGGTGTGGGGGAGCGCCTGATGGAGATTCGCGGCGTCACCATCGAGGACACCTTCGCCGAGGCGTTCGGCATGCGCGGCGCGCGCCTGATCATCACTGCGCGCACCCTGCGATGGGCGCGCGAGGCCGGGCTCAAGATGACCGGGTTCGCGACATCGGTCATCGCCTGCAAGTGCGAGGCGGGGATCGAGCGTGAGCTGACGGAGAGCGAGACCCCCGACGGCCGACCCGGGGTGAGCGTGCTCCTTTTCACCCCCGACTCGGACAGCCTCCCGAAGAGGCTCGTCGAGCGCATCGGACAGACAGTTCTCACCTGCCCGACCACGGCGTGCTTCGACGGGCTCGGCGACGCGCCCGAAAGGCTAGCGGTCGGCAAGTCGCTGCGCGTCTTCGGCGACGGCTTTCAGTCGAGCAAGATGATCGGCGGCCGGCGCTTCTGGCGCATCCCGGTGATGGAGGGGGAGTTTCTGATCGAGGAGAGCTTCGGGAAGGTGAAGGGCGTCGGTGGCGGCAACTTCCTCGTCCTGGCCGAGAACGAGGATGCCGCGCTCGCCGGGTGCGAGGCCGCGGTGGCGGCGATGGCTGGGATGCCCGGAATCATTCTCCCGTTCCCCGGTGGGATCGTCCGGAGCGGGAGCAAGGTCGGCTCCAAGCGCTACAAGGGGATGATCGCCACCACCAACGACGCGTACGCGCCGACTTTGCGCGCGACCACGAGCACAGCCCTTCCGGACGGTGTGAATTCGGTGCTCGAGATCGTCCTCGACGGCGTGGACTTCGTGTCGATCGCCCGCGCGATGCACGCGGGCATCGACGCGGCCTGCCGACCGGGTGTTCGGGTGATTACCGCGGGAAACTACGGCGGAAAGCTCGGTCCGCATCACTTCCATCTGCACCGGATCGTGCGGGGAGAGGTCGAGCCTCTCCTCGCCGAGTCTCCGCCTTCATGAGCGAGCACGTCACGCTCACTCTCCGCGCGCCATTGGCCTCGCCCGTGGAGACGGACGCGGTGGCGGCGATGGCTGGGATGCCCGGAATCATTCTCCCG
>Ga0187766_10000768_pt1 | contig 18351 bp, 16 predicted proteins | sample 0216_QUI02_MP05__4_FD_132971 | JGI IMG/M metagenome (GOLD analysis project Ga0187766, IMG submission 132971) | Tropical peat soil microbial communities from peatlands in Department of Meta, Colombia - 0216_QUI02_MP05_20_MG | ecosystem: Environmental > Terrestrial > Soil > Wetlands > Peat ... | reverse complement strand
GCACGATCGCGCGCTGTGACGAGGTCGCGCGTGACCACCGAGAGACGCAGTTGTACGACCTCGTCGCGCTCCACGAGCACCGCGGCGGTCGCCCGCTGCCTGCGAGCCTCGAGCTGCTCCAGCCGGCGGGCCTGGGCGGCGACCGCCAGGCGGGCGGCGTTGACCAGTCGGGTTGTCTGCGCGTTCTGCCGGGCGATCGCCTCGAGGTCGTTGACCTTGTTGAGCAGGTCGTTGAAGCCGCCGGAATCGAGTACCACGTCGACGAGCGTTGGGGGCGGCGATTCGTAGTCGGCGACGAGCTGTGCCGCGAGCACCCGCCGATCATGTGCGTACTGCGCCTCCAGGCCCGCGAGCCGGTGGCGCGCCGCGGACAGGTCGACCCTCACCTGCCGCAGCAGCTGCTCTTGGATCTCGACGCTGCGCTCGATCACGCTGAGCCTTGCCTGGAGCTCGTCGATCCTGCCCTGATACCCCTGGATCTGCGCGGTATCGGCCTGGATCTCCGATTGGATCTCGCTCGCGCGCTGCTGACCGGCGGCGTAGCGGCTGGCAAGATCGGCTCGGCTGGAGCCAACGGTCAGCGCTGCGACCACAGCCGCGAGCGCGCCGATCGACACCGTACGACGAAGTCCAAGCGGGCGGGGCGTCACACCTGACCTAGGGTTGGCGGTCTCGGCCCGTCGGGCCGGCCAGTGAGGCCGGCGAAGCTACCAGGAGCACCCGCTACCCCGGGGCGTGCCTTCCGGCGTGAAACGAAAGTTGCAGCCGAACCGCTTGACCGTCACCGGCCGAGCCGGCCGCTCAGCGCTTCTGGCCAAGACCCGCGGGCGTCAGCACCCGCGGCACAATGGTGCCGGCGTGACGTGCGATTGGCTGATGATCGACGGACCGAGCAACGTTGGCGAGACTCGCGCCCGGGACGGTCGAGATCGCGAGCGGGGATCGCGACCTGTTCGCATTGGTGGAGGATCCGCGCGTGCGCCCCTGATGCAGTCGCTCGTCGCGGGCTCCGATGCGCGCGCGTCGTGCAGCCGTCTGTTGACGGCGGTCCGGAGCATCGCACTGCGGTAGGCGCTCAGCGGCTACTGGATGACCATCAGGGTGTTGCCCTCCGGGTCGCGCAGCCAGAACATCGGCGGCACCGGGTCGCCCATGCGGCTCACCTCGGCGTCCACGTCGACGCCCTGGGCCTTCAGCTGCGCGTGGTAAGCATCGATATCGTCCGTCTGGAGGCTGATGCCCGTCTCGACGTTGCCGGTCGGCTTGCCCTCAGGCGGGGGCGCGAGCGCGATCGTTGTCACCTCGTCGCCCAAGGCAACCTCCACCCACCGGTAGCGGTTGCCAAACGGCACATCCGTGCGCTTCTGAAAGCCGAGCTTCTCGACGTAGAACTCGATCGCACGATCCTGATCTGACACCGCGATGACGACCGTTGCGATCTTGTTGACGCGAGTCTTGTTGCTGCTCACGAGAGCCTCCTAACTTAACAGTTGGTTTCCTACGCTAAGACCGCCGCGCCCGCCGAGACTCATCGCAATCCTACTCGTCCCCCGGTAACGACCGGCGCTGGTCGTGACGCGCACCTGATCCGGTCACGGATAGTCGGCGCTTCCGAGCGTCGCACCGACCGACAGCCCGGCGCCCGTGCCGGCTCCGGCGCCGAGCTGATCGAGCAGGTAGCGAAAGTCCGCGCCGGCAGTCGTCGCCACACCCTCGTTGTAACTGTCATGCCCCAGGGGGTAGCCGCCGTCAGGCTCCCACCAGCCGGTCTCGATCGCGCTGCCCGAAGGCGCGTACATCGCAATCTGCTGCCCGGCGTGGACCGTCTGGCCGATGGTGACCTCGGGTGTCACCTGTTCGGCGATGTACCACCATTTCCCCGCGAGCTGCCCGTCGAGCAGCTCGCACACGATCGCGGGCTGCCCGGCGTAGAACACGACGATCAGTTTCACCTGACAGTCGCCGAGCGCGATGATCGGCGACCCGACCGCCATGCTCGCGTCGACGCCCTGATCGGTCCGCTCCCAAGTGATCCCGGTCGCGCGCTCGAGCGGGTTCACGTACGCTCCCGGCGCTTGCGCGCATGCGGCGCCGGTGGTGAGCGACACCGGAACGGTGCTCGCGCCGCCCGCTGCCGACGACGCGAGGTTCGCGAACGCGACGCGGTTCGCCGGCTCGCACGCGTTCGGGTCACACCGTTCATAGCTCACCATCCACTCGAGCGCCGCCGTGCCCGGGCTGGCGGCGGCGTTCATCTGCGACAGCAGCGCGGCGTAGTTGCGCCTCGCGTCGAGCACGAGATACTCGAGTTGCGCCTGCTCGGAGCTCGGCGACAGCCCTCTCGAAGCGGCAAACGCGACGAGCGCGGTCGACCGATCGCCGATCCATTGCGCCAGGCCTCCGCCCGGCGCCGCGGGATCGAGCGAGCTTTCCTGCTGGAGGTTCCCGACGACGCCCGCCGCTGCGTTTGCCGTAAACCCTTGGGTCTCGAGGTATTGGACGACCTGGCCGGCGGTGAGACTTCCGCTCGGCGGTGTGGTTGGCGAGCTGCCACCGCACCCGTCGACTCCTCCGACGAGCGCCTGCGCGGCGATCACCAGCATCAGCATGATCGCGAACAGCGCGATCATGGCCCCCAACACCAAGCGGTGGGCGACCACGTCTTCCCTCCTGTTCGATCCCCCTAAAGAGGCCGTTAGGGGGTCGGGCTCACCCCCCCGGCGGAGGGCCAACTCGAGCGAGCAGCACGCCGCGCCTGGCGGCGAGACGCTCAGGTGAGCTGATGGTGTCGGTTCAGCGCGCTGCGGCGCGAGCCCGGGCCTCGATCACCGCGCCCCGGGCCTCACTCACCGCGCCCCGGGCTTGGATCGCGCATCAACGGCCTTCGTACGTCGCGTGCCCCGGACCATCACGCAAGAACGAGGCAACCGCGTTCTGCAGGTCCTCGGTCGCGAACAGCCGGCCGGACACCAACGGCACGATCGCGTCGGCCGCGTGCGTTCCCTGCTCGACCTGCGTGCGCACGATCTGCTTGGTCGCCGCGTGCGCCCTCGTGGGCCCGCTCGCGAGGCGTAGCGCGAACGCGAGCGCCGCGTCGCCGAACCGATCATCGGGCCAGACACGGTTGACCACGTTCCATCGCTCCAGCGTCGCCGCGTTGAACAGCTCGCCGGTGTAGATCAGCTCCTGGGCGCGCGCGGGCCCGGCGCGCTCGGCCAGACGCTGAGGACCACCCATCGACGGGGTCAGTCCGACGACCGTCTCGACCAGGCCGAACTTCGCCGATTCGGCCGCGAGCAGCAGGTCGCAGGCAAGGCTGAGCTCGAATGCGGCTGTCAGGCACAGCGCGTGGGCGGCGAAGATCGTCGGACACGGCAGGTCCTCGACGCGCCGGACGACCTCGAGCAGGCGCTGCCACAGCGCCGCGCCGGTCTCCGGGGTCAAGGCCTGGAACACGTGGACGTCGACGCCGCCCGAGACGACGCGGCCTTCAGCGCGGATCAACAGCCCGCGGGGCGGATCTGCGGCCAGCGTGCGCGTCTGCGCGTCGAGCGAGTCGATTACGGTCTGGTCGAACAGGTTGAGGTCCCCGTGGTCGAGGGTGAGGATCGCCAGGGGGCCGTTGTCGCTGCGGTGAAAGCTCATACGCGGGAGCTTCGCAGACTCGCGCCGCGACGAACCGCTCGCGTGCGGCTACCGGAAGCGGCTCGTGACCCGCGCGTCGTGACCGGTGCGCTCGGAAGGCAGGAGAGCGTCCGCGTCGAGCTGCTCCGGCGAAAGCCGCCCATGGCCCCGTGCGAGCGCCTCGACGACGGCTTGCGCCGGGTCACGGCCGAACAACCGCTGCGGCCAGCGTCGCCGAGCGGTGCGGCCCCCTCCGCTGACGAGCTCGCGCACGAACGCGAGCGTACGCGCGTGTACGTCGCTCGACGGGCCGGTGCGCAGCGCGGCGAGCGCGGCCCACGAGCCGCTGGCCTCGGGCGTCGCGATCCCGATCGCGCCGCGCCCCGCGGGCGGGCCGGCGCCGAGCCCGCGGGCGAACTCCAGACAACGACTCGCGCGGTCCTTCTCGAGCGCCCGGCTGCCCGCGCTGCCGACGATCAGCGAGGCGAGTGGGTAGAGGTCCTGGCGGCGGTCGTCGTCGAGGCCGTCGTTGTAGGTGCGCAGCAACGCCCCGATCACGCGCGAGGCGTTGTCGGGGCGGTCGCTGAACGGCTCGTCCGCGAGCATCGAGGCAAGCTCCATCACGCACGCTCCAAGCTGCGGGGACGGGTGGCGGCCCCTGGCGAGTCGGACGGTCTGATGGCTCGGCGTCACGCGACAAATGATTGCTCATCCAGAGCGTCCGGTGGGGCCATCGCACGCAACGCGCTATCCGTCGCGGGGTTCGGCGCGTAGCCGCGCGCGCAGCTCGGAGCGCCGGATCTTGCCGCTGATGGTCTTCGGCAGTTCCTCCACGAAGTGGATCTCGCGCGGGTACTTGTACGGGGCGGTGCTGCTCTTGACGAACTCCTGGAGCTCGTGCGCGAGTTCCGGCGATCCCGTTCGGTCCGGGGCGAGCATGCAGAACGCGGTCACGATCTGGGTACGCTCCGGATCGTCCTTGCCGACGACGGCTGCCTCGACGACGGACGGGTGCTCGACGAGCACGCTCTCGACCTCGAACGGTCCGATGCGGTAGGCGCTCGAGGTGATCACGTCGTCGTCGCGACCCTCGAACCAGAAGTAGCCGTCCGGGTCCATCGCGGCCCGGTCGCCGGTGTAATAGAACGGGCCGCGGAACGACTCGGCCGTAGCCGCGGGGTTCTGGTAGTAGCCGGGGAACAGCCCGATCGGACGCTCCGGTTGGCAGCGGATCACGATGTTGCCGACCTCGCCGGGCTCGATCGGGTTGCCGTCGTCGTCGACGATCGTGACGTCGTAGCCGGGCATCGGGCGGCCCATCGACCCGGGGCGAACCTTCATCGCGCGGTAGTTGGCGACCACGCACGTTGTCTCGGTCTGGCCGTACCCGTCGTACACGGTCAACCCGCCCGTGCCCTGTTGCCACGCGCGGATGACCTCGGGGTTCAACGGCTCGCCCGCGCTCGTGCAGTGCCGCAGCGCCGAGAGGTCGTGCTTGGAGAAGTCTCCGAGCACCAGCCGCCGGTACAGCGTTGGCGGCGCGCAGAACGACGTCACGCGGTGACGGGCGAGGATCCCGAAGATCGTGTCGGCGTCCGGAGGACCCAACGCGACGTTCACGATCGCCGCACGTTCGTGCATCTGCCCGAACAACCCGCCCCATGCCGCCTTCGCCCAACCGGTGTCGGTGACCGTCCAGTGCAGATCTCCCGCGCGCAGGTCGTGCCAGAAGCGCGCGGTGCCGATGTGGCCGAGCGCGTAGGACTGCGGCTGCTGAACCATCTTCGGGTACGCGACCGTCCCGCTCGTGAAGTACAGCAACAGCGGATCGTCGCGATCGGTCGGGTCGGCCGGCGTCTCCCCGTCCCCGACCGCGCGGCAGCGCTCCGCGAGCGACAGCCAGCCGGCCGGCGCGCTTCCGACGCACAGGCGCACCGGGAGACCCGGGACGCCGGCGTCGACCTTGGCCGCGCCCGACTCGTCGGTGATCGCCGCGGTCGCGCCGGTCTGATCGAAGCGGTACGCGATGTCCTTCGGGGTCAGCAGGTTCGGGGCGGGCATCGGGATCGCGCCGATCCGCATCGCGCCGAGCAGCGACGCGTACCACTCGGGGATCCGCGGCAGCATCACGAACACGTGGTCGCCCTTCCGGACGCCGAGGTCCAACAACACCCGGGCCGCTTCGCGCGAGGCGCGGGCGAGGTCCGCCGCCGACTGCTCCGCGACAACGTCTCCGACCGCGTCCAGGGACAGCACCGCCAGCGCATCCGGGTCCTCCGATGCCCAGGCATCGACGATGCCGAGCACGGCGTTGAAGCGCCGCGGCACCTCGACGCGGTAGCTGGCGCGCTCGGCGTCGAGATCCGTCAGGCGTGGGGCGCAATCGCGGGCCGGACGAACGGGCGAAACGATCGACATGGTCGACGACCTCCGGTGGTAGGTGCGGAATAGGGTTGCCGGCGCGACGGCGAGAATCGCGAACACCACGGTCACGCTGGTTCAGCCTCACCGCCCTCGGGTGGGTCGTATTGTGACGCTTCTGCACGAACGCAGCCTGTTTTTCTCGGCGTCGGCGCGCGTGCCCACGGGGTGTACGGTCTCGCCGCTGCCGGCGTAAGGCGTGCACGCCCGAAGCTCGCTCCTTTTGCCTGATGTGCGCGGCGCGTCTTACGCGCAACATGCAGCTATCAACTCAGGAAGGAGCGCCGATGAGCACCACACACAACCCGGCCCTCGTACTACGCGTTGCCGGCGCCGGCGAGGCCGACCTGGTTCGGCGGCTTGCCGAGCTCGACGACGCGCCACCGCTTGACGAACCGGTGCTGCTCGCCCTGATCGAGGACGCGCCGGTGGCGGCGGTATCGCTGCGGGACGGGCGCGCCGTCGCGGATCCATTCGTCCCCGCCTCCGACGCGCTCGAGCTGTTGCGGCTGCGCGCCGCGCATCTGTCGGCCGCGAGACCGCGTCGCCGGCGCTTGCGGATCGTACGCCCCCTGCGCCCGCGTCTGGCCTGATCGCCTACCCGGGGTGGGCCGCGAGGCGCTCGGCGGTGACGACCTCGAGCGCTTCGCGCAGGGCGGCGACGCGCTGCTCGCCGTAGCGCTCGGCCCAGTCGCGTTCGAGGTCGTCGATGAGCTGACGGCCGATCGCGTACGCCTCGTGCCCGCGGGCGGTGAGGCGGATGATCTTCGCCCGGCCATCGCCCGGGTCAGGCACGCGCTCGAGGTACGCACGCCGCTCGAGGTCGGTGGTGACCTCACCCACCGACTGCTTGGTCATGTTGGCACGTTCGGCCAGGTCCGTGAGCCGCGAGCCGTGCTCGGGGTCGATGTTGCCGAACACGCAACCGTGGCCCGGGCGGAGGTCGGCGTACCCGGCGACGTCGAGCCGCTTTGCGAGTTCGTCGGAGAACTCGTCGTACGCCACGCCGAGCAGCCGGACCATCGGAATCTGCGGCGTGCGCCCGTTGCTTGACATTTCGTCAGGAGTCCTGATAAGGTAGCCAGACCATAAGGAAAGCTTACAAGGTTCCCTGATGATTGTAGTCGAAAGAGGGGAGGAATGATGGACAGAAAGTGGTGGACCCTGCTGGCGGTGAGCGTCGCGACGTTCATGTTGCTGCTCGACATCACGGTCGTGAACACCGCGTTGCCGTCGATTCAAAAGGATCTGAAGACGAGCTTCACGGACCTCCAGTGGGTCATCGACGCCTACACCCTGGCGCTCGCAGCCGTCGTGCTGACGGCCGGCTCACTCGCCGACCGCCTCGGCCGCCGCGCCGTGTTTGCGGCGGGGCTTGCGATCTTCGCGCTCGCTTCGCTGACGGCGGGGCTGGCGCCCGATGCGACGGTCCTGAACATCTCCCGCGCGGTGCAGGGGATCGGCGGGGCGGCGATGTTCGCGGTCTCGCTGGCGCTGGTCGCCCAGGAGTTTCCCGCCGGCAGGGAGCGCGGCACCGCGATGGGCATCTACGGCGCCACGATCGGCGTCGCGGTCGCGATCGGCCCCCTGGTGGGCGGCGCGATCACCGATGCTCTCGACTGGCGGTGGGTGTTCTTCCTGAACGTCCCGATCGGTGCAGCCGCGCTCGCGATCACGTACTTGAAGGTGCGCGAGTCCCGCGACCCGAACGCGACCCGCATCGACTGGTTCGGACTGTTCACGTTGAGCAGCGCGCTGTTCATGCTCGTGCTGGCCCTGCTGCGCGGCAACGACGACGGCTGGGGAAGCCCGCTGATCGTCTCCCTGCTCGCCGGCGCCGCGGTGCTGCTCGGCGTGTTCGTCGCGGTGGAGCGTCGGGTCGCAGAGCCGATGCTGCCACTCGAGCTGTTCCGCCGGCGCGCGTTCACGGGCGTGCAGCTCGCCGCCCTCGGCGTGTCGGCGTCGTTGTTCGCGCTGTTCCTGTACCTGACGCTGTATCTCCAGGACTACCTCGGCTATTCGCCGCTTCAGGCGGGCCTGCGGTACCTGCCGATCACGCTCGCGAGCTTCTTCGTGGCGCCGGTCGCGGGCGCGCTGCTCGGCCGCGTCCACGCGCGCGTGCTGATGGCGCTCGGGCTGCTCGGAGCCGGCGTCGGGCTGATGCTGATGTCGGGGCTGCAGCCGGGCTCTGGCTGGACCGCGCTGCTGCCGGGCTTCCTCGTCGCGGGAATCGGCGTCGGACTGCTGAACCCCGTGATCGCCGACGTAGCGCTCAGCGTGGTGCCGAAGGAGCGCAGCGGCATGGCGGCCGGGATCAACGACACGTTCCGCCAGGTCGGAATCGCGGTCGGGGTCGCCGCGTGGGGGGCGGTGTTCCTCGGGCGCGCGACCGACAAGGCCGCCGCGATGGCGGCCGGCACGCCCGCCGCTGACGGCAACCGCCCGCGCCAGCTGATCGAGGCGGTCTCGAGCGGACAGCTCGCACGGGCGCTCCACGGTCTGCCGACGGGGACGCGCGAGATCGCCGCGGCCGCCGCGCGGCAGGGATTCCTGAGCGGATTCAACGAGATCCTGGCGATCGGCGCGGGAGTCTCGTTCGTCGGCGCGGCGCTCGCGCTGTGGCTGGTCCAGGAGCGCGAGATCGAGCGCGACCGCCCCGAGCCGGCGGTTGCACGCCGGGACGCGCTCGAGCCGAGCGCAGCGTAGCCACCCACACGCAACCGTGCACGCGGCCGGCTCGTGCGAGCCGGCCGCTCGGCGGGTCGAATCGGGGGGCTCTGCCTCGCGGGCCGAATCCGTGTGGCGCTGTGTATCGCCGGGCCGCGCCACCCCGGGGCGATCGCTCCGCGCAGCCGGCGTGCGGACGCCGGCCGTCTGCCACAATCGACCCATGCGCACGGATCGCCTTTCCACCGACGAGCGGCTGCTCGCTTTCCTCCAGGCTCCCCCGGATCTCGGCGACGGACTCCAGTCGCTCGCGTACTGGGGCGAGCGACGACGGCGATTGTCCTGGTACAGGGTTCGCGCGCGGCGCGAGGCGGAACGGATGACCCGCCGCTGGGAGGACCGCGTCCGCGCGGCGCTGGTCTCGCAACGGGACGTACCGATCGGGATCCGCTTCTCCGCCGGCCTGCTGGTCGCCCGGACTCGCCTGCGGCGCTGGAGCCGACGCGCCGTCGTCGCGGTGACGGCGACGCTCGCCGTCGCGCTTCTCGCGGCTCCCGCGCTGGCCGCGTTGGTCTATCTGATCCGCGCCGTCTGACCGCCTCCGAGTTCGGCCGCACTCCGTTCGCGTGAGGGCGGACACGAGCGGCGACGGCGATCGACGATCAGTAGCCCTGTGACGTGACGCTGTAACCCTTGCCGAGCCCGCTTCCGCCGTTGCTCGGGGTGGTCGCCTGTGGCTGGGGGGCGGGGGCCGACGTCGCCGGCGCGGGGGCGGCGGTCGTGGGGGTGGGCGCCGCGCCGCCCGCGGGCGGGGGCGTGGACGCGGGGGCCGCGGCGGTCGTCGGCGGGGGCGTGGACGCGGGGGCGGGGGTCGTAGCCGCGGGCGGCGGCGTCGTCTGGGCAGGGGCCGCGGTGCTCGGCGCCGGCGTCGGCGCCGCCGTGGTCGGCGCGGCGGCGGCGGTCGAGGGGGCGAGGTTCGTCGACGTCGTGGCGTGATGGATCGCCTTGTGGGCGTGGGCGACCTTCTTCTTCGCATTCGCACGCGTGCTGGAGGAAGTCGTCGTCGTTGACGCGGCTGCCTTCGTGGTCGTCGTAGAGCTGCTGGTGTGGGAACTGCCGCAACCGGCCACCGCCAGCGCGGCGGCCACGGCGATTGGAAGCGCTCGTTTCATGCCTGACTCCTGCTGTCGCTCGAAGGCTTCGGGGCCGCAGGTTACAAGACCTTCGGCGCGCCGAAGGTTGCTGCGCCCCCTGGCGCGGGTTCGGCCGACGCCCGCGGCCTTGCACGCCTGCGTCCGTTTCGGCATGATCACGGCGAAGCTATCGCTTCCGGGCGGGGGGAATCCCGCACCTTTCCGTCCCCTCTGGCCCGGTGGTCACCAGTACGGCCCACGGAGGATGTGGGGCCCTGAAACGGATCGTGGCTGATCGCATGAAGCCCAATCAGGTGGCAGGACAACGAGCTGATGCAGACGGCGCCTCGGCGCAGCAGGTGGACGGTGAACACGCGACCGCCGGCGCCGACGGCGCCGCTCGCCCGGCCGGCGGCAGTGGCCTTCCGGTGAGCGACGGGGCGGCGGGCAGCTCTCCGGCGTTCGGGTCGAGCTCGCTCGGTCGGGCGCTGGGATCGCGCTCGGCGTGGCTGCTGACCGTCTGCTGCGTGGCCCAGTTCATGGTGATCCTCGATCTGAGCATCGTCAATGTCGCGCTGCCGTCGATCCAGTCGAGCCTGACCTTCTCGGCGTCCGAGTTGCAGTGGGTGGTCGACGCCTACGCGATCACGTTTGCCGGCTTTCTGATGCTCGGTGGCCGCGCGGCCGACCACTTCGGGCAGCGCCGCACGTTCGTCGCCGCGCTGCTCCTGTTCGCGCTCGCATCGTTGGCCGGCGTGGTCGCCCAGGACCGTGAAATGCTGATCGCCGCCCGCGCCGTGCAGGGCCTGGCCGGCGCGTTGATGGCGGCGTCCTCGCTCGCGATCATCACCTCGTCGTTCCCCGCCGGGCCGGCGCGCCATCGCGCGATCGGGATGTGGGGCGCGATGAACGGGGCGGGCGGCGCCGCCGGGACGCTGTTCGGGGGGATCATCACGCAGGCGCTCAGCTGGCGCTGGGTGCTGCTGATCAATCCGCCGATCGGGATCGCCGCCGCGCTGGTCGCGTACGCGGTCGTGAGCGACCGCCGCAGGGCGGGGGAAGGCCGCAGCTTCGACCTCGCCGGCGCGCTGACGCTGACCCTCGGGCAGATCGTGCTCGTGTTCGGGATCGTCGAAGCGGGCGTGTTCGGCTGGGACGCGGCCCGTGCGCTCGGCCCGATCCTGGTCGGCTTGGCCCTGCTCGCAGTGTTCGGCGTGATCGAGGACCGCCTCGCGTCCGACCCGCTCGTGCCGTTCAAGGAGCTGACCAAGCCGCTCGTGGTCGCAAACGGGATCGTGCTGCTGTTCAGCGCCGCACTGTTCCCGATGTGGTACGTGAGCTCTCTGTACCTACAGCAGGTACTCGGCCTGTCGCCGTTGCACACCGGCCTCACGTTCCTGCCGATGGCGCTGACGATCATGGTCTGCGCGCGGCAAGCAGGCAAGCTCGTGAGCCGGTTCGGCGTGCGTTCGGTGCTCGGGGGCGGACTGATCATGATGACCGTGGGAATGTTGCTGTTCGCGAGGATCGAGCCGAGCGGCAGCGCGATCGTGTACGTGGTGCTCCCCGGGTTGCTCACGGCCGCGGGAATCGGCTTCTCGATCGTGCCCTCGACGATCGCCGCCACCCACGGCGCGAAGGAAGGGCAGGCGGGGCTCGCGTCGGGCCTCGTGAACACTTCCCGGCAGATCGGTGGCGGGCTCGGGCTCGCGCTGCTGATCACGCTCGCGACCGAGCTCACGACGCACCTGATCGGGGCCAATCGAGCGGTGCCCGACGCGCTGACCGACGGCTTTCGGCTGGCCTACCTGATCGGCGCCGGATGCGTCGGGGCTGCAGCGGCGGTCACGTTCGCGTTGGTCCCGCGGCCTGCGACGCCGGCGGCGGGAGCGACCCGGCTGGCGACCGGGATCGGGGTCGCGGTCGCGGCGTTCGTGGCGATCGGCGTGGCGACCGCAGGATCTCGTGGCGCTCCGATCGGGGCGTACACGACCAACGGCGCCTACAGCTTCGTCTCCGCGCCGGGGCTTCACCCGCCGCAGGTCCGCGCCGATCGCACCACGGCCGGCGACGGGCTCGACCCGGGTTACATCTTCGTCGCGGACACCTACAACCTGATCACGCACCCGATGGTCGGCCAGAGCGGTCCGCTGATCCTTGACAACCGCCTCCAGCCGATGTGGTTCAGGCCCGTGCCGGAGAGCGTGCTCGCCTCCAACCTCAGCCTCCAGACGTATCAGGGCAAGCCGGCGCTCGCGTGGTGGCAGGGCGTGATCACGAACGCCGGCGCAACTCAGAGCGGCGAGGACGTCGTCGTCAACCAGCACTACCAGACGGTCGCGACGCTGAAGGGCCAGGACGGCTGGCTGATAACCCTGCATTCGCTCGTGATCCGCGGAGACGACGCCTGGGTGACCGCGAACAAGGACATCCCGATGAACCTGTCTCGCTACGGCGGCGCTTACAACGGTGCTCTGACCGACTCTGCCGTGCAGGAGTACAGCCTCGCGACGGGCAAGTTGCTGCGCAGCTGGGACGCGCTCGATCACATCCCGCTCAGCGGCTCGTACGCGTCGCTGCCAACCAACGGGTTCCCGTGGGACGCCTACCACGTCAACGCGATCGACCTGGTCGGCGACGGGACCTTCGTCGTCTCGATGCGCAACACCTGGGCCGCCTACAAGGTGAACATCGACACCGGTAGCATCGAGTGGACCCTCGGCGGCAAGCACTCGAGCTTCAGGTTCGGTCCCGGGGCCCAGTTCCAGTGGCAGCACGACGTCGTGGTGTATCCCGATACCCAGTTGCTGACCGTGTTCGACGACCACTGCTGCCAGATCACCGGTGGAGGCACGTTCGTGTCGCCGACGGGAGCATCCCGAGGACTCGTGCTGAGGCTCGATCAGCGCACGCGGACGGCGACGCTCGCCGGCCAGTACACGCACGGAGCCGGCTTCGACGCCGACTACATGGGCAGCATCGAGCCGCTGGCGAACGGCAACGAGTTCGTGGGCTGGGGATCGCAGCCCCAGTTCACCGAGTACGACGCGTCGGGGCGGATTCTGTTGAACGCGACGTTGCCGGGCCCGGACCAGAGCTACCGCGCGAATCTGGAGCAGTGGGTCGGCCTGCCGCTCGACCCACCCGCAGGCGCCGCTCGCACGACGGAGGGCAGGACCACCGTGTACGCGAGCTGGAACGGCGCCACCCAGGTCGCCTCGTGGAGGGTCCTGGCCGGGCCGAGCGCCGGCCGCCTGGCGGTTGCGGCGACGAGCGCCAAGTCCGGGTTCGAGACGGCGATCCCCGTGCCGCCCGGCGACACGACGTTCAGGCTCGAGGCGCTCGATCTCGACGGGCGGCTGCTCGGGACCTCCGAGCCGTTCACGGTCGGCGGCTAGAGCGCTCCATGGACGAGCCGCGCGCGTAGAGATTTGGCGGTGCCCGAGGCTGTTCGTCGTCCTGGATCCGGCGTGGCTACGTCAGCTTGCTTACGCCAGCCTTATGCGGGCCGCATCATTGTGGCGTCGAGCGAGTTCGTGTGTTCAGGAGCTTCTGTCTCGGCCGGGCTGAAGCGAAACCGTCCGAGGAATCCGTGAGGCTCGATGCGCAGTAGGTTAGGTGCGAGTGTGTTGTTGTTGGCGCTGCTGGGGCTGGTCGCGGTGTGGGCCGGCGGACCCGCCGCGGCTCGCGTGATGAAGCGGGCCGGTGAGCCGGCCGTCAGCGTGTTTCCGATTGCCGGCAGCCGGGTGGCGACGCCGCGGACGCAGATCGCGTTTCGCGGCGTGCCGGTGAGCGGGTTTGGCCAGATCACCGTCACGGGTTCGCTCAGCGGCGTGCACGCCGGGACGATCGCGTCCGATTCTGACGGGGACGGCGGCAGCTTCTTGCCGGCAAAGCCGTTCACGCCGGGGGAGACGGTGACGGTCAACACGTCGCTGAACGTGATCGGCGGCGTGAACGGGACGTTTCAGTTCACGGTCGCGACGCCGTCGGGCGGGATCCCGGCGATTCACTGGCCGCCGGCGGGGAGGGTGGCCGGGGACGTGTACGAGTATCGGTCGCGTCCCGATCTGGTGCCGCCGGCGGTCAAGCTGACGCGGTGGTCCTCGAAGGACGCGCCGGGGGACATATTCTTGGCGCCGCAGTTCGGGCCGGTGCAGGACGGGCCTGAGATCATCGGTCCAGGCGGCGGGATTGTCTGGTTTGATCCGCTGTCGGGCGACAGTTCCGCGGCGGACTTCAGGGTCCAGCAGTACCGCGGGCAGCCGGTGCTGACGTGGTGGCAGGGATACGTGACAGCCGGGGCGGGAGTGGGCGTGGATGAGATCTACAACAGCTCGTATCAGCCGGTCGCGGTGGTGCACGCGGCGAACGGGTTGAGCGCCGACGAGCACGAGTTTCAGCTCACGCCGGAGAACACCGCGTTGATCACCGCCTATTATCCGGTGTACTGGGATGCGTCGTCGCTCCGCGGCTCAAAGCGCGAGATCGTGTTCGACTCGGTGGTGCAGGAGATCGATATTCCCACCGGGCTGGTGCTGTTTCAGTGGGACAGCCTCGATCACATCCCGATCAGCGCCAGCTACGAGCCGCTGCCACACGGCGGTCGCTCGCCATTCGACTACTTCCACGTCAACTCGGCCCAGCAGGACGGCGACGGCAATCTGCTGATCTCCGGGCGCAACACCTGGGCCGCGTACAAGGTCAACATCCAGACCGGCGCGGTGATCTGGGAGCTCGGCGGCAAGCGCTCGAGCTTCAGGCTCGCGCCCGGCGTTTACTGGGCGTTCCAGCACGACGTCGAGGCACAGGCGAGCAACGATCTGGTTGTGACGCTGTTCGACGACGCCGCCGGGCCCCCGATCGAGGCCAAGGAATCACGCTCGATCAAGCTGACCCTCGACTTGAGGAACATGACCGCCCGTCAGGTCACGCAGGACCTGCACACGCCGCCGCTGCTGACGAACTTCGAGGGCAACGACCAGCAGCTGCCAAACGGCGACGCGTTCGTCGGCTGGGGCCAGCAACCGTACTTCTCCGAGTACAGCCATACCGGCCAGCTGATCTTCGACGGCCACTTCGTCGACGCCAACGCGAGCTACCGCGCGTACCGGTTCCCGTGGAGCGGCACCCCGACCACCCCGCCCGCGATCGCGTACAGCGGCGGCAAGACCCCGACCGTGTACGCAAGCTGGAATGGCGCCACCCACGTCTCCCGGTGGCGGGTGCTCGGCGGCCCGGCGCCAGGGCAGCTACGCGGGCTCGTGAGCGCGCGCAGGGTCTGGTTCGAGACCTGGATCCCGCTGCACAGCCCGCAGCGCTACCTCGCGGTCCAGGCGCTCGACTCCGCCGGCCACGTGCTCGGGACCTCCCCCACGATCAGGGGCTGACACCGCGCTCGGAACCGGGCGCTCGCGGCTGGCTCTTAGGATCCGGGGCGCTCGCTGCTCGCGCCCAGGAACCGGGGCGCTCGCGGCCGGGGCTCAGGATCCCGGGCGTTCGCCGCTCGCGCTCAGCTCGCCGGCGGCCTCGGGCGCTCCCTGCGCCCGCCACTCCTGGAGCGCCAACAGCGAGCCGTCGATCACCCGTTCGGCAAATGCGCCCGCGTCGTTGAGGTGCGGGAACGGGGTGGGCGGGACGGGAACCCCGAGCCGCTCGCACAGCGGCTCCCAACCGTCGCTCACCGACCACACGAGCAGCCGGTCGGACGGCACGGTCGCAACCACCTCGTCGGTGTATCGCTGCATCGCGGACCTCATCCAGTCGGACTCGGTGTCCTGCCCGCCGCTGAACAGTCCGCTGCGCTCCCACATCTCTTGCATCAGCTCGATGTACCCGCGCCACTTGGGGTCAACGCGACACCTGGCGGTCGAGAGATCGCGGATCAGGATGTCGCCGTAGAAGATCCCCCAGATCGTCTCGCGCATGCTCCGCTCCCAGCTCTCGGGATCGCGCACGCTCAGCAGCACCGTCGCCTCCGGATAGACCTCGATCAGCTCGCGATAGAAGAACGCCCCGGGCCAGTCGACCGTCGCCACGTAGTCGGCGAAGAGCTGCTGCCACGGCGACTCGCCGTCCAGCGCGGCGCGCCACAGCAGCGCCTCGTCCAGGTCGCCGAGCACGTTCACCATGTGGTAACACGGGCCGCACCCCAGCATCTCGAGCGCCACCTTTTGCGACAGCGTTCCGGTGCGCGGCAGTCCGGCTCCAATCAGCCTCATCGGTCCGTTTCCTCCTGTGGTGTTGGTCGGTGCGGTCAGCTCGCAGCCGGCGCGCTCGGCGCGCCGGGTCAGTAGCGCTAAACACCGCGGTCGAGGCGGAGTTGTGCGCGCCACGAATCCTGCCGCGGGCGCAAGCATGACAGACGCGTCCTCCCTCGACCCAGGAGGACGCGTTAGGTACGCAACTTACCACGACCGTCCGGCTCGCGTCAAGCGTCCGCGAGCGAACGTGGCAAGATGCGGGGACGGCGCAGTTGCCTGGGGTTCAGATTTGGACGACGAGAGTCGATGAGCGCGACAAGCCAGCAGCCGTTCGGCGACGCTCTGCGGGCGCTGATGAAGGCGCGCGGCATGACCTATCGCGGACTCGCGGACGCGATCCGGACACTGGACGCCAAGGGGATCACGCACGCTCACATCAACATGCTCGCCAACGGCCACGATAAGCCGTCGATGCGCGCGATGGAGCTGATCGCGCGAGCGTGCGCCGTCGAGCCGGAGTACTTCGCCGAGTATCGCCTGGCCGTCGCGATGCGTGAGCTCGATCCGAGCGAGGTCGGCCTCGAGCAGGCGCTGGAGAACCTCAACGCCCGGCTTGGCGCCCGAAGGAGATCCGGCGCCAAAGCGCGATCAGCGCGAGCGCCCCGAGCGCAACCTCGTCCCAGCGGCTAGAGATCGGATCCAGTGGGCTGAGCGCGATCGCGAACAGCACCGCCCACACGAGCCAAGCCACCTGGACGCCCCGTCGCGTGACCTCGGGGTAGCGCCACAGGATCCGCGCGAGACGCTCGGAGAAGAAGCCCAGCTCGTGCGTCTCGCCGAGCAGCCTCGCCGCCCCCGACAGCGCGAGCAACGCAGCCACGAATGCCAGATAGCCAAACGGCCGGACGATGAGCCGCAGCAACGACACGACCGGCGCGAAGCTATCACCGTTCGCTGCGGCGCGCCCGTGGCACGTAGGCGACGCAGGTTGCGAACGCGAGCGCGCTGCGCCGCGATCGGAGCCAGGGTATCCGGCCGGGCGAGGCGTACCTGTCGCGCTCGCCGTCGTTCAGCGGGCCGCCCGCTGATCCGGTGCGAGCGTCGCGGCGAGCCAGTCGCGGGCCGGGCGTATGTGGGCGGGGTCGATCTGGTGACCGAGATCCGACTCGTGGTAGTCGACGCCGAGGCCGGCGCCGGCGAGCAGGTCTCGCGCGCGGCGTGCGAACCCGACCTCGATCACCGGATCCTGCCTGCCATGAGCGATGAATACGCGCACTCCTCGGCGGTCGGCGAGCGAGGGCTGCCATCCGCTGACGGTCGGGAAGAAGCCGGAGAACGCGAGGATTCCGGCCGGCGCCGGACGCTCGCCTGCCAGCCCGAGTGCGTAGCCCATCACCGACCCCATCGAGAAGCCGCCGAGCACGGTCCGCTGCCGAACGATCCCGGTCCGCTGACAGAGCTCGTCGTGGAGCGCCGCAAGCGCCCGGTAGGCGGCCTCGAACGTGGTCGGGTCGGGGTAGCCGACGCGTGCCACGACGTACCAGTGATAGCCGGGCGATCCGGGCAGCGTCAACGGAGCGCGCGGCGCGACGACGTGCAGCGATCGATCCGGATCGAGCACGTCGGCGAGGCTCAGCAGGTCCTGCTCGTCGGCCCCGCGTCCGTGGTGAAGGACGAGCAGCCCGGCCGGCACGCCGGCCGCCGCGCGCTCGGCGTACACGAGGTCCGTCATCCCGTGCCGGACTGCCCGCGTGCCGAGGTCAACCGCCTCGGCAGGCCGAAGCGATCGAACCTGCCCGCGAGCTGCCTGAGATCGGCGGGCTGCTCGGGGAACCGCTCGTAGGCCTCCGGTTCCGTCGCGTCGGTGGAGCGCACGATGAACGCCGTGACGTCGCTGATCGCCCCGCCCCGGAGCGTGAGCACGTTGAGGGCGAACGGCAGATAGGCCGACTGCCGCGCGTCCCAGGCGTAGAACCCGAGCGCGGGCTGCCCGTTCGCGCGCGTAGATACCGTCCGCCAGCGCCACTGCCCGGACAGTGACGTCGACGTCGCCCAGGTCGCGATCCCGTCGCGGCCGCGGTACCAGGTCGCGAGCGGCGGCATCGCGAACGTGGCGTCCTCGGTCAGCAATGCCGCGAACGCCTCGACGTCGCACCGCTCCCACGCGTCGACGTAGCGGCCGACGAGCTCGCGTACGCCGTCGTCGCCGAGCGAGCGCAGCGTCTGCTGTTGGCTGCGCTCGGGGACGCGCTCATCGACCGCACTGCGCGCGCGCTGCAGCGCGCTGTTGACCGAGGCAACGG
>Ga0187766_10000766_pt1 | contig 18358 bp, 13 predicted proteins | sample 0216_QUI02_MP05__4_FD_132971 | JGI IMG/M metagenome (GOLD analysis project Ga0187766, IMG submission 132971) | Tropical peat soil microbial communities from peatlands in Department of Meta, Colombia - 0216_QUI02_MP05_20_MG | ecosystem: Environmental > Terrestrial > Soil > Wetlands > Peat ... | reverse complement strand
GGGATGTACGCCGCAGCGAGCGCGCGAGCCCGCCAACGCAGCAGATGGGCCTTTTTCAGCGGCCTGCTAGGCGGGCGCGGCGACCGCCCCCGCGCCCTCGGGGCGCACCACCAGCGGTTCCTGGCACTCGCGGCAGCGCACCTTAGCGCCGCCGGCCGGGATCTTTCGCGCGTCCACGCGGAACTGGGCGCCGCACCGGCTGCAATCCACCAGCAGGACCGGCACACCTTCGGCCTCCGGCCGGTTGCCGTAGAGCGCCAGCAGCCCCCGCTCGTCCAGCCGGCCCAGGGCCTCCACCACCACCGGGTCGAACTGCTTGCCGGCGCCCTTGCGGACCTCCGCGAAGGCTCCCTGGTGGGTGAAATCCTTCTCCCGATAGCGCCGGCGGGACATCATGGCGTCGTAGGCGTCGGCCACGGCCAGGATGCGGGACTCCAGCGGGATCTCCTCGCCCTTCAGGCCCCGGGGGTAGCCCGTGCCGTTGAACCGCTCCTGGTGGTGCAGGACGATCTCCTTGATCCCCCTCAGGAACCGGATGGGCTCCAGGATCCGGGCGCCGATCTCGGGATGCATCTGCATCACGCGCCGCTGTGCCGGGGTGAGCTTCTCGGCACTCTTCAGGATGGCGTCCTCCATGCCGATCTTGCCGATGTCGTGCAGGGCGCCGGCGATGCGCACGGCGCTGATGCGCGCCTCGGGCAGGCCCAGGGCCTTGGCCAGCAGCACGGCCACCCGGGTCATCCGCTCCGAATGGTTGCGGGTATATTCGTCCCGCGCCTCCAGGGTGTGCACCAGGGAGCGCAGGGTCTCGATAAAATTGCGCTGCTGGTTCGAGTAGAGGTGCGCGTTCTCCACCGACAGGGCCAGGTGGCCGGCCAGGGCGCCCATGGTCGTAAGGTGCTCCTCGCTGAAGGTGCCCGGCGCGGTGCTTCCCAGCTCGAAGGTCCCCACCAGCTTGTCGCCCTTGAGGAGCGGGAAGCCGATGTACGAGGCCGTCTGCGCGCCGCCGTTGAACTGGGCGATGGACCCCGGGGCCTCGCTCCGGCCCACCGCGGGCACCAGCAGGTGCTGCCGGTGGGTGGCGATCCAGCCGGTGCTGGTGGGATCCTCCAGCCGATACCGCCCCTCCCGGGGCACGTACTGGCCCCCCTGGGACGTGGCCAGCACCCGGAGCTCCTCCGCGTCGTCGTCCCACACGCAGATCTCGCCCACGTCGTGCGGGATGAGCTTGCGCACCTCCTCCAGGATCCGCACCACCAGCTCGCGGAGGTTGAGGGTGGAGCACATCACGCGGCTGGCCTCGTAGAGGGTGCTCAGCTCGGCCACGCGCCGCTCCAACTCCTGGTTGCTGCGCGCCACCTCGGCCGTGGCCACCCGCACCTTCTCCTCCAACTCCCGATTGAAGTTGGTCACCCGGGCGTAGAGCTCGCCGTTCTCGATGGCGGCGGCGGCCTGACTGCAGAAGGTGGTGAGCAGCTCCAGGTCGCGGTCGTCGAACACCTCGCCCGAGCTCTTCCGATTCACGTTGATGACGCCCAGGACGCCGGACTTGGTGATCAGCGGCACCGACAACAGAGACTTGGTGCGGTACTTCACGTCCGAGCTGAGCTTGGCGAAGCGCGGGTCGTTTTCGATGTCGTTCACCAGCAGGGGCTCCCCCCGCTTGGCCACCCAGCCGGCGATGCCGCTGCCCACCTTCTGCCGGGTGCGCTTCACGATCTCCGGGCTGAGCCCGGTGGAGGCCCGGATGGTCAGCTCCCCCGTCTCCCTGTCGATGAGCATGATGGAGACGATCTCGACCCCCAGGACGGCGGCGATGGAGAGGACGATCTTCTCCAGCACCCGCTCGATCTCCAGCAGGGAGTGGATGTACTTCCCCACCCGGTTGAGGGTGCTGAGCTCCTTCACCTTGAGCTGCATGTCGTGCAGCAGCCGCTTGTTCTCCAGCTCCGCGCGACGGCGGCCGATGGCCTTGTCCACCGAGTGGTAGAGCTCGTGGGGGCGGAAGGGCTTCCGGATGTAGTCGTAGGCCCCCTTCTTCAGCGCCTCGATGGCTGTCTCCAGGGAAGCGTAGGCGGTGATGATGATCACGAAGACGTCCGGAGCGGTCTTCTTGACGGTGGGGAGGAACTCGATGCCGGACAGCTCCGGCATCATGATGTCCAGCAGCACCACGTCCACCCCGCCCTGCTCCAGGATGACCAGGCCCTCCTTGGCGCTCTCCGCCAGGAGGACCTTGAAACCGCGCAGCGACAGCATGTCTTCGCACAGGCGGCGCATGAAGAGCTCGTCGTCGACGACCAGGATGGTTTCCATGGGGCCTACTCGTCCCGCCCGCGGGCAGGCTGCTGAAAAAGGCCCATCTGCTGCGTTGGCACGCTCGCGCACTCCCTGCGGCGCACCCGGCGTACGCCTCAGTCGGCGCTTCGCGCGCCGCCTTGCACCTGGACCTTTTTGAGCAGCCTGCGGAAAAGCATATCTTCCAGCAGCCGGCTACGCGCCCGGGGCCGCGCGCAGGCTCGCCGACCGATACCCCTCCAGATCCACTCCCACGCGCCGGTAGCCGGCCGCCCGCACGGCGACCGCCGCTGCCCTGGCCCCGGCCGGCCCCAGCAGGCCGGGCAGCTCCTCGGGGGCTACCTCGATCCGCGCCAGGCCGCCGTGATGCCGCACGCGCACCTGGCGCAGGCCCGCCGCCCGCAGGCCCGCCTCGGCCGCCTCCACCATGCGAAGACGCTCCACCGTCACCGCCGTCCCGTGGGGGAGACGGGAGGCCAGGCAGGCCATGGCCGGTTTCTCCGCCGTGGCCAGCCCCAGGGCCCGGGAGATGGCGCGGATCTCCGCCTTGCCCATGGCCGCCTCCAGGAGCGGGCTCCGGATCCCCCGCTCGCGCGCCGCCACCATGCCGGGCCGGCGATCCGTGAGGTCATCCCGGTTGGTGCCGTTGGCCACCCAGGCCAGCCCCTCGGCCGCAGCCAGGGGCAGCAGGCGCCCGTACAGGTCCGCCTTGCAGAAGTAGCATCGGTCCGGCGCGTTGCGCACGTAGCGCGGATCGTCCATCTCGTGGCCCTCGATGAACCGGTGGCGCGCCCCCAGGGCCGCCGCCAGGCGGCCCGCGGCTTCCCGCTCGGCGGCCGGCAGGCTGGGGGACACGGCGGTGACGCCCAGGCAGCGCGCACCCAGCACGTCGTGCGCCACCTTGAGCAGGAGGGCGCTGTCCACGCCGCCCGAGAAGGCCACCACCACCCCGCCCATCTCGGCCAGGATCGCCCGCAGCCGGTCGTACTTCGCCCTCACCGCCTCGTCCACGCCGTCAGTCCTCGGCCAGGGGTCCTCCGCCCGATGTCTCGCGCCCCCCCTCGGCCAGCGCCCGGAGGACGTCCTGCTCCGGGAAGAGCAGCAGCATCCCCTCGATGTGCCGGGCGCTGTCGGCGAACCGGGTCACCACGAGCGCGCCCTCCGCATCCCCATCGCCCCTGCCCGGCAGCGTGGCCTCCAAGACCGCCTCGGACCGGTCGAACACCAGATGGGGGATGGAGAGCATGATGGGCGCCCCCAGCCGGTTGGCCAGGGCGTTCACGTAGCTCGAGCACAGGATGTTGCCTGCCTCCTTGAGGATCGACAGGTCTTCCTCGGTGAGCGCCGGGTGCCGTCCCATCGCGCGCCCGGAGAGGCTCGTCACCAGGGCGAAGGCCGCCGCCCGCGGGAGCAGCACCACGAAGCGCCCGCGGGTCCCCCCGGAGAGGCGGAAGGCGACCCCGGCCACGATGCCCTCATTGGGGACCACGAGGCTGGAGGCCGCGCCCAGGGGGATGATCCCCACGGAAGCCACGCTGAGGGCCGGCGCCTCCCCCAGCAGCTCGCCCAGGGCCCGCGCCGCGCCGCGCATCCCCAGGTCCTCCAGCCCCGCCAGGCTGTCCCGCTGCTCCGGGGTGAGGGTGTCGTGGCGCATCGCCTTTCAGGCCCTCCAGGAAGCTATTCAAACCCGCTTTAGCGCACCCTACCCAATCCCAACGAGGGCGTGCATGAAGACCCAGATGTCGGCCGGCCCGCGCCATTGCGGATCGCGGAATAGGCCGGCCGCCCCGCCGGCGCGCGCGCCAGCGCGCGTCCTGAACCCACCAGGGGTTTGGGCGCCGGACAGGCCGCTCAAAAAGGCCCAGGTGCAAGGCGGCGGGCGATGCGCCGAGTGAGGCGTACTGGGATGTACGCCGCAGCGAGTGCGCGAGCGCGCCAACGCCGCAGATGGGCCTTTTTCAGCGGCCTGTTAGGATGCCTCGTCGGGGGCGGGAACGCTGGGGGGCGGAATGGGGCGGAGCCTTACGGACGCCGACGGGGCCGATCCGGCGCCCGACCCCTCGGGCGAGCCCTCGGCCGGCGGCGCCAAGCTCCGCTGGTGCTCGAAGCGGCGGCCGACGATCCAATGCCAGGCGTGGATGGTCGCCCGGGCCTCGGTGAGGACCGGTTCGCGGACGTCCTCCAGGAACCGGGCGATCTCCAGGGCCGTCAGCAGATCCTCCCGTCTGGCTCCGGCGATGTACGCCGATTTGACGAAGTGTTCGAACTGGTACGTCCGGCCGGTGGTGATCGCTTCGATGAGCGCGATCAGGTTCGCATTTCGCTCGTCCATGGAACCTCTTCCCCATGGGGAAAGAACGGCGCCGAGCCGGTCCATCCCGCGAGGAACGCGGCCAGCAGCAGCGGAGAGCCTCCAGACGGGAGGAAGGCCGCCAGGCCGCCAGGTCAGCGCCTCTCCAGTTTGGGGTGGTGAACGTGTTTCGGGACGTCTGAGCCGTTACCACAGAGCATGGAGGATGCCATCCGCGCGCCGTGGCCTAACGCCACGCAAACATGGCGTGCCGGCATCTCCGCGGGGCATGAGAGGCGCCCGGGCTGTTTCCCTGCAGATACACGCGTGTATCGGACCCGACCCGCCCGGCTGCGGGGGCTTCGAGATGAGGGCACACTCATGATAGGCTGCGCCCACCAATGCGGAATGCGGAGTAAGCGGGCTGGTACGCGCAGGGCCGCCGCTGCCGAAACGTCGGCAGCAGGGAGATTGTCCGAGCGCGCCAACGCCCCACCCGCGGCCGGCGAGGCAGCGGGGAGGATGCTGGGCCGTTTGCAGCGGCCTGTTAGGGGAGGAGCAGGATGGAGGCTGGCGTGCAGGAGGCGCTGGAGGGCGCCAAGCGGATCTACGTGACGACGTGGAGCCGGGCCGGCAGGCCCGGGACGGTCCCGGTGTGGTTCATGGCGCGGGAGGGCTGCCTCTACTTCACCACGCTGCGGGCGAGCCTCAAGGCCCGGCGGATCCAGGCGAACGGCCGAGTGACGGTGCACGTGGGATCGCCGCAGGGGCCGGCCTTCGAGGGGCGGGCCGAATGGTTGGAGGACCGGCCGGACCTGGAGGCGGAGATCCTCAAAGCCTATCGGAGGAAATATCCCATCCTGGCGGGCCTGGTGATGGGCGGGCGGATCCGAAAGCGCCTCGCCCGCAAGGAGAGCGTGGTGATCAAGATCACCCCGGCCCCGCCCTTCCTCGGAGGGCCTGGCGGGATCCAGGCCTCATGATGTCAGGTCCCTCTGCGTAATCGGGAGGGGGATCGCGCACTTCCTGGCGGCGGAGAGGTCCATGGCCTTCGTGAGCATCAGGCGGTTGTGGGCCTCGGCGGCGGTGGCGTGCGGCGTCTGCTGGCCCAGGGCGATCCGGGTGTACCAGGCGTTGGTCTCCTCGCGCATCGGCCCCCAGAAATCGCCCACCGCCACGTCGCCCGGCGGGTAGCTGGTGAGGAAATCGACCTGACGGGTCGCGTCCGGGGTATAGCCGGCCGGCTGTGGCGTCTCGCTGGCCAGCACCAGGTCCCGGTGCGTATCGTCGATGGTCAGCACGCCCTGGGTCCCCACGATGCCGATCTCGAGGCTGTACACGGAGCCCGGCCAGACCTTCGGGAGGGCCCACGTGCAGCCGAGGCTGTAGATGGTCCCGTCCGTCATGCTGATGATGCCGAAGGTGCCGTCGATCCCGCGCAGCCCGGGGCCGAGGACCTTGTCCACGCTGCGCGCGTACACCTCCGCCGCCGTCTTCCCCTCCATGAGCCACATGGCCACGTCCAGGCTGTGGGTGCCCGAGACCACCATGGGCGAGAGCAGCTCGGGGTGCGCGGTGCGCTCGTAGGTGGCGATGGCCACCAGGCGGTTCATGAAGGCGCGGGACGTGACCAGCGTGACCTCGCCGAGCTGGCCCGTGCGCACCTTCTCCTTGGCCACCAGGAACCGCCGGCGGAACCGCTGGGTGTACCCCACCACCGCGTCCACGCCGCTCTGCCGGATGGCCTGGAGGACGCGCTCCGACTCGCCCAGGTCCGTGGCCAGGGGCTTCTCGATCATCAGGTCCAGCCGGCGCTCCACGGCGGCCAGGATGGGGCCCACGTGCTCGTTCTCGTCCGTGGCGATGATGGCCGCCGTGACCTCCGGGCGGCGCAGCAACTCCTTGTAATCGGTGGTCACGAAGTCGGCCCCGATGTCCTCACCCACGTGCTTCCCCTTGTCGGCGTCCAGCTCGGCGATCCCGATCCACTGCACGCTGGGGTGCTTGGTGGCCAGGCGACCGCGGATGAGGCCCACGCGCCCCGCCCCGATGATCGCCAGCCCGATGGGCCTGTGCGTCCGTTGCTTCATCGCTCTCTCCTGTAACGTCTCGGCAGGCTGCTGAAAAAGTTGCTTTTGCCCAGGCCGCTCAAAAAGGCCCAGGTGCAAGGCGGCGCCCACCATTGCGGAATGCGGAATGCGGAACGGGCCGGCCGCGCCGCCGGCGCGCGCGCCGACGCGCGTCCTAAAACCAGCAGGGACCCGTGTCCCGCAGGCCGCTCAAAAAGGCCCAGGTGCAAGGCGGCGGGCGAAGGGCCGAGTGAGGCGTACTCCGGGTACGCCGCAGCGAGCGCGCGAGCCCGCCAACGCAGCAGATGGGCCTTTTTCAGCGGCCTGCTAGGGCCAAGCTGCCCGCGGGCGATAGCCTCCCGCGCCGTCCCCCAGTCCGTCGGTGGCGGGCTGCAGGCCAGACCGCGGGAGTGTAGCGCATTCGCGGCGGAAAGGAAATGCCCGTTCCCTCGCCGGTCCCGTCGGGCCGGGCCTTGAACCTCGAGGCGTTCCGCGAGGCCGCCGGAGGGGCGTGCGGGCCGGCGGGCCGGGGCGCGGTTCAGTCCGGGGAGGGGAGGGTGTTGATGCGGTGGGCCAGCACGGCGGCACCGAAGCCGTTGTCGATGTTCATCACAGCCACGCCGGCGGCGCAGGAGTTGAGCATGGTGAGCAGCGGGGCGATGCCGCCGAAGCTGGCCCCGTAGCCCACGCTGGTGGGCACGGCGATCACGGGCCGATCCGTGAGGCCGCCCACCACCGAGGCCAGTACCCCGTCCATCCCCGCCACCACCACGATCACGCGGGCCGCGGCCAGCCGGTCGCGCTTGTCCAGCACGCGGTGGATGCCGGCCGCGCCCACGTCGTAGAGGGTCTCACAGGCGCTGCCCAGCACGCCGGCCGTCACGACGGCCTCCTCGGCCACGGGCAGGTCCGCCGTGCCGGCGGTGACGATCAGCACGCGCCCCACCGGCGGGGGCGGCGCGGCGCGGCGCGCCACCACGGTGCGGGCCAGGGCGTTGTACTGGGCGGCGGGCTCGACGCGCCGGAGGGCCTCGTAGGCCTCTGCCGTCGCCCGGGTGGCCAGCAGGGAAACGTTGCGGGCCAGGGCGGCGCGCGCGATCTGCTCCACCTGGTCCGCGGTCTTGCCCTCGCAGAAGAGGACCTCGGGGAACCCCTGGCGCAGGCCCCGGTGGTGGTCCAGGGTGGCGAAACCCAGTTCCTGGTAGGGGAGGTCCTTCAACCGTTCCAAGGCCTGCGCCACCGTCACCGCGCCGGCCCGCACCTCGTCCAGGAGCCTCCGTATCGCCTCCGCGTCCATCCCACCCCCTGGCAGGCTGCTGAAAAGGACCCATCTGCTGCGTTGGCCCGCTCGGATAGTCTCCCGCTGCCGACGTTACGGCAGCGGTGGCCCTGCGGCGTACCCGGCGTACGCCTCCGACCCACTTTCAGTGGGTACCCCAGCTTCGCGTGCCGCCTTGCACCTGGGCCCTTTTAAGCGGCCTGCGGAACACGGGTTTTTGGACAGCCTGCCGTCGCAGGCTGCTGATAAGGGCCCATCCCGCCGGAGGCGGACGCGCTACGGAGTACCGGCCGGCCCATTCCGCATTCCGCAATGGGGGGCGCGGCGCGGTTCAGCGGTTGCCGAGGTAGCCGTGCATCCGGGCGAACAGGTCGCTCCAGGGGTTGTTGGTGGGACCGGGGGTGAAGCCGCTCAGGAGCGAATCGTAAATGCGGGGTTCCACCCGAACGTCGGTCCGGTTCTCGCCCGCGCGGCTCACGGTGATGCGGAACGCGACCCAGATCACCTGGGTCGGCCTGGCCCCCCCCGACCCACTCTGGGCGAGGGGGCCCGTCGCCGGGTCCACCGAGGCGAGGCGCACGGGCCCCCGCGGCCGCGCCGGGGCCTCCCCCACCACGAAATTAAAGGGGAACGGCGCCGTCTCGATCCGGCCGGTGGCCTTATCCGCCGCCAGGATCTTGAGGACACCCAGACCTCTGAGCGTGGCATCCCACACGGCGTCGTAGGGGGCGGCGAAGGTGTCGCCCACCGTCGGAAGGATTTGTGGTTCGACCGCGGCGGCGGGCCCCGCCGCGGCCGCCGCCAGGACCCCCGCGGCGAAGGCGAACAGTGGGAAGGTCTTGCGCGCGTTCATGGATACCTCCCTGGGCCTTATTTGCCCTTTCTAAAGTATAGCTATTACCGCCGCCGGCCGCAATCCGTCGGCGGGGCCCACCGGGGGCGCGCCCCTGTGGACAGAACGCCCCCGGCGCGGGCGCGGTTCCGCCCGCCCCCCCGCGTTCCGGGTTGACAGGGGGTCGCGCCCTGCGGTAGACAGCAGGGGTCCCGTTCGGTCGCGAAAGGAGCAGCCCCCATGCAGGCGAGAGACCTCACCGGCAGGCAGCCCCGCGAGGTCCGGCAATTGATCCGCGAGGGCCGCTGGACCCGTCCCACCTCCGGGCTCTGCCTGGGGCACGCCCAGGCCAACATGGCCATCCTCCCCCGGGACCTGGCCTTCGACTTCCTCCTCTTCGCCCAGCGCAACCCCAAGCCGTGCCCTCTCCTGGAGGTCTTGGATCCCGGCAGCCCCGAGCCTCGGCGCATCGCCCCCGGGGCCGATGTCCGCACGGACCTGCCCAAGTACCGGGTGTATCGCTATGGAGTGCTGGAGGACGAGCCCACGGACATCCGCACATACTGGCGGGACGACTTCGTGACCTTCCTCATCGGGTGCAGCTTCACCTTCGAGGCGGGGCTGGTGCAGGCCGGCGTCCCCGTGCGGCACATGGAGCTGGACCGGAACGTCTCCATGTACATCACCAACATCGCGTGCGACCCGGCCGGGGTCTTCCACGGCCCCATGGTGGTGAGCATGCGGCCCGTCCCCGCGGCGCAGGTGGCCAAGGCCGTGCAGGTCTCGGGGCGTTATCCCTCGGTCCACGGGGCGCCCGTGCACATCGGCAGCCCCGAGGCCCTGGGGGTGAAGGACATCCAGAAGCCCGACTTCGGCGACACCCCGGTGTTCAAGCCGGGCGAGGTCCCGGTGTTCTGGGCCTGCGGGGTCACGCCGCAGACCGTGGCCATGACCGTGAAGCCGGAGATCATGATCAGCCACTGCCCGGGCTACATGTTCCTGACGGACGTCCCCAACGAGTCGCTGGCGGTGGTATAGCCCGCCGGCGCGGGCCGCGAGGTGCCTGGACCTCCCCGCCGGAAACGCGGGGGTCCGGGCACTTGCGTTTTTCGGCCCCCCGCGGCCCGGCCCCAGGGCCCCGCAAGAACGGACACCCGCGTGAGCCTCCGCATCGGGGTGGACATCGGCGGCACCTTCACGGACCTCATCCTGGTGGACGAGGCGGGGGCCGTGTTCCGCGCGGGCAAGGTCCTCACCACGCCGGCGGACCCGGCCGGCGCGGTGGAGCAGGGCGTAAAGGACCTGCTGGCGGCCACGGGGGCCACGCCGTCCGAGGTCTCCCACGTCGTCCACGGCACCACCCTGTTCACCAATGCCCTCATCGAGCGGAAGGGCGCCAGGACGGCGCTGGTGACCACCGCCGGGTTCCGGGATGCCCTGGAGATCGCCCGCGAGCACCGCTACGACATGTACGACCTGTTCATGGAACGCCCCGCTCCCCTGGCGCCGCGCCGCCACCGCTACGAGGTGCGGGAGCGGATCCTGGACGACGGCACGGTCCTCCAGCCCATGGACGTGGACGCGGCGGGACGGCTCATCGAGACCCTGCAGGCGGAGGGGATCGAGGCAGTGGCCGTCTGCTTCCTGCATAGCTACCGGAACCCCACCCACGAACGCGCCCTGGGCCAGCTCCTGCGCTGGCGGGCGCCCCACATGGCGTGCTCTCTCTCCTGCGAGGTGGTGCCGGAGATGCGGGAGTACGAGCGCGCCTCCACCACGGTGGCCAACGTGTACGTGCAGCCGCTGGCCGCCCGGTACCTGGCCCGCCTGCGGGAACGGCTGGACGCGCTGGGGCTCGCCGGGGCCCTCTTCATCATGCAGTCCAACGGCGGGGTCTGCACGGTGGAGACGGCCTGCCGGTTCCCCATCCGGCTGGTGGAGTCGGGGCCGGCGGCGGGGGCGCTGGCGGCCGCCCACTACGGCCGGCTGATGGGGCGGGGCGACCTCCTCTCTTTCGACATGGGGGGGACCACGGCCAAGGCCTGCCTTATCGAGAGGGGGGAGCCGCTCATCGCGCCGGATTTCGAGGTGGCCCGCGTGTACCGCTTCAAGCGGGGCAGCGGACTGCCCATCAAGGCGCCGGTCATCGAGATGATCGAGATCGGCGCCGGCGGCGGGAGCCTCGCGCGGGTGGACCGCCTGGGGCTCCTCACCGTGGGGCCGGACAGCGCCGGGGCGGACCCGGGGCCGGCCTGCTACGGGCTGGGCGGCGCCGAGCCCACCGTGACGGACGCGGACCTGATGCTGGGCTACCTGGACCCGGACTTCTTCCTGGGCGGCCGCATGCGGCTGGAGCGGGAGGCCGCGGGCCGCGCCATCGCGGACCGGGTGGCGCGGCCGTTGGGGCTCGACCCGGCCCAGGCCGCCTGGGGCATCCACCAGGTGGTGAACGAGAACATGGCCTCCGCCGCCCGCATCCACGCCGTGGAGCGGGGGAAGGACGTGCGGCGCTTTCCCCTCTTCGCCTTCGGCGGGGCCGGGCCCGTGCACGCGCACCGCGTGGCGCGCATCCTGCGGTGCCCGGCCTTCATCTGTCCCCTGGGGGCCGGGGTCACCTCGGCGGTAGGCTTCCTGGCCGCCCCGCTGGTCTTCGACTTCGTGCGCACCTTCCACGGCAAGCTGGAGGCCATGGACTGGTTGCTGGTGAACGCCCACCTGCATCAGATGGAGAAGGACGGGCGAGGCATCCTGGGGAGGACGGTGCCGGAGGCGCAGATCGCCTTCCGCCGCTGGGGCGACATGCGCTACCGCCTCCAGGGCCACGAGATCCGCGTGCCCCTGCCCGAGGGGCGGCTGGGCCCGGAGAGCGAGCCGGCCATCCGCCGGGCCTTCGAGGAGGCCTACGCGGCCCTCTACGGACGCACGGCGTCCGGCGTGCCCATTGACGTGGTGAACTGGCGCGTCGCGGCGCAGGGCCCGCGGCCCGCGCTCCACCTGCCCCAGGGGCCCGCGGCCCCGGGGGCCGCGGCGGCGGGCGCCGCTGCGGCGGTGAAGGGAAAACGGCCGGCCTACCTGCCGGAGGCGGGAGGGTTCGTGGACGTCCCCGTGTACGACCGGTACCGGCTGGCCCCCGGCCACGCCTTCGAAGGCCCGGCCATCGTGGAGGAGCGCGAGTCCACGGTGGTGCTCGGGCCGGGGGCCAGCGCCCGCGTGGACGCGTGGCTGAACCTGGTGGTCGACCTGTAACGCTCCGGTTCGAAGTTCGAAGTTCGATGTTCGACGTTCGATGTTCCGGGGTGAGGGGGCGGCCCGTGGACGCAACCTCGAACTTCGAACTTCGAACATCGAACGTCGAACGTTGAACATCGAACATCGAACGTCGTAACGTAAGGAAGAGTGATGGACCCGATCCTGCTGGAGGTGCTCTGGAACCGGATGATCGGCGCCGTGAACGAGCAGGCGGCGGCGCTGATGCGGACCTCCTTCACCTCCGTGGTGCGCGAGGCGGGCGACCTTTCGGCCGGCGTCTTCGACCGGCGCGGGCGCATGATCGCGCAGGCGGTCACCGGCACACCGGGCCACATCAACTCCATGGCCACCTGCATGCGGCACTTCCTGGAGGCCTTCCCCCTGGATACCCTCCGCCCGGGTGATGCCCTGGTGACCAACGACCCCTGGAAGACGGCCTCCCAGCTGAACGACATCACGGTGATCACCCCCGCCTTCCTGGGAGACCGCCCCGTGGCCTTCTTCGGCAACACCTGCCACGCGCTGGACATCGGCGGCCGCGGCCTGGCCGCCGACGCCCGCGAGGTGTTCGAGGAGGGCCTCTTCATCCCCGTGATGAAGCTCTACGAGGGGGGGCGGCCCAACGAGTCGCTGCTGGCCCTGCTGCGGGCCAACGTGCGCGCGCCGGAGGAGGTGCTGGGCGACGTGCACGCCCAGGTGGTGGCCAACGAGGTGGGGGGGCAGGAACTGCTGGCCTTCCTGCGGGAGTTCGGCCTGGAGGACATCGAGGCGCTGGCGGATGCCATCGTGGCCCGGTCCGAAGCGGCCATGCGGGAGCGCATCGCGGCCCTTCCCGACGGGGAGTACCGCTACGAGCTGGCCTGCGACGGGTTCGACGAGCCCATCCGCCTGCGGGCCGCCGTCACCATCCGGGGGGACCGTTTGGCGGTGGACTACGCGGGGTCTTCCCCTCAGGTGGCCCAGGGGATCAACGTCGCCTTCAATTACACCCACGCCTACACCACCTACGCCCTGAAGTGCGCCATCTCTCCGGACGTGCCCAACAACGAGGGCAGCTTCCGCCCCGTCACGGTGACGGCCCCGGAGGGCTGCATCCTGAACGCGAGCTTCCCGGCGGCGGTGGCGGGGCGGCACCTGGTGGGCCACTTCCTGCCCAGCGCCATCTTCGGCGCCCTGGCCCAGGTGCTGCCGGACCGGGTGATGGCCCCCGGCTTCGACGGCCTGTGGGACACGCAGGTCTTCGGCCACAACCCGCGCACGGACCGCCCGTTCAGCTACGTCTGGTTCTCGGCCGGGGGCGCCGGGGCGCTGGCGGTGCGGGATGGCCTCTCGGCCACGGCCTTCCCCAGCGGCATCGCCGGGGTGCCCGCCGAGGTGATCGAGACCCTCTCGCCCGTGGTGCTGAAGCGGCGCGAGTTGCGGCAGGATTCGGGCGGGGCGGGCCGGTTCCGCGGGGGGCTGGGCCAGGTCATGGAGCTGGCCGTGCGCACCGACCGGCCCTTCGTCTTCTCGGGCCTCTACGAGCGGATCCAGTTCCCGGCCCCCGGGCTCCTGGGCGGCGCCCCCGGCGCCCCCGGCGCCCTGCGCACCAATAACGGCGCCCCCGTGCGCCCGAAGACGCGCCAGCCGCTGCCGCCGGGCACGGAGGTGACGCTGGAGCTGCCGGGCGGCGGCGGGTACGGCCCGCCCTGGGAGCGCGACCCCGCCCGCGTCCTGGAGGACGTGCGCAACGGCTACGTCTCCCTGGAGCGGGCCCGCACCGACTACGGCGTGGCCATCGATCCCGCCCGCCTGGCCGTCCTCCGCGACGAGACAGCCCGCCTGCGCGCCGCCCTGCGGCCCGACGCCTGAATTTCGCCCCTGGACTTCCGGATCCTGCCCCCGGCCGGGCCGGGTGCGGCGCCCGTGCTGAAAGGCCACGTCGGAGCTCCGGCCATCTCCCAGGGCCGGCGTTCGCCTCCCGGCGCGCGGCGGCGTGAAGGCCCGCGGCGAGCGTTCCGTGGAGGGCCGGGGGTTGCCGGGACGCCGGGGCTTGGCTACACTCTGACCGCCGGAAGCACCGGTCACGCACGCGGAGACACCGTGGCGGGTACCCTGTTCGGAGAGGGGATACGGCGCAAGGAGGACCCCCGGTTCCTCACCGGGCAGGGGCGCTACGTGGGGGACCTCGTGTTTCCCGGGATGCTCCACGCGGCCTTCCTGCGCAGCGCCCACGCCCACGCCCGCATCACCCGCATCGAAGCGGACGACGCGCGGAAGGCGCCGGGCGTGGTGGCGGTGGTCAGCGGGGCGGACCTGGGGGGGCTGTCTCGCCCGTATCCGGTGACGCACCCGCACCCGGCGCTGCGGGCGGCCATGTCCACCCCCCTCACGGACGGCCGCGCGCGGTATGTGGGCGAGGCCGTCGCAGCGGTGGTCGCGGAGGACCGCTACCAGGCTGAAGACGCGCTGGACCGGATCGCCGTGGGCTACGAGCCCCTCCCCGTCGTGGCGGACGCGGCCGCGGCGCTGGAGACCGGTGCCCCCGCCCTCCACGAGGCCCTGGGGAACAACATCGCCGGCCAGTGGCGGGAGGCGGTGGGGGACATCGAGCGGGCGCTGGCCGAGGCCCCCCACGCCCTGAGGGAGCGGATCCGCGTCTCCCGCGGCACCGGCGCCCCCATCGAGTGCCGGGGCACCATCGCGGTGCCGGACCCTACGGGGCGCGTCACGCTGTGGACGGCCACCCAGACGCCGCACCTCCAGCGCCGGGTCTTGGCCGAGATGCTGGCCCTGCCCCAGCACAAGCTGCGCGTGGTGGCGCCGGACGTGGGCGGCGCCTTCGGCACCAAGGCCCGCATCTTCGCGGAGGACGTGGTCCTCGCCTGGCTGGCCCTGCGCCTGGGCCGCCCCGTGAAATGGATCGAGGACCGGCGCGAGGACCTCCTCTCCACCTACCAGGAGCGGGACCAGATCTACGACGTGGAGGTGGGCGCCCGGGGGGACGGGACCCTCACCGGCATGCGCATCCGCTTCCTGGCGGACGGTGGCGCCTATTCCACCTGGGGCCTCACGGTGCCGCTCCTCGCCATCCAGCACCTGATGAGCGCCTACAAGGTCCCGGCCTTCGCCGTGGAGGCCACGGTGGCCTACACCAACCGGGTGCCCATCGCCCCGGTGCGCGGGGCGGGCCGCCCGGTGGGTGCCTTCGTGATGGATCGCGTGGTGGACCTGGTGGCCCGCAGCCTACGCCTGGACCCCGCCGAGATCCGTCTCCGTAACTTCATCGGGCCCCGCGAGTTCCCCTATCGGACCGGGCTCGCCGTGGGCCCGGGCCGTGCGCAGACGTTCGACAGCGGCGACTACCCGGCCTGCCTCCAGAAGGCCATGGACATGGCGGACTATCCGAACCTCCGGCGCCGGCAGGCGGAGCTGCGGAAGCACGGCCGGCATCTCGGCATCGGGATCGCCTGCTGCGTGGAATCCACCGGCATCGGCCCCTTCGAGGGGGCCACGGTGCGCGTGGAGCCCAGCGGCACCGTCGTGGTGATCACGGGGGCGGGGCAGCAGGGCCAGGGGCACGAGACCACCCTGGGCCAGGTCTGCGCCGATACGCTGGGCGTGCCCCTGGAGGCCGTGGAGGTGGTGGCCGGCGACACCGACGCGATCCCCCTCGGTGTGGGCACGTTCTCCAGCCGGGTGGCGTCCGTCTCGGCCAGCGCGGTGCTGGCGGCGGCCCGCGCCGTGCGCGCCAGGGCCGCCGCCGCCGGGGCGCGCCTGCTGGAGGCGCGTGCCGAGGACCTGGTGATCGAGGCGGGGAAGCTCTTCGTCCGGGGTGCGCCGGCCACGGCGGTGCCCCTGGGCCGGCTGGCCTCCCTGGCGGCCGGCGGCCAGGTCCCGGGGCCGCGGGAGGGGACGCCGGGCCTGGAGGCCACCGAGTTCTTCTACCCCGAGAACCTCACGTATGCCAACGGGACGGCGATCGCCGTGGTGGAGGTAGATCCCGACACCGGCGGCGTCCGGTTCGAGCGGCTGGTCATCGTCCACGACTGCGGGCGCATCATCAACCCGGTGATCGTGGACGGGCAGATCGTGGGCGGCATCGCGCACGGGATCGGCAACGTGCTCTACGAGGACGTGCCCTGCGACGCCACCGGCCAGCCCCTGGCCGCCACCTTCATGGATTACCTGCTGCCCGCGGCGCCGGAGGTGCCCCCGGTGGAGATCGCCCACCAGGAGACGCCGTCCCCCATGAACCCGGCCGGCGTCAAGGGCGCAGGGGAGGGGGGGACCATCCCAACCCTGCAGGCGGTGGCCGCCGCGGTGGAGGATGCCCTGGCGCCCTTCGGCGTGCGCGTGAATCGGCTTCCCCTGAGTCCGGAGCGTATCCGGGCCCTCGTCGCCCATGCGCCGACCGCCGGTTCGTAGTTTCCGGTTCCCGGTTCCCGGTTCGTCGGCCGACCGGGGACCGGGAACCGAGAACCGGGAACTTCGATGGGCCGCGGCATGGCCGCGCGAGGACGATACACCCCAGAGGGATCGAAGGCAGAGGAGAAACGATGGCGACCGACCCTGATCGCGCGCGAATCCTCCGGGCCGTGGACGAGAAGACCGATGAGATCGCCGGCTTCCTGGGGCGCCTGGTCCAGTTCGACAGCGAGACGGGCAAGGAGGGCCCCATCCAAGGTTTCATCGCCGAGACGCTCCGGGGGATGGGCCTGGAGGTGGACCAGTGGGTGCCCGACCTGAAGGAACTGGCGAAGCACCCGGCCTACATCCCTGCCGAGGGCCGGGACTTCAGCGGCCGGCCCAACGTGGTCGGCGTCCACCGGGGGGATGCTAAGGCGCGGTCGCTCCTGTTCAACGGCCACGTGGACACAATCCCGTGGGAGCCGGTGAGCGAGTGGGAATTCCACCCGCTCTCGGGGGAGCTCAAGGCAGGCCGGATCCTGGGGCGCGGCTCGTCGGACATGAAGGGCGGCCTGGCGGCCATGACCATGGCGCTGAAGGTGCTCCTGGCCTGCGGCCTGCGGCCCCGGGGCGCGGTCACCCTGGAGTATGTCATCGACGAGGAGCTGAGCGGTCTGGGCACGCTGGCCTGTGTGACGCGCGGCTACAAGGCGGACGCGGGCATCTCCCTGGAGACCAGCGACCTGCACGTCCAGCCGGCGTGCATCGGGCGCCTCTGGTTCGTGGTGGAGGTGCGGGGGAAGCCCGCCGGCATCTCCCGCCGCTGGGAGGCGGTGAGCGCCATGGACAAGGGCTACAAGGTCGCCAAGGCCGTCGAGGACCTGGAGGGCATCCGCATCGCGGAGCTGACGCATCCCCTGTACCCGGACAACCGGGGCGCGCTGCCCTGCGCCGTGGGCCGCTTCGAGGCGGGCACCTTTCCCAGCGCCACGCCCGACCGGGCGCTTTTGCGGGGCAGCATGGGCCTGATGCCCCAGGAGGACATCGAACGGGTCAAGCGTGACTTCGCGGCGTTCATCCGCGGCGTCTGCGAGCAGGACCCCTGGCTGAAGTATCACCAGCCCAAGGTCTGGTTCGAGGGCCTGATCGCGGAGGGGGCCGAGATCCCGCGCGACCATCCCATCGTGACCGCCGTCGCCAACAACTTCCGCGAGGTCACGAGTCGCGAGCCGGTGTACAGCGGCCGGATGGGCGCCGCGGACACGCGCTACCTCATCCGTCACGGCGGCACGCCCACGGTGATCTTCGGCCCCGGCGTCACGGCCCAGATGCACGCCACCAACGAATGGCTGCCCCTGGAGAACCTGGTGATCGCCACGAAGACGCTGGCGCTGACCATCCACGACTGGTGCCGATAGCCTAGCAGGCTGCTGAAAAAGGCCCATCTGCGGCGTTGGCGCGCTCGGGCGCTCGCTGCGACGTACCCGGCGTACGCCTCACTCGGCCCGTCGCGCGCCGCCTTGCACCTGGGCCTTTTTGAGCAGCCTCCGGGGAACCGGCTGCTGAGGAGGCTGCTGAAAAAGGCCCAATATCTCCCCCCGCCGCCTTGGCCGCAGCGGGTGGGGCGTTGGCGCGCTCGCGCGGCGCTGCGACGTACGGACCAAGTACGCCTCGCGCCTCGCATCGCGCGCCGCCTTGCAGCTGGACCTTTTTGAGCAGCCTGGGCGAAACCGGGTTTTTCAGCATCCTGCGAGTTCCCGGTTGCCGGTTCCCAGTTCACGGTTGGTCCCGGGAACCGGGAACGGGGAACGGGGAACATCAGGAGAGAAAAGGGTGCGGTTCAGGATCGCGGGCGAGTCGGGCCTGGTGGTGGAACTGGGCGCCGGGATCAGCGTCCGAACCAACACGCGCGTGCGGGCCCTGGGCCTGGCGTTGGAGCAGGCGGGGATCCC
>Ga0187766_10000763_pt1 | contig 18384 bp, 24 predicted proteins | sample 0216_QUI02_MP05__4_FD_132971 | JGI IMG/M metagenome (GOLD analysis project Ga0187766, IMG submission 132971) | Tropical peat soil microbial communities from peatlands in Department of Meta, Colombia - 0216_QUI02_MP05_20_MG | ecosystem: Environmental > Terrestrial > Soil > Wetlands > Peat ... | reverse complement strand
GCGCTGGTGTGGAGCGGGCACGTGCGCTTCTGGCACGTGGCGGTGCTGGCCTCGCTCTACGGCCTCGCCAACACGCTCGACATGCCCACCCGCCAGTCCTACATGGCCGACCTGGTGCCGCGCAGCGATCTGATGAACGCGATCGCGCTCAACTCCGCGGTGTTCAACGGCGCACGCGTGGTGGGCCCGGCCGCGGCCGGGCTGCTGGTCGCGCGCTACGGCACCGCCGCCGCGTTCCTCTTCAACGGTGTGAGCTTCCTGGCCGTCATCGCCGCGCTGCTGGCCATCCGGACTCACGGCGCGCCACGGGCGCGGAGCGGGCTCGGCATGGGCGCCGAGATCGCGCAGGGCATCCGGTTCGCCGTCGGCACACCGCGCATCGCGCTGGTGTTCGCGCTCCTGATCTCGGTCAGCCTGTTCCTCGTGAACATGAACGTGCTCGTCCCGCTGATCGCCCGCAACGTGCTCCACGAGGGCGCCCACGGGTTCGGGCTTCTCATGGCCTCGCTCGGCGTGGGCGCGGTGCTCGGTGCGCTCACGGTGGCGGTGCTGGCCGTCGGCCGCCCGCCCCTCGGCTTCGTGGTGGCCCCGGCGGTGGCGGCGGCGATCCTGTTGCTTCTGCTGTCCTTCGTGTCCCGTTTCGGGCTCGCCTCCGCGGTGCTGGTCGTGCTCGGCTTCGCGCAGATCGTGTTCATGACGAGCTGCAACACCACCGTGCAGATCACGGTGCCCGACGAGCTGCGCGGCCGCATCATGGGCCTCTACGCGCTGGTCTTCGCGGGGATGACCCCGATCGGCGCGCTGCTGATGGGCACGATCGCCGAGCGCTGGGGCGTGGCGCGCGCCTGCCAGGTCGGGGGCACGATGGGCCTGCTGCTGGTCGTGACGCTCACGCTGGTGTGGGGACGGCGCCAGCCCGGGCGGGGGTCGGCCGGCTAGGCGCGAGCAACTCGCCGCGCGTCCCCGGTCGGCCCCGTGCCATAATCCGTCCTCGCGAGCCATGAGCGCCGACCACGCCCCGCGCAACGTCGCCGAGGTGGCCTCCACCGCCGACACGGTGCCGGTGCGCGAGACGCATCGGTTCGACGTCGCCTCGCTCGAGCGCTATATGGCCGGCCACGTCGAGGGCTTCAAGGGGCCGGTGACGGTCAGCCAGTTCCAGGGCGGCCAGTCCAATCCGACCTACCGGCTCAGCTCACCCGGCGGCGAGTACGTCCTGCGCCGGAAGCCGCCGGGAAAGCTCCTGCCCTCCGCGCACGCGGTCGATCGGGAGTACCGGATCATCACCGCGCTGGCCCGCACGCCGGTGCCGGTGCCGCGCACGTTCGCGCTCTGCGAGGACGACGCGGTGATCGGCACCGCGTTCTTCATCATGGAATGGGTGCACGGGCGCGTCATCGGCGACCCGATCCTCCCCGGCATGAGCCCGGGCGATCGCGCGCGGGCGTACGACTCGATGATCGACGTCCTGGCTCATCTGCACCGCGTGGACCTCGAGGCGGTGGGGCTCACCGACTTCGGACGGCCGGGCAGCTACTTCGCGCGGCAGATCCACCGCTGGACCTCGCAGTATCGCGCTTCCGAGACCGAGCGGATCGAGGCGATGGAGCGGCTCATCGCCTGGCTGCCCGAGCACGTGCCGCCCGACGAAGCGGCGACGATCGTCCACGGCGACTTCCGGCCGGGCAACCTCATCCTCCACCCGACGGAGCCGCGAGTGGTGGCGGTGCTGGACTGGGAGCTCTCCACCCTCGGCGGACCGCTCGCCGACCTGGCCTACAACTGCATGCCGTATCGGCTGGCGCCCAGCACCCTTGGCGGCGTGCTGGGGGCGCCGCTCGCCGAGATGGGGCTACCTTCCGAAGCCGAGTACGTCGCCGCCTATTGCCGACGGACCGGCCGCTCGGGCATTTCGCACTGGGAGTTCTATCTGGCCTTCGCGATGTTCCGGCTGGCCGCCATCGCCCAGGGCATCATGGGGCGCGTGATCGCGGGCACCGCCAACGACCCCAACGCGCGATCGCGCGGCGAGCGCGCACGGCCGCTCGCCGAGGCCGGCTGGGACACCGTCACGAGAACCTAGAACGGGGTCAGGTCTTGCATTACGACAATGTCGTAATGCAAGACCTGACCCCGTTCCGATCGCCAGCGAGCGATCCCTGCTACACTCCCGGGACATGATCGTCGGCCTCGCCGCGGTCCCCGTGCTGCTCCTGCTCCTGGTCCTCCTGCTCGTCGTCTTCATCGTCCTGGTCGAGCTGCGTATCCTCTCGTACGCCTACCGCAAGATCGGCATCCAGCCCCGCTACGTCTTCCTGATCCTGGTGCTGACCCTGATCGGCAGCCACGTGAACGTCCCGCTCTACGCGATCCCGGGAGCCGCCGGATCCACGGTGGTCGCGATCAACGTCGGTGGCGCGCTGATCCCGGCGCTGCTGTCGGCCTACCTGTTCCTCCGCACGGGCCAGAGCGTCCGCATGATCATCGGCACCGTGCTGGTGGCGGTCGCGGTGAACCATCTCGCGGTCGTCGTCCCGGGCGTGGGCGTCGCGGTCCCGGTGCTGATCCCTCCGTTCCTCGCGGCGGCCGTCGCCCTGCTGCTCGCGTTTCGCCGCGCGCCGCCGGTCGCCTACGTGGCCGGGACGATGGGAACGCTGATCGGGGCCGACCTGCTCAACCTGGAGCGGGTCGCAAAGCTGGGCGCGCCGATGCTCTCGATCGGCGGCGCGGGAACGTTCGACGGAGTATTCCTGACGGGGATCCTCGCCGGGCTACTCGCCTGACGGCTGCGCGCAACCCATGGCACCTGGAATGCTTGGATGACGGTCCGACTCTCGCGGTGACGAGGAGAGATCCCATGCCCGACAAGACGACGTTGCAGCGTGCGGCGGAGGACAGGAGAGAGGGGAAGTCGCCGGGCACGCAGGCCGGCGAGTTCGTGCGAGAGGAGATCGAGCACGTCCGAGAAGGCAAGCACGGCGCCCGATCGGCGAAGCAGGCGATCGCCATCGGTCTGTCGAAGGCCCGTCGCGCCGGAGTGAAGCTGGCGCCGCCCAGCGCGGCGCGGACGTCGACGGAGACTCGGCGCCGGGCGGCCCGCGACCTCAGCCTGGGCAAGTCGGGCGCCGGGCGGAGGTCGTCGCGGCGCTCGCGCGCCGCGTCGGGCGCGCTGCGCCGGGAGAGCCATCGGACCACGTCGCGCAAGGCGCTGTCGTGCCAGGCGAAGACCTCGGCGGCGACACGCTCGCGCGCGTCTCGCTCGCGCGCGGCACGGCGGGCCGCCGCCACTCGGAAGCGGCAGCGGCGGCGCTGAGGCGCGGGTCAGCGCGACTCGACCTCCTGGCCCGCACGCCGGAGGTCGGCCACGAAGCGGACCATCTCCGCCCTCCGGTCCGTCGCATCCGGAATCCGCAGGACGGCCGAGGGATGCACGGTCACGAGTGTCCGGATGCCGTGCGGGCCGGTCAGCATCTCGCCCCGGATCGCCCTGATCGTGACGCGGCGCCGGAGGACGGCGCCGGCTGCGCTCGCCCCCAGGCACACCAGCACCTCGGGACGGATGAGCCACAGCTCCTGGTCGAGCCACGGGTGGCACGCTTCGACCTCGCTCTGGTTGGGCCGCTCGTGGATGCGTCGCTTGCCGCCTCGTGGGTCGGCCGTCCACTTGAAGTGCTTCACCGCGTTGGTGATGTAGACGCGGCGGCGCTCCAGCCCCGCGGCGCTCATCGCCTCGTCGAGGAGCCGACCGGCCGGCCCGACGAACGGGCGACCCGCCAGATCCTCCTCGTGTCCCGGCTGCTCGCCCACGAGTACCACGGAGGCGTGCGGGGCGCCTTCGCCGAAGACCGTCTGGGTGGCGCGACGGTAGAGCGGGCACGCCGTGCAATGCGCCGCCTGTTCGCGGACCGTATCCAGCGTGATCTTGGTCATGGGCGGTGATGAGAAAATCGGCGCGCCGCCGCTCCCGGAGCCGGCGGTACTGGATTCAGAACGTGAACACGGTCTCGACGTACCCGCCCAACGGGCTCTTCAACAGGAGCGCCGAGGCGATCGCCGGATCGCTCGCCCCTCGACGGGTGAGCCCCAGGGACGTCGGCTCTGACCTCCGCATGCTCAGCTTCTATCAATCGCGCCGGGCGACGGCTGCCCGCGCGCCGCCGCGCCGAGCTCGAAAAGGCCAAGCGCCTCCTGCGGCGGCGGATCGGGGCGGCCGCGCCGGACGAAATAGAGCTACCGCTTGTCGGGCGCCGGCCGGCTGGCCTCCTCCCACTGGATGAAGCGCGCGGTCTGCGAATCGGTCCGCTCGGGCATGCAGCACCGGAGCACGGCGATCTTGCCGCCTCGCATCTCCCGCATTCCCCAGAGGATGATCCGGTCGACGCCCGCACCCTGGATGGTGGCGCTTCGGGCCTCGAAGCGCGTGAGGAGGACGTTGCCGGACACGTAGGTGTTGAGCGTCGTCACGCGACGGCTCTTGTCGACGACCAGGCGCTCCAGATCCTTCTGGATCGCCGGCTTGCCGGCGCACGGTGCGTCGGTGCAGAGCCCGCTCGGCGCGTCGATGACCGCGTCGTCGGTGAACAGCGCGAGGGCGCCCGGCACGTCGCCCCGCGCGAGCGCGTCGAGGAGCTGCTGCTGCACGGCCATCGCGTTCTCCTGAGCGGCGACTCCTGCGGTGACGGTTCCGATCAGGAGTGCGGCCAGTCCACCGGCGACTACCAGAGGCTTGAGCATGACGGTGATTCTCCGTTCTAGACGCGAACGTCTCGGGACTGGGGCGGCGCGGATCGCGTCAGCGCCAGTCGTGGTGATGGTAGTGCCACGGCCCAGGTCCGAACGGAACCGGCACGATGCACCCGCCCAGCAGCGTGGTGAAGATCAACAGCACGATGGTCCATTTCATCTTCGTCATAGACGCCCCGTCAGCAGCAAGATGATCACGATGAGCAGCACGACTCCAAGTCCGCTACTGGGATAGTAACCCCAGCCGGAGCTGTAGGGCCACGTCGGAAGAGCGCCGACGAGAATCAAGATGAGCAGGATGATCAGGATCGTCCCGACACCCATAGGTTGTGCCTCCCTTCAGGAATCGCCTTCTCGAATCGCCTGCACACGGGTGGGTTGAGGCAATCGTTATGCCACCCTGCTGATTTCGAGGGGCTCTCAACGCGAGAACGCGTGGGAAATCAAGGAGCCACGCGGCAGGCACTGGCCCGATCCGGAATCAAGGAAGGACGCTGGAGCCGGGTAGACCCGACCGAGGGGCCGAGAAAAAATGCGCCGCCAGGTGGGGGCTGCACTCCTGGTTTGACGAGCCATGGAGGCACACCCCTTGCTTCGATGAGGCCGCATGAATGACCCATCGCACCAGCCGGTCGACCAGCTCGTCGAGGAGTACGCGGGCGACCAGGCCCAGGACGGGGCGCCCGAGCAGGACGAGGTCCGGCTCCGGCGGTCCCGGAATCGGCGGCGCGCGGCCTAGAGACCGCAACGATGACCTCGAGCTGGACACCGAAGGAGTGGATCAACGTGGCCCAGGCCGCGATCGCGGTCCTGGCCACGTTCGTCCTGACCCGGATCCTGAGCAACCTCCAGATCTGCCGGGAGGCGGCGATCGGGTCGACCGGACTCAGCGCCGCCGACGTGATCCGGTTCCTCGGAAACGCGCTGGTCCTGATCTTCATCTGGGTGCTGGCGTGGAGGGTGGCCGCCCAACTTCCCGAGGGGCGGCCGCTGGGACGGCTCTTCCACGACGGGCTTCGCCCGCTCGCCGCTCTCGCCCTCCTCGCCAGCCTCTTCGCTCTGCTCCATCCCTTGCTGAGCGGCCGGATGGCCACCGTCCTGAGCTGGCTCCTCGTCCTGCCCCTCGTCGGCGCAGCGGCCTGGCTGGGCATGGTGCTCTACGAGAACGCGGATGCTCTCGTCTTCACGGCGGCGGCGAGCACGCGTCGCCTCCACGCCGCCGCCGAGCGGCGAGAACGCACGTGCGACCACTGCCACGCCCCCGTTTCCCCGGGCGCACGCTTCTGCTCCGAGTGCGGCAACGCGCTGACCGACCCCACGGGCGGCGCCGAGCCGGCGAAGGAGCGCGCGGGCGCGATCCGATCCAGCACGACGCAGCCCGACGTTACCGGCCGGTAGCTCTTACCCGGTAGTTTCTTCACTTTCGTGGTCGTCGCCGGTCCGCACCCACGCCACTCGCGTCGCACGTATCGGTCGGTTCCGCGGCACCTCGCAATTTGCACGACAGTTGCTTCGCCGAGGTGAGCCTCGACGACCGAAAGGACAAAGAGCAATGGATGACGGGAGCAGAGAGGGCGCGTTGCTCGCCGCGATCACGCAGCGGATCCGCGAAATGTCGGAGGAGCAGCACGAGCTGGCTCGCCGGCAACGGATCCTCACCCACGCCGCGACCCAGCTCCGGCTGGGATGGGCCGCCACGGTCGTGCTCGCCGAGGTCGGCGCGCAGAGTCCCGACCTTGTGCTCGACGGCTTCGATCCCGAGCCGCGCCCGGCCGCTTCGTCGTCGGTTCGTCCGCTTCGCCGGGTCACGGGACATGGCCGCGAATAGCCCGCGGCGCCCTTGGGTCATCGTGGTGGGAAACCCGACAAGGAGGTGCACATGACCCCGACCACAACCGAGCCCAGCTGCTGGGCCGTCGTCCTGGCCGGAGGCGAAGGCGTCCGGTTGCGCTCACTGCTGCGGCACCGTCTGGGCATCGATCGCCCGAATCAGTACGTGCGCCTGCTCGGTCCCCGCACCCTCCTCCGTCAGACGCTGGACCGGACCGCTCTGGCGATTCCCCTGGGGCGCACCGTGGTCGTCACGGTTCGCCGCCACGCGGGCTACATGAACGAGGAGTTCGGGGAAGAGTTCGCACGGGGGAGCGGCCCGATCATCCTGGCCCAGCCGCTCGATCGGGGAACCGCGGCCGGCGCCCTCTACCCCGCTCACTGGATCTCGTGGCGGAGCCCGCAGGCGACCGTCGCCGTCTTCCCGTCTGACCACCTGCTGCTCGACGAGGGAGCCTTCATGGCCCACGTGGCCGAGGTCGTCGCCTGGGTGGAGCGCAATCCGGAGCGCCTGGTCCTGCTGGGCGCCCAGCCCACGTGTCCCGAGGTCGAGTACGGCTGGATCGAGCCGGACGAGCCGCTCGGCGAGCTCTCCACCGGGCCCATCCGGTCCGTGCGGCAGTTCTGGGAGAAGCCGGCCATCGCCCGCGCGCGCGCCTGCCTCGTGGCGGGCCACCTCTGGAACACCTCGGTCGTCGTGGGCAAGGTCGCCACGTTCCTCCGCGCCGGTCGGCACGCGCTGCCGGATCTGAGCGACCGACTGGCCCGGATCGCGCGGTTCGCCGACACGCCCGAGGAGCCGGATGCGGTCCGGCAGGCCTTCGAGCTGATGCCCAAGGCCAACTTCTCCCGCTCGGTCCTCGAGCGCTGCCCGGCGATGCTCGCCGTCTCCCGCCTGCCGCGCATCGTGTGGTCGGATCTGGGCAGCCCCCATCGCGTGATGGAGGCGATCACTCGGATGCACCTCCGGCCCGAGTGGGCGGAGGCGCTTCCGCCGTCGGCCTGACTTGACGCCGTCGCGCCGGGCATTCCTCGGGGGCGCCGGCGCGCTGATCCTTCCACTCCTGGCTCCCCTGGCGACGCGGGCCGCCGGGAGCGCCGCGACGCTCAGCGTGAAGGCACTGGGCGCGACGGGAGACGGCCGGACCCGCGACACCCAGCCGGTCCAGGCCACCATCGACGCCGCCGCGCGTTCGGGCGGGATCGTCCACTTCCCGCCCGGCGAGTACCTCTGCGGCACGCTCCGGCTCCGGAGCCGCGTCACGCTCCAGCTCGATGCCGACGCGACGATCGTCGCGAGTGGAGAGGACGAGGACTTCGACCGGCCCGAGGAGCTTCCCTACGATCCATTCGCCGATCGGGAGACCGCCGACTTCCGCTTCGCGCTCCTCCAGGGACGCGACCTGGACGCAGTCGCCATCGTGGGGCCCGGGCGGATCGACGCCAACCGGACGCGCCGGGGAGGCCCGAAGGTGATCGCGCTCCGGGAGTGCCGGAACGTCACCATCCGCGGCCTGACGATCGGCAACGCGGCGAACTACAACATCAGCCTGCTCGGCTGCGAGCGGGTCGACATCGTCGGGGTCACGATCCTGAACGGCTACTCGGACGGCATCGACCCCGATTGCTGCCGCCGGGTTCGGATCGCCAACTGCCGGATCGAGTCGCGCGACGACGCGATCGCGATCAAGACCAGCTTCTCCCTCGGGTACCGGAGCGCCACCCGCGACGTGTCGGTCACCGGCTGCCATCTGACCACCATTCACAACGCGCTCAAGGTAGGGACCGAGTCGACCGGCGACTTCCGGAACATCGAGTTCCGGAACTGCACCGTCGTCGGCCGCACCCACGCGTGGGCGGGTGACCTCAGCTCCGGGGTCTCGCTCGAATCCGCCGACGGCGGGAACCTCGAGGACGTCCGGGTGTCGGACATCCGCATGGTCAACGTCCGCACCCCGATCTTCATCCGGCTGGGCGAGCGCGGGCGGGCGCAGCCGCGGCCCGAGACCGGCACGCTCCGGAACGTGTCGCTGTGGAGCGTGACGGCCAGCGGAGCCATGATGGCGTCGTCCATCACCGGCGTGCGCGGGCACCCGGTGTCCGACGTGCATATGAAGGACGTCCGGATCTCCGGCCGCGGCGGCGGCAAGGCCCGCATCGCTCCGCAGGACGTACCCGAGTTCGAGCGGCGCTACCCGGATGCGTACATGTTCAAGGACCTACCGGCCTGGGGCCTCTACGTGCGTCACGCCGCGAACCTCCGGATAGAGCGACTCGATCTCTCGCTCGAGCTGCCGGACCAGCGGGCGGCCGTGATGCTCGACGACGTGGGGGGCGCGACCCTCCGGGCGATCCAGGCCGCACCCTCCGAAGGGGACGCCCCGATGCTCTGGCTCCGGTCGGTGCGCGACGGCCTCGTCCAAGACCCCCGCCCCGGCGCTGGGACCCGGACGCTCGTGCGCCTGAGCGGCCCGGACTCGGCCCGGATCCGCCTGGCCGGAGTCGACCCCAGGCGGGTCGAGACCGTGGTGGTACGCGACGCGGATGTGACCGCGACCGCGCTGGCGACCGTGGCGCCCTAAGTCCGCGGTTTCCCTCAGCCCAGCCGCGGCCAACGGAGCCGGGGCGCCCAGAGGCGCCCGGTCCCCGTGAAGCCTACCGGCTGTAGCGGAAGGGCGCCCAGCCGACCCCCTCGATCGGCTTCGGGGTGTAGATCGAAGCCTTGGGGGGAGCGGACACGGAGGAGGTCTGGGCCGGGGCCTTGGCCGCCGCCTTCCGGGCCGCGACCTTTCCCGCGGGCTTGGCCTTGGCGCGAGCCGACGACGTCTTCTTCTTGGCGATCGTCTTGCGTTTCATGCGGGCGAATCTACAACAACGCGCACGCGAGGGTCAATGCGGCTCTGCGATCACGGGGGTACACTGCGGCGAGCGGAGGTGAGCGCATGCGACTCACGAAGGCGCAGGCTCGGTTGCTCGGGTGGGAGCGAGTGGCGCGCGTCGCCACGGTGGGCAAGGCGGGCGTGCCGCACCTGGTGCCGGTGTGCCACGTTCTCGTCGGCGACAAGATCTACTTCGGCTCCGGGCGCAAGGGACGCAAGGTGCTCAACCTCGCCGCCAACCCGAAGCTCGCGCTGACCGTGGACGTGTACTCCGACGACTGGGAGCAGATCACCGGCGTGCTGGTGCAGGGCCGCGCGCGCGTGATCGAGCGCGGGCCGCGCTTCCGCGCGCTGCGCCGCCGTCTCTACGCAAAGTATCCGCAGTATCCGGAACAGGCCGCGCTCGGTGAGTCGGACTCGGTGATCGTCGAGGTGACGCCGACGCACGTCTTCTCCTGGTAATCCTTACACGCCAACCGTGTAATTCCTCCCGGCCGCCCGCCGGCCGGCGCCATATCTTCCCGCAACTTGCCCGGATTGCTCGGTCCGCTCGCGGTCTTTTTCTGGCACGTGGGTTGCCGGTGAACTTTCTCACGAGCTGCACGGTTACACCCACGAGCAGGGAAGGGCGGTGATGCGGATGGTGAAGAACCGGCTCGGCGGCTTCGTCGCACTGCTGGCGTTGAGCGTGATGATCGCGCCAGCCCACGGGGCGGATGACAGCAAGACCCGGGAAGGTGCGGCGCAGGTCGAGAGCGGCGCCAAGCAGGTCGGCAGCGGAGTGGAGAACACGGCCAAGGGAATCGGCAAGACCGTGACCGAGGGCGCCGAGACGGCCGGTGAGAAGATCAAGGAGGCAGGACGGGCGGCGGAGCCCGAGGCGAAGTCGGCCTGGACGAAGACACAGGAAGCAGCCGTCTCGTTCGGCCACAGCGTGAAGACCTTCTTCACGAAGCTGTTCCAGTAACCTCAACCCCAACCAAGTGTCTCAACGAAGAGAGAGGAGCTTCTCGATGAATACGACTCGTGTGATGTCCCTGGTGGCAGCGACGGTCTTCGCGGTCGGCATCGTCGGCCCCGCGGTGGCTCAGACCCCCGCGCCCGCTCCGGCGCCCGCCACCAAGAGCGGCGACATGCAGGACATGAAGGACTCGAAGGACAAGGACACGACCAAGAAGAAGGCGTCGACCAAGCACACCACCAAGAAGAGCACCACGAAGAAGGACGAGCAGACCAGCAGCAGCGGCGGCACTGGCACCGGCAGCACGGGCACTGGCTCGGATCAGTCCAAGAAGTAGCTCGACTAGCCGCGCGGCATCCGCGCGTTCACATAGGGGCGGCGTGGGGGGAGCACCCTCACGCCGCTCGCCTCGCCCCGCCGCTGATCCCGACCCTGCCGCCTCGATCTCGCCGGCGCGGCGCTACGCTTGGACCCGGTCCAGACCGATGGGCCCCCAGAACACAGGCTCCGGATGCAGACGCACGCCGAAGCGCGCCTCCACGCCCACGCGAATCCGGCGCGCGAACGCCGCGACGTCGCGGGCGCGCGCGCCGTCGTGGCAGACGATGGCGAGCGAGTGGCGAGTGGAGAGACCGACGGGCCCGTCCGCCTGGCCGCGCGCGAAGCCGGCGCGCTCGATCAGCCACGCGGCGGAGAGCTTGACCCGGCCGTCGGGCTGCGCCCAGCGCGGCATGTCGAGGCCCGCGGCCCGGGCGTCGACCGCGGCGAGCGTGTGGCCGTCGACGATCGGGTTCAGGAAGAAGGAGCCGCAGCTCCGCACGTTCGGGTCGCCCGGGTCCAGCACCATCGACTTCGATCGCCGCACCCGGAGCACGGTCTCGCGCACGTCGGCCAGCGAGGGACGCACGAGCCCGCGTTGCTGCATCTCGCGCGAGATGTCGGCGTAGCGGAGCGTCGGGGCTCCTCCGGGGACGAGACGGTAGGTGGCGGCGAGCACCACGTAGCGGCCCGGCGCGCCGCTCTTGAAGAGGCTGTCGCGGTAGCCGAAGCCGCACTCGGCCGGCGCCAGCGTGACCACGCGGCGGTCCTGGCGATCGACGGCGCGCACGGCGCTGAGCGTGTCGCTCACCTCCTGGCCGTAGGCGCCCACGTTCTGGATCGGCGTGGCTCCGACCAGGCCGGGGATGCCGCTCAGGCACTCGAGGCCGGCCCAGCCCTGCCGTACCGTGTGGCCGACCAGGTCGTCCCACGCCTCGCCGGCCGCCGCGGTCACCTCCATCGCGCCGGCCGACTCGCGCGCGGTCACCCCGCGCAGGGCGATCTTGATGACGAGGCCGTCCACTCCCTCGTCGGCGATCACCAGGTTGGAGCCACCCCCCAGCACGCGCACGGGCAGGTCGCGCGCGTCCGCCCACTCGACCGCGGCGAGCACGGCGCCCTCGTCGGAGGCCTCGACGAGGTAGCGAGCCGGACCGCCCACGTGCAGGGTGCAGTGGGGCGCCAGGGGCGCATGCTCGATGGGCGGATGCATCGACCCATCTTACCGCGGGCCGACGGCGGCGAACTCAGTCGGTGATCGGGAAGAGCCCCTGGTAGACGAACTTCTGGACGCGCTTGGCGTTGTCGACCTCGGTGGTGTAGATGTTGCCGCGCGAGTCGACCGCCATGTTGTGCACCCAGTGCAGCTGCCCGGCGTACCGGCCGTTGCGCGCGAAGCGCGAGAGCACCTTGCCGCTGGCCCGCGAGAGCATCCAGATGTGGTTGTTCTCCCCGTCCGCGGTATAGAGGTAGCTCTGGCCGGGATCCCGCGAGAAGTCGAGGTCCCAGACCGATCCGCTGCCGCCGGTCGCCGGCGCCACCGAGAACTCGCTCACGAACGTCCCATCCTTCTTGAAGACCTGGATGCGGTTGTTCGTTCGGTCGCAGACGTAGACGAGCCCATCGCTCGCGATCCGCACGCAGTGCACCGGGTTGCGGAACTGCTTGACGCTCGCATCGCCGGGAGGCCGCCCGTTGGCTCCCCAGTGGCGCTTGTAGGCGCCGGTGGTGGCGTCGAAGACGATCACGCGGTGATTGCCGTAGCCGTCGGCCACGTACAGCTCGTTGGCCGCGGTATCCACTCGGACGTCGGCCGGGCGGTTGAGGTTCTTGACGTCGGCGTCGCCACCCGTCGCGCCCGGCTTGCCGATCTGCATCAGGAAGCGGCCGTCGCGGGTGAACTTCAGGATCTGGTCGTCCTTCTCCCCGTTGCCGGCGAGCCACACGTTGCCCGCCGGGTCCACGAAGATGCCGTGCTCGTTGGCCGGCCAGTCGTACCCGGCGCCGGGCCCGCCCCACGCCTGGACCAGATTGCCCTCGTTGTCGAACTCCATCACGGGCGGCGCGGGCACGCAGCACTCCGACCGGGGCGGCGAGAGCGTGGCGCCCTTCTCGTCGTCGGTCAGCGTGCGCGGCCGCTGCACGATCCAGACGTGGTCGAGGCCGTCGGTGGCCACGCCCGCGACCTGGCCGAGCAGCCAGCGATTGGGCAGCGGCTTGGGCCAGAACGGATCCACGGTGAACTTGGGCGCCTGACCGTCGGCCAGACGCTGCGCGGTCACCGAGACCGCCGAGCCCACCGCGAGGAGGATCAGGACCGCCAGAGCCGCCAGGCCCGCGTGGGAGACGTGCGTTCGGGTGCCGATCACGGGCTCCTCCTCGTCGAGGCCTCGGAAGCTACGTTGGCGACGAGCCGGGGGGACCATATGCCGGCAACGACGGGGCTGTCAAGGCCGGGGCCGACTCCCGCCGGCCGCGGCCGGACTAGGCGGAGAGGAGCCAGCCGACCGCGCCCGCGGCAAGCACCGCGAGCACCGGGGGCACGCGATCGCCCGCCACCACGAGCGCGGCGGCGAGTGCGAGCGCGGCGGTCATCCCGTCGTGGATGGCGGTGCGCGCGAGCGTGTAGACGCCGCCCGCCATCAGCCCGATGCCGACCGGGAGCAGCGCGCGCTCGGTGGCGGCGGCCCACGGGCGGGTCCGCCACCGCCGCCAGTGGTGCGAGATCACGATGGCCAGGACGGAGGTGGGCAGGAACATCGCGAGGCCGGCGAGCAGGCTCCCCGGCAACCCGTGGGCCCGGTAGCCCACGAAGACCGCGACCAGCATGCTGGGCCCGGGCGTGAGCTGCGAGAGCGTGTAACCGTCGACGAACTCGCGGGCGGTGAGCCAGTGGTGGATGACCACGGACTGCCGCTCCATCTCCGGGATGACCCCGAGGCCGCCACCCACGCAGAGAAAGCTCAGCCAGAGGAAGGTCCAGGTCAGCAGCACGACGTCCGGCATCAGGCTCGCTCGGCCTCCGCCTGGTCCAGCGGCACGGTGGGCTCGGCGCGCATCAGCCAGAAGCTCGCCGCGGTCATCGCCAGCACGACGCCGATCGTGGGGAGCCGCAGCGGGCCCACGCCCGCGAACGTCAGCGCGGCGATCAGCGCCGCGCGGCCGCCCCGCAGCGAGCCCCGCACGATGCGGAGCGTGGTCACGAGCACGAGGCCCACCACCGCCGCGCTCATGCCGCGCATGGACCCGGCGGCGGTGGTCCCGAACACGCCGCGCACGTAGAGCACCGCCAGGACGAGCAGGATCAGGGCGCCCGGCAGCACGATCGAGAGCAGCCCCCACACCGCCCCCGCGAAGCCGGCGAGCCGATAGCCGAGAACCACCGCGAGATTGCTGAAGTTGGGCCCGGGCAGGACCTGGCTCAGCGTGAAGTCCTGGACGAACTCGTCGTGGTCGAGCCACCCGCGGCGTCGGACCAGCGCGTCGTGGAAATAGGCGCTGCGCCCACCCCCGAGGCTCGACAGGCCGATCCACGTGAAGACCATCGTCAGGCGGGAGAGGGAGACGCGTCTCACTCGTCGGGCTCGAGCGAGCGCGCGGGCGAGATCACCGTTTCAGTGTAGCACCCTCTCCCTCCGGGTCCCCGGAGGGAGAGGGCGAGAGCGCGCGAGGACGGGAGGCTAGTAGCGCCAGCCCGGATGGACCGGCACCGGCTCACACCAGCCGCGGTGCGGGCCGGGCGCGCACACCACCCGATCGCGGAGCACCACGTGGCGCGGCGCCGGGACGTAGACCGGATACGGGCGCGCGACGACGGGTGCCGTCACGACCGGCGGGACGGGCGCTACCACGAGCGGCGCGGGAGCGACGATCGGGGCCGGGGCGACGACCACCGGAGCGGCCGCCACCACCGGAGCGCGATGGAAGACGCCCACCCCGCCCAGGAACTGATTGAACACCGCGAAGGCGCCGAGCCCGAGCGCCGCGTCGGTGGACGCATTCGCGAAGGCCAGCGTGGGAACGAAGACCGCCAGGGCCATGACCAGCGCGATCAGCTTCTTCATGTCCGTTCCTCCTCTCGGGGGAGGCGCTGACCACCGCCGCCCCGTCACCCCGGTAGACGGGGGCGAACGTTCCGTGTTTACGCCGAAATGGGCGTGAATATTCCCGCCGGGCGTCCGTCACAGTCTCCCGCCGGGGCCGGGAAGCCCGGTGGCGGACGAGGGCCGCGTACCGTACCATCGGGCCATGAGCGAGCATGCGAGCGTCTGTCCGCTGGACTGTCCCGATACCTGCAGCCTGGCCGTCACCGTGGAGCATGCGAAGATCGTCAAGATCCGCGGCTCTCGCGCCAACCCCTACACCGCCGGGGTGATCTGCGCCAAGGTCGCCGCGTCCTACCCGGACTGGGTGCATGGGCCCGGGCGGCTGCAGACGCCCCTCCGCCGGATCGGCGTCAAGGGCGAGGGGCGCTTCGAGCGGATCTCCTGGGACGAGGCGCTCGACGTCATCCACGAGCGCGTGACCAGCGCGATCGCGGCCCGCGGGCCGCAGACGGTGGCCCCGCTCAACTACGCGGGCCCGCACGGCATGCTCGCGTACGCGTCGATGGACCTGCGCTTCTTCCACAAGCTCGGCGCGTCGCTGCTGGACCGGTCACCGCTCTGCGGCGGCATCCGGACCCAGGCCTGGCTGGGCACGTTCGGCACGGCGCCCGGCATCGCGCCCGAGCAGGTGCGCCACTCCAAGCTGATCATCGCGTGGGGCAACAACGTCACCTGGTCGAATCTCCACCTGACCCCGTTGCTCAACGCCGCCCGCCGCGACGGCGCCAAGGTCGTGGTGGTGGATCCCAAGCGCGTCAAGATCGCGGAGCAGGCGGACCTGCACCTGGCGCTCAAGCCCGGCACCGACGTGGTGCTCGCGTGGGCGATCGCGGCCGAGCTGGAGCGCCGCGGCGCGTTCGACCGCGCCTTCATCGAGCGGCACGTGGAGGGCGTCGACGAGTTCATGGCGCAGGCGCGGCGCTACTCGGTGGCCGACGCCGCCCGGATCTGCGGCGTGCCCGAGACGGACATCCGCCGGCTCGCCGAGTGGTACCACACGCTCTCGCCCGCGGCGATCAGCGTGGGCAACGGGCTCGAGCGCAACCAGAACGGCGGCAGCGGCATCCGGGCGATCTTCGCCCTGCCCGCGCTGGCCGGGAAGTTCGGGGTGCCGGGCGGTGGCCTCGTCAACGGGGCCGGCTTCGCCTTCCCCAAGACGCCCGCCAAGCTGCAGCGTCCGGACCTGCTGCCGCCGGGCACGCGCACGCTCAACATCGTCGACATGGGCAAGCACCTGCTCGATCCGACGCTCTCGCCCCCGATCACTGCGGTCTTCGTCTACAACCACAATCCGCTCGTCGTGCATCCCGACCAGAACCGGATGCGGCGGGCGCTCGCGCGCGAGGATCTCTTCACGGTGGGCTGCGACGTGGTGATGACCGACAGCCTGGCCTACGCCGACGTGGTGCTGCCGGCCTCGAGCCACTTCGAGTATCACGACATCTACGCGGCCTACGGGCAGCACTGGCTGCAGCGCGCGGAGCCGGTGATTCCGCCGCAGCACGAGTCGCTGCCGAACACCGAGATCTTCCGGCGGCTGGCGGCCCGCTTCGGCTTCACCGACCCGATCTTCACGGCCAGCGACGCGCAGCTCATCGACGACGCGGTGGACGGCGCGGATCCGCGGCTGGGCGGCGTCCGCCCGAGCCGGCTGCCGACCGATCGTGCCACCGCCATGACGGTCGGCGGTGAGCCCGCTATCCTCTTCAAGAACGTCCTGCCCAAGACACCGTCCGGCAAGGTGGAGCTGACCTCGGGCTATCTCGACCAGAAGTACGGCAGCCGGCTGCCGACCTACCGGCCCTACGAGACGCCGTTCCCGCTGATCCTGATCACGCCCGCCTCGGACGAGCGCATCACGTCGACCTTCGGCGGTCTCGAGCCGAGCGACGTGACCCCGCCGCTCGAGATGAACCCGGAGGACGCGAAGGCGCGCGGGCTCGCCGACGGCACGATGGTGCGGGTGTGGAACGAGCTGGGTGAGGTGCACCTGCCGCTGCGGATCACGAGCGACATCCGGCCCGGCGTGCTCTGCAGCCTCAAGGGCGCGTGGATGAAGACCAGCGACAACGGCCAGACCGTCTCGGCGCTGGCGCCCGGCCACCACGCCGACATCTGCGGCGGCGCCTGCTACAACGACTGCCGCGTGGAGGTGGCCGCCTTGTAAATGAGCCTCTCTCCTCTTCCCCCTCTCCCTTTGGGAGAGGGCAGGGTGAGGGAGATCGAAGCTAGCTCGCCCGCCCCCTCACCCCGACCCTCTCCCCAAGGGGGAGAGGGTGGCCCAGGGGAGAGAGGGCCGGAAACCTACCGCTCCACGTTCTCCTCGGCGATCGCCTTCCGCTCCTTCATGTTGAAGCGCCCGTCGTACACGGGCTGGCCCCCCGTCGTCGGCCCCTGGTACTGCACGAACAGCATGAGCCCACCGGTGTGCGTGGAGAGCGGCTCCTCGAAGTGCGGGTCGGGATAGAAGAGCATGGTGCCCGGCCCGTACGTGTGGTCTCCGATGCGGAACTCGCCCTCGAGGATGTACCAGACCTGGGCGAAGTCGTGCTTGTGGAACGGATGATGCGAGCCGGGATCGTAGCGCACCAGGCCCGCGTTGGGCTCGGTCGGCCGCTCTCCGGTGGGATGGAACAGCATCTTGCTCCACTGCCCCGGCCAGCGCAGCGTCTCCCACGGCCGCTCCTCGACGTGCACCGCCTGCATGGGCTGATGGTGCATGGCGTCTCCCTTCATCGCCTGGCGTTGACCCGGCTCAGCTCGGTGGCGAGGCAGCGCGCCACCCACGCGTCGCGCCGGCCGGGCGCGATCACGTCGTCGGCGCCGCGCGGCGTGTAGCGCGCCAGCGCCTCCCAGCAGCGCTCCCGGGCGCGCGCGGTCTGCAGATCCGCCTGGAGCATCTGCACGGTGCGGCCGCGCTCATAGTCCCAGCGCACCGCCACCACCACCACGGCCAGCGCGGCGCCCACCACCATCAGGAGGAAGAGCAGCGCGGCCACCCCTTGCCACTGGCGGATGCGACGCTCGGCGAGGTCCACGAGGCCGGTGAGCTTCACCTCCACCGGACCGCCCGCGTGCCGCACGATCTCCACCGCCCCGCGCCGGGGATGAGCGAGCACGCCCCGGGCCGGGCGCACGCGCGTCGAGCGCGGCGGTCCGGGCGCGTCCAGCAGCGACGGCTGCCTCGAGTCCATCACTCCCATGTCCGATCTCCTACCGCAGCGTTTCGCCGCGCCGGGTGACGAGGTCCAGGAACTGGCCGATCTCGACGTTCATGAAGTCGACGTCGGCCGGCAGGAAGCCGCCCGCGGCGGCGTGTCCGGTGACGGAGGACGGGCTGATCGTCACCGTGCGCACGTCGCGGATGTAGCGCGCGGCCTCGCGCGCCTCCCAGTCCGGATTCAGCAGGTCCTTCACCCCCACCATGATGAGGGTCTTGGCCTTGATGGCGCGGAGCGCCTTCGCGTAGTCGCCGCCCATGCCGGGAGTGGTCGAGACGTCGTGGGTCTCGTACGCCCACGTCTGGTAGATGTAGTCGTTGGCGTCG
>Ga0187766_10000762_pt1 | contig 18401 bp, 18 predicted proteins | sample 0216_QUI02_MP05__4_FD_132971 | JGI IMG/M metagenome (GOLD analysis project Ga0187766, IMG submission 132971) | Tropical peat soil microbial communities from peatlands in Department of Meta, Colombia - 0216_QUI02_MP05_20_MG | ecosystem: Environmental > Terrestrial > Soil > Wetlands > Peat ... | reverse complement strand
GCGCCGCGTATCTCGACAATCCGGCCGGCGTACGGGCTGGGGATTTCGACCTCAGCCTTGGCGGTCTCCACCGAGCACAGCGTTTGGTTGAGCTCGACGTTGTCGCCCAAGGCGACGTTCCAGCACAACACCGTTACCTCTTCCAGTCCCTCGCCGAGGTCAGGAACCAGGAACGGCTTGACGCGCTCGTCGTCGGCGCGTGGGCTCATGGCATCTCCAGTGCACACTCGACGCAGTCCAGCAGCCGGTCCGGGCCCGGTAGCCACAATTTCTCCAACCGCGCCGGCGGATATGGAGTGTCAAACCCGCAGGCGCGAAACACCGGCGCCTCCAGCTCGTAGAACATCTCCTCCTGGATGCGAGCGGCCAGCCCGGCGCCATAGCCCAGGCTTCGCGGTCCCTCGTGCAGCACCACGCAACGCCCGGTCCGGCGGATCGATGCGGCGACGGTGTCGAAGTCCAGCGGGACCAGTGATCGCAGGTCGACGACCTCCAGGCTCCAACCGTGTTGCCGCTCAGCTATTTCCGCGGCCGACAAGGCGGTAGCCACCAGCGCGCCGTAGGTCAGCACAGTGACATCGGTGCCGGCCCGGCGGACCGCGGCCTGCCCGATCGGGGGTTCCGGCTGGCTGGTGTCGACGACGCCGCGACTCCAGTAGCGCCGCTTGGGCTCCAGGTACATCACCGGGTCGCGACAGCTGATCGATTGCCGCAACAGCCAGTAGGCGTCCGAGGGCGTCGACGGGACTACCACTTTGAGACCAGCGGTGTGCGCCCAGTAGGACTCGGTGGAGTCCGAATGGTGTTCGGCCGCGCCGATACCGCCGAACGACGGTATCCGCACGGTGACCGCCATATCCACCTCGCCGCGGGTGCGGGTGCGGTACTTCGCCAGATGGCTGACCACCTGATCGAACGCTGGGTAAGTGAACCCGTCGAACTGTATCTCCGGCACCGGCACAAAACCGCGCAATGCCAGCCCCACCGCGATCCCGATTACCGCCGACTCCGCCAGCGGGGTGTCGAAACACCGGTCCTCGCCGAATGTCTCGGTCAGTCCCTCGGTCACCCGGAACACCCCACCTTGGGTGGAGACATCCTCGCCGAAGACCAGCACCCGCTCGTCGGCCGCCATCGCGTCATGCAGCGCGTGGTTGAGCGCCTGCACCATCGTCCACGGCTGCGTTTCCGGCGGCGCGGCCGCGGGCGTCGTGGAGCGGGCCGGAGGATCGGCGATCTGGGTCATTCACGCCTCCTTGCCCAGTTCGGCCCGCAACTGTCGGCGTTGGGCTTCCAGTCCTGGCGTGATCTCCGCGTACACCGTGGTGAACACTTCGTCGATGTCGATGTCAGGGGCCCCGACCACCGCGTCGCGCAATTCGGCTCGCATCCGCTTCGACCGGGCGGCGACCCGGTCCTCAAGACGTTGCGACCACAGACCCTCGCCCTGCAGGTAGGTCCGGTACCGCGGGATCGGGTCCAGCGCGAGCCAGCGCTGCAGTTCTTCCTGCGTTCGGTACCGGGTCGGATCATCGGATGTGGTGTGCGGGCCGAGCCGATAGGTGACCGCCTCGATCAGGGTCGGCCCGCCCCCGGCCCTGGCTCGGGCGGCGGCTTCGGCCATCACCGTGTAGCACGCCAGCACATCGTTGCCGTCCACTCGGATGCCGGGCATTCCGTATCCGATCGCCCTGTGGGCGATGGAAGGCGCGGCGGTCTGTTTGCGGACTGGCACCGAGATCGCCCACTGGTTGTTCTGGACGTAGAACACGCACGGCACCGTGAACACCGCGGCGAAGTTCAGCGCCTCGTGCACGTCACCCACGCTGGTGGCGCCGTCGCCGAGGAAGGCCACCGTCACGGAGTCCTCGCCGAGGCGCTGCGCGGCCATCGCCGCCCCGACCGCATGCAAGGTGTGAGTGCCGACCGGTACGGACATCGGGGCGCAGCACTTCTTGGTGAATTCCAGCCCACCATGCCAGGTTCCGCGCCACCCGGCCCCCACGTGCCAGGGCGGGATGCCACGCACGAGATAGACACCCAGTTCGCGGTATTGGGGAAACAGCCAGTCGGTCTTGCGCAGGCAGGCCGCCGCGCCGACCTGCGCCGCTTCCTGACCGCGGCAGGGCGTGTACAGCGCCAATTCGCCCTGGCGCTGCAGGTTGACGAACTCGGTGTCCAGCTCGCGGGTGGCCACCATCATCTCGTAGAGCCAGCACAGCGTCTCGGCGGGAAGGTCACGGCTGTAGCGGTCCTCTGCCGTCGGCGTCCCATCCGGACTAACGAGTTGCACCGGCTCAAGGTCGACGGTCATCGGCACCTGAGAAATCTCAGCCATACCGCCTCCTTTGCTCGCGCGGTCACACTGTCAGTGGATGCCGTCCTCCTATAAGATGCGTCGACAGCCACGTTCCCCTTGGCGCGGGTGGTGCGGCGGGTCAGAGCAAAACCCAGACTGGGACCGCTACGAGCCGGAGTCGGCCGCGAGCTGCACGATCCGCTCGGCTCGCCGCAACACTGGCGCATCTACCATTATGCCCTCAAATGCGAAGACCCCGCGCTGATCGGAGGCCGCGGCGAGGACGCGTCGCGCCCACCGGACCTGGTCGGGCGAGGGGGCGTAGCCGGCCCGGATCACCGTCAGCTGGCTGGGATGGATAGCAACTTTTGCGTCGAAACCGACCGCGACAGCGTCGTCGACCTCGACGCGCAGCCCGTCAAGATCCCCGATGTCGAGGTAGACCGAGTCCAGGGCCAAACGGCCGTGCGCCTTGGCCGCCAGCAACGACTGCGAACGCACGTGGCGGGCCACATCCCGATAAGTCCCGTCCGGATAGCGGTTGGCGGTGCCACCCAGCACGGCGAACAGATCCTCGGCACCCCACATCACGGCGACCGCGTTGTCCGCGCCAGCTGTCTCAGCAACGGTGAGCGCACCCATCGGTGACTCGATCAGCACCACCACGTGCAGCGGCGCCAGTGCGCTGACCTGTTCGGCCGTTTCACATTTGGGCAACATCACCGTGTCGTAACTCGTGCGCGCCAAAGCGGCCAGGTCGAGCTGCTGATCGGCGGTGCCGGACGGGTTGATTCGCACCACAGCGCGGGCAGGGTCGAGGGGTGCTGCGACCAGTGCATCGCGGGCGGTGACTTTATCGGCGGCGGCCACCCCGTCCTCGAGGTCGAGAATCACGATATCTGCTGCGGCGGCGGCTTTTTCGAAACGCTCGGGACGATCGGCCGGGCAGAACAGCCAGGCCGGCCCGGGGTTTTGCAGCCCCATTAGCCGGGTGCTCCGTCAGCGGGGCGCATACGTACGAGCGTCTTGCGTGTCGCGGTGGCGACTATGTCCCCGTGCTGATTACGCGCGGTATGCGCGAAGGTCACGATGCCCTCGCCCGGCCTGCTCTTCGACTCCCTTTTCTCGGTGACCACGGTCTCGGCGTACATAGTGTCACCGTGAAAGAGCGGCCTGGGAAATGCGATCTCGGAGAACCCCAGGTTGGCCACGATGGTGCCCTGAGTCAGCTGGGCAACCGACAAACCGACGAGGGTCGACAGCGTGAACATCGAGTTCACCAACCGCTGATGAAACGGTGGCAGGGCATCGGAGAACGCGGCATCCAGGTGCAGCGCCTGAGTGTTCATGGTCAGCGTTGTGAACAGGACGTTGTCGGCCTCGGTGATGGTGCGGCCGGGGCGATGCAGATAGCGCACACCGATTTCAAATTCGTCGAACCACAGTCCGCGCTGGACGATTTCGCGCGCGTCGTCGCTCACTACTCGATCGTTCGTCTCGTTCCCGTCACTCACAGGCTTGTTCCGCTCACTCGACTTCACAGGCCCACCTCGCGCGCGATCAACATCAACTGCACTTCCGTGGTACCCTCGCCGATCTCCAGAATTTTGCTGTCCCGGTAGTGGCGAGCGACAGAGAACTCGTTCATGAATCCATAGCCGCCGTGGATCTGGGTGGCATCACGGGCATTGTCCATCGCCGCTTCGCTGGCCACCAGCTTGGCGATCGCCGCCTGCTTCTTGAACGGCTTACCGGCCAGCATCGACGCCGCGGCGTCGTAGTACGCGGTGCGGGCGGCGTGGGCGCGGGCTTCCATTCGGGCGATGGTGAACTCGACGTGCTGGTGACGGGCGATCGGCTGACCGAACGCCTCGCGCTCCCGGGCATACTTGACGCTCTCGTCCACACAGCCTTGCGCCGCGCCGGTGGACAGCGCGGCGATCGCTATGCGCCCCTCGTCGAGAATGCGCAGGAAGTTCCCATATCCGCGACCCCGTTCGCCGAGCAGATTCTCCTCCGGCACCCGCACGTCGACGAGGGTCAACGGGTGGGTGTCCGAGGCGCGCCAGCCGACCTTGTCGTAGGCCGGCTCGACGGTGAAACCGGCGGTGGGCACCGGCACCAGGATCGACGAGATCTCCTTCCTGCCGTCTCGCTCACCGGTGACCGCGGTGACGCTGACCAGTTTGGTGATGTCGGTTCCCGAGTTGGTGATGAACTGCTTGGACCCGTTGATCACCCAGTGCCCGTCGTCGAGGCGCGCGGTGGTCTTGGTGGCCCCGGCATCGGACCCGCCGCCGGGCTCGGTCAGTCCGAACGCGCCCAGGGCACGACCACTGGCCAACTGCGGCAGCCATTCCCGCTTCTGAGCCTCGGTGCCGAACCGGTAGACGGGCATGGCGCCCAGCGAGACAGCGGCTTCCAGCGTGATGGCCACGCTCTGGTCCACCTTGCCTAGTTCCTCCAGCGCCAGACACAAAGCGAAGTAGTCCCCACCCATTCCGCCCCACTCCTCCGGGAAGGGCAGACCGAAAAGGCCCATGTCGGCCATGCCCGCCACCACTTCGTACGGGAAGGAGTGCTCGGCGTCGTGACGAGCCGCGACCGGCGCTACCACGCTCCGCGCAAAGTCGCGCACCGTCTTGGCCAGCTGCTGGTACTCGTCGGCAAGCGTCCCGGTTGCCAGAAAATCGCTCATGACGCGCTGTCCTTTGCTGCTGAAATTGCCTTGCTGTTCGCGGTGATTCGGGCGAGCGGCTGGCCTACTTTGACCTGGTCGCCGACCGCGATGAGAAGGTCGACCACACCGTCCACTGGCGCGGCCAGCGCGTGCTCCATCTTCATCGCCTCCACCGTGACGACAACGGTTCCGACCTGAACCCGGGCACCGTTCTCGACACCGACAGCGGCGACGGCTCCGGGCATCGGGCTGGTCAACTCGGCGTCGCCGCTGTGCTCGTCGTCCGGGCGCACCGGCGCTTCCCGGACCTCCTCGAGCACCGCGGTGCCGCCACCACCGGCCAACCAGATCTGGTTCTTCGCCGCCGCGACGGTGTATTCGGTGCGCAGTCCGTCTAGCGTCACCACCAATTGTCGACCGGCGAGATGTGCTTGCAGCGAATGTGATTCGCCGTCTTCGATGCGGGCCACAGCGGCCGCCGGGCTGCCGACGATGTGGACGTGGTCGGTGCGTTCGCCAGCGCGCAGCCGGATGCTGACCGGTGCCGGGGCGCCAAGCCGCCACCCCGACGGCACCTCCCAGAGATCGGCGCCCGGCGCTGGCCAGAGGCGTAACCAATGGTGGGCCGCTGCGGCGATGAACTGTTCGTCACTCGGTGGGGTCGACACGAAGTCGCCCGCCCGGCGGTCCAGCAGCCCGGTGTCCAACCCGCCGGCGGCCACCTCGGGATCGGATAGCAAGAGCCGGGCGAATTCGATGTTGGTCACCACGCCGAGCACGGCGGTATCCGCCAGCGCCCGGTCTAGCGCCCGCAGCGCGGCCGGCCGATCCCCGCCGTGGGCAATGACCTTGGCCAGCATAGGGTCATAGTCGCTGCCGACGACCATCCCGGCAGACAACCCCGAATCGACCCGCACCCCAAAGCCTTTCGGTTCCACCACCTCGAGCACGTCACCGCCGGTGGGCAGGAAGCCGCGGGCGGGATCTTCAGCGTAGACCCGCGCCTCGATCGCGTGCCCGTGCAGCGCGATGTCGGCCTGTCCCGCGGTCAGCTTCTCCCCCGCCGCGATCCGGATCTGCCACTCGACCAGATCCCATCCGGTCACCATCTCGGTTACCGGGTGTTCCACCTGCAGCCGGGTGTTCATCTCCATGAAGAAGAACTCCTCCGGCCGGTCGGCGGAGACGATGAACTCCACCGTGCCGGCACCAACATAGTCCACGCTGCGCGCGGTATCGCACGCCGCGGCACCGATTCGGGCCCGGGTCGCGGCGTCCAATAGTGGTGACGGCGCCTCCTCGATGACCTTCTGGTGCCGCCGCTGCAAGCTGCACTCGCGCTCGCCGAGGTGGATCACATTGCCGTAGCCATCGGCCAGCACCTGCACTTCGATATGCCTGGGGCGCCGCATGAATCGCTCGAGGAAAAGCGTGTCGTCGCCGAAGGCGGCGGCTGCTTCGCGGCGGGCAGCGGTCAGTGCGGTGGCCAGGTCGACGGGCCGTTCGACCAGGCGCATACCCTTGCCCCCGCCGCCGGCGGACGGCTTGATCAGCACCGGACAGCCGATCTCGTCGGCGGCGGCGGTCAATTCGGCATCGGTCAATCCCGGTCGCGCGACACCGGGAACCACTGGAACCCCGAATGCCGACACGGTGGCCTTGGCGGCGATCTTGTCGCCCATCGTCTGGATGGCAGCCACCGGCGGCCCGATGAATGTCACCCCGGCCGATGCCACCGCTGCGGCGAAATCAGCGTTCTCGGAAAGGAATCCGTATCCGGGATGTACCGCCTGGGCACCGGTGCGCACGGCCGCGTCCACGACCGCGGCGATGTTGAGGTAGCTCTCACGGGCGGGCGCCGGACCGATCGCGACAGCCAGGTCGGCGTCCGCGACGTGGCGCGCGGCGGCATCGGCCGCGCTGTAGACGGCCACCGACCGGATGCCCATCTTCTTGCACGTCCGGATGACCCGAACGGCGATTTCACCGCGGTTGGCGACCAGAACGGTGTCGAAGGTCATCGCATTCACATCCGGAAGACGCCGTAGCTGACAGACTCGACGGGAGCGTTTCCCACGATCGAAAGTGCAAGACCCACAACCATTCTGGTATCTGCAGGGTCGATCACGCCGTCGTCCCACAGCCGAGCCGTCGAATAGTAGGGATTGCCCTGGTGTTCGTATTGTGCGCGGATGGGCGCCTTGAACTCCTCTTGTTCGCCTTCGGACCACGGGGCACCAGACCTTTCCAAGGCCTCGGCGCGCACCGTCGCCAGCACCGACGCCGCCTGCTCACCGCCCATCACCGAGATCCGGGCATTGGGCCACATCCACAGGAAACGCGGCGAATACGCGCGCCCGCACATCGAGTAGTTGCCCGCACCGTAGGATCCGCCGATGACCACGGTCAGCTTCGGCACCCGCGCACACGCCACCGCGGTCACCATCTTGGCGCCGTGTTTGGCGATACCACCGGCCTCGTAGTCACGGCCCACCATGAATCCGGAGATGTTCTGCAAGAACAGCAGCGGCACCATCCGCTTGTCGCACAACTCGAGGAAATGCGCTCCCTTCAAAGCGGATTCGCTGAACAAGACACCGTTGTTGGCGACGATGCCCACCGGGTGGCCGTGAATGCGAGCGAATCCGGTCACCAGCGTGCTGCCGTACTCCGCTTTGAACTCGCCAAATTCGCCGCCATCCACGATGCGGGTGACGACGTTGTGCACATCGTAGGGAATCCGCGGGTCGACGGGCACCACGTCGTAAAGCTCTGTCTGGTCGGCGATCGGCTCGATGGTCGGCAGCACATCCCACGCCGGCGGCTGGCGGGGACCCACCGTTGAGACGATCCGCCGGATAATGCGCAGCGCGTCGCGGTCGTCGTGTGCGAGGTGATCGGTGACCCCGGAGGTCTTGGAGTGCAGATCCCCGCCGCCGAGTTCCTCAGCGGTGACCACCTCGCTGGTCGCGGCCTTCACCAACGGGGGCCCGCCGAGGAAGATGGTGCCCTGGTTGCGGACGATCACGGCCTCATCGCTCATCGCCGGAACGTAAGCGCCACCGGCCGTGCAGGATCCGAGCACGGCCGCGATCTGCGGGATGCCGTCGGCGCTGAGCTTGGCCTGGTTGTAGAAGATCCGGCCGAAGTGATCCCGGTCGGGAAACACCTCGTCCTGCCGCGGCAGGAATGCGCCGCCGGAGTCGACCAGGTAGATGCAGGGCAGCCTGTTCTGCCCGGCGATCTCCTGAGCCCGCAAGTGCTTTTTGACGGTGATCGGGTAATAGGTGCCGCCTTTGACGGTGGCGTCGTTGGCCACGATCATGCATTCGCGGCCGGAGATCCTGCCGATCCCGGTGATGATGCCCGCACCGGGGCACTCGTCGTCGTACATGCCGTCGGCGGCTAGTGGAGCCACTTCGAGGAACGGGCTGCCCGGATCGAGTAGGCCATCCACGCGGTCACGGGGCAGCAGTTTGCCCCGACCGACGTGACGCGCACGGGCGCGTTCGGGGCCGCCCAAGGCGGCCGCGGTCAGCTTGTCGCGCAGCTGCGACACCAGCGCCAGGTGGGCGTCGCGGTTTGCCGCCGAAGAGCTCATCTGATACCAATCGAGTTAATGACGACTAACTCATGCTATGTTAGTGAGGATTAACCAACGTGTCCAGGACTGTGCGGAGGCCGTCATGGCAGCGTCTGCCCCGGTCGGTTACAACGGCCCCACTGAGGCCGCGAATCGTCGCAGCCGGTTGAAGTCCGACCGGCGCTTGCAGCTGCTGTCGGCCGCCGAGCGGCTGTTCGCCGAGCGGGGTTTCCTGGCGGTGCGGCTGGAGGATATCGGCGCTGCTGCCGGTGTCAGCGGTCCGGCCATCTACCGGCACTTCCCCAATAAGGAGTCGTTGTTAGTCGAGTTGCTGGTCGGCATCAGCACTCGACTGCTCGCCGGTGCCCGGGATGTGATCTCCCGAAGGGCTGACGCGGCCGCCGCCCTGGAGGGTCTTATTGATTTTCACCTCGACTTTGCGCTGGGCGAACCGGACCTCATCCGGATCCAGGACCGCGACCTCGCTCACCTGCCGGCGGCGGCCGAGCGCCAGGTGCGCAGAGCGCAGCGCCAGTATGTGGAGATCTGGGTGGGTGTGCTGCGCCGGCTGAACCCCGAGCTGCCCGAAGCCGATGCCCGGCTGATGGCGCACGCCGCATTCGGGTTGCTGAACTCGACACCGCACAGCATGAAGCCCACCGATAGCAAGCCGGCGCGTGTGGTGCGGTCACGCGCCGTGATGCGGGCGATGACCGTCGCCGCGCTGCGGGCCGGCGATCACTGCCAGTAGATGTTGAGCACCGGCAACCGGTAGCGGCTCGTCTGGTGATTCAACGCGCCTCGACACCCGGCCCAGGTACCCTGCAAGCCATGAGGTGGGCATGACCGATCCACGTCGACCCAGGCAGGCCGATCAGGCTCGACAAGGACCCGAATCAACCGAACCGCTGCGTCAGCCTTATCCGCTGTACACCGACCCGGCGTACACCGGCCAAACGCCTTATTGGCCCGCGTACGGCCCTGCCTATCTTCACACGCCAGGGCCGAACCTGACCGAATCGAACCCGACCGACCGACTGCCGCGGTACTGGCAGCAGGGCCAGCCGCCGCCGGGTGAACCACCGCCGGAGGCGGTACCGGCGCCGGGAGGTCCGAAGTCGCCGCGGTGGTTGTGGATCGCGGCCGGCGCGGCGGTGCTGCTGGTTGTCGCGCTGGCCATCGCACTGGTGATCGCCAACGGCTCGGCAAAGAAGCAGACTGCGGTTCCGCCGCTGCCCGCTATGCCCGGGTCGAGTTCGACAACCCCGTCCCCGACAACAACGACGTCGCCGTCAACCACTACAGCGGCACCGACGACGGCCACGTCGCCCACCGAGACGACCAGCGCGGCCGCGATGCAAACCGTTGTCTACAACGTCACCGGAGAAGGCCGCGCGCTCAGCATTATCTATGCGGACAGCGGTGGCGTCCGGCAGACCGAGTTCAACGTGGCGCTGCCATGGAGCAAGGAAGTGAGTCTGTCGGCCCAAGATACGGCCAGCGTCACGATCGTCAACATCGGCCACGACGTCACCTGCTCCGTCACGGTGGGCGGGGTTCAGGTTCGCCAGCACACCGGCGTTGGGTTGACGGTCTGCAGCGCAGCGGGCTAAAGCTGAATTGCCCGCCTCCTCCCCGGCCGATCCGGCCGCATCGTCGGCGGGCTAAAGCTGAATTGCCCGCCTCCTCCCCGGCCGATCCGGCCGCATCGTCGGCGGGCTAATGCTGCTGGCTCGCAACAGCGCCGCTACGGTGCGGGGCGCGCACGGCCAGCATCCCCAGCAGCCCGAGGCCAAGCACCAGGCATATTCCACCAATGCCGGCGCGGACAGCGCCGAACAAGTCGACGAAGACGGAAAACAGCCACGGCGCCAGGAACGACACCGCCCGACCCGTCATGGTGTACAGGCCGAAGGCCACCCCCTCCTTGCCGTCCCGCACCATCCGCAGCAACAGGGTGCGAGCCGACGACACCGCCGGCCCGATGAACAGGCACAGCAGCAGTCCGCACACCCAAAACGCCCGCTCGCCGGACAACGTCATCAACGTCAGCGCGACCGTGAGGATCGCGGGCAGTGACACCATGATGACCCGTTTGGATCCGATCCTGTCATCGACCAGTCCGCCCAACACCGCTCCCAGCGCGGCCACCACGCTCGCAGTCACCCCGAATATCAGCACATCGGCCTGCGAGATGCCGTACGCGTTGACACCGAGTACCGCGCCGAACGTGAATATTCCCGTCAGCCCGTCTCGGAAGACCGCGCTGGCCAGCAGGAAGTAGACCAGGTTGCGGTCACGGTGCCATTCCGCGGTGATGTCCGACCACAGCTTGCGGTAGCCGCCCAGCACGCCCACCGTCGGGTGGGGCACCTCGGCGGAGGCTGGCAGCCGGTGCGCGGTGACCAGCAACGGCAGGGCGAACACCGCCAACCATGCGGCGGCCAGCAGCATCGCCGCCCGGACGTTCTGGCCGTCGTCGGTGGGCAGGTGCAGTAACCCCCGCGACTTGCCGGTTCCGGAAATGAATCCCAGGTAGACGACGAGCAGCAGCATGACACTGCCGACATAGCCGGACGCCAATCCGAACCCGGAGATCCGGCCCGATGTCTGCGGCGTCGAGAGCTGGCGCAGCATCGCGTTGTACGGGACGCTGGCCAGGTCACCGCACGCCGCCGTCGACGCCAGCAGCACCAGACCGGCCCACAGGTAGCTGGGGTTGTCGCGAATAAGGCTCATCGCGCTGGTCAGCGCCACTGCGAGGCCGGTCAACACCACCAGCGCCGTACGCCGCCGACGCGGGGCCTCCACCCACACGCCGATGACCGGCGCCAGCATTGCGATAGTCAGCCCGGCGACGGTCAACGCGCGGCCTAACCAGCTCGCGGGTGTGGCACCGCCGGGCGCGTCCTCGCCCACGCTGCCGGTCAGGTAGACCGAGAACACGAACGTCACCACGATCGCGCTCAAACCGGCGGAACCGCAGTCCCACAGTGCCCAAGCCAGCACCCGGGATCGCTCGGGTGCACCCAAGCCCGACGCCGGGTTGATCATGCTCGGCACTCTAACGGTTTTGGTAGCCGACCCGCCGCGCCCGACCCGCCGCACCCGCCGTCGCTACAAACTGCTTGTCTACGATTGCCACATGCCGGTACCTGCTCCCAGCCCCGATGCTCGCGCCGTTGTCACTGGAGCATCGCAAAACCTCGGCGAAGCACTGGCCACCGAACTGGCGGCCCGCGGCCACAGCCTGATCGTCACCGCGCGGCGCGAGGACGTGCTCACCAACCTGGCAGCCCGTCTGACCGACAAGTATGGGGTCACTGTCGAAGTGCGACCGGCCGATCTCACCGACGCTGCGGAACGGGCGAAACTGGCCGACGAACTGGCCACCCGGACTATCTCGATCCTGTGTGCCAACGCCGGAACCTCGACCTTCGGTCAGATCGCGGCACTTGACCCGGCGGCGGAAAAGGCTGTGGTACAGCTCAACGCCATCGCGGTGCACGACCTCACGTTGGCAGTGTTACCGGGCATGATCGAGCGCCGGGCAGGGGGGATCTTGATTTCCGGCTCGGCGGCAGGCAATTCGCCGATCCCCTACAACGCGACCTATGCCGCCACCAAAGCGTTCGTCAACACCTTCAGCGAATCGTTGCGCGGCGAACTCCGCGGTTCCGGTGTGCACGTCACCCTGCTAGCGCCCGGCCCGGTGCGTACGGAGCTACCAGATCCGGCCGAGGCGTCACTGGTCGACAAGCTGGTGCCGGATTTCCTGTGGATCTCCACCGAACACACTGCCCGGGCAGCGCTGGACGCGTTGGCGCGCAACAAGATGCGCGTCGTGCCCGGCTTGACGTCAAAAGCCATGTCGGTGGCCAGCCAGTATGCGCCACGCGCCATCGTGGCACCGATCGTGGGGAGCTTTTACAAGAAGCTGGGCAGCTGACGGGTCAGCGTCCCCGACGCCTGCCGCCGGATGACGGGAAGAAGCTTCCGACGAAGTCGATGAGGAACTTTCTGAATTCCCGACTATTCACGAACCGCCTCAACCAGCTCTGCTTCGCGGGCGCGGGCTTCGATGCCTTTTTCGCTGGCGCCTGATCGGTCGGGGCGGATTGTGCTGCTCTTTCTTTCAAGGTCTCATAGGCGGCCCTCGACTCGATGGTCTGACCGTATTTTGCGTGCAGCGGGCTGGCCTTGGCCGCCGCGCTGATCGCGTTGTCGCCGATTGCAGCCATCATCGACCGCGGCGAACGCAGCCGGGTCCACGCCACCGGCGTCGGGGCGCCCCGTTCCGACAACACGGTCGTCACGGCCTCCCCGATGCCCAGCGATGTCAGAGCCGACTCCAGGTCGTAGACATCGGTTTTCGGGTAGGTGCGGACGGTTTTGGCCAACGCCTTCTGGTCGTCGGGAGTAAACGCACGCAGGGCGTGCTGGATGCGCGCCCCCAGTTGGGACAGCACGTCGTTGGGCACGTCGGTGGGCAACTGAGTGCAGAAGAACACGCCAACGCCCCTGGAGCGGATCAGCTTCACGGTCTGCTCAACCTGTTCCAGAAACGCCTTCGACGCATCGGTGAACAGCAGGTGGGCCTCGTCGAAGACGAACACCAGCTTGGGTTTGGCCACGTCACCGATCTCTTCCATGGATTTGAAGAGATCGGACAGCAGCCACATCAGGAAGGTGGAGAACAGCACCGGGCGTGCAGCCTGGTCGCCGAGCTCCAGCAGCGAGATGACACCGCGACCTTTGTCATCGACACGTACCAGGTCCTCCTTCGGCCTGAGTTCAGGCTCGCCGAAGAACGTGTCCGCGCCCTCGCCTTCCAAGTTGACCAAAGCCCGCAAGATGACGCCGGCCGTCGCTGCTGAAACGCCACCCAACCCCTGCAAATCCTGCTTACCCTCGTCGCTGGTCAGGTGGCTGATCACCTCGCGCAAGTCCCTCAGCCTCCGCAGCGGCAGCTTCTGTTGGTCGGCCCAGTGGAAGATCAATCCCAGCGTCGACTCTTGAGTTGTGTTGAGGTCCAACACTTTCGACAGCAGAATGGGGCCGAAGCTGGCGATGGTGGCCCGTACCGGCACACCGATGCCTCCGGTGCCCAGCGAGAGAAACTCCACCGGGAAGGCGCTCGGCTGCCAGTCGTCGCCGGTCTCCTTGGCGCGCGCGGTGATCCTGTCGTTGGCCTCGCCGGCCCGGGCCAGCCCGGACAGGTCGCCCTTGACGTCGGCCATCATCACCGGTACGCCCGCCGCGGAGAGCTGCTCGGCGATCAGCTGCAGCGTTTTCGTCTTGCCGGTGCCGGTGGCCCCGGCCACCAGACCGTGCCGGTTGACGGTGGCCAGCGGGATGCGGATCCGCGCGGCCGGGTCGGCGGTGCCGTCGACGACCACGGTGCCCAGCTCCAGCGCCTGGCCTCCGACCGCGTAACCGGCCGCGATCTGCTGTGCGGGGGTCGATGTCGATTCGGTGCTCATAAGGCCGCTGTCCTCTCCCCGAGTAGTGCGGGCAAAGCATGACACTACTTGGCACCTGACCCTGCCCGCAGGTGCTGCGGCTAACGTTTGCCTACTGTGAACGCTGTGCATGACGAACTCGTGTGGATCGACTGCGAGATGACCGGGCTCGATCTGCGCTCGGACCGGTTGATCGAGATCGCGGCTCTGGTTACCGACGGTGAGCTGAACGTCCTCGGCGACGGGGTTGACGTCGTGATCCACGCCGACGACGCTGCGCTTTCGTCGATGATCGACGTCGTCGCCGACATGCACGCCCGCTCGGGCCTGATCGACGAGGTCAAGGCGTCCACCGTCGACCTGGCGGCAGCCGAGACGATGGTACTCGACTACATCAATGACCACGTCAAACAACCCAAGACCGCACCGCTGGCCGGCAATTCGATCGCCACCGACCGCGCGTTCATCGCCCGCGACATGCCCGCCCTGGACTCATTTCTGCACTACCGCATGATCGATGTCAGCTCGCTCAAGGAACTCTGTCGACGCTGGTACCCGCGCATTTACTACGCCCAACCGACCAAGGGGCTTACCCACCGCGCGCTCGCCGACATTCACGAATCCATCCGCGAACTGCAGTTCTACCGGCGCACCGCGTTCGTTCCGCCGCCTGGGCCTGCTACCAGCGACATCGCGGCGATAGCCGCGGAACTTGCTGGGATGGCGCGCACACCGGGAACAATCGATTCGGCCGCTGAGCGTCCGAGCGGTTAGTATCGACGTCGCCACCAGTCGGCTCGCAAGCAACGCGGGAACGGCTCACGGCGATGGTGAGTGTAGTTCAGCTGGTAGAGCACCAGGTTGTGATCCTGGGTGTCGCGGGTTCGAGTCCCGTCACTCACCCCACAGGCCAGAGGGGGTTTTCGCCTTTACCACTGTTGCCAATCGTGCAACCTTAGTAGGGACAAAAGTCCCTGTTCGTGGACGCAAACGGGCACGTTAGCGTTGCAATAGCTCGCCTGAACCCGTCCGCTGCGCATAGTCCGCAGTGAACGTGATCACGGTGTCAGCGGTCGACGCCTTCCATTTCTTCTTCTTTGCTGTGTACGACGACGGCGAGCGATACTTCGCCACACACACCTACGACAACCGCACCGACGCCGAGGGCTGGCTGGCGAACGAACGCAAGCTGATCGAGCTTGGCGAGTGGTCGCCACCAGAGAGCCGCGCGGCCCTCAAAGTGCTAGCCGGTGTCACCCTGCGCGAGTACGCCGAGCAGTGGATGAAGCACCGCGACCTGACGCCCAAGACCCATGCCCTCTACAGGCGGTTGCTCAAGAGCCGGATACTGCCCGAGCTGGGCGCTGAGACTCTGCGGGCCGTCACACCGGCCAAGGTGCGGGCCTGGTGGGTCGGCCTGGGCAAGAAGACCCCGACTAGCAACACGCACGCCTACCAGTTGCTCAAGGCCATCTACAACACCGCAGTGGAGGACAAGGCCGCGACAGAGAACCCGTGTCAGATCAACTCAGCGGGCAAGCCACCCAAGCCGCGCGACGTTCAACCGCTCACCCCGGCAGAGCTTGAGGAAGTGGCCGAGAAGGTGCCCGAGAAATATCGGCCTGCGGTGCCGGTGGCGGCATGGTGCGGGCTACGGTTTGGCGAGCTGATCGAGTTGCGCCGCAAGGATGTCCACAGCGAAGGCGACCGGATGACACTTCGCATACGACGGGCAGCGACGATAGTTGACAAGGGGCTTGTTGTAGGTGGCCCGAAGACTGATGCCGGTATACGTGACGTGACCGTGCCGCCGCATGTCGCAGAGATACTGCGGGAGCACATGACGCATCACACCGGCAGAGGGCCTGAGGCGTTCGTATTCACCACTACGCGCGGCAGCGGCTGTCTAAGACGGCGTTCACCAAGTCCGTCAAGAACGGGTTCGCGGCTGTCGGCAAGCCGGATATGCGTGTCCACGACCTGAGGCACGTGGGCGCAACGCTGGCCGCGCAAGCGGGGGCTACGACCAAGGAACTGATGAGCCGATTGGGGCACACAACACCGGGCATGGCGATGCGCTACCAGATCGCGGCACAGGAACGGGACGCCAAGATCGCCGAGGCCATGTCTAAGCTGGCCGCTCAGTAGTTCCCTATCGGGCTAGCCAGCGCCAGGAGCGATTCGCGTTCGATGCGGATAAGCCTCGGACCAACCCGTTTCGCTTTGATGCGGCCCTGGGCGATGTAGCGCCGCACGGTCTTTGGGTCTACTCCGAGCCATGCCGCACCCTGTTGGATTGACGGGAGTGGGGGCAGTGTGTCAATGGGTGCTGTGGTCATGTCTGTCAGCATATGCGCACCCGTTTGACCGCCAGTTGTGCCAGTTGTGCCAACTATGTCGGTGTGGCACAACTGGCACAGCTCAACGGTTTTCGGCACCCGTTCGACGTATCGGTCGGCATGAAATGCTTACAGCGGAAGGAAATGAATTGAAACAACAGCAATCGGGAGCGGACATGAACACAACAATCGTCATCGAACACGAGGATATGGACCACCAGGCTTGGATCAGCTACTACGGGCGTTGGTTGACGCTGGAGTTTCCGGCGGCCTACGAAACCTTGGGCAAGCCAGTTGACAACTGCGCCGTCCGGCATGTCCTGTCTGTCGAGGATGCGAGTTGCTTGGCACACTTGCTGGACGCTTTTCTGCATGGCCATCTAGAACTTGACGATTACCGCGAGTGAACCTGGGATGACAGCAATCGGAGCGCCGGTCGGTCAATGACCTGATCGCCAGGTTGCTGATACAATGGAAGGAGACGGGCCGCAGCAATGTCTGACACACGCGAGATAGCTGGACGTGTCTACACCGTCACCACACTGCCTTCCAAGCTGCCCAAGAGAAACCGCAACACAATCTCTTCCAAGCGGATTCGGGCACGTAACCAGCTCAAGCGGGCACGCCAGCAGGAACGCCGCAACGTCTACCGGGTAGACGACGGCGACAGCCGTACCTGTCCCGACCAGATTGTTGGCCGGTAGCCCAAAGCCACACAACCGAATAGCTCACCGTTAGCAGCGGGAGTTACAGTAAGACAACCTTTAGAGGGTGAATAGCCGGTGTCCCCGCTCTGGGACACAAGTTGTCCCGTGCTAGGACAACGTTATTCATCAGATTGACACACGAGGACTGTCCAACCTACAGCCTGAGCACTCGCAAGAGCTCGTGGTCAAGCGTCCGCCGTAGGCCCGTGGGGGGACAAGACAACGCACGCCCGGTTGGGGTCCCCCCCAGGCAATAGCGGCACGACACCAGGAAGGGATAGAGAAACCATGGCGTGCAAGGAGACTAACTGCGGCAGGCGAGCACACTCGCTGGGCTGGTGCACGACCCACTACCGGCGCTGGCGTTCTGGACAGCCCATGAACGCGCCGATCAGACGCTATGGGAGAAAGATTAGGTGGAAGCGAGAGAAGCCGTTCGCGGCCGAGTATGCCCTCTTGGCCGAGTTGGGGCTGCGTCAGAACTGAGGTCACCTCAAGCGGTTAGCACTTCGGCGGTCCGTCAGCACTGCCCTGATGGCCGACGCCAGGTATCGAGGAGTACAGAACGACCGCTGTCATGGCATCGCCTCGGCTCACTCGATATGCCCCTCGTAGCCAAGCGTTTTCGCCATGTCGCGGTAGCGATGCCGATAGTCGCGATAGCCAGACTCGTCGCCATGGCGGCGACGCGAGCACGTGGATCGCGATGGCCTTCCCGGCCTGGGTACGGGTGGTAAGCGGCTTGATCCTGGCCCGCTCGGGACCGTTCGAGGAACTGCGGGACAGCCAGCACTGAACGGTTTCCACGGCACCGCCAAGGCTATGGTGGGTTGATGGTTGCCTATCCGCTGGCCGTCATCGCCGACGTGGCGACGGACGTATGTTCATCCCGTGCGCGCCTCCGGTTTGCCAGCAGCACGCGAATCGTGGTGACGTGCAGGATGGTCGAGAAGGGCACCAGGTAGGCCGGAAACAGGACCATCGGCCATTGGGTGAACACCGACGTCGGTGGGTCGGTATGCACCACGGCGAGAGCTTGGGATGCCAGGAACCCGGTTCCCACCGCGCCGACGAAATCAAGCAGGCCAAGCACCGACCACGCAACGGGAATACTGGTCGACGTCGACCAGATCAGGGCGATCACGGCGACGCAGGCAGTGACACCGACTGCGATGTCACCGAATGCGGCTGGGTAGGCGAAGAAGCCGGGAAGCTGACCGCCGACCTCCAACACCAGGAACACGCATCCCAACCAACGAGCGGTCTGTGTGATGAGCAGCTCGGCGAGCGTTCGCCGGTCGGCCAACAGCTCATCCAGCGACGACGAGCGT
>Ga0187766_10000761_pt1 | contig 18405 bp, 21 predicted proteins | sample 0216_QUI02_MP05__4_FD_132971 | JGI IMG/M metagenome (GOLD analysis project Ga0187766, IMG submission 132971) | Tropical peat soil microbial communities from peatlands in Department of Meta, Colombia - 0216_QUI02_MP05_20_MG | ecosystem: Environmental > Terrestrial > Soil > Wetlands > Peat ... | reverse complement strand
GCTGAAAGGCCCACAGCGGGAACCGCTCCAATGACGTGAGAATTGATCCCGCGCGCTCAGGCCAACCGAATTTCACGGGCAAGACGGCACTCCGGTCATTCACGATTTACGCTCCATCCATTCGGCCGACGCAATTGCAAGTCCAACCACGGCCTCATCGCGGAAAAGTTCGGCAAGTGCCGCGGCGAGATCGAATGGGGGCGTGCCATCTTCGCCAGATGCCAGCTCGAATGCCCGTTCGAGAGTCTCGCCGCGCGCGAGCGCGCGGCGGAACGCGAATGACGCGGGAGCGAGCCGGCGATAAACCACATCCATACCGCGCCGGCGAAGCTCGAGGCGGACTCCACCCGCGCCGATATCGATCGATCCTTCGCCCTCGGCGTCCGCTTGGTTCTCGCGCCAGATACGATCGATCGGCCAGGGCGAGGCGAGGTGGCGGATCGAAGGGTGCAAATGAAAAACGAGGCGCCCCGTATCCTCGGGCGCGAAAGCGCCAAGGGCGCTCGGCGCCAAGGGTGCCGCCTCCGCGGCAGTCGCCGCTTCATGCATGAGCCACTCGAGCCGCGCCGTGTCGGCGAGGTAGACAAGCTCAACGCAGGGCGGGAATTTTCCGAGGAACGCCGGAAAGTCGGCGCCATAGGTCGTCAAGCACGGTTGTTGCGGCGGCCGGCTCCTGATGAACTCATGGGCGGCGTAATCGAAGAAGCGTTCATCGACGAGACGGCAGATGACCGGGAATGTTTCCTTGAGTGCGGCCGTGAGCGACGCCATGACATTGTTGCGATAGACGGCAAGCCGCTCGGCCGGCGTGAGCCCGTCGTCGAGGATGAGCCCGGCAATACCATCCTCCGCGTCATTGAGAATGGCGTCGCGGAAGTTGCGTTGAACTTTACCGAGCGTCGACATTTGCGAGCAGCGCGGATGCAGCGATCTTCCCGGCTTTCCTTGCCTCGGCAAGGAGTTCGGGGAGGGCCGGCAAATTCTTGTCCCACTCGATGAGGCTCGGCACCATGCCGAAGCGGTCGACTGCTTGGCTGTAAAGCGCCCATACCTCGTCGCACACGGCAGCGCCGTGATCGTCGATAAGAAGCGGCCGGCCCCTGCGCTCGGTCTTAAAATGTCCGGCGAGGTGAATTTCGCCCACGATGTCGCGCGGAATTCGCTTGAGATACGCCGCGGCGTCGAGGCCGAAGTTGACGGCACTCACGTAGACGTTGTTCACGTCGCAGAGAAGGCCGCAGCCAGTCCGTCGCGCAAGTGCTGCGAGGAACTCGGGCTCGGGAATCGATGAGGTGCTGAAGCGTAGATAGGCGGAAGGATTCTCGACGAGAATCGCTCGGCCAAGAGATTCCTGGACGATGGCTACGTTGCGGCTTACGACGTCGAGGGTCTCCTCCGTGTAGGGGAGGGGGAGGAGATCGTTGAGGTAAATCCCCTCGTTCACGCTCCACGAAAGATGCTCGGAGACGGCGAAAGGCTCCGTCTCGGCCACGAGTGCCTTGAGGTGCCCCAGATGCGTACGGTCGACACCCTCGGCACTGCCGAGCGATAGGCCGACGCCGTGGAGGCTCAAGGGGTAATGCTCGCGCACCGCTAGGAGACGGGCGCGTGCCGGTCCCCCGCCCATGTAGTTCTCCGGATGAACCTCGAGCCAGCCGACAGGCGGGTGGGTGGTCAGGATTTCGGTCAGGTGCGGCGCGCGCAAGCCCACGCCGACTTTCGTCGCGATCGTCTTGCCCATGCCATCCGCCCGATCCATCGCCCCATCCCGCCTTCGGCAGCGCCCGATGTTACGCCTTCGGGGTCAGGCTCGCACCCTGGATCTTGGAGCAAGTGCCGACGGGCACATAGATCCAGGATTTGGGGTCGTTGGAAACCTTGGCTTCACCGGCGCAGGAATGCACACCGGTTGCACCGCAGTCGTTCTTGCCGGCGGCGGCGACGCCGTAGCATTTCTCCGCCTGGAACGACGGTGCGGGTGCGGGGCCCGCGTTGGCGAGAAGCGGCAAGGCAACGGTCGCCGCGACGGCGGATGCGATCAAAAGCGAGCTTTTCATGTGAACCTCCTGAACTTGACCAGTTCCCGGCCGCATTCTCCGCTCGAGTCGACCCGAGGGGAGGTAATGCGCGCCGGCACCATCCGCAATCTAGGTGCGGGACCGCTCACGAACTCATCAGCAAGCGGTGACCTCACGCTCATGTGTAAGGCCGTGAGGCGTCCAGATTTTCGCGCTGGCGTGGCTATGAATCCGAAATTCGCCACATCCGGGTGTGGGACCGTGGGCGAGTTTCGGATTCGCCACACCAGGCTTGGCCGCCCCCTCCCGCAGTAAGGCATCGTTAACATCTGGTACACCAATGTCGCGCACACTGCCGTCCTGGATTTGAAAGAAGGGCTTGTATTGAGATGCCCCCGTTGCCGCCCCAGAATCCTCGATACAATTTCAGCGCGATGTCGGTGCTCATCGTGGAGGACAACGTTTTCGCGCAAAAACTCGTGCGCGACATTTGCAGGACATTCCGGTTCGGCGAGATAGTCGTATGCGGGTCGTCGGAAGAAGCACTCGAGACCCTCAAGGCAAAGCGCGTCGACTTCATCATCAGCGACTGGGACCTGGGCCCCTCGTCGAAGATGGACGGTCTCGAACTCACACGGCACATTCGTCGCGACCCCGCCAGTTCGGATCCCTACGTGCCGATCGTCATGTTGACGGCCCATGCCGATATGGCCCATGTGACCCGCGCGCGGGATGCCGGTGTCACGGAATTTCTCGCCAAGCCCATCTCGCCGGTTCTTCTCCTGGCGCGGCTTACCCATATCATCGACCATCCGCGCCCCTTCATCCGGCATGGCGATTACTTCGGACCGGATCGGCGCAGGCGCGTCGTACCGATCGACGGGCCGGAGCGGCGTGGAAACGCGGCGGCGAACGCAACGTCGAGCGAAACGGTGGCTGGCTCAAGTGCCGGCAGCGGGCCAAAGAAAAATCTCTCCGCCGCCGACGTTTCGGAAATTTTGCCCGAAACGGCGACGCCGGCAAGGGCTGATCAGGGGACAGGAGCCACGACATGAATGCGGCGACCAGTGTCGAGATTATCGACATGCCGAATCGACTCGCGGAACGGGCGGCGAAGCCGGGCGGCCTGACACCCGATGAAATGGTGCGTGCGGGCCTGGCCGCTATTGCGAAACACACAACGCGTTACCAGGACGAGCGGCGAAAGGATCTCGACGAGCTAAAGGCGCTCTTCGCGCGGTTCACCTACGCGCCGTCTTCCAACCTCAAGCTGCTCGACGACATTCGCCGCAAGGCCGACGACCTCAGGAGCCACGCCACCACGTTCGGCTATCCGATCGTGACCGCGGTCGCCGATTCACTCTCGACTCTCGCCGAACGGCTCGTCGCAACGGATGCAAGCACCCGGTTGGCGCTTGAGGCGCTCGAGACCCATGTCCGGGCGCTTACGCTGCTGATTGAAAAGAACATCACGGGCGACGGCGGCGCCTATGGGGGCGAACTCATCGCGGGGCTCAAGGGCGTTATCGACAAAGTTGCCGTGGAATAAGCAGGAAGATCGCGGGATCAGGCGCTTTTGACCGCTCGGCTAAGCTGAACTCTCTCGGCGCGTCCGAGTCCTTCCTGCTCGGCCCAATCGCGGCTGTTGAGCACCTGCCCGTCCCTTCGTACCCGCTCCGTATGCGTGAAATCGATATCGGCGTAGAGCCACTGTGCACCGTTGAGCGCACCCTCGGCGATGATCCCTGTATCCGGGAGCCCACGATCGGGTGGCGCATAAACGCCGGCAGCACCCACATTGACGTCGACCGCGGGAGACCACGGCGCCTCGCCGACCGTCGGCGCCATCGCCACGTAGCACTGGTTCTCGATGGCACGGGCCCGGCAGGCAATGTTAACGCGGCTGTAGCCCGCGACGGCGTCCGTGCAGCTCGGCACCAGGATCAGGCGTGCGCCGGAATCGCACAGGCGGTGCACAAGAAGCGGAAACTCCGCGTCATAGCAGATCGCGATTCCGATCGGTCCGAGGTCCGTCTCGAAGAGGCGAAGACGATTTCCGCCCTCGATACCCCAAAGCTCGCGCTCGAAGCGCGTCATGACGATCTTCTCCTGGCTGCTGTATGGGCCGTCGGGCGAAAAGAGGTGCGTCACGTTGTGAAATTGTCCGACAGAGTTGCCGACCGGCAGGCTCGCGGCGGCGATGTGAACGCCATACCGTCGGGCGAGCTCGGCGTGCAGTTCCAAGAAGGGCTCGACGAACTGCTTCATTCCTTCGATCGATGCCTTGAGATCGCCCCGCGAATTCTCATCAAGGAGGGAGGCAAGTTCCATTCCACCGTATTCGGGAAAGAGAAGGAGTTCAGCGCCGTTGCCGGCGGCCTCGCCGACCCAGCTTTCGAGCTTCATGCGATAGGCGTCCCAGCTTGCCAAAAGCTCGATCGGGTACTGTGCCGCGGCGATGCGCATGGCTGGCTAGATCTCCCTGATCCAAAAGCGCATCGGCTTTTCGGTTGGTACGTTGTCGCCGATATCACGCCATGAAAAGACGCTTTCGATGCCCGCAAGGGGGCGATAGCCGCGGTTTCGCCAGAAGCCATCGAGCGGGGCATAATCGCTCGGCCGTTTGGGATGATCGGCCGACCGGGTGACGGCACAGAAGACCACCCGATCGAAGCGCTGAAGCACGCGGGCATGGGCTTCCCGATGCTCGAAGAAGGCAACGCCGATCCCGCGGTTGCGATAGGTCGGCAAAAGTACGGACTCCCCGAAATAGAAGATTTTCGATGCGTCGAAGCCTGCGGCGTGGAACGGGGCCTTAATATATTCGTGCTCATGCTCGAGCGGTGCGCCGGTCGCGGCCCCGATTAGATTATCCCCATCGAAGGCGGCGACAATGACGCTGTCCGGGCTTTTGGCATAAGTCTCGACGTAACGTGTCTCGTAGGCCTCGTCGCCCTCGTAGAGATACGGAAAATCCCGGAACACGGTCATTCGCAAACGCGCGAGGCCAGGAAGCGATTTCGCAAAGCCGTCTCGCGTGAGCCGCTCGACGCGGATACCGGCGACCACACTTGCGGGCTCGCACACTTGGCTTATCCAATTCCGGACGTTGTACGTGTTGGTGATCCGCGCCACCTTGCCGTCCCGCACCTCGAAGAAGGCCCCGGCGGCAAGACGGTAACGTTGGCCCCGTGCCGGCGGCAAGCCGTCGTCGGTCTTTAAATATCGTCCGAGTACCGTGAACTCCGCGGCAGCATGGGCGCCGTCAACGCCCGTCGTGACCACGAGATCGACAATGCGCTCCTCATAGCGTTCATTCATGCGATCGAGAAAGCGGCGGAATGCGCCCTTGCCGACCTGACGCCCGCCCTGGTTGACGTCATGCATAACCTCCTCGGCAAGGAGGGCTAAAAAGCCTTCGACATCGCGACGATTGAAGGCCGCATAATACGCGCGAATGAGATCCTCGGTCGTCATCGTTTTTCCGTCACAGGCAGCATGCAGGCGCCGTCGACCCCAATCTGCGCAACCTCCGCGAACGCCACCACTAGGGCAAAAGAGAATAGAGGACAAGCGCCAACCAAGCCGCTCAGCCGGCACCCGCGGTCCGGCCGCCGAGATAGGCAGCGCGCACGTCGTCATTGCTCCAAAGCGCTTCGGGCTTGCCCTCGGCGACGAGGCGTCCGGTCTCGAGCACGTAGCCCCGGTCGGCAACCGAGAGCGCCATGTGGGCGTTTTGCTCAACGAGCAGGACTGTCGTACCCTCCTTGCGAATTTCGGCGATCACTTTGTAGACCTGTTGCACGATGAGGGGGGCCAAGCCAAGGGAGGGTTCGTCGAGGAGGAGGAGCTTCGGCCTCGACATCAGGCCACGTGCGATCGCCACCATCTGCTGCTGACCGCCCGAGAGCGTCCAGCCGAGCGCTTTTTCGAATTTCTTGAGTTCCGGGAAGATGGCGAACATACGTCCGACGTCCGCATCGATGTCGCGCCGGGTTACCTTGCGACGATTGGAGGCGCCGAGGACGATATTCTCCCACACCGTCAGGCCCGGAAAGACGCGCCTTCCCTCCGGCACGTGGGCGATGCCGAGCTTCACGATTGCTTCGGGCGAAAGCCCGCCGATCGGCCGGCCGTGGAAAAGAATGCTGCCCGATTGGGGCTTCATGAGGCCGGAGATCGTGCGAAGCGTCGTACTCTTGCCGGCCCCGTTGGCGCCAAGCAGGGCGACGATCTCGCCTTCATCGACATGAAGCGAGAGGCCTTTGAGCGCTTCGACCTTTCCATAGGCCGAGACGGCCTCGTGAAGTTCAAGTAGCGGCATTCGCCCGCACCTCTCCAAGATATGCGGCGACCACCTCGGGATCGCGCAATACGTCGGACGGCGACCCGTCCGCGATGCACCGGCCGAAATTGAGCACCGTAATGTGCTCGGCGACCTGCTCCACGAGATTCATGTCGTGGTCGATGATGAAGATCGTGAGACCGTGGCCCTTGAGGCGCTTGAGCAGGCTGACCAGTTCCGCCTTCTCGACGTGGTTGAGCCCTGCACCCGGCTCGTCGAGCAGGAGGAGCTTCGGCGTACCGGCGAGGGCGCGCGCGATTTCGACGAGCCGCTGGTGTCCGTAGGAGAGGCTTGCGACCTGCAGGTGCGCGCGATCCACAAGGCCCACGAAGTCGAGTGCTGCGAGTGCGTGATGCTCGAGTCCCGCGGTCTTGCCCGCGACCCTGTGATTCGGCCGCTCGGCCCCGACCATGACGTTGTCGAGCACGGTCATGGCGCCGAACAGACGAATATTCTGGAAGGTTCGGCCCATGCCGTGGCCCGCCCGCTCATGAGGTGCGAGATTGGTGATATCGAGGCCCTCGAGAATGACGACACCCTTCGTCGGCCGGTAGATGCCGCTCAATACGTTGAGCATCGTCGTTTTGCCCGAGCCGTTCGGTCCGATGAGCGCATGCACGGCGTTGCGCTTGACCGCAAGTCCGACGCCATCGACTGCCTTCAGGCCGCCAAAATACTTGGCAAGACCTGTTACCTCCAGGATCGTCGATCCGTCCGCCCGGCCGGTTTCCTCGGTCAGCGGCAAGGGTGGGATCGCTCCAGGACGGATCGGCCTGACCGGATTCAGCTTGCGCCAGAGTGCTGTCGCGAAGCCCCAAATCCCCGCCGGCATGAAGACCATGATGAGGATGACGGCGCAGCCGTAAACCGCAAGGTATATGGTCTTAAGAAAACGCAACCATTCCGGCAGGAGGATCAGAAGGCCGGTACCCAGCACCGTCCCGGCGGGCGAACGCGAGCCGCCCAAAAGCACCATGGTAAGGAAGACGACGGACTCGTTGAACGTGAATTGATCGGGGCTGATATAGGCGAAGCCGCCCGCAAAAAGGCCGCCACCGATCCCGCCGAGCAGGGCCGAGAGCGTAAAGGCGACGACCTTGACCCGGTAGGTGTTGACCCCAACCACGCCCGCCGCAAGCTCGTTGTCGCGCACGGCCTGCATGGCGCGGCCGAGCTTGGTCTTCCTGAGATGCCAAACGAAATAACCCACGATGAACAGGATGGCGATGGAGACGGCAAGATAATGCGCGCTCGGGGCGAAATAATTGTGGAAGAGCACGGGACGCTTGATGCCGGTAACACCGTCGGGTCCGCGCGTGAGCGAAACCCAGTTCGTCAGCACGAGCGCCATGATGGTCTGGAAACTGATCGTTACCATCGCGAGGTAATGGCCGCCGAGGCGAAGCGAGGTGAGCCCGAGAATCGCTCCCGCCAGTGCCGCGAGGCCGATCCCGACGACGAGCGAGGGGAAGAATGGCAGCGCAAACGTCGTGGTGCCGAGCGCTACGCTGTAGGCCCCCAGGCCGAAGAATGCCGCCTGCGCGAGATTGATCTGCCCGCCATAGCCGAGCACGATGGTAAGGCCGAGGACGGCGATTGCGTAAGTCGAGGCCTGCATCAACAGATTCAGCCAATAGGCCGGAAGTGGCGTGAAATGCGCAAAACCGACGGCGACGACCGCAATCGCAAGGTACGTAACGCCGCCGAGCGGGTGCTTACCCGCCGAAGTGCGCGTGCTTGCAGCCGCCGTGGCTTGGCCGGCCGTCATGCCTTTTCCGCGATCTTCTCGCCGAAGATTCCCTGCGGGCGGAACAGCAGGAACACGAACAGCACGAGGAAGGCGAAGGCGTCCTTGTAGGGAACCGAGAGATAGGCCGCCCCGAACGTTTCGACGACACCGAGCGAGAGGCCACCGACAATGGCGCCGGTTACGTTACCGAAGCCGCCGATGATGCTTGCGGCGAAGGCTTTGAGCGCGATGGATGAGCCCATGCCCACCGAGACGAAGAGAATCGGCGCCACCAGCACGCCCGCAAGCCCGCCGAGTACCGCGCTGTAGACGAACGTGAGCACGATCATCGAGGCGACGGGAATGCCGAGGAGGCTCGCCATCTCCTTGTCCTGGGACGTCGCCTGCATTTTCTTGCCGAGCAAGGTGCGCTCGAAGAATAGGTATTGCAGCGCCACCATTGCGATCGTTACAGCGAGGATAAGAAGATACTGGCTGTCGAAAAAGACCTCCCCGATATTGAAGCCTTGACTCGCGAACATGCCAGGCAGGCTTTGCGGATGCGGGCCGTAGGCCGCGAGTACACCGTTCTCGAGAAAGATCGACGCGCCAATCGTGCTGATGATAACTGGAAGAAAGCTGCGATTTCGCAAGGGATAGTAAACGCAGAAATTGAAGAGCGCGCCGAACAAGACGAGGGCCGCGAGCGTGATCACGATGCTCAGCCAGTACGGAAGCCCAAGGTCGATCGCGAGTACCACCATCCCGAAAGCGCCCAGCATCGCAAAATCGCCTTGGGCGAAGTTGACGACGTTCGTCGTTCTGTAGATCAGCACGAAGCCAAGTGCCACGAGGGCATAAATGCTGCCTACACCGATGCCGGTGAACAGAAGCTGGAGTGCAAAGCCCATCGATACTCCGAATTGTTTTCGGGCGGCGCTTCGGACCCGGCCCGATCAGCGATCAGTCGTTGAAGTCGATGTGCTTGTCGTAAACGATCGTTCCTTCGTTGTTCTTGACGATATTGTAGCCGTGGAGGCCATCGCCGTTCTGGTCGAAATTGTAAATGCCTTCGGCTCCTTGATACCCCTTCACCGCAAGAATGGCCTCGCGGATTTTCTGCGGATCGGTACTTTTGGCGTTGTTGATCGCAAGTGCGAGGACGTGGACCGCGTCATAGGCCCAGGAGGCGAAAAGGTCGGGGGAAGCCTTGTATGCGGCCTGGTACTTTGCGTCGAAATCCTTCGCGACCGGATTTGAGTCCTTATTGAAGTCCGCAACGGCGTAGGAGCCGTAAAGTGCGGGACCAGCGAGCTTGAGGGCCGTCGCGGTGGTCGTGGTTGGCGAGCCGACCCACGTGATATTGACGCCAAGTTGGCGAAGCTGTTTTGCGAAGATTCCTTGATCCGGTTCGAACGTCATGTAAGTGCCCATCACGTCCGCCCCCGATTGTTTGACCGCAAGGGCCACAGGCGTGAAGTCCTGGGAATTGTTGGGGTAGCCTTGGACCAGCGCCGGTTCGATGCCCAATTTCTTGAGCGCTTCGACGAGGTAATTCTTGCCCGCGGTGCCGAAAGCGTCCGTCGAATGGACGATCGCCCATTTCTTCTTGCCGAGCGTGTTCACGCCATAGTCCGCGATCACACGCGCGGAATAGGTGTCGTTCGGGCGAAAGCGGAAGAACCACGGATTGTCCATGTGGGTGAGCGCTGGATCCGTGCCGCCGATCATCACGGGCTTGCCGAGCTTGAGGGCATCGGGCGCCATCGCATGTACCTGAGTGCTGCGGATAGGCCCGAGAAAGGCCACAAAATCGCTGTCGCCGGCGAGCTTGCTGAAGGCGAGGACTACACCTGGGTTCGTCGTCTGGTCATCCTCGATGACGAGTTCGATTTGCTTGCCGAGTACGCCGCCGGCCTCATTGACCTCTTCGGCCGCGAGCTTCGCACCTTGGGTCTGATAACGCCCGGACTCCGCACCCGGCCCGGTTGCGGGCGCCACCATCCCGATCTTGATCGTATCGGCGGCCTCCGCTGTCGTGGCAATCGCCGCGATTGTCACGGCGAGCGCAACTGAGGCCGCATTGATGGTCGAGCGCATGAATACCTCCGGCTTGCCTCATCGAACAGGCTTAATTGTCCTTGGGGACCATGATTTCATCGGGCCCTTATTGCAAGCAAGAGGGATTCGGGCTTCATTCGAGTGCGCACGAAGGCAGAGGAATGCGAGGGCCTGGCAATACGAAGCCGAGCGAACTCCGATCGACCGCGGGGGCTCGATCAGTGGGGTCTAAATCGACCCGATCAACCCGGTTAGCGATCTAAGCGCCGGCGATATAGTTGCGCAGCATGTCGCTCTCGGCCGAAAGCTCCTCTAGTCTGCTCTTCACGACGTCGCCGATCGAGATGATGCCCTTGAGGCGGCCGCCTTCAACGACAGGGAGGTGGCGAATGCGCCGGTTCGTCATCTCGCGCATGATTTCATCGACGGTGTTGTCGGGCTTGCAGCTCACGACCGCCTTGGTCATGAGTTCGGCAGCGCGCATGTCGAGGAGTCGGATCCCGTGCTCGGCCAGGCCGTGAATGATGTCGCGTTCCGAGAGGATGCCCTGGAGCTTTTCATCGGGGCCCATCACCAGAACAGCACCGATCCGCTTCTTCGACAGTGTGCGCACGGCTTCCGCGATGGTGACCTCCGGCGCGATCGTGGTGACCGTGCTGCCCTTCGTCTTGAGAATATGGCTAACCTGCATGTCGCAACCTCCTATCCAAACGAACGCACAGGTAGAGCGAAGCCCCCGGAGCGCCTCTTCGGGTGGCACCCTCCCCGAAAGGGTGCGGTTGCATATGCGCGTTTGATTATCGCATTCTTGGGCGGTCCTTGATATGCCGTAATTCTCCGAGCACCATGCAATCGACGATGGCAACGGCAATCAAAGATTCGCACGATAGGCGTCGCGCAAGACGTTCGTCTCGAACTCGATCTCGTCGAGGCGGCTTCGCACCACGTCCCCGATCGAAATAATTCCGCAAAGCTGTCCGTCGCGAAGAACCGGCAAATAACGCGCCCGCTCGAGCGTCATCTGGCGCATCACCTTGTCGAGCGTGTCGTCGGGCGAGCACGTGGGAATACCCACACTCATCAACGATTCGACCGTCATATTGAGCAACTCGGGCCCGTGTTGTGAAAGCCCGTTCACGATATTCCGCTCGGTGATCATGCCGAGCACGCTCTTGCCATCGTTGCTGACGACGACGGCGCCGAAACTCTCCATGTTGAGGCGATGAGCAATCGTCTCGATTGTCAGATCCGGCCGCGTCGTGGCGACCCGCGAGCCCTTCGCCTTCAGAATCGTCTCCACTTTCATCGTCGCCTCCGCTCGGGAACGGTTGCCCTGGAATGCCAATGGCGAGGGCAAGCTCGTGGTCGCAGAAAGAAATATGGGGACGGAAATCGACGAAGGCGAGGGGTCCCGCCCTACTCGTCGCCCGTCGCCTCGCGTAGCCCGCCTCTACCCTTTGCCGCGTCGCGGCGGCGCCTGCGGCGCCAGACGAAATAAGCCACGAGCGCCAGCGCCACGACGACGACTGCAACAGTTTCGATCTCCTGGACCCCGCCGGCAACGGTTTCGAGGGTCGAGCCGAACCAGTAACCGCCAAGGCCAAAACTAAGCGCCCAGATCGCCGCGGCAATCGCGTTGAGGATCGTGAAGCGCCTGAACGACACCCCGGCCAAACCGATTGAAAACGAGGCCACGTTGCGCACGACATAAATAAAGCGAAAACTGAGGATAAAAAGGTTCTGGTACCTGACCAGCAGACGCAGCGGACGTTCGATCCGAACTCGCCAAGCCGGACGCCAATCGAGGATTTGCTCGCCAAACTTCCGGCCGATCCAAAAATAAAGCTGATCGCCGGACGTGCTGCCGACGAACGCGGCAAGGATCGACCATTCGAGCGAAATATAGCCCTGGTGAGCAAGGAACCCCGCGACGAGCAGCACCGTCTCGCCCTCGAAAAACGTCCATACAAGGATGACGAGTGGGCCGAAATCCAACAAAAGATGCTTCACATCCATGGCGCCGCAGGCCCTTTCGCGCCGGCGGACACGCCGCCAGCCGCTGCGGTGGCGTCGCGATCCGTCGACACCGCCGCAAATTCCGCATTTCCGGGCCGCTTACAAGTGACGCCGGCCCCCCTGACGCTTCCTTTCTCGATTCCGCTTCTGCGGGCGGATCGTAGGACCGAAGGATTGCCATTTTTCGGTGCCACGGCGCAAGTGTGGCCAATACCCTACAGAAACGGCACGATCGGGGAAGCTTATTCGGATTTCCGCCTTGGAGGGAGAAGGAGGGCCCGGAAATGGTCTCGTTGGGAATGGAGCGCCGGGGGTTCAGGGTGCTGCCGCAGGCCCGCCGGCGGGTGCGAGTTTCGCCGGGTCCAGCTTGTATTCCTTGGCGACGCGGTCGATCTCCGATTTCAACGCCGGCAGCCAAGGCGCATCGGCCGGCGCCTTAGCTTCGAGCGCCAGCCACGACCTCAAAGCCGCCTCGCCATCCCCACTTTGCGCCTTTGCAAGCCCGAGATAGAACGCTGCACGGACATCGCCGGGATTCTGGGCCAATGCCTTTTCGAAGGACGTTCGCGCTTCCTCGCCGACTTGTCCCTTCGCCTCCATCACGCGCATCTCTCCATAGGCGGAGAGCGCATCCGACCGTGCCCCGGATAGCTCGACCACATGCCGATAGGCGTCGGCGGCCTCCTTATAGCGGTTAAGTGCCGCATAGGTCCGGCCCAGAAGCAACCATCCGCTGAGATCGTCCGGCGTTTCCTTGAGACGCGCTTCGAGCTTTGCGATCGCTTCGGCGATCGGCGGCATTCCCGCGGAAGTACCCGCATCGTTGCGGCCGGCGAAGGGGTAATCCGGCAGGCCGGGAGCGCCGACCCCGAGGTAAAGAACGAAGGCCGTAAGCGGCATCAAAGCGACGATCCCGAACGCCGCCCAGCGGCGACCGGTCCGTCCCGGCATCTGCGGCTGTTCCGTCGCTGCCGGCATTTGTCGGCGCTCGGCCTTCGCCGCGGCGAGAAGCCGGCGTGCGATTTCCCGCTCGGCCGCCTGCGCTTCCTCTCCGCCGATGACGCCACGGCCGACTTCGCGCTTCAGCTCATCGAGTTGGTCGCGGTAGACCTCGAGATCGTAGTCGTCGCGCGGTGGGGGCGACTTGGCGCTGCGAAGGATGGGTCGAAGCAGCATCCACGCGGTGAAAATCGTAATGGCGGCGAGTACGAGCCAGAGAATCATCGCTCGCCGTCCGACTTGAGGAGCTTGGCGAGGTGGCGCTGCTCTTCGATGGTGAGCGGCGGCACCTCCCCCAAATCCCGCTGGCGCTTCCTGACGTAGGCGACCGCCCCCACGAGACCGATCAGGAAGACGATCCCCGGCGACAGCCAGAGCAAATATGTCGCTGGCTCGACCGGAGGCTTCAACAGGACGAACTGGCCGTAGCGCTCGACGATGTATTGAACGACCTGCGCGTCGCTGTCGCCTGCCATCAGTCGCTGCCGCACCAGGACGCGAAGGTCATGGGCGAGATCCGCATTCGAATCGTCGATCGATTGATTCTGGCACACGAGACAGCGCAAGCCTTGGCCGATGGCCCGCGCGCGCGCCTCGAGCGCTGGATCGGCCAGCATTTCCTGGGGTGTGACCGCGTGCGCGAGGCCGAGCGCCATCCATAGCACGGCAATCATGGCAAGGATCGTGCGCATCATTTGGCGAGTCGACTGAGGAGAGGGCGGATCACACCTTCCACGGCCTCGCGGTCGAGCGGGCCGACCTGCTTGTAACGGATCGTTCCCGTCGAATCGACGACGTAGGTCTCGGGCACGCCGTAAACCCCCCAATCGATGCCCGTGCTTCCGTCGCGGTCCGCACCGATGCGCTCATAGGGATCGCCCATCGCGGCCAGCAACTGCCGCGCATCCTCCGGCTTGTCCTTGTAGTCGATGCCGTAGAGCACCACCCCCTCCTTGGCGAGGTCCATGAGAATCGGATGCTCCTCCTTGCACGGCACGCACCAGGACGCGAAGACGTTGACGAGGACGGGCTTGCCCTTGAGATCGGCACTCGACAGCCCCGGCTTGCCGTCGATGAGCGCTGGCAGATTGAATTTCGGCGCAGGCTTGTCGATGAGGGCCGAGGGCACGATTGCCGGATCGCGTCCGAGGCCCGCGAAGAAGAATACCGCGATCGCGGCGAAGACAAGGAGAGGTGCGATGTAGACAAGCCGCTTCGCCATCGCCGCCTTCAATCCCCGGACGCGGTCGCGGCGGATTCGGGAAGCCGGCGGCGTGCGGGGGCTCCCACCCGCAGGCGGCGGTCGCTGAGCGAGAGAATGCCGCCCGCGGCCATCACGACGGCGCCGAGCCAAATCCAGGGTGCGAGCGGATTATCGTAAAGCCGTACTGTCCACCCACCCTGTCCATCGCTGTCCCCAAGGGCGGCATAAATGTCGGCGATGCCGGTGGTGTGGATTGCGGTCACGGCGGTATCGGCACCCGAGAGTGCGAAGGTGCGCTTTTGCGGCGTGAGGCGCGCGACGAGTCGCCCGTCGCGGGTCACCGTCATGTCGGCGCGCTGACCCTCGTAATTGGAGCCGTTCGCGGGTGCTACGTCGTCGAGGGAGACTTCGTAGCCCGCGAGCGCGACCTTCTCGCCCGGATGCATGGTGGCGATGCGCTCGACCCGCCACGCGGTCGTCCCGACAATGCCGGCTAGGGCGATGCCGAGCCCAGCATGGGCCAAGGCGGCGCCGTAAGTGGAACGCGGCAGATGGCGCGCACGCCGCAGCGTCTCGCCCAAAGCTGCCCTTCCGAGGTTCGTGCGCGCCGCAAGCTCGGCAAAGGCGCCAACGAAGAGCCACGCCGCGAGCGCCAGGCCGAAGACCGCAAGAATCGGCCCGCCCGAATGCAGATAGAGTGCGACAAGCCCGGCGAGGAAGGCCGCGGCCCCGGCCGCCCAGAGCCTTTGAAGTGCTGCCGCCAGATCGGCGCGCTTCCAGCCGAGAAGCGGGCCGATCGGGACCGCGACGAGGAGTGGCGAGATCAGAGGAACGAAGGTCAAATTGAAAAATGGCGCCCCCACGGAGATCTTCGGCCCGCCGATCCTCTCGAGAAACAGCGGATAGAGCGTTCCGACCAGAACCGTCGCCGCGGCACTCGCGAGGATCAGGTTATTGAGCATGAGTGCTCCCTCCCGGCTGATCGGTGCAAAGAGGCCGCCGGGGGCCAGGTTCGGCGCGCGCACGGCGTAAAGGATAAGCGAGCCGCCGATGGCGATGACGAGAAGGGCAAGAATGAAGATGCCGCGCGCCGGACTGTTCGCGAAAGCGTGCACCGAGGTGAGCACCCCCGAGCGCACGAGGAACGTGCCGATAAGGCTCAGGGAAAACGTCACGATCGCGAGAAGGACGGTCCAGCTCTTGAGCGCGTCGCGCTTCTCGACGACGATCGCCGAATGAAGCAACGCCGTCCCGGCCAGCCACGGCATGAAGGACGCGTTCTCGACCGGGTCCCAGAACCAGAAGCCGCCCCAGCCGAGCGTGTAATAGGCCCACCAGCTTCCCATCGCGATGCCGAGCGTGAGCGTGCACCACGCGGCAAGCGTCCAGGGCCGGACCCAACGCGCCCAGCTCGCATCGACGCGACCCTCGATGAGGGCGGCGATCGCAAAAGAGAACGCCATCGAAAAGCCGACATAGCCGAGATAGAGGACCGGCGGATGGGAGGCGAGACCGGGGTCCTGCAGGATCGGATTGAGGCCCTGGCCGTCGGGCGGCGGCGGGAACACGCGGGCGAAGGGATCGGAGGTGAAGAGGATGAAGGCGAGGAAACCGAACGAGATCATCGCCTGCACGGCCAGCACGCGCGCCTGAAGGGTTGGCGGCAGGTTGGCGCCGAAGGTGGCGACCGCGGCACCGAATAGGGCAAGGATGAGGACCCACAACACCATCGAACCCTCGTGGTTCCCCCAAACGCCCGCGATCTTGTAAACGAGCGGCATCGTCGAATGGGAATTGATCGCCGCCGCATAGACCGAGAAGTCGGACGTTACGAAGGCGTGGACGAGGGCGAGAAATGCGGCGAGCACGAGGACGAATTGCATTTGCGCCGCCGGCCGCGCCACGGCGACAAGTGGCGCATTGGCGCGCGCCGCCCCGTAAAGCGGCAAGCTCGCCTGCGCCAAGGCGACGACGAGTGCGAGCACGAGTGCAAAGTGACCGATTTCGGCAATCACGGCTTGGGGCCTTCTTGCCAGCGGCCGGACTTCTTGAGGGCCTCAGCCACTTCGGGCGGCATGTATTTCTCGTCATGCTTGGCAAGCACGCTCGACGCCTGGAAGCTGCCGTCCGGTTGCAGCCTGCCTTCGGCGACGACGCCTTGGCCCTCGCGAAAGAGATCGGGCAGGATACCGACATAGCGGACCGGAATATCGTGCTTGAGATCGGTGACCTTGAAGCGCACCGATGAATCGGGCCCGCGCGTGACACTGCCGTCCTCGACGAGCCCCCCAAGGCGCACGACCCGGTCGGACGGCGCTCCCTTTTCCAGAAGCTCAGTCGGGCTCAAGAAGAACACGATGTTTTCCCGAAACGCATTCAGCACGAGCAACACCGCGACGCCAAGGATCGCCGCGCCGACGGTTACAAAAACAAGCCGCTTGCGTTTCGGCTTGAGCTTCACTTCCGCGGCTCCCGTCGCGGCCGACCCTCGAAGCGCTCAAGTTCCCGCTCGCGCGATCGCAATCCGCGGATGGCCACGACGAGAATGCCGATCAGCACGAGAAGGGTGAACCCATAAGCCGGCCAAACGAATGCGGCACGGCCGCCCATGTCGAGAAACTCTGCAACTCCATTCATGATCGTGGCTCCCCCGCGTGCCGTCAGGAAAGCTGCGGGAGGCTTTCGGCACCCGCGGCTTTTTGAAACGCGCTGAGGCGCAGGACGCGCAGCTTCCGCGCCGCGATTTCCGTGCGTACGCGGAGAAGCAGCACCGTCACGAAATAGAACGTGAAGCCGAACGCCATGAGAAAGAGCGGCAGCAGCATCTCGGGGGCGATGGTCGGCCCACCCATGCGGAAAACGCTCGCAGGTTGGTGGAGCGTGTTCCACCACTCGACCGAGAAATGAATGATCGGCACGTTGACGAATCCGACCACCGCGAGGATGGCGGCGGCCCGATTGCCCCGGGTCGGGTCTTCGAACGCACGCGACAAGGCGATGTGCCCGAGATAGAGGAAGAAGAGGACGAGGACCGACGTCAGCCGCGCGTCCCATACCCACCACGCCCCCCACATCGGCTTGCCCCAGAGCGATCCCGTCACAAGGGCGAGAAACGTGAACGAAGCACCGATGGGCGACGCCGCCTGGGCCACAAGATCGGCGAGCGGATGACGCCAGATGAGGGCAATCGCACTTGCGACGGCGACAACCGTATAAACGAAGAGCGCCATCCACGCCGCCGGCACGTGGACATACATGATGCGGACGGCCTCGCCCTGCTGATAATCGGGCGGGGAAGCGAAGAGCGCGAAATAGAGACCGAGCCCAAGGAAGCCCACGGCCCCTATGGAGCACCACGGCAGGATGGCGGCCGCGAGCCGCAGGAATCGATTGGGATTGGCGAAACGATGCATGCTCAAATCGAGCCTCGATTCCCTCGATTGCGCCTTCTACCCCCAATGGCTGACCTTGGCCAGCCCTCGCGACCCCGGTTCGATCCGACCCTCGCCAATCGTACTTGCCAAGGGTTAACGGAGGCAGGGGTATGGAAGGATATTACGACGACCTCCTATTCCACCGCCTGCTTGAGGGCTGCGGCACTCGCCCAAGGTGCGAGCACAAGCGCTGCCAGGAGAAACCCCGCCAGGATCGTGAGGTGGGGCCGAACGGCGAGCCCGGCAATGGCGCCGTCAACCGCCGCCACGCCGAAGATCAGCACGGGCACGTAAAGCGGCAAGACGAGAAGCGAGATCAACACCCCGCCGCGGCGAGCGCCAAGAACGAGGGCGGCCCCAATCGCCCCAACCAAGGTCAATGTCGGCGTCCCAAGCAGCATGGCAAGCAAAAGCTGGGCGAAGCCCATCGCCGGCAGGTCGAGCAGGACAGCAAGCAAGGGTGCAGCGACGATCAGGGGCAGGCCCGTTGTCAACCAGTGCGCCGCGCATTTGGCAAGGACAATGGAGCTGAGCGAGACGGGCGAGAGCACCAAAAGATCGAGCCCGCCATCCTCGAAATCGTTCTGGAACAGGCGTTC